>Ga0066660_10000286_pt1 | contig 16474 bp, 12 predicted proteins | sample GraSoiAngelo_109_FD_75177 | JGI IMG/M metagenome (GOLD analysis project Ga0066660, IMG submission 75177) | Grasslands soil microbial communities from the Angelo Coastal Reserve, California, USA - 14_0903_12_20cm | ecosystem: Environmental > Terrestrial > Soil > Grasslands | place: USA...
ACCTCATACTCGATCTCCTTCCAGCCCCAGAGCGAGCGCTCGACCAGCACCTGGCGGATCGGGGAGGCGTCGAGACCGCCGCGCACGATGCTCTCCAGCTCGTCTCCGTTCGAGGCGAAGCCGCCTCCGCCTCCGCCCAGGGTGTAGGCGGGGCGCACCACCAGCGGCAAGCCCGCCTCCGCGGCGAAGGTCAGGGCTTGCTCGAGAGAGCCGCAGGCGCGCGACGCAGGCACCGGCTCGCCGATCCCCAGCAGCAGCTCCTTGAAGGCGGCGCGGTCCTCGGCCCGGCGGATGACGCCGGCGTCCGCTCCCAGAAACCTCACGGCGTAACGGTCCAGGACTCCCCGCCAGTGCAGCTCCATGGCCAGGTTGAGCCCCGTCTGTCCGCCCAGCGTCGGAAGCACGGCGTCGGGGCGCTCGCGGTCGATCACCTTCTCCACCGCCTCGACCGTCAGGGGCTCGATGTAGACCCGGTCGGCGACGTCCTCGTCGGTCATGATCGTGGCCGGGTTGGAGTTGACGAGCACCGTCTCGACCCCCTCTTCGCGCAAAGCCTTGCAGGCCTGGGTCCCGGCGTAGTCGAACTCGGCTGCCTGGCCGATGACGATCGGTCCCGAGCCGATGATCAGCACCTTGCGCGGCCGGGGCGCGACGACCGGGACGCCTGCGATCGTGCTCGCCGGCGAGCGACCGGTCAGGGCCAGCTCGACGAAGCGATCGAGCAGGTCCTGGTTGTCGGTCGGGCCGGGGCAGCCTTCGGGATGGTACTGGAGGCTGAAGACCGGCAGGGACCGGTGGGCCAGTCCCTCGACCGATCCGTCGTTGAGGTTGACCCGGCTGATGAAGAAATCTCCGGCCGGCAGGCTGGCCGCGTCGACCTGGAACTCGTGGTTCTGGCTGGTGATCCGGACCGCGCCCGATACCAGGTCCTTGACCGGATGGTTGGCCCCGTGATGACCGAAGGGCAGGCGGGAGGTCGTCGCCCCCACCGCCCGGCCGAGGACCTGGTGGCCGAGGCAGATGCCCAGCAGCGGGAGGCGGCCGATCGCCGCCCGGCAGAGCTCGACGGGGCCTTCCAGGGTGGCGGGATCGCCCGGCCCGTTGCTCAGCACCAGCGCCCCGGCCCCGGTGGCCCGCACCTCTTCCCACGTCGCTCGGTAGGGCAGGACGACCACGCGACAGCCGCGCTGGCGCAGCGAGCGCAGCAGGTTGCGCTTGACCCCGAGGTCGAGGACGGCAACGGTCAGCCCGCCGCCGTCGACGCAGCCCCGGGCGCGGAGCTCCGGGGGCGGCGGCTCGAGCCATTCCGCCGTGCTGCCGCGCGAGACCTGCCTCACCAGGTCCTGGTCGGAGAGGGGCGGGACCTCGCGGGCCAGCTCGCGCAGCGCGCTCAGCCGGGCCGCGTCGGGCCGCTCCGCCTCGTGTGACAGCACCGCCCGCAGCGTGCCGTGTGCTCGCAGATGGCGGGTCAGCGCCCGGGTATCGACCTCGCAGATTCCGGGAACGCCCTGCGCCCGAAGGAACGCGTCCAGGGAGGCGGTCGAAGAGTGGTGGGAGGGGCGGTCGCAGACCCAGCGGGCGATGAAGCCCCTGGCCCAGGACCGGTCTGACTCACAGTCGCCGGCGCGGGTGCCGTAGTTGCCCTGAAGCGGATAGGTCATGCAGAGCATCTGTCCGGCGTAGGAGGGATCGGTCAGCACCTCCTGGTAGCCGGTCATCGCGGTGTTGATGACCACCTCGCCCTGGCCCAGCACCGCGGCCCCGATGGCCCGGCCGACGAAGGCCTGGCCGTCCTCCAGCACCAGGGCAGCGTGTCTTACCTGGGCGGCGAGTGGGGGCGCCGAAGCTGTCCCCAGGCGCAGTTCGGTGCCCACGGCCAGCCGGTCAGTCCAGCGGGATCGTCTGCCGCCAGTCGCGGCTTTCACGCCACTCGGGCTGGGCCGCCTTCTCCAGCAGGAAGCTGCCCAGGGCCAGCATGTCGATGTCGGTACGCATGAAGCAGGTGTAGGCGTCCGCCGGCGAGCAGACGATGGGCTCGCCCCGCACGTTGAACGAGGTGTTCACCAGCACCGGACACCCCGTCACGCCCCGGAAGGTGGTCAGCAGGCGATGGTAGGCGGGATGCACGTCCTCGGTCACGGTCTGGATCCGGGCCGAGCCGTCCACGTGCGTCACCGCGGGTATCGTCGATCGCCGCAGGTGGAGGAGGTCCAGCCCGGTCGCGCCGTTGGCGTCGGGCGTCGGGATCCGCTGGTCCGCGGCCACGTCGGCGATCAGCAGCATGTAGGGACTCTCCTGGGCCAGGTCGAAGTACTCGCGGGTGTCCGTGGCCAGGACCGAGGGCGCGAAGGGCCGGAAGGACTCCCGGAACTTGATCTTCAGGTTCATCACGGACTGCATCTCCGGACGCCGGGGATCGCCCAGGATGGAGCGGGCCCCCAGCGCCCGCGGGCCGAACTCCATCCGGCCCTGGAACCAACCCACGATCTTGCCCTGGCTCAGGGCGGCCGCCACGCGGGAGGCCATCTCCGCCGGGTCGTGCCGGGTGTAGGGAATCCGGTTGCCGTCGAGGAAGGCGGCGATCTCCTGGTCGCTGTAGGCGGGGCCGAGGAAGGCGCCCGCCATCGCGTCCCCGCCGCGGCCGACCTGAGGCCGCGGCGCCCCCCGGTCCATCGCCACCAGGAGGGCGGCGCCCAGCGCCCCGCCCGCGTCGCCCGCCGCGGGCTGGATCCAGACCTCGTCGAAGAGCCCGCTGCGGATCAGCTTCCCGTTGGCGACGCAGTTGAGAGCCACGCCGCCGGCCAGGCACAGCCTCGACTCACCGGTGAGCTCGCGCGCCGCCCGGGCCAGCTTGAGGACCGCCTCCTCTGTCACCTCCTGCACGGAGGCGGCCAGGTCGAACTCGCGCTCGGTCACCCTGGCTTCCGGCCGGCGCCGCGGGCCTCCGAACAGGTCCTCGAAGGCCCTGCCGGTCATGACCTGGCCTCGCAGGAACTCGAAGTAGCGCAGGTCGAGGCGGAAGGAGCCATCCTCCTTGATGTCGATCAGCTTCTCCCGGATCAGCCCGGCGTAGCGCGGCTTGCCGTAGGGAGCGAGCCCCATCAGCTTGTACTCGCCGGAGTCGACCTTGAAGCCGCAGAAGTAGGTGAAGGCCGAGTAGAGCATCCCGAGCGAATGCGGGAATCGCAGCTCGGCCAGCCGGCGAAGGCGGGAGCCCCGCCCCTGCCAGATGGTGGTCGTGGCCCATTCGCCGACGGCGTCGATGCAGAGCACGGCTGCCGTCTCGTAGGGGCTGGGCAGGAAGGCCGAGGCGGCGTGCGACTCGTGGTGCAGGCGGCAGGTGATCGGCGGCACGCTGCCCATGCCGAGCCCGGCCAGCTGCCGCCGCACCTCCCGGTCGGCGCGCCGTTTCCAGCCCAGCCATTCCGGCAGCGTCTCGCGAAACGATCGAAAGCCGTCCGGAGCCACGGCCAGGTAGGTGGCCAGCACCCGCCTGAACTTGAGCGCCGGGTCCTCGTAATAGGCTATGGCCGAGACGTCATCGAGACCCACGCCAGCCTCGCGCAGGCAGTAGGCCGCCGCCCGCTCCGGGAAAGAGGGGTCGTGGCGCTTGCGGCTGAAACGCTCCTCCTGGGCCGCGGCCACGGGCACCCCGTCGCGGACCAGCGCGGCCGCGCTGTCGTGGTAGAAGGCCGAGATGCCGAGGATCAGGTCGGCCACGTGGGCTCCATCACGTGAGGCCGCCTCCGGCGGCCGCGTGGACCAGCTCACCCGATGGGCGCGCCTGGGGCCGCGGCCGCAGGCGCGCCAACTGCCGGGCCCAGAAGCCGGTCGGCGGGTTGAGGGACCGGTAGCCGACGCGGATCCGCTCCCAGGCCTGGGCCCGTGCCGCGGCGCCGGTCGACAGCGGCAGCGCCGCCATGTAGCTGTCGACCGCGTCGGCGGCCCAGGCCGAGTGGCCCGCGGCCACGTTGTCGATGGTGTTGTGGATGTCGACGAAGCGGGTGCTGAATCGATAGGCCTGGAGCGCGATCTTCGAGCGCCGGTAGCTGCCGCCCACCCCCGACAGCTCCATGGCCACGTTCAGCCCCAGGATCTCAGGCATGAACGTCCGTGGGAAGCGGCCGACGCTGAGCCAGTAGACGGGAAGCTCCAGCGAGCTCGCCCTGAATCCCGGCCAGAAGGCGAACTCGCGCGAGGCCGTGGGAGGCACGGCGAATCCCATCTCCGCCAGCAGCTCCCGGTAGATCAGCGGGTGGTTGAGGCGGGGCTCGCCGTTGCCGAGCTCGTCCCAGTAGGTGTGGAAGAGGAAGTAGCCGGTTTCCGAGGAGGCGTACTCGTAGTCCGTGAAGCCTCGCAGCCAGGAGCCGTCGATCATGGTCAGCGGCGCCAGCTGCACGGTGGAGTCGATCAGTGCCTCCCGTGAGGGCACCGGAACCTCCGCCGTGGAGCGGAACTCCTGGTCGTGGCGGTCGTGCTGGGCCAGGAGCCAGGACCGCAATCCCTGCGGACCCCAGCGGGGCGGGAGCTGGTTCTCGGCCCGGTCGATCCCCTGGCGGGAGCGTGCCAGCCAGTGCTGCACGTACTGGATGGCGAAACGCCGCAGCGCCGGGGTCTCGGTCCGCCGCTGCAGCAGGTGATAGGCCTCGCGCAGGCTGCTCGGGGCGCGGTCCTCGCCAGGGTCGCGCCCCTGCAGCGCCGGGAGGAGGGGAACAGAAGTGCTCGGCGGCGTGGTCGGCGGGGCGGTCGGTGGCGCGCTCGGCGCGACCTGGGCAGGCTCGGCCGCCGGCTCCGCCCCGGTCGAGCGCCAGCGCGGCGCGAGGGAGTCGATCCAGCGGCAGATGATGCCCAGGTCCTGTGGCGCGAAGACCCGGAACATGGGGCCGTTCTCGGCGATCAGTCCCGACACCAGCGGGCTCGACCGAGACCGTCCCGGCCTGACCAGCGAGCTGGCGGCGAGGGCGGCCAGGAAGCCGCTCGCGTCGTGCCGGCTCGCCTGCAGCCAGTCCGAGAGAGGCCGGTCCTGGAGCCGGTACCGCTGGTGATAGATGGCGCCCTCCCGCGCCCGCAGGTGAAGCAGCTCCGCCATCTCGAAGGCTGGATCGCGGGCAGCGTCGAGCTCGAGGTAGAGCGCGTCACTCCAGCGCCGGAGGCTGTCCAGGGCCCAGCGCCAGCCCGCTCGCAGCCGCTCGGCGACGGCCCGGTCCCTGGCCAGGAGGACGTCGACCGCCGCCCGGCAGCGCTCCAGGTCGGACGGCTGGCCAGGCTGGCGGGCCGCGCCCGGATCGATGGCGCGCCATTCCGCGGCTGCCTCCGGCAGCTCGGCCTTGACCAGGGCCAGCGGGGGCAGCAGCCCCGCCGTGCGAAGGCAGAGGTCGGCCCCCAGGATCTCGGGCAGGAAGTCGTCCGGCCGCCGGCTCATGACCAGGAGGAGGGCCGGCAGGGAGAAGGCGCCCTCGGCGATACGCTGATCGAGCGTGATCCGCGGCGCCGGCGCCGCGTGCTCGGCGAGCGACAGGTGACGGAGCAGGGCCTGGTAGGCGCTGCCGCGCGAGGCGCGCGGTTCCCCCACGCCCAGGTCCGAGGCGTAGACAGCCAGGATGCGGAGCAGCATCGGGTCGTCAGCGTTTCCCGGGTGGCTGAGCCATTGCAGCCAGGCGCCCGCAACCAGAGCCAGCGGGGCGCAGCCGAGCGCCGCCCGCCGGACGGCGACCCGCCGAGCCTCGGCTCCCGCCGTCTGGGCGAGAAGGCTCAGGTAGCGGCCGGTCTCGGCCGAGCACCATTCGCGCGTCAGCCGATGCAGGCCGTCGAGGTCGACGCCCAGGGAGTCGACCGGGGCCCGTCCCAGCTCGTCGCGGATCTCCTGCACCAGGCTGCCGCCGGGGAAGGAGCCCTCCGGATCGGTGGCCATGGCGTAGATCGCTCTGATTGAAAGCACGTCAGAACATCGGATAGATGGACGCGTCGTCCTTGTTCTTGGGCTTGCGCCGGAAGAGCCGGCTCAGCAATCTCTTGAGGAATGCCATGGCAATGCCACCTCCTTCAGGACAGCTCCAGGGAATCGGCCAGCAGGCCGGCTACGAAGTCATAACCGTCGTCCGTGAAGTGAATGCGATCGACGAAGAGCCAGTGGTCGGGCTTGACGGCGGCCGCGATCACCGGGCTCATGTCCAGGTAGCGCACCCCCAGGTCCCGGCAGCCCTTCTCCAGCGCCTGACTGTAGCGCCGCCCCGAATCCATGGCGGCGATGTCGCCGTAGACCTGGCCGAAGTTGGAGATGGTGTCCAGCTCCTCGAAGAGCTGGCGCTCCTGCACCGGCAGCTCCTTGCGGACCCAGGTCGCCAGCGGCTGGAGCACGTAGGTGAGCCGGGCGCCCATGGACTGGGAGATGACGTTCCAGATCGCCAGGTGACGTATGGTGAGCTCGGCGGCGGTGGAGATCTGCTCCTCCAGTTCCAGGACCTCGGTGTCTTCTAGCTCCGGCGCCTGCGCCCGGGCACGCGGCCGCAGGAAGACGGAATTCGGCTTGCGGTGGCTGGCTCGCAGCTTCTCCATCTGCTCGAAGAACTCGATGCAGTTGAAGAAGGCGCCGTGGTCCCCCTGCAGTGAGCGCGGGAGCCGGGCCAGGCCCAGGTTGTTGAAGCCGGAGAAAAGGACGATCTCCTCGACCGGCGGCAGCAGGTGACGATAGAGCACGAAGAGGAGCAGCTCCTGCGCCGAGTTGTGGCTGCGGGCGCCGAAGTTGAGCCAGGGCAGGGACGGGGCGTGCCGGGTCCACAGCCGCGAGGGGAGTGTGGCGGCGTCGTTCGTGGCCCCGATCCCGAAGACGGTGGAGCTGCCTGCGAGCAGCCGCACTGGACCCTCGGGCAGAGGCCCGCCCAGCGAGGCCGCGCCCGACGGACCGTGGCAGAGGCGGAAGCCGAGGCGGTCGGTGTTCACCACCTCGGAGCGGTGATCGATCGCGTGGAAGTACATCAGGTAGGGCAGCCAGCGGATGTCGCCGCGGTCGTCGAACTTCTCCGCGTACTGCAGCATCTGCGGCGTCAGCTCGGCTCGCTTCGAGGCCGTGACCTCGGCAGCCTTCGTGCTCATTGGCCGGACCCTCCAACCATCAGCAATCCTCCCTCTCGCTTGACCTGCGGAAAGACGGCACCGACCGCCGCCGCGAACCTCGAAACGATCAGCTCGATCTCCTCCTCGGTGCAGATGAAGGGCGGCGCGATCATCACGTGGTCGCCGCGGCGCCCGTCGATGGTGCCGGACATGGGGTAGACCATCAGCCCCTGCTCGATGGCGGCGGCGCGGATCCGGGCCGCGAAGCCCGAGTCCGGGTCCAGCGGCTCCTTGGTGGCGCGGTCGAGGACGAACTCGACCGCGTTGAAGAGGCCGCGGCCGCGGACGTCGCCGACGTGGGGATGGCCGGCGAAGACCTCCTCCAGGCGTGCCCGCAGCTGGCGGCCGCGCCGGCGCACGTTCTCGAGCAGGTTCTCCTCCACGATCGTCCTTTGCACCTCGAGCGCGGTGGCGCAGGCCAGCGGGTGGTTGACGAAGGTCTGCCCGTTGCGGAGGATGCCCGAGCCGCTGCTGATGGCGGCGTGGACCTGCGGCCCGACCAGCATCGCAGACAGCGGCTGGTAGCCGGCGGCCAGGCCCTTGCCCACGGCCAGGATGTCCGGCGTCACACCGTCTTCCAGGCAGGCGTAGTGGTAGCCGGTGCGTCCCATCCCGGCCATGACCTCGTCCAGGATGAGGAGGACGCCGTAGCGGTCGCAGACGGCGCGGATCTCTTTGAAGTAGCCGTCGACCGGCGGCAGAGCGCCGGCGGTCGATCCGACCACGGTCTCGGCGATGAAGGCGGCCACCCGGTCGGGCCCGATCTCAAGGATCCTGGCCTCCAGCTCCCGGGCCAGGCGCCGGCCGTACTCGCGCTCGCTCTCCCCCGGCCGCTGGTCGCGATAGGCGTAGCAGGGCGAGACGAAGTAGGCGGGGCCCAGGATGGGCTCGAAGATGCTGCGCCGCTGGACGTTGCCGGAGACGGTCAGGGTCCCGATCGTGCTGCCGTGGTAGTTCTGGCGCCTGGCGATGAAATGGCGGCGCTCCGGCCGGCCCTGCTCGACGTGGTACTGATAGGCCGTCTTGAGGCAGAGCTCGACGATCTCCGAGCCGCCCGACAGGAAGTAGGCGTGGGTCAGCCCAGGCGAGCGCTCGGTAAGGAACTGCGCCAGCTCCTCGGCCGGGGCGTTGGTGAATGCCCCCGCGTGAACGTAGGCCAGCGCCTCTGCCTGGCGCTTGATCGCCTCGATCACCCGCCGGTGGTTGTGGCCGAGACTGGAAACCACCACCCCGCAGCAGGCATCCAGGTAGCGGCGGCCCTCCTGGTCGAAGAGGTAGACGCCGTCCCCGCCAACCGCGGTGCGCGGCGCGGCCGCGAGGCTTCGATAGAGGACGCGGCTCTGGGTCATCGGTGGAGGCTCCGGTAGATCTCGGCGAAGATCGGGACCAGCGAGACCACCAGCAGGCCGGCCATGGCCAGGTTGAAGACACGCAGGTGCAGGGGCCGGTTCAGGATCCGCCGCAGCGACACGCCCAGCCAGAGCCAGGCGGTGGTGCAGGGGGTGCCGAACACCAGGAAGATCAGGGCGATCAGCGCCACCTGGACCAGATAGTTGGCCCCGCCCACGACGTAGGTGATCAGGGCCCCCACGATCATGACCCAGGCCTTGGGATTGACGAGCTGGAAGAGGGCCGCCTGGACCAGGGAGAGCGGCTGGCGCTGGACCGGCCGGTCGGTGGCGATCGGGCCGGTCGCTATCCGGTAGGCGAGGTAGAGGAGGTAAGCCGCTCCGATCGGGCGCAGCAGGTCGAGCAGGCCGGGCCAGCTGTGAAAGATGGCGCCCATGCCGATGCCGACCGCGACCACCATCAGGGGGAATCCGGTGTTGATCCCGACCACGTGCGGCACGCTGCGCCGGAAGCCGTAGTTGACTCCCGACGACATGATCATCATGTTGTTGGGGCCCGGGCTGCCGCAGGTGGAGACGGTGAACAGGACCAGGGACAGGTAAGCCATCGAGGGCAGGGCCAGGTGGATCATCTCCGTCATGAGTAGTCTTCCAGCTGTCCCTTTCGCCTGACGTCGACGGTGACGCAGTGAAACCCGCCGCTCAGGTTGCGGGCGTGGCGCATCTTGAGCGGCAGGACCTCGACCCCGTGGCCTTCCAGCTCCTTGATCAGGGGCAGCTGCAGCTCGTTGACTACCGCCAGCGTCGGGTTGACCATGATGAAATTCATCCCCTGCCAGATCGAGGCCCGCGGATAGGACCAGGAGTAGCCGGTGTCCACCATCTCCGGGCACCAGATGATCTCCCAGTTGCGGAAGACGGCGGGAACCTGGTCGGGACGGATCCGTTCCGGGTTGAGCACCACCAGGCCGGGCCGGACCAGCGTGATCGTGGTGTCCAGGTGGGTGCCGTCGTAGACGCCGGCGACGGGATGGACCCGATAGGCGTCGCCCAGCACTCTCTGCAGCCACTGGCAGCCGAGCATGTTGCCGCTGCAGGAGATCTGGCAGAGGATGTCGCGACCCATCCGGAGCACGTTGGCCGCGTCCAGCACCGGCTCCAGGTCGTTGAGGATCGAGCCGGACTCGGGTCGCACGTTGTAGGTCTCGTCGGGCAGCCGTGGTTTGGGCGCCGAGATCCAGTTGGCTCCGCTGCGGAAGTAGTCGAGCAGGATCTCACGGTAGGCGAAGGGCTCGAAGTAGCGTGAGCGCAGTACCAGCGGCATCTCGATCATGGTCTGCCCGATGGGCAGGAGCACGTCCCGCGGACAGTAGTTGTAGTAGCCGTTGGTGGTCCATTCCGGGGTGCCGAAGGATCTCGTCTGGTCGGTCACGGCGGGTCGCCGCACCGTCACCCCCTGCTGCCGCAGAGCCGCGGCCAGGGCGTCGAGGTCCTCGGCGGCCTCTTCGATGACCTGGGCGTCGTAGGGCCCGACCGGTATCTCCTCCGGAGAATCGAGATGGTCCGCATAATCCACCGCAAAAAGTCCACGGTCAGGGACCGGGACCTGGGCACCGTCGGCGATGCCGACGATCATCTCTTCCAGCGGGTCCCATTCGTTATGGACGCTGACCAAGCACATGAAGCAGGGCCTCCCCCCAAGAAATCAATCGGATTTCGCTTACTACGTCAAGTTCGAACGCCATCCGGCAAGCGGACGACGTCGTTCATCGGTTCATGGTTTTCCGAAGACTCCGACGCGGACCCCCGCCCCCGTTGCTACGCAAGCCCGTGCGTAACCCTTTGATTTTAGGGGCGCCGAAAAGGCATGTCAAGAAAGTTGGCCTGCCCCGCAAACATCGTTATCATGTCCCTCGTGGGGGCTGCGATCTCCACCCTTTTCATGGGGGCCGCGTATTACCTGGTGGTCACGCCCGCTGGCCTGATCGTGAAACTGGCGCGCGATCCGCTGCGCCGCCGATGGGACGCGCGCGCCGCGAGCTACTGGGACGAGCTTCATCTCGACCGCGCTGCCCATGAGCCCGCTGACCGGGACAGCGGCATACGGCCGCACTGGCTGTAGCCGATGCCACTGGTCGTCCAGAAATACGGGGGGACCGTGTTGCGCGATCCGGGCGACCGGCGGCTGGCGGTGACCGAGATCCAGCGCGCGCGGGAGGCGGGGATCGACGTGGTGGTGGTGGTGTCCGCCATGGGACGCGCTCCGGATCCGTACGCGACCGACACCTTGCTCGACCTGGCCAGGGAAACCTGCATGGTCGACCCGCTCCTCGACGGCACGCTGGCTCGCAACCTGGACATCCTCTTGAGCGCGGGCGAGGTCGCCGCCGCGGGGTTGATCGCGCTCCACCTGTGCAGCGCGGGGATCCCCGCGGTGGCCGTCACCGCGGCCCGGGCTGGGCTGATCACGTCCAGTGAGTTCGGACGAGCGCGCATCCTTCGAATCGAGCCGGCTGAGCTGCTGGACGCCCTCCGCCAGGGCAGGACTCCTGTGGTTGCGGGGTTTCAGGGAGTGACGGAAGCCGGCGAGCTGACCACCCTCGGTCGCGGGGGGAGCGACACAACCGCGGTCGCCCTCGGCGCCGCGCTTGACGCGGACCTGGTCGAGATCGTCAAGGACGTCGAGGGGGTGATGACGGCCGACCCCGCCCTGGTCGGATCGGCGAGCCTCCTCGAGGTGCTCAGCCACGACGACCTGATCGCGCTCTCGGGAATGGGTTCACGGGTCGTCCAGCCGCGAGCGGTCGAACTGGGCCGCCTGCACGAGGTGCCGATCCGGGTGCGCAAACTCGGACACAAGGGAGGGACGTACGTCATGCCGGGCAAGCTGGCTTTCGAGATCAACGGCGACCTATCGGCCGTAGCGCTCGCCCACCAGGACGGGATCGCCCTGCTGTCTCTGTCGACCGATTCCGACGGCGTCGCGAGCCTGCGGCGCCTGCTGGGCGTCCCCGATCTCGCGGGGCGGCTGCAGTGCCTGGCCATGACAGCCGCGGGGGCAACGGCGTGCCTGCGGGAGGAGGACCTTCCCGCCGTTACCCAGCAGGTGCGAGCTCACCCTACGCTGAGGGTCGAGGTCCGCCCGCACTGCGCCATGGTGAGCATCGTCGGCCCCGCGGGCAGCGCCGCCTCCGAGCTGATGGCCGCCGCCCTGACGGACCTGGAGTCGGTGCGCGTCCCGGTGCTCCACGCCCAGGGCTCGCAGGGCGTTTCGGTGGTGGTGGACTCGGCCGACCTGAGGCGAGCCCTCAGCCAGCTCCACACCATGCTGCGCCTCGACGCCAGGCCGGCCACGGCCGACCCGCTGCCCAGCTGGGCCCACGCCGACCGCCTGGTGGGATAGAGGTCAGCCTTCGGCGGCGGCAGGGGCCGGCGTCGAGACCGGGACCGCAGCCGCTGCGGTGGCTGGGAGTGAGGGCAGCGAGACCGTGACCTGGGTGCCGCGGCCGGGCTCGCTGCGCACCTCGATCGAGCCGCGGTGGGCCTCGACGATCCCCTTCGCGATCGCCAGGCCGAGACCGGTGCCGCCGTGCTCCCGGGTGCGCGCCTTGTCAGCCCGGTAGAAGCGCTCGAAGACGTGGGGCAGGTCGCCGGCCTCGATCCCGCTGCCCGTATCCTCGACGACGATCCGGGCCCGACCGCCCACCCGGTGGGTGGCCAGGCCGACCTCGCCGCCCACGGGCGTGTGGGCCAGGGCGTTGTCGAGCAGGATCAGAAGCAGCTGGCGCAGGCGCGTGGGGTCGGCCTCGATCGTGACCGGCTCCAGCCGAGACTCCAGCCGCAGGCTGCGCTCCTCGACCAGGGGCGCGGTGTGCGCGATCAGCTCCCGCAGAGCCTGGCTGAGCTCGACCGGCTCCGGCCGCAGGCGAAGCTGGCGGGCATCCGCCAGGGCCAGCGTGGTCAGGTCGGAGACGAGGGAGCTCAGCTGGTCGACCTCCTCCAGTATGTGGCGCGCGTAGAAGCCGGCCGCGGAGTGGGGCGTGCGGCGCAGCCAGGCCTCGGCGTTGGTCTTGATCAGGGTCAGCGGGGTCCGCAGCTCGTGGGAGGCGTCGGCCACGAACTCGCGCTGGCGGACGAAGGCCCGGCGGACCGGGTGCAGCGACTTGTTCGCCATCAGCAGGGCCACGATCGCGCCCAGCAGGAGGGCGACCCCGGTGGCGAGAGCCAGCTGCCCCTCCAGGTTGGCCAGGGTGGCCGCCACCGTCCCCACCGGCTTGGCGGCCTGGATCACGCCGATGACGTTGCCCTGCTTGTCCTTGATCGGCTCGGTGAGGACCGCGAACTGGTCCTGGGAGATGGTCACCGTCGACTGGGTGCGCGTCCCCTGCTTGGCCGCCTGGATCGGCAGCTGGCTGGGCAGCTGCTCCAGGCCGTTCAGCTGGGGCGAGTTCTCGACCACCGTCGGGTCGCCGTTCTTGTTGGTCTGGATCACGAAGACGAAGGTGTCGGCCAGGGAGGGGTCGGCGGCGGGGCCGTAGGCGGTCAGGGTTCCGTTGGGGTTCGCGATCAGCTGGCTCACCGTGTCGCGCACCTTGGCCTGGAGGTCGGCGGTCACCCGGGCGTTGAGAGCCTGGGAGAGGGAGAAGTAGACGATGACGTTGAAGCAGGCCAGGATGAAGACCAGGAGCAGGAAATACCAGGCCCAGAGCCGGACGAGGGTGCCACGGAACAGCATGGGCGCCTTACCCCGAGAGCCGGTAGCCGACTCCGTACACGGTCTGGATCAGCTTCGGGGTCCGGCCCTCGTCGATCTTGTCGCGCAGGTAGGAGATGTAGACCGCCACCCGGTTGGTCGTGCCCTCGAAGTTGTAGTCCCAGACACGCTCCGCGATCTGGGCCTGGGTCAGCACCTGGTTGGGATGCCGCATGAGGAACTCGAGCAGCGCGAACTCGCGGGCGGTGAGCTCGATCACGCCGTCGCCCCGCCGGACCTGGTGTGTCTTTAGGTCCATCACCAGGTCCGCCACCTGGAGCCGGGTCGAGTCGCTGTGCCGCTCCTCGCGCCGGACCACGGCGCGCAGGCGGGCCAGCAGCTCCTCGAAGGCGAAGGGCTTGGGCAGGTAGTCGTCGGCGCCGGCGTCCAGTCCGGCGACCCGGTCGTGGACCTGGCTGCGGGCGGTGAGCATGATCACGGGCGTCCGGATCTGGTTACGGCGAAGCGACCGGCAGACCTCCATCCCGTCCTTCTTGGGAATCATCAGGTCGAGGATGATGGCGTCGTAGCGGGCGGTCTCGGCCAGCTCCTCCGCACGCTCCCCGTCACCGGCCACGTCCACGGAGTAGCGCTCGTCCTCCAGCAGCTGCTTGAGGAGGGCGGAGAGCTTCCGTTCGTCCTCGACCAGGAGGAGATTCATTCGGTGGCATCCAGTCTACCCGTCGGCGCGGACGGTGTCAGGATGGTGAAGACGCTAGCCGGAAATGTTTGGAAACCCGTTAGAGGCGAGGGCCGGGCGCGAGGTCGCGTCCGCCGGGGTGGCCGGGGCGGCCGGCGTCAGTTCAGGGAGGCGGCGGCGTGGACGGCGCCGGCGGGCATGGACTGGGCCGGCAGCATGTGGTTGCCCGAGATCCGGCCTCCGCTCCCCACGAAGCGGCCCAGGCTGGCGCGAGCCCGCCGGACGTTCCAGCCCAGGATGTCGCAGTACTCCTCGAAGGCGGCGCTGCGGAAGAAGTCCTCCGCCTCGGCCCGGTAGGCCTCCGACCCCAGATCGGCGACCGCCTGCCAGATGACCCGGGTCAGGAGCGACTGGACGGCTTCCAGCGGCACCTCGGGCGGCTTGCGGCTCCCGGACACACGGACCCTGGCGGTCAACCCCATTCCTTCCACCTCACTTCGAACGGCCCCTCGCGGACAGCTAATTGATAGTGGTGGAGTTTAACAAGTGTTATCAGCAATGTCAATATTCCCGGATTTGGAGGCGCGGCGAATGGACGTCCGCGGCCAGGCCGGGACGGGCTTGGGGATCGAGCCGCGGATGGACGCCAGGATGGTCCAGGACGCCGGCCCGCATCGAGCGCTCGTCCACGGGCGTCAGACGGGGCCCCCGGCCGCCGGGCAGGATGGTGACGTGGGGGATCGACTCCAGGTGCTGGGCGATCGCCCACAGGTCGCCCTCCGCCATCATCCAGCCCAGGTGGTCGAAGCGGGCCAGGTTGACCGGCCGGCCGTAACCGCGGAGCGTGCGCTCTCCGTCCAGGTTGAAGTAATGCTCGAAGTAGGACATGACCAGCTCGCGCAGGCCGCGGTAGACAGGCTCGCGGTAACGCAGGCCGGTGAACTTGCTGGTCCCGACGGCGCCCCACAGGCCGCGCTCCCGGAAGGGAGCGATCACGTGGTCCTCGTCGTGGACGGCGGTCAGGTCCATGATCAGGGGCGGGCGCCCGTGCGCGCGCAGGGCGGCGGCCGCGAAGACGGCGCCCTCGATGCAATTGGCGGTCTGGTCGCGCAGCACCCGCCGCGGCGAGCGGAACGTCTCCCCTTCCCTCTCGATGTTGTAGGGCAGCGAGTCCAGGAACGCCTGGACGGCGCCGGGAGTGCGGAAGCGGGCTAGCGCCCGGCGTTCGGCGGCCGTCCAGTCAGTCAGGCGGCCCCGCTGGTCCGCGCTCGCCGCGCTTGCGTGCGACGCGAGCGTTCGAGGCGCGGGCCCCGCCGGCCCACGCGAGCCGCGCTTGTGTGCGACGCGAGCGTTTGAGGCGTTTGTTTTGATGTGCGGCTGAGTGGACTCGAACCACCAAGCTCTTGCGAGCACTAGGCCCTGAACCTAGCGTGTTTACCATTTCACCACAGCCGCATCGACGCCGGGTCATAGATTCTAGCGCGTCGCGCCATGCCATCCCGCTCAACGTCCCGCCTCGATATACCACTGATCGATGTGGGCGAACCTCTCGTCGGGCTCCAGCGCGGGGTCGAGCTGAAGCCCGTGGATCCGGGTGGAGATGGCAACGCTGTAGGTGGGACTGTAGAGATACACTGCCGGGACCTCCTCCGCGAAGAGCTCCTGCAGATCGGCGTAGGCCTTGGCCCGAGTAGGCAGGTCGAGGCTGGCGCGGCCGTCCTCGAGGTCCTTGTCGATGAAAACGTTGCGTCGCATCGAGGTGAAGTTGAAGCCGCCTGGGTGGGCCTGAGTCGAATGCCAGAAAGGGAAAACGTCCGGGTCCGGGCCGTTGTCGAAGGCGGTCAGCGCCATCTGGAAGGTGCGCGGATTGAGGGCGTCGTGGATGAGGACCGCGGTGGGCTCGGGCTGCACCGTCACGTCGACGCCGATCTGGGCCAGGTCGTCGGCCACCTTCTGGGCCGCCGCCCGGTAGGGCGGCAGGTCTCCGGAGACCACCAGCTGGAAGCCGAGCGCCGTCCCCGCGTGGACCCGGGTGCCATCCGGCTGGCGGAGCCAGCCGGCGCTCTCCAGAAGCTTGGCCGCGCCGGTCGGGTCGTAGGCCGGAGGGCTGGCCGCGGCGTCGTAGGCCCAGGTTATGGCCTGCGGGATCGGTCCTACCGCCGGGCGACCCTGGCCGTCGAGGACCTGGGCGATGAGCGCCTTCCGGTCGATCGCCATCGCTATCGCCCGGCGCACCTGCCTGTCCTGGAAGAAGACCACCTCCGGCTTCAGGTTGAAGATCAGCTCGGTGTACTGGTAGGTCGCCCTGGTCTGGACTGTGACCTGGCGGTTGCGCGATTCCCGGGCCACTCCCACGGCCGACAGGCCGCTCACCCCGTCGATCTGGCCCAGGTCGAGGGCGTGGAGGGCGGCCGCCTCGGTGGAGAAGCTCTCCAGCACGATGGTGTCGATCCAGGGCCGGCGCCAGGTGAACGGATTGCGCTGCAGCACGATGCGGTCCGCCAGGCGCTGCGAGATCTGGAAGGGACCGCTTCCGATGGGCTGGCCCGTGAGACCGGGTCCGGCGACGTCGGCGACGGTCTTTCCGGCAAGCAGATGAGCCGGAACGATGTCCAGCTG
>Ga0066660_10000287_pt1 | contig 16461 bp, 14 predicted proteins | sample GraSoiAngelo_109_FD_75177 | JGI IMG/M metagenome (GOLD analysis project Ga0066660, IMG submission 75177) | Grasslands soil microbial communities from the Angelo Coastal Reserve, California, USA - 14_0903_12_20cm | ecosystem: Environmental > Terrestrial > Soil > Grasslands | place: USA...
AGCGGGGCGGCGAGCTCGATCGGCAACGGTGGAGCCGGCGGTGGCCTGCCGACAGGACTCGCCGGCGACGGTGGGGTGGGCGTTCCCTTCGGCCCGTACTCCGCCCTTGGCGGCGCCGCCGGTGACGGCGGCGGTGGTGGCGGCGGATTCAGAGGCACTTGCACAGGTGGCAACGGCGGTGCATTCGGCGGGGGTGGCGGCAGCGGTTCCTGCGGCGGCGGCGGCGGCGGCGTTGGTGGCGGCGGTGGCTACGGCGGCGGCGGCGGCGGCTTCGGCGCCGGCGGCGGTGCCGACGACACTGCCGGTGGTGGTGGTGGCGGCTTCGGCGGTGGCGGTGGCTACGGAAGCCCTGCTGGTGCTCCAGGGTTCGGCGGCGGCGGCGCGACCTCGGGCAAGGGCGGCGGAGGGGCCGGGATGGGCGGCGCGATCTTCAACATGCAGGGCACCGTTGTGATCGCCAACTCGACGGTGGCGAACAATGCTGCGGTCGGTGGTACGGACCAGGTGACCGATCACGGCAAGGGCATCGCTGGAGCGGTGTTCAACTTGGACGGAAGCTTCACCGCGAACAGCTCGACCTTCGCCGCCAACACCGCGAGCTATTACGCCTCGCAGATCTTCAACCTGGCGTACGACGGCCAGGCAGCGCGGACCGCGCAGGCGACCCTGCACAACTCGATCGTCGCAAACGGGATCTGGACCGACCCGAATGGGGCCGTCGACCTGGCGACGGACAAGTCTGCCCACATCACCCCGTCCAACAAGGCCACCGACAACGCCGACATCTCGCACTTCGACCTGGTCCGCACCACGAGCGCCTCGGTCGCCCCGGGGGAGACGGGAACTATCACTGGCCCGTCACTGACGACGGCAGATCCGCTGCTTGGGGCACTGGCATTCAACGGCGGCCCGGGCATGCAGACGCTGGCGCTTAGGGCGGGCAGCCCGGCACTCGCCGTGGGCTCAGGATGTCCGGCGGTCGATGAGCGCGGCGTGGCGCGGCCACCGGGGCACTGCGATCTGGGTGCGTTTCAGCGCTCCGCTGCGCCAGCGGTGAACAGCGAGACGATCTCCCCGCGCGCGTTCAGAGCGGCTCCCAGCGGGGCAAGCGTGGCGTCGGGCAAAAACCACAAGTACGGAGCGAAGGTCACCTACATCCTCAACCTGGCCGCCAGCGTCCGCTTCACCGTCGTACAAAAGAGTCCGGGGCGAAAGACGAAGCTGGGGTGTTCAAAGCCGACCAAGCACAACCGCACGGCACCCAAGTGCACCCGGCTTCAGGCCCTCGGCGGCAGCTTCACCCGCGCCGGCCGCCCCGGGAGCAACAGCTTCCACTTCACGGGCCGCATCGCCGGCCACACGCTGGGCCCCGGCAGCTACCTGTTGATCGCCACCCCAAGCGCCAGCGGACTCGGCGGACGACCCGCTCGCGCCTCCTTCCAGATCATTCGCTGACAGGCGACGGCGCCGGTTGTCTCAGGGGGCCGTGGCCGGGCTTGGCATCCGGCGAACGCTCATACAATTAACGCAACTCGCTCTGGACTTCCTCATTGCGCCGCCTCACCCTCGCCATCCTGCTGTCGGTCACCCTCTTAGGGGCGTCGGCGTTCAGCGCCAGCTCGGCGCTCCGGGGATCGAGCGCTGTCCGCCACCATGTCGTCGGTGACTACAACGGCGATGGCAGGGTCGACATCGCGGTTTACCGACCGAGCAGTGATCGCTGGCACATCCGCGGAGTGCGTAGCGTCAAGTACGGCTTCCGCGTCATTCCCGTGCCGGCGGACTACAACGGTGATGGGAAGACCGACATCGCGGTCTTCAACGGCTACCTCTGGGGCTTCCTGGGTAGGCGTTCGATTTCGTTCGGACACCCCGGCGACATCCCGCTGCCGGGCGACTACAAGGGCGATGGGAAGGTCCAACTGGCTGTCTTCCGCCCGAGGACCGGCTGGTGGTACATCCGGGGGGTCGGCCGCTTCCGCTACGGACACGCGAGTGAAAATCTCCCCGACGTCACCGCCCCGGCGGACTACAACGGCGACGGCAAGGTCGACATCGCGGTCTTCTCGGCCCAACACCGTGGGCCGCATCAGCAGGGGACCTGGCACATCCGGGGGATGAAGGACGTCAACTTCGGCGACCGCAGCGACTTTCCGGTCCCCGGCGATTACAACGGCGACGGGAGGGCCGACATCGCCACCTACACTCCGAGCAGCGGCCATTGGCACATCCGCGGAATCGGAAACTTCGCCTTCGGCAAGCCCTACGACACGCCCGTACCCGGCGACTACAACGGCGACGGCAAGACCGACCTCGCCGTCTTCCGCAGTACCACCGGCGAATGGTTCGTGCGCCAGCTGTTCGAGGTCCGGTTCTTGGAGGTCCGGTTCGGGCGCGACGGAGACATCCCGCTCGCACCGACCACGCCACCGACGGCGGGGGAGCTGGCCGGGTGACGGTGCGTGACCTACGGCTGCTAGGCCAACCTCGGCCTTAGCGCGAGCGCGAGGCCCCCGAGCGGGAACGCGACGCCGTGGACCGCGAGCGCGAGGCCGTCGGTCGCGACCGCGACGCCGTGGACCGCGAGCGCGACGCCGTTGTCTTCCTTCCCGACGTGCTCTTACGCGCACCTCCACCGCTCCGAGGGCTCACGCCTCTGGTCGCGGCCCGCTGCACCTTCCCGAGATCGCGGGCGACCGTGCGGCTCATGCTGCGGAAGTTCTTCCTCGAGTCCTTCAGCGTGCGCTCGACGTCGCGCAGGAGGTCGCGCCCGCCCTTGCCGAGCTCCTTCCGCAGGTCCTTGAGCGCGCCTTCCGCGGCGTCGAGCGACTTCTCGAGCCGCCCGAGCGAGCGCGGGGATCGCTGTGATCGAGCCGTGCTCGAGCGCGAGCTCCGAGCCTTGGCGCTCCCGCGAGTCGTGCTCTTGGTACGGCGTGCCCCTGATCTACTGGTCTGTGCCATCGCCAGCCTCCACTCCGCCGGGTGTTGCAGGTCGGCGTCACACTAAAGGTTCGCGGCGTGACGTGCGGGGAAAGCCGAGCGGGAAACGTGGGATGATGTACGCAGCGGAACACGTGAGGCCTGCGTTTCCGCCAGTCGCCAGAGAGCAGGAAAGGAGGCGGCTATGACGCTCAGGACCACCGAGGGCTTCCGGCGGGAGCAGACAGACCTGCTCGATCAGGTGGAGCGCCTGCCGGTCGTTGCGCATCAGCTTCCTTCCCTATCGGTAAAGGACCGCATCGAGGTCGTGGAGGAGGTGGTCGCGTTCCTCGCCGACGTTCTCCTCCCGCACACGGAAGCCGAGCAGCGGGTCCTCTACCCCGGAGCGGAACGCCTACTGGGCGACGATTGCGACCGCGGGGCGGTTGCGCACGACCGCACCGAGATCCGTTCCCGGATCGAGGAGCTGGCTGGGGCCGACCCCACCGATGCCGGCGCCTTGCAGGAGATCCTCTACGCGCTCCACGCGCTTCTCACCATCCACCTCGAGAACGCGACCGAGGTCTACCTGAAGCTGGTGCAGACTCAGCCCGACGAGCCCGTGCGGCGCCTATTCCGGCGCGTGACCGAGCACTCGCCCGATCTGACGCCCGCGGCCTAAGATCCGACCGGCAGCTCGCGCGTGACCTCGGAGCGGTCGAGCAGCTCGAGGAACGCCTCCACCACCCGCCCGTCGAACTGCGTGCCCGCGCACTGCCGCAGCTCCTCGCGCGCGGCCTCGGCCGACATCGCGGGCCGGTAGACGCGGTCGGTGGTCATCGCCTCGTAGGCGTCCGCCACCGCGAGGACCCGCGCCTCGAGCGGGATCTCCGTTCCCGCCAGTCCGGCCGGGTACCCCTGCCCGTCCGGGCGCTCGTGATGAGCAAGGATCCAGTCGCCGATGTCGCCCAGGTTCGCGCCGCGCAGGATGCGCGCGCCGATCTCCGGGTGCCGGTGCATCTCGGCCCAGTCCTCATCCGACAGCCAGCCCGGCTTGCGGAGGACGGCGTCCGAGATACCGATCTTTCCGACGTCGTGGACGATGCCGCCGAAGCGCACGCGCTCGACGAGCTCATCGGCGAGCCCGAGCTCGCGCGCGATCGCCCCCGCGTACCGGCCGACGGTCTCCGAGTGCGCGGCCGTGCCGGCGTCGCGCATGTCGATGACCTCGGCCAGCGCGAGCACCGTGGAGCCGTGGCGCTCGGAGCGCGGCGTCGGCTGTCCGGTGGCGGCGCGGATGGTCTCCGAGATCTCGGGGTTGAACACCACCGTGCGATCCCGGCCCAGCTTCTTCGCGGCGTACAGGGCCTCGTCGCCGCCGGCGATCAGCTCCTCGGCGGTCGTGCCGTGCCGGGGGAACGTCGCCACCCCGAGGCTGATCGTCAGCGTGAACGGGTCCGCGGTGAAGGTCTCCCGAACCTCGCGGCGCATGCGCTCGGCGAGGATGTAGGCGGCGTGGTGGTCGGAGTCCGGGGCGATCACCGCGAACTCCTCGCCGCCGATCCGGGCGGCTGTGTCCACCCGCCGCTTCACGTTCTGCAGGATCTCGCTGAGCTTCTCGAGGGCGCGATCGCCGGCGGCGTGGCCATAGCGGTCGTTGATCGCCTTGAAGCCGTCGAGGTCGCCGACGATCACGGAAAGCGGGCGCCCGCCGCGACGGGCACGCTCGAGCTCGGTCTCGAAAAGCTCCTCGAAGCCGCGCCGGTTGACGAGCCCGGTGAGGCTGTCGGTGCGGGCCGCGCTGGACAGCCTGTCGATCAGCCGGTCCGAGTGCTCGCGCTGGATCCCGATGAACGCCCCGGCCACCACCAGCGCGAGGGTGATGAACGTCCAGTGGATCACCGGCGCGGTCTGCGCGTTACCGGCGGAGAGCAGGACCGCGGAGTAGGCGAGCCCGGCGAACGCGAGCTGCAGGGCCGCCCGGCGGCGGCTAAGGAAGTAGAACGAGTAGATCGCGATCCAGAAGTAGAAGGTGACGTACGGGCTGGTGGTGTCCCCGCTCGCGTAGATCGCCCACCCGACGAGCGCGGTGCCGCAGGCGAGCAGCGCCTGGAAGCCCCAGATCGGAAGCCTGTCGAAGGCCACCAGGAGCAGGGCGGCCAGGCCGAACGCGCACCCCGCGGTGACCGCCGCACGCCACTCGTTCGCCGCCGTGGCCAGGACCAGCGAGCCCACGCTCACCACCCCGCCCGCGGCGAACAGGTACATGAGCGAACGGGCCATCACCGCGCGATCTGTACGGTCCTCGGCCACGAGGTGGCCCTGCCCGCGCCATCCCAGGCGCTCTCGGACTGACGGCTGCATCACTGCGGCTAGTGTCCCGTGGCTGGGCCCGTCCCGCCACGGACATTCGTCCATTTCCGCTGTGCTGGAGGGCTATTCCCGGTCGAATGCGGCGAGAGCGCGCTCGGTGGCGCGGTCCATCAGCTCAGCGTGCACGCACCGCTCGCTCCGGGAGCGCCTCTCCCAACGGCCGTCCGCGCCCAGCTCCCAGGCGAAGGCGTCATCCGCGAAGCAGCGCTCGAGGGTGTCCTCGAGCTCCGCCCGCAGGCCCGGATCGTCGACCGGCACGACCAGCTCCACGCGCGTATCGAGGTTGCGCGGCATGAGGTCGGCCGAGCCGATGAGGTAGCGGCTCTCGCCGTCGCGCTGGAAGCCGTAGATCCGGGAGTGCTCGAGGAAGCGACCGACCACCGAGACCACGCGGATGTTCTCGCTCACGCCCTCCACTCCCGGGGTGAGGCAGCAGATCCCGCGCACGTTCAGATCGATCCGGACGCCCTCCTGCGAGGCCCGGTACAGCGCGTCGATGCAACGGCGGTCCACAAGCGAGTTCATCTTCATCACGATTCGCGCCTGCCGGCCCGCCCGGTGGGCCTCAACGGTCCGCTCGATCTCGGCCAGGATCCCCTCGCGCAGGTGGACGGGCGAGACCAGGGCCTTGCGGTACTGCCGCGGGCGCGCGAAGCCCGTGAGCGTGTTGAAGAGGTCGGCCACGTCGGCCGAGATCTCCGGGTCCACCGTGAAGAGCCCGAAGTCCTCATAGAGCCGCGCGGTCTTGGCGTTGTAGTTGCCGGTTCCCACGTGCACGTAGTTCCGCACGCCCTCGCCCTCGCGCCGGACCACAAGCAGCGCCTTGGCGTGCGTCTTGAGGCCGGGCACGCCATGCACCACGTGCGCGCCCGCCTCCTCCAGCGCCCGCGCCCAGCTGATGTTGCGGCGCTCGTCGAAGCGCGCCTTCAGCTCGACCATGCACACCGCCTGCTTGCCGCGCTCGGCCGCCCTGATCAGAGCGGGGATCAGCGTCGACTCGTCGTCGGTGCGATACACGGTCAGCTTGATCGCCAGCACGTTGGGGTCTGCCACCGCCTGGTCCACGAAGCGCTGCACGCTGGCGGCGAACGACTCGTACGGCTGGTGGACCAGGAGGTCGCCCGCGCGCATCGCCTCGAGCAGGTCGGCCTTCTGGCCCTCCTCGGCATGGAACGGACCCGGGACGACGGGGGTCCAGGGCGCATCGCGCAGCTGGGCGTACCCCTCCTGGTCGTGCAGCTCCCACAGGTCGGTGAGGTCCAGCATGCCCTCGATCTCGTACACCTGACGCTCCTCCACCTCGAGCCACTCCACGAGCCGCTGGCGCATGTGGGCATCCATCGAGGTGCTGACCTCCAGCCGGACCACCTCGCCGAAGCGCCGACGGCGGAGCTCCTGCTCCACGGCCTGGAGCAGGTCGTCGGCCTCGTCCGAGACCGTGAAGTCGGCGTCGCGCGCGACGCGGAACACGGAGTGGTGGAGGATCTCCATGCCCGGGAACAGCTGGTCGAGGTGGCGCGCGATCACGTCCTCGAGCGGCACGAACGCCCCGCCGCCGATGGGGACGAGCCGTGGCAGCACCTCCTTCGGCACCTTCACGCGCGCGAAGGTCTCGGTCTCGGACACCGGGTCGCGCACCCACACCGCCACGCTCAGCGACAGGTTCGAGATGTACGGGAATGGCCGCCCGGGGCCGACGGCGAGCGGGGTGAGCGCGGGGAAGATCTGCTCCCGGAAGATCCGGTCCACGCGCGCCTGCTCCTCCTCATCGCAGGCGTCGCAGGAGACCACGCGCAGGCCCTCCTCCGCGAGCTCCGGGCGGATGCGCGACTCCCACTCGCGGGACTGCCGCGCGGCCTGGGCCGACACCCGCTCCACGATCCGCTCGATCGTCTCCGAGGGGGAGAGGCCGTCGGGACCGCGCGCGTCGATCCCGGCCTCCACCTGGTCGTGCAGGCCGGCGACGCGCACCATGAAGAACTCGTCCTGGTTCGACGCCCAGATGGCGAGGAACTTGGCGCGCTCCAGCAGCGGCATCTGCTCGTCCTCGGCCAGCTGGAGCACGCGGTCGTTGAAGTCGAGCCAGGAGAGCTCGCGGTTGGCGTAGAGAGACGCGTCGTCGAGACCCCGCTGCTCCGTCTGTGGCGCCTGCTCGACCGCTTCAGTGGCTGTCTGAGTCGGCTCCATGCCCTAACCGAGCTTATCTTCGATGCGATCCCCGAAGCGAGCGCGCTCCAGGCGGGTCCAGTAGCGGACGAACTCCGCGTAGAGCACGTCGCGGCGGCCCTGAAGGTATGCGGAGTACGACTCGAGGCCTGCGTAGCGGCGGCGGTGGGGGGCGTCGCGTATCGCGCCTGGCTCGAGGTCCTTCGCTCCCCTCCCCGCCAGCCCGGCCATCGCCGCGCTGTCCTCCGCGCGCAGGCGCTCGACATGGGCGAGCACGCGCGGAACACCCTCGTCGCAGTCGTGGATCTCGCCTAGCAGGTCCTGGATGCGGCGCATCTCCTTCGCGCCGCGGCGGGCAGGCGCGCCGAGCACCGGCTCACCCATCTCGAGCACGTACCGGAGCCGCTTGGCGGCGATGCGCATGTCGTGGAGGACCTGGACCGAGGTCGGATCCCCCACGGCCGGGGCGAACGACCGGAGCTCCTTCAGACGCACGCTCACGATCCGCCGCAGGTTCTGCTCGAGCGGCCCGTCGGGGTTCAGCCCCGTGACCTTGCGCGCCTTCATTCGGAGCGTCCCTGCACTGCGAGTGCCAGGAGCCGCTCGCGCAGCCCACCCTGATCGACCTCCTCGAGCAGGGCGGCGAGCTCCTCGTTCGCCCGCTGCTGCTCCGCGCGGAGCTCTTCCTCGAAGTGCTTCAGGCCCGGCCGCTCGGTCGCGGTCAGGTCCTCCGCGGCACCGTGGATCGCGGCAATGGCCACGTCGCGGTCGCGTCGCTCGCCGAGCACGTCCGCGAGCTGCTTGACCTCCCTGAGGAGTCGCTTGTGTTCCTTGCGCGGGAAGCACTCGGCGAAGATCTCCATCGCGGCGCGAAGCCGGCGGGTGGCGACCCTCATGTCGTGGACGCGCTCCACGTCGCTCAGGTCCAGCACGCCCTCCCGGTGCTCGAAGACCTCCTCGGCTCTGGTCTCCACCGCGCGCGTCGCGGCCTCGCGAAAGGTCTTCGCCTCGGCCAGTCCCGGTATCGCCCGCGCCTTGGCCATCAGTCTGCCGCCGCCGCCATCTCCAGGATGCACCCCTCGCGGATCCCCCCGCCTCCGATCTTGAGCTGCCACCCGATCGCGTCGGAGACCGCGTCGATGATGAGGATGCCGGCGGGGAGAAGCCGGACGCGCTCGGCATCGAGCTCGAAGCGCTCCGCGACCTCGTCGGACGGGGCGGTGGAGACGATCCGGATCGCGCGCTCGAGGGCCTCGCGAGAGAGCTCGCCGCCAGCGACCCGGCGGAGCGCCGTGGCGCTGCCACCGACGGCCACGGCCCGCTCCACAGCCGGCGCCTGGAGCCCCTCGAAGCAGCCCTTGGCGTGCTCGCCCGCGGCGTGCAGCTCGTGGGGAGAGGGCGGATCCGAGTGGAGGTAGCTGTCCGCGAGGAAGCCGGATCCGATCGAAAACGACGCGAACCAGGACACCCCCTCGTCCGCGCTCCCGGCCGCCAGCTCCGTCGATCCGCCGCCCACGTCGAGCACGCCCAGGCTCCCGCCAGGCGGCGAGCCGAGCGTGCGCGACGCGCCGAGGAACGCGAGCCGGGCCTCCTCGGCGTCCGTGAGGACGTGCGGCCTGAGTCCGGTCGACTCCTCGATCGAGCGCACGAGGTCGTCGCGGTTCGGCGCGTGGCGGATCGCGGCAGTGGCCACGATCCTGATGTCCTGCGCGCCCAGCTCCCGAGCGTGGCGGACCTGCGTCGCCACCACGTCGGTCTCGGCCGCGATCGCCTGCGGCGGCATCGCCCCGCTCTTGCGGATCACCTTGCCGAGCCGGGTGTAGACCCGCTGCGTCATGAGCTCGCGCAGCCGCGACCCGTCCCAGGCGGCCACGAGCAGCCGCGTGGTGTTGCTGCCGATGTCGACGCAGGCGAGCGGGGCCGGGTTCACGACGCGATCGCGTCGAGCTCGGCGGGCCGCAGCAGCACCTTCAGCTCGCCGCGCTCCACGCCGGCGAGCCCGCCCTTCTTCATGCGCACCTGCGCGCCCGTCGCCTTGTGAACCGCCATCGAGAAGTCGGGGTCGTGTCCCACGAGCAGGACGTCGCCATCCTCGGTCGCGAGCTCCTCCGGATCGAACGGACCACCGGCGAGTCGCGGCTCGTTCTGCGGCTCCACGCCAAGCGCCTCGCACGCCAGCCGGGCCGTCTCGTAGGCGCGTACCTTGGGGCTGGTCAGGCACGTCTTCAGCTTCACGCCGAGCCTGGCCATCGCGAGCCCTGCGGTGCGCGCCTGCTCCTCCCCCTTTGCGGTGAGCGGGCGCTCCGAGTCCGGCGATCCCTCTGCGGCCTCGCCGTGACGAAGCAGCCAGATCATCGGTGGCACTGTATGTCATGGCCGGCCAGACACCGAGCGAAGCTAACGGCGTGCCCCGGGGCACTTGTTACCAGCTAGTTAACAGCTCGCCGAGCAAGCGGGCGCGCCGACACAACGGTTTTACGCGCCGGTCATCGGCGGTTAACACTGGGCTTACGACCGCCTCGTACGGTGGCCGCATGGCCCCACTCATCACCCGACTCGTCCAGACCGTGGTTCCCGCCCACGCGGCGGTGCTGGGCGACTGCCTGGTCTGCCGCGAGCCGGTCCGCGACGACGGCGAGGCGGTCCGCCTGTCCGGCGGCGGGTACGTGCACCTCGACTGCACGACCTACCGCATGCGGCAGCGCGCCCGCCGGCCCCTTCGCCGGGCTTCACGGAACGGCTACCGCGAGTTCACAGGCGAGTAACCAGTCGCCGCTGCGCCAGACCTAGCCTGCTCGCAGAGCCTCGTCGAGGAGACAACCTCCCCCTCCTGGCGAGATGCGCCGCGGATTCCGAGGCGGCAGTTCGTCACCAAGGATGGTCGACTGCACCGCGGCGTGAGGTGAGGCCGCCGGGACTGGATCGCCCGGCGGCCTCGCTTCCCAGTCAGATCGTGAAGACCGGCACGAGCCGCTTCTCGTGCTCGGCGTCGATGCGCGCGATCACCTCCACGTGCTTCTCGATCCCCGAGCCGCGCAGCTTCGTGGCCAGCAGCTCGTCGACCTGGAAGAGGCCCGAGGAGTTGTTCATGGCGATCTCGATCCGCACGGCGCGCTCCTCCCCGGGGCCCAGCACAACCTCGTCGATCGCGGCCGCAGAGAGCGAGTGGATGTTCGGCCGGCCGCGCTCGAAGGGAACGCGCGAGCGCCCGTGGGTCATGTCCAGCGCGTCGGCGACTCGCACGATGCCCCCCTCCAGCGTGAGCGGCTCGCCCCGGCGGCGGTGCCCGATGATCGCGTGCATGGCCTCGGCGGCCACGACCGAGCGCTCGGGTTCCTCGTAGATGCCGGCGAGCAGGTCGCCCAGCTTGTCGGCCGCCAGGAAGAGGCTGAAGGCCTCGTGGTCGGTTCGGTGCACTGACATCCCGACGTCGTGAAGCAGGCACGCCGCGGCGATCACGACCTCGGCATCGGCGGACCGCATGCGGTGCGTCGCGACCATGGCCGGCTCCACGTCACGCTGACGGAGCAGGCGGTACAGCCGCAGCGCGATGTTGAGCACGATCCGGACGTGGACCCAGGAGTGGTCGGACATCCCCAGCCGGTCGGCCATCGCCTGCGCCGCGTACCACCAGGCCTTGAGCTGGAGATCGGCGTCGGCCGACTCGATAAAGCGCGCGAGCTTCGGGTTGCGCTCCGCCGGCGCGCTGATGGTCATGCGCGCCACGGCCTCCCCCGGCGGTCCCTCGAACAGCTCGGGCCTGACCTCCGGCGGCTCGGGCACGCTCACGTCCGGGCAGCGTAGCCGCGGGTCCGGCGGCTCTGACGCGGGGTACAGTCCGAACAATGGTTGTCCCTGCCACCCCGCGCATCGATGGACACCCCTGAAACCCGGTACGCCAGATCCGGCGACGCCTCGATCGCCTACCAGGTGGTCGGCGACGGACCAATCGACCTGGTCCTGGTCCTCGGCTTCGCCACGCACCTCGAGCTCCAGTGGGAGATGCCTCCGTTCGCTCGCTTCTTCGAGCGGATCAGCTCGTTCTCGCGCCTGATCCTCTTCGACAAGCGCGGCACCGGGCTGTCCGATCCCGTCGCGGAGGCGCCGACGCTCGAGCAGCGGATCGACGACGTCCGGGCGGTCATGGAAGCCGCTGGGTCCGAGCGGGCGGCATTCTTCGGGATCTCCGAGGGCGGGCCGATGAGCGTCCTGTTCGCCGCCGCCCACCCCGACCGGGTGACGGCGCTCGTGCTCCACGGTGCCATGGGCCGCACGACCGAGGCGCCGGACTACCCATGGGCGTCGCCGGCGGAGGCGCTGCGCGAGTCGGCCGCCGAGTTCCTCGCCCCCTACTGGGGACGGGAGTCAGAGGGGATCATCGAGCTCTTCGCTCCGAGCTTGGCGGGCGATCCCAATGCGGTGGCGCTCACCGCGCGCATGGAGCGCTCGGCAGCGAGCCCGGGGATGGTCCAGAAGATCTTCGAGATGTTCCTGGACATCGACGTGCGCGCGGTCCTGCCCACGATCCACGTTCCGACGCTCGTCATTCACAGGCGCGGCGACCGGGTCGTCAATCGACGCGCGGGCGAGGAGCTGGCTGCGCAGATTCCAGGCGCGCGCTACGTAGAGCTACCGGGGATCGACCATCTGCCGTGGGCCGGCGACGCGGAAGCCGTGCTCGGGGAGGTCGAGGAGTTCCTGACCGGCGCACGCTCGGTACCCGAGCCCGACCGAGTGCTGGCCACTGTGATGTTCACGGACATCGTCGGCTCGACGCAGCGAGCGACGGAGCTTGGGGACGCGCGCTGGCGCGAGCTGCTCGGAGCGCATCAGGCATCGGTGGGGCGGGAGCTGGCGCGCTTCCGGGGGCGAGAGGTGAAGACGCTTGGCGATGGCTTCCTCGCCACCTTTGACGGACCGGCGCGGGCCATCCGATGCGGCCACGCGATCGCCGAGGCGGCTCGCGCGTCTGGCCTGGAGGTGCGCGTCGGGCTGCACTGCGGCGAGCTCGAGCTGATGGGAGACGACGTCGGCGGGATTGCGGTGCACATCGCATCGCGGATCGGCGCCCTCGCCGGCGGGGGCGAGGTGCTCGTCTCCGGCACCGTCAAGGACCTCGTCGCCGGGTCGGGGATCCCGTTTGCAGATCGGGGGACGGAGCAGCGCAAGGGAATCCCGGATGAGTGGCGGCGTTTCGCCGCCGGACACCCGGGCTGAGCCGCAATTCGGCCTGCATTTGAGGCACGCTCGGGTGCAGCCGTGGCCCGCCGCTCGATATCGTCGGGCCGCCGGGTAGAGGCGGATGACCGTCGAGCCCGAGGTTGAAGGGACCCCCCCGGTCCAGCGCTAATTGAGCTGTGAACGTCATGAGCCTTCAACGAGCCCCCCGCCGCGCTTCCGTGGCGCTGCTCGCAGCCTGTGTCGCCGTGGCCGCGGGCGTCGCGCTCGACGCGGCGCCGACAGCCGGCGCGCGTGAACGGACCTTCCTGGTCCGCCTGAGCGACGGAACCCTGACGGCGGTAACCCTCGACGTTCCCGACGGAACGCCGCTCGCAAGCATTCCGCTTCCCGGAACGCTGGTGAAGGAGGAGACGCCCGCGGCGAGCGCCGGCCAGACGTCCACACCTTCATCGAGCGCAACCGACGAGCAGCACTCCGGCACGTCATCCACCTCGAGTGGCGCGAACGGCGGCGCGCACAAGCGGCCGCCGTCGCATCACCGCCGGCCAGCCCGCCGGCACCCCCGGCCCAGGCACCGGGCGCCGGCCCGCAACCCAGACGGCTCCCCGAGCCCCCACAACCCGACCTTCTTCAACGCCCTGCCCGCCCCCAACTCGGCCTCGAGCGTGCCGAACTTCGTGATCCGCCAGTTCCGGGTGCCGATCTTCCTCTTGCCGATCTACCAGGCCGCCGGCAACCAGTACGGGATCCGCTGGGAGGTGCTGGCCGCGATCAACGAGATCGAGTCGGACTACGGGCGCAACCTGTCGGTGTCGACGGCGGGGGCGGTCGGCTGGATGCAGTTCCTGCCCTCGACCTGGGCCAAGTACGGGGTCGACGCCAACGGCGACGGCAAGCGCGACCCCTACAACCCGGTCGACGCGATCTTCGCCGCCGCCAGCTACCTCAAGGCCGCCGGCGGCGACAAGGACATAAAGCGGGCCATCTTCGCCTACAACCACGCCGGCTGGTACGTGGACTCCGTGCTGCTCAGGGCCAAGCTGATCGCGGGCGTGCCGGGCGATCTGATCGGCTCGCTGACCGGCCTCACCGAGGGCCGCTTCCCGGTGGCCGCGCACGCGCGGTATGCGGATGACCCCCTGCAGCATCCGAAGCAGGCCGGCAGCACGATCGGCATCTTCTCCGCCAACCACGCGCCGGTCGTGGCCGTGACCGATGGCGTGGTCAAGAGGCTCGGCAGAAACAAGGCGAGCGGCCGCTACCTCACGCTGCAGGACGCCTACGGGAATCGCTTCTCCTACACGGGGCTCGGGTCGGTCGTGCACATGTATCCCGTACCGAAGGTGAACCTGCTGCGCTTCCCGGTGGTGTCCGCGCACGCGGGGGCGGGCTCGGCGCCCGCCACGCCCGCGAGCGGCGGCCGGCAGCCGGCCGCCCAGGGCTCGTCCGCCGCGCCGACTCTGACGGCCGCCGGCACCGGCGCGCTCGTGCAGTCGGCGGCGAGCGCGAACGCCAGGCGGTTGGTGGATCTCAGAGACCTGGCCGCCCCCGCGCCCATGCGCCGGCCCCGGGTCTTCGCGCATCCCTGGCGGCTCAAGGCCCTCGCCGCGGGCGGCCGCGACCAGATCGGGTTCGCCGGGCTCTCGGGCTACGACGCGGCCTTCGCCCACGTCCTCGGCCTGAACGCGCGGAACGCAACCCTACGGCCGCTGAAGGCGGGTGCCCGCGTGGTGGCCGGGACGCTTCTCGGGCGGGTCGGCAAGCCCGATCCGGCCAAGGGCCCGCACCTGAACTTCCAGATCCGCCCGGGCGGCAAGGGCGCGCCCCAGATCGACCCGAAGCCGATCCTCGACGGGTGGAAGCTCCTCGAGTCCACGGCCATCTACTCGGCCGACGGCAACGCTCTGAACGGGTCCGGCATCTCGATCGGCCAGATCCTGCTCCTGTCGAAGGCGGAGCTCGAGAAGCGGGTCCTGCACGACCCCCGCATCACGCTCAACCAGGGCGCCGCGGGGCGCATCAAGACCCACCAGATCGACCGGCGCGTGCTCGCCACGCTCGAGTTCCTCGCCGAGTCCGGCTTCAAGCCCGCGGTCTCGGCGCTAACGGCGAACGCCGTCGACATCTCGCAGGTCAACGGCGCGCCAGTGAAGGGTCACCAGGACAAGGGCGGGATCGTGGAGCAGATGGTGCGGCGGCTGACGGTACTTCAGGGAACGGTGCGCCCCGACCAGATCGTCTCGCTGCTCTCGCTCGGCGGCAACACGCTTGCCCTGCCCGATCACGCGAACCGCGTCCACATCAGCTTCCGGCCGCTGTTCGGGAAGAACGCCAAGCTCGGCAAGGAGGCCCAGGCAGTCCTGCGGCCGGGGCAGTGGGCCGACCTGATCGCGCGCCTGCGGCAGCTGTCGAACCCCGTCGTGCCGACCAGCCCGTCGAAGTTCGCGCTGCCCGGCAAGTAGCGCGGCTCGTGTGAACGCAGCTTGACGCGGCGGTAACAGCGTCTTCACCCGATTTGCGGGCACTTCGCCGAACCTTCGATCGAGATCACGATCGAAAGGACGGCGTACACCGATGGACGCCCACACGCTGCCGGCCTTGCGGCCGGCGCCCTTCCCGCGGCGAGGCACCCGGCCGGGCCGCGCGGAGATCCACTTCCACATCCTCCCGGGGGTCGACGATGGCCCGAGGGACCTCGACGAGAGCATCCACCTCGCGTGCCTCGCCTGTCTGGATGGCACGGTGACCGTGGTGGCCACGCCGCACGTCCGCGGCGACTTCGTGGCCGACGTGGCCGATCTGCCCGATCGCGTGCGGGAGGTGCGCGAGGCGCTCACGGAGGAGGGAATCGAACTGCAGGTGCTGCTCGGGGCCGAGCTGGGTCACGACATGGTCGGGCTGCTCGACGGCGCCGAGCTCGAGCTGCTCGCGCAAGGCCCGCCGGGTGCGCGCTGGCTGCTCCTGGAGACGCCCTTCACGGGCATCGACTGGGAGTTCACCGCGGCGGCGCGCGAGCTTCGTGAGCATGGCTTCTCCTGCGTGCTCGCCCACCCCGAACGCGCCGTCGGAGTCCTCGACGACGGCTGCGCCGCCTTCGCCGCGGAGATCGCCGAGGGCTCGGTCGCGCAGATCAACGCCGGCTCGCTCGACGGCCGCCACGGGATCGACGCCCGGCGGGCCGGATTCGCCCTGATCGAGCGATCCCCCTGCGTGATCAGCTCGGACGCTCACGGCCGCAGGCGTGTCCCGTCGCTGTCGGCGGGTCTCCGCTCGGCGATCGCCCAGGGCGTCCGTCACGACGTCGCACACCGCATGGTGGACGACGGTCCGCGTGCGCTGCTCCGCGACGGGCTGAAGCTCCCGCGAGCGGCGCGTGCCGCGTAGGCGTCAGCCGCCGGCCTGGAGGGCGATGCCCTCCAGCACGTGGGCCACCGTCTCGCAGCTGTCGATGGCCTGCTCCAGGGACTCGAAGATGTCCTTCCAGCGGATCACGACCATCGGGTCGATCCCGCGCGCGAAGAGTGATGCGATGGCCTCGCGCGACAGGCGGTCGCCCTCGTTCTCGAGCTGGTGGATAGGCACGAGCCGGCTGCCCAGCTCCGACCACTCGCGCAGCCCGCTGACCGCCGCCTCGACCGCGGCGCCGCTCTGGGCGAGGACGTCGGCGAGCTGCTGGGCCTGCTCCATCGGGGCCTCGACGCCGTAGAGGCCCAGCGAGTCCGCCGTCTGCTCCGCGTGGTCGACGATGTCGTCGATTGCCCCCGCGAGCGCATGGACATCGGCCGACGGGAACGGAGAGCGGACGCCGTTCTCGGCGAGCCG
>Ga0066660_10000292_pt1 | contig 16322 bp, 9 predicted proteins | sample GraSoiAngelo_109_FD_75177 | JGI IMG/M metagenome (GOLD analysis project Ga0066660, IMG submission 75177) | Grasslands soil microbial communities from the Angelo Coastal Reserve, California, USA - 14_0903_12_20cm | ecosystem: Environmental > Terrestrial > Soil > Grasslands | place: USA...
GACTGGGCCCGGCAGCCGCTCTTGCCGCAGGCGCTCAGCCAGCTCGGGCCGGGCGTCTCGTGGTACGACGTGGACGGCGACGGTGCCGAGGACTTGTTGATCACCTCGGGACGGGGCGGCACGGTGGCGTACTACCGCAACGTCCATGGCCGGCTCGTGCGAGTCGATCTCCACCTCCCTCCCGCGCGCTACGACGAGACGACCGTTCTGCCCCTGCCCGACGGCAAGGGCGGGAGCACGCTGCTCGTGGGGCAGTCCAACTACGAGTCGCAGACGCCATCCGAGGCCGTCGCCGTACCGTCGGTGATCGCGATCGCGCCGTCCGGCGGCGGGGGGGGGGGCCGCGTGACGCCCGTCGTGGCCGGCGACGTCGGGAGTGTGGGCCCGCTCGCGGTGGCGGACGTGGACGGGGACGGAAGCTTGGACCTGTTCGTGGGCGGCCGGGTGGCGCCGGGTGTCTACCCTGCAGCCGTGTCGTCGCGGCTGTTCCGGAACGAGGGCGGGCGGTTCGTCCTGGACACGGCCAATAGCCGCTTGTTCGCGAACATCAGGCTGATTTCGGCGGCCGTTTTCTCCGACGTGAACGGGGACGGCTGGCCGGATCTGATCCTGGCGCCGGAGTGGGGATCGCTCGAGCTGTTCCTCAACGACCACGGGCGCTTCCGTGACGCCACCGCCGAGTACCAACTGGACCGGGTCATCGGTCGGTGGAACGGCGTGACCACGGGCGACCTGGACGGCGACGGCCGGCTCGACATCGTCGCGACCAGCTGGGGCCGCAACACGAAAGCTCGAGTGGATCCTGACCATCCCTTGCTGCTCTACTATGGGGACTTCACCGGGTCACGCCGCTGGGACGTAATCGAAGCACAGTATGACGACCGCTTGCGCGCCGTCGCCCCGCTCACCTCGCTGGGCCAATTGATGGCCGCGCTGCCGGCGGTGCGCCTCAGCACGCGCACGTACGCCGCGTACGCCAATGCGACGCTCGAGCACGTGCTGGGCCCCGCGTTCAGCGCAGCCAAACACCTCGAAGCGCGAACGCTCGACCATTATGTATTTCTCAATCGCGGCGGCACCTTCGAGGCCAGGCCGCTTCCCGCGGAAGCACAGTTTGCGCCCGCGTTCTACGCAGGCGTGGCCGACCTGGACGGCGATGGCCACGAGGACGTGTTCCTCGCACAGAATTTCTTCCCGACCGACCTCGCCACGCCGCGCTACGACGCGGGTCGCGGGCTGGTGCTGCGCGGCACGGGCGACGGGACGCTCGAGCCGGTGCCGGGCCAAGTCTCCGGCATCCTGGTGTACGGCGATCAACGGGGCGCGGCCCTCGCGGACTACGATGGGGACGGCCGTATCGATCTCGTGGTGTCGCAGAACGGCGCGGAGACCAAATTGTATCACAACGAGCGGGCCCGGCCGGGGCTGCGCGTGCGCCTGATGGACGGGCCCCTCAATCCGCATGGGATCGGTGCGGTGCTGCGTGTGGTGTACGAGGGATCCCGCGGGCCCGCGCGGGAAGTGCACGGCGGCTCAGGCTATTGGTCCGAGGACGGGGCCATCCAGGTGCTCGGGCTGGAGCAGGGGAAGGTGCCCGTGTCCGTGTGGGTCCGGTGGACGGCCGGCACTGAGACGGTCACGCCATTGGCAAAGGGCCAGCGGGCGATCACCATTCGCCATCGAGCGGCACCGTAGCTAGTGGCAGATCGTCGTACTGGTGACCAGCGGTACGACGAAGCTTCCCGTGACCGAGAGTTCCCCGAGGGGATCGGTATAGAGATCGGTCCGTTGCGCCGTAAAGTGGAAATGTCCGCTCAAAGCCTGACCGTGGGGAATGGGGACGATGCGCAACGCGCCCAGCGTGCCTCCCGGCCGCGAGTAGCTGACGATCCGGTTCGGCGCCAACCAGAACGCCCACGAGCGCGGCGGCGAGCATTCAGCCACGAATCCATGCAAGCTGGTTTGATCTTCGGCGGGGTTGAGGGAGTCGATCGCGAACGCCGTGTCGGCGCTGATCACCGAGTCCGGCAGGGTGATCTCGACGCGCTGCAACGTGGACCCGGAGGGGGCGTACCTGCCGAGCAGCTGAAATGCCAGCTTGCCGCTGGTCGCCCTGTAGTTCACGGCTACGGCGGAGCCACCAACGTGTGTGATCACCGTGCCGCCAACCGAGAAGAACATCTTGCCGCCCGTCGTGTCCGACAGGCTCATGACGTACACCGCTCCCGTGTCGGCGAGCGAGTCGGCGTGGACGATATAGCGACTTGGCCCGCCGGGGGTCGCGGTTGCCGTGATCCGGCCGCTCGCCGAGTCGATGCTGAACTGAGCATTGCTCGGCGCGGTAAACCATACCGCGGCCGCCGGCACGGGAGTCCGCTTCAGGACGGTCCAGGGCACGCTCAGGGTGTCGCCAGGCAAGAGGTACACGGTATCGAGCTGTAACGTGATGTCGAGCGTGTCCGAGACGACGATGAATGCGCCCCCGGGAGTGCCATGCGCGGAGGCGTTGATCACCACGGAGCCACGCCTCACGCCGGTGACCGCGCCCGTCTGCGCGTTGATCGTGGCGATGGTCGTGTCGGTGCTCGTCCAGACGACGGTCCCCGCCGGCTGGACATTGCCGTTTTCGTCGAAGTAGGTGACCCGGTGCGCCAGCGTCCGGTCGCCGACGAACACCGAGTCGAGGACCGGCTGGATACTCAGGGATGCGACCCCGTGCTGTACACCGAGGTCGACACAGGCGGCTAGCGCGGCCGCGCCGAGCAGGACGAGGGAGGATCGGTTCATAATCGCGTTAACGCTACCTATGACGAGCGAGAACGGGAAGACAAGTCGAGCGTTTGCTTCTCCGAAGTAAATGTGATTCGTCGCGACCGGATCGACCGCGATCGGCATGACAGGTTCCGGACAGAGATCGTTCCATCCTGTAACATCGTTCAACTTAGGACGGTCCGCCACCAGCGGAGTTGTGGCTCACGGTCCGCGTGCCTCCCGTCGCGCCCGACCCCGTGTATCTTGCGCGGCAATGCTGCAACTCACGGCGCTGCTGCTCGTTGCCCAGATCCAGCTGCCGGCTCCGCGGGGCTACGTGAACGATTTCGCCGGGGTGCTCGACTCGGCGTCGGTCGCGCACATGGAAGCCGTGATCACTGAGGTGCGCGCCAAGACGCGCGGCGAAATCGCCGTCGTAACCCTCTCCGATATCGCTGACCGCCCGGCGGCGGACGTAGCGCTCGAGATCGGCCGTCGCTGGGGCGTCGGGGCGAAGGGTGAGGCGGGCGATCCGGCGAAGAACCTCGGAGTCGTGGTGCTGCTCGTTCCTCTGAAGAATCACCGTCCGGGGACGGGTCAGATCTTCATCGCCACCGGTCGCGGGGCCGAGGGATTCCTCACGGATGCGCGCGTGGGCCGGATTCGCGACGCCATGACGCCCTACCTCGCGCGGGAGGAATACGGGGCCGGGCTGGCGTACGGGGTAGACTTGATCGCGCAGGCATTCGCACAGGAGTTCGGCGTGACCCTGGATGCGGCGCGTCCCGGCGCTCGTCCCGTGGAGCGCGACGTCTCGTTCCCGACCCGCGCCGTGCTCTTCTGGCTCATCTTCGCAGTCGTCTTCTCTCTGGCCCAGTTGGCGCGCCGTCGAGGGCGACGTGGCCGGCGCACCTGGTGGGTGGGCGGTGGCTGGGGCGGTGGTGGCTGGGGTGGGGGTTGGGGCGGAGGTGGGGGCGGAGGTGGTGGCGGCTTCGGCGGGTTCGGTGGTGGGGGTGGTTTTTCAGGCGGCGGCGCGGGAGGGCGCTTCTAGTCCTCACCCCTTTGATCCCCTCTCCCGTTGGGAGAGGGGGACAGGGGGTGAGGACGTAACGGGACCTGGAGAGCGTAACTCACATGGGATCGAATTGGGATCGAAACTGATATGGCGTCACAACTGACGGTCGCGCAATTTGCCGCGGAGGTCGCCCGCGCGCTCGGCGCGCGGCTGGTGGCCTTGCTGCTCTACGGGTCGTGGGCGCGTGGAACTCACGTTCCCGACCGCTCCGACGTGAATACGCTGCTCATTTGTGACACGGTGGACGATGCTTTGTTCGCAGCGCTGGCTCCCGCGATGCGCGCCTGGACCCGCGCGGGCCACCCGGCGCCCCTCATCCTGACCGAGCGGGAGTGGCGGGAGTCCGCGGACGCGTTCCCGATCGAATACGAAGACATGCGCGACGCGCACCGGCTGCTCGCGGGGCGCGACCCGTGGTCCGGTATCCAGGTGGACCGCGGCCAGCTGCGGCGCCAGCTCGAGCACGAGCTCATGGGTAAGCTGGTTCGGCTGCGCCAGGCGTATGCCGCGCTGCATGAGGACCCGAAACAGCTCGCGCGGGTTGTCGTAGGGAGCGCCGGCGGCTTTTTCACGATGCTGCGCGCGGTGCTGCGTCTCGCGGGTCGGCCCGTACCCGCCTCGCCCGCCGAGTTGGTGCGGAGCGCGGCGGCGCTCGCTGGCTTTACGACCGACGCGCTGGCGCCGCTGGTGCAGCACGCGATGGGCGGCCCGGTCCCGCGCCTCGGCAAGGGTGATCCGCTCGCGGCTGCGTACCTTGAGGCGGTGGCCAGCACCGCCGCCTATGTGAACCGTCTCGAATAGAAAGAGGATGACACCCGTGCACGCGCTCAAACGCTTCGTCCCCCTCGTCGGCCTGGTGTTCGCGGCCGGTTGCGGCTACAACACGATTCAGACCTATGACGAGCAGGTGACCGCCGCGGCGGCGCAGATCAAGGTCCAGCTGCAGCGGCGCGCCGACCTCATCCCCAACCTGGTCGAAACCGTCAAGGCGTATGCGAAGCAGGAGCGTACGGTCTTCACCGAAGTGTCGGAGGCCCGGGCCAAGCTCGCCGGTGCGGTCCAAAGCGGCGACTTGCAGCAGATGGCGGACGCCAATCGGCAACTGTCGGCCCCGCTCGGCCGCCTGCTGGCCATCGCCGAGAACTACCCGCAGCTCAAGTCCAACGAGAACTTCCGCGCGTTGCAGGACCAGCTCGAGGGGACGGAGAACCGCATCGCCGTGGCGCGGCAGGACTACAACGAAGCTGTGAACCGCTACAACGCCTACATCCGGCGCTTCCCGCAGGTGCTGACGGCGAAGCTGCTGGGGAAGGGGCCGCGTCCCTACTTCGAGCTCGAGACACCGGGCGCGGCTCAGGCGCCGAAGGTGGATTTCTCGAAGTAGCCCACTCTGCAACGGGCTCGCGCCTCTAGCGGCACGGGCTCGCGGGCGGTAGTTTCGCCCCACTTGGCACCGTCCTGCTCTCCCCAGCCGTTGAGCAGGCGGCGCGTTTCCAGATGACGGACTCGAAGGTCGCTCCGCGCTGCCCGGCCATGGGCGGCTCGGGCGCGTCGGCGTCCTTCCCGGCCGACACCGGTCGTGGAACCCGTGCACCCAGCTCGGGGGGGAGGTCACATGCGCCGTCCATTCGTGAGTTCACTCGTCACTAGCGGGCTCATCCTGCTCGGATTGGTCCCCGCCGTCGCCCGCGCCCAGGAGGCGACGATCGTGTCTGGACAAGTCTCGACTCGGGGAGCGCCCGTGGTGGGCGCGAGCGTGAGCATTCCGTCACTGCGTCTGGGCACCACAAGCGACGGACAGGGGATGTACCGGCTCACCGTCCCGGCGAGTACCACCGGCGAGGTGACGTTATCGGTTCGGCGGATCGGGTACGTCACGCGCTCGGTCCTGGTCACCCTGACGGGGGGCCAGCTGCACCAGGACTTCGTGCTCGAAGCCTCGGCCGTCGAGCTGACGGCGGTGATCGTCACGGGCCTGGGTGGGGAGATCGAGAAGAGCAAGCTGGGCACCTCCGCCCAACAACTCAACGCGGAGGAGCTCAACACCACCCGCGCCCAGAACCTCGTCGAGCAGATGCAGGGGAAGGTACCCGGTGTGCAGATCACGGGATCGGGTACACAGGGTGGGTCGGTCAACATCATCATCCGTGGCCAAAACTCCATCACGCAGAACAACCAGCCGCTGTTCATCCTGGACGGTGTTCCCGTCTCGAACGCAGACCGCGGCGGCGATCGTGGCTCGGGCTTCGATTACGGCAACGTCCTTTCGGACCTCAATCCGGACGACATACAGTCGCTGACGGTGCTCAAGGGTCCCAATGCCGCGGCGCTGTACGGCTCGCGCGCGGCCAACGGTGTGGTTGTGATCACCACCAAGAAGGGCGCCAACAGCGGCGGACGGATGCGCACGGAGCTGAACACGAACGTGACGTTTGAGCGCCCCTCCATCCTCCCGGAGTGGCAGAATCAGTATGGCCAAGGAGCCGGCGGTGCGTTCTCGTGGGTGAACGGCTCCGGCGGCGGCGTGAACGACGGCGCCGACCAGAGCTGGGGCCCGAAGCTTGACGGCCGTCTCATCTGCCAGTTCACGAGCCCCGGGGCCGGGACCCCGGGCTGCACGGCGACACCCTGGGTGCCGCACCCGGACAACATGGACGTCTTCTTCCGGACGGGCCTTACCGTAACCAACACGGTTGCGGTGAGCGGCGGGAGTGACCGCGCCTATGGGCGCGTTTCCCTGGGCGGGGACAACGTGGACGGCGTGTTCCCCAACAACGACTTCCGGCGCCGGTCGGCGGGGTTGAGCGGCACGTTTCACGCGAGCGACCGCTTCACCGCCGACGGGTCGGTCGAGTACGTCTACAACAGCGGAAAGAATCGCACCGGCACGGGCTACTGGGGCCGCAACCCGCTCGAGAACTACATCTGGCTTGGGCGGCAGGTGGACTTCCACGCACTCGTGGACTACGCCGGCAAGAGCGGGGCGACGAACGGGGGACCCCCCACCCGCGAGTTCAACTGGAACTACAACTACCACAACAATCCCTTCTGGTTGCAGGAGCAGAACCCGGTTGCCGATCGGCGCGATCAGGTCATCGGATCGGTCGCTGCCCACTACAGGATCACGGATGGAGTCAACGCCACCCTGCGCACCGGGTCCGACATCTACCGACTGGGCATCGAGGAGGACTTCGCGCGCGGAGGCCTGGCGTTCATCGACCAGAAGTACGCGGGCGGCTTCCGTTTCCGAAACGACTACCGTAGCGACAACAACACCGACCTGTCGGTCACAGGGGAGCGGCGGCTCAGCGACTGGCTGCACGTCAACGCGCTCGTGGGCGGCAATCAGCGTCGCGAGTATTTCCACGCCGACAGCCAGCAGACGGCGGGCATCGTCGTGCCGGAGATCTACAACCCTGCCAATGCCGCCATTGCGCCCACGATCGGTCAGCGGATCGAGCGCCGCTGGGTGAACAGTCTGTACGGCTCGGCCGCTTTCACCCTGTTCGACTGGTGGACGGTCGAGGGAACTGGGCGCAACGACTGGTCGTCCACGCTTCCAGCCGCTGCCCGGTCGTACTTTTACCCCTCCGTCAACACGTCGGTCTTGCTAACCGACGCCCTCCCGCGACTGCGGAGTCGCGTCTTCGATGCGATCAAGCTGCGCGCCTCGATCGCCCGAGTCGGCAACGACGCTCCCGTCTACAAGACGCAACCGGTGTATATCGGCAACGCGAACAAGTTCAACGGCCAGCCGCAATTCTCGCTGGATTCCGTCCTGGCCAACGCCAACTTGAAGCCGGAGATCACCACGTCGGAAGAAGTGGGCGCTGAGCTGGTGATGCTGCGGAACCGCGTCACGCTGGACGCCAGCTGGTATCACAAGTCGACGCGCGATCAGATCTTCAACGTGCAGATTCCGCCCACTAGCGGCTTCACCTCGAAATTCATCAATGCGGGAGAGATCAGTAATCGCGGAATCGAGGCACTGTTGACCGTCACGCCGCTCCAGGTGCCGGGCGGGATTACGTGGACGTCGACCTTCAACTTCGCCCACAACCATAGCGAGGTCGTCGACCTCGCACCGGGGGTGAGCACGATCGTGCTCGGGCAGGGGCTGTTCGGCGACGTCAACATCGAGGCCCGCAAGGGGGAGCCGTACGGCACGATCCGCGGCAACAAGTTCTTGCGCGATTCCGCGGGCAACATTCTCACATCCGGTGGCTTGCCGATACAGGATCCCGCGTTCTCCGTGCTGGGCAACATCCAACCGGATTGGACCGGGGGCTGGTCCAACGAGATCCGGTACAAGAGTTTGGCCCTGAGCATGCAAATCGACGTTCGCCACGGCGGCAAGATCGTGAGCCTCACGAACTACCTCGGGGACTATGCCGGAACCCTGGCGAGCAGCCTGCGTGGCCGTGAGACGGACTGGAACTCGCCTGGTATCGTCGTGAAAGGTATTGACGCCGACACGTGCGCCTTGCCTGGCGGCTGTAAGCCGAACACGACGACGGTCACGGCAGAGACGTACTACCAGAACCTGTTTCACATCATCGAGCCGTATATCTACGACGGCGGCTACGTGAAGCTCCGCGAGCTGCGCGTGTCGTACGACCTGCCCGCCAACTGGGCCGCGTGGTTCTTCGGCGCGCAGGCCGCGACCTTCTCGGTGACGGGGCGGAATCTGATCACATGGAAAAACGTCCCGAACATCGATCCGGAATTCGCCTACAGCAGCGGCAACTTCCAGGGCATGGAGTACATGATCCCGTCGAATCCCCGGAGCATCGGGTTCAACCTGAGGATCGTTCCATGATGACCTCCAGAATACTTCGCCTTTCCGGCATCGCGGCGCTGATCGCGCTGGGCGTGGGCGCCTGCAACAGCGACACCCTGACCGACATCAATCAGGATCCCAACAATCCCACCTCCGCTCCGCCGGGACCGGTGTTCACGAACGCCGCGCGCCTGGCGATGGGACGCTGGCTCGGCGGGGGCGCCATGGATCTCCGTGGACCCGAGTTCACCGTGCAACACCTGGCCGAGGTCCAGTACCCGGATGAGGACGCCTACCGGCGCCTCGGCCCGGGTGACACGGACGGCGACTTCATCCGCGCGTATACGCAGGATCTGAAGAACCTCCAGGCCGTCGTCGACGTCGGCAAGTCCGAGAACGAGCCGCTGTTGTGGGGTCCGGCCCAGGTGCTGCGCAGCCTGGTGTTCAGCTACGTCACCGATGTCTGGGGCGACGTGCCGTACTCCGAGGCCCTGCGCGGAGACAGCGGCGCGATCGCGCCCAAATACGACGCGCAGAAGGACATCTACACCGGCCTGTTCGCTGACCTGGATGCGGCCACCACCGCCATGGCCGGGGCACCAGCCACTGCGATCAAGCTCGGCGCGGCGGATCCCTTCTTCAGTGGCGGCGCGGCAGGATGGCAGCGGTTCGCCAACTCGATTCGCGTCCGCCTGGCGATGCGGCTCGCGAACGTGGACGCGACCACGGCCCAGGCTCAGCTCAACGCCGCCTTGGCCGCGCCGGGAGGGCTCATCTCCTCGAATGCGCAGAACGCTAATTTCCCCTGGCCGGGCGACGGCATCTACGACAATCCGTGGATGGTCAACTTCCGCACGCGCGACGATCACCGGATGTCGAACACGCTCATGAACCAGATGCTCCCCCACAGCGATCCACGGATCCCGGTGTACGCGCAGCCGACAGTGGCAAACCCGGCCGTATACGCCGGGATGCCGAATGCGCTCACGCAAGCGGGAGCGTCCGCCTACTTCACTATTTCGTCCCGTCCCGGAGCCGTGTTCTACGGCGCGACCGTATACTCGTGTCCCACCTGTGGGGCGCGCACTGGAGCGACGTTCCCCTCGTTCGTCATGACGTATGCCGAGGTGTCCTTCATATTGGCTGAGGCAGCCGAACGAGGTTGGGTAACCACCGCGGGCACGGCGGCCGCGCTGTACAATCAGGGCATCCAGGCCTCGATGGACCAGTGGGGGGTGACCGACGCCGCGGCCGTCGCTGCTTACCTGGCGGACACCGCGATCGCGTACAAGGGGGGCACGCCGGGTCTGCGGCAAATCGCGCTGCAGAAGTGGATCGCCCTCTACACCAACGGCGTGCAGGCGTGGGCCGAGTGGCGCCGCACCTGCGTGCCGGAGACGCTCGTCCCCGGACCCGACGCGGTTCAAAACACGGTGCCGCGCCGCTATCAGTACTCCATCAGAGAGTTGTCGGTCAACGGGGCGAACGTCGCGGCCGCGGTCGCGCGCCAAGGCCCCGATGTGTTTTCGACCAGGATGTATTGGGACAACAATCCTACGGTGGCGCCGACGTATCCGGGAGCGACCTGCGGTACGCGGTAGTCGGCGTCCGGGCCGTTGGACGTGATGTGCTGGGTGGCGTTACTGACTCCTGGTCCAGACCAGGATGAGGCCGCAGAGACGATTCGAGGGATCCAAGTACTGCGGGGGGATCCCGGAAGAGGATGGGTAGAACTCGATCCCCCCGATGTCATTGGGTTGGATGACGTCGTCCAGTTCCGCGCCCGGAATGCGCTGCCCGTCGACCCACACCGTCGGCTGGCAGCCCCGGATGCGGATGGTATTCCCCCCCGTCGTGGCGGCGCGGATCGTGATTCCGGGAACACTCCTGAACAGGTCGCTCGGGCTCCTGGGCGCGATCCGGCGGATGTCCGCGAGCTCGAGAAACCGGCCGAATGACTGCCGTTGCTGTCTGTGATCGTAGAACTCTCGGAGCCGCCCGGAAGGGGCGGCGTCGACGAGGACTTCCTCCAGCTGGGCTGGAGCGGGCGTGACAATGATCTTGAGGAAGGTTGTCGGGGCGGTAGCGCCAACGACGACGTCGACGGTGCGCGGCTGGTAGCCGAGGCGGCGGACGCGGACGGTGAGGCGACCGGCGGGAACGTCCCGCAGCTCAAACCGCCCCTGGGCGTCGGTGGCGACCGGTCGCCGCAGCGTAGTAGCGCGTTCGATCAGGGTGACCTCCGCCTCGGGTACGGGCGCACCGGCCGAATCCTTGACGGTGCCGGTCACCTGGTAGGCCGGTGTCGTCGCCGCTGGGGCCCGGGCGGAGTCCTGCGCCGCAACCGGTAGCGCCAGCGGAACCAATAGCGCACACAACGCCAAAGCTGAAAGGCCCGTCCTGATCATCGCTTTCATCCCTTCACAAGAGCAATATGGTGTCGGCGGCGGGCCGCGCCTATCCCCAGCTGGTGCTGCGCAGGCGAGTCGGCTTGTCAAGACGGGTCCAGGTTTGTCAGCAACGTGTGAAGCACGCAGCTGCCGGCCCCTTGCAACGTCCCGAAACCGCCGACACAATATCCCTTACCTGGAGCGCGTAGCCTGTACGGCGCGCCCCACCTCGCACCACGTGTGTCCGGTCTGCCGTCGGGCACCGGTGCGCATTCGCTCAATCGAGTAGTCAGCGTGTGTGGGACAGTCCCTTTGAAGGAGGGGTCCGTATGCGCATTTCCATTCGCTCCACGCTGCGCGCGTTCCTCGTGCTCTGTGGGCTCGTCGGCGGCGTCGGCGCCGTCGCGGGGGCCCAGCAGGGCACAGTCGCGGGCCGCGTCACCGATCAAGCCAACGGGCAACCGCTCGTGGGCGCGCGCGTCACCATTATGGGGACGTCGCTCATCACACAGACCAATGCCGAGGGTCGCTACACGCTGCCTCGCGTCCCCGGCGGACAGCTCACCGTGCGGGCCACCGCCGTCGGCTTCGGGGCGGGGTCGCGCGTGGTCAGCGTCAATCCGGGCGAGACGGCGGTCGTCGACCTCGCGTTGGCGTTGTCGCCGTACTCCGTAGACGAGGTGGTGATCACGGCCACGGGCGATCAGGCCAAGAAGGAAGTCGGCAATTCGATCGCCCGGATCGATGCCGCCAAGCTGGTCGAAACGGCGCCGATCACCAACGTCACCGACCTCCTGATCGCGAAGGCCGCCGGCGTCGACGTCCTGCCGGGAACGGTGACGGGCGCTCCATCGCGCGTGCGCATTCGTGGGACGAACAGCCTCTCGCTGACCAACGAGCCGGTGTACGTCCTGGACGGCATCCGCATCACCAGCCAGAACCGCTCGTCCGGCGTCTGCGACGTCGGCTGCGCCCCCCCCAGCCGTATCAACGACCTGAATCCCGAGGACTTCGAGTCGATCGACGTCGTGAAAGGGCCGGCGGCGTCGGCGCTGTACGGTACCGACGCGGCCAACGGCGTCGTCCTGATTACGACCAGGCACGGCTCGCCGGGCAAGGCGCAGTGGAGGGTGTACGCCGAGCAGGGCGCGATAGTGGACAACAACGATTACCCCGCGGCCTTCCGGGGCTGGCGGTCGAGCGCGACCGACACGAGCGCCTCAAAGAACTCGCGCCCGACCAACGGCACGCAATGTATCCTCACGCAGGTCGCGTCCCGGGCATGCGTGCAAGACAGCGTATCCCGGTTCAACCTCTTTCAGGACCCACAGACGACACCGCTCGGAACCGGGCACCGCCAGCAGTATGGCGTGCAGGTGTCGGGCGGGTCGGACGCGGTGCGCTACTACGTGTCAGGCGAGTGGGAGGACGAAGTCGGTCAGACGAAGATGCCGCTGTTTGCGGACAGCATTGTGCGCGCAATCCGGCAGATCAGCGAAGTGCCGGGCGACCAGAGGCAGCCCAACGCCTTACGGCGGGTGAGCATTCGGGCCAATGTCGCCGCGAACCCGAACGCCCGCATTGACCTCGAGGGTTCCACCACGTTCATCACGAGCAAGCTGCGTATTCCCCCAACGGACAACAACACCACAGGCCTGTTGTCGAACGCGTTGGGGGGGCCAGGCAACAAGGACAACGGCCGGTACGGTTACCGGGCGTTTACACCCGACGAGATGTTTTCCCGGGCGCTCGGCCAGGACGTCAACCGGTTCATCGGGAGCGGCACGGGCCGCTGGCGCCCGACGAGTTGGCTGGCGTTCCGCGCGGTCGGCGGCGTGGATTACGCCAGCCGGTTGGACACCGATCTCTGCATGCGCACGGACTGCGTGAACTTCGCCACGATCAAAGACGGCTTCAAACAGGACGATCGCACGACCTACTTCCAGTACACACTCGATGTCAACGCGACGGCATCATTTAGCCTGAGCCCGAAGCTCACGTCGCGCACCACCCTCGGCGGGCAGTACTTCAAGACCAAGAACGACCTGAGCGTGGCGCTCGGGGAGAACCTGGCGGGGGGCGCCTCGACCGTGACGGGCGCTGCCATCCCTACGGTGCGCGAGAGCACCACGGTATCCGCGACCGTGGGCGCATTTGTGGAGCAACAATTCGGGTACAAAGACCGGCTGTTCGTCAATGGCGGGTTGCGCGCGGATGACAACAGCGCCTTCGGTAAGGACTTCAAGACAGTCTATTATCCGAAACTGAGCGTGTCGTACGTAATCTCGGAAGAGCCGTTCTTCCCGAAGTGGCGCTGGCTCAACAGCCTGCGGCTGCGCGGTGCCATCGGTGCGTCGGGCGTCCAGCCGGGAACGACCGATGCGACCCGCTTCTTCCTGCCCCAAACCGCGAGCGTCAACGGCGCCGACATTCCGTCGCTCGTCTACAGCGCCGTCGGGAACAGCGCTTTGAAGCCGGAGCGGGCGCGGGAATACGAAATCGGGGGGGAGGCGACGCTGTTCAACAGTCGCACCTATCTGGACTTCACGTACTACAACAAGCGGACGTCGAATGCGCTCATCGCCAGGGAGCTGCCGCCGTCCGCCGGCGGGCCGATCAACCGGTTCGAGAACCTGGGTGCGGTGGTGAATCGTGGCATCGAGGCGCTGGCCAATCTGCGCATCGTCGACAAACCGAACTTTGGCTTCGATTTGACCATCAACGCCGCCTATAACACCAATTTCATCGCGGACATGGGCGGTCTGCCGCCGATCATCGGGACGACCACTCGCCAGACCGCCGGCTATCCTATCAACGGCTGGTGGCAGCGGCCGTACACCTTCGCGGATACCAACCATAACGGGATCATCACGGCCGACGAGATCAAGGTGCAGGACAGCGCCCAGTTCGTCGGGTACGCCAACCCCCGGTGGGAAGCGGTCTATGTCCCCGGGTTCGACCTGTTCAACAAGCGGCTGCGGATCCAGGGACTGTTCGATCACAAGAGCGGCTATTACCAGCTCAACGGCACCGAGCGGATCCGCTGCGAGTCGCGCCTCAACTGCGAGGGCCTGGTGGACCCGAAGGCCCCACTGTGGGAGCAGGCGCGGGTCGTGGCGCTGCGCGAGACGCCGTCGCGCACGCAGTGGGGGTTCATCGAGAAGGCGACGTTCGTCCGGCTGCGGGAGGCCTCGGCGACGTACGAGGTGCCCGCGGCCTGGGCTCGATCGTTCCGGGCCACACGCGCGAGCTTCACGATCGCGGTCCGAAACCTCTGGAAGGCCACTGGATTCAGTGGCATCGACCCCGAAGCGAACTACTTCGAGGGCGCGACAGGGATCGTGAGCAACTTCCAGACGGCGCCACCGCCAACCTATTGGACGTTCCGCTTGAACGTGGGCTTCTGATAGTCGGTGACGCGTGACCGATAAACGACCGTGAAAGGGGATGTTCACCCATGACTTCATACCTCAAGCATCGGCAGCTGCGCAGGTCGCTCGCCCTGGCGTGCCTTGTCGCACTGCCTGCGCTCGCGTGTACGGATACGCTGCTGAACGTCACCGATCCCGACATCGTCCAGAGGGCCAATTCGGCGTCGGCGGCCAACGGCCTCTTGAACGGCGCCGTGTTGCGGCTGGCACAGGCGGTGAGTGGCACACAGGGGCCGGATGCGCTGTTCATGTTCGGGGGACTGCTCACCGACGAATGGCGCTCCGGCGACACGTTCATCCAACGCAACACGCAGGATCAGCGGATTTGGGACCCCAACAACACCTTCAACGCCGGCCCGTTCCGCAACCTGAACCGGGTTCGGACGCAGGCCGCGCTCGCCGTCGATGGCCTGCGAACGTATGTGCCGACGGGGCTCGCGGACATCGCGCGGATGTTCGATTTCGTCGGCTACACTCAGGTCTTGATGGGCGAGCACTACTGCAACGGGGTCCCGCTGAGCGGCTTCTCGGGCACGACCGTCGTGTTTGGTGACCCGCTCACGAACGATTCCCTGTTCAAGCTGGCGATCGCCAACGCGGACTCCGCCCTCGGAATCGTGCGGGGGTCGGACTCCGCTCGCGTGGCGAACTTCGCGAAGGTGATCAGGGGCCGCGCCCTGCTGGACCGCGGCGACACGGCGGGCGCTCGAGCCGCCGTCGTGGGTGTGCCGCGCTCATTTCATTACGATGTGACGCACTCGGTGAACGTCAACGACAACCAGATGTGGGCTCTCAACACGAGCGCGCGTCGGTACACTATGGGCGACCTGGAGGGTGGGAACGGCCTGCCGTACGTGACGGCGAACGACCCTCGGATTCCGAGACGCATTGGGACGAGTCCTAAAGACGACCCGATCTTCGATACCGCCTTCCCCATCCTGGTCATCCGGCAAGGCATTTGGGGCCGCACGAGCGCCGTGACGATCGCCAGCGGGATCGAGGCACGACTCATCGTGGCGGAGGTGGCGCTACGTGAAGGCGATGCGACCACATGGCTCAGCGAGCTGAACGCGCTGCGGGCTGACTCGACCTTGTTGCCGGTCCCTCAGGACACGAGCTTCCGGCCGGTGCAGGGAACGAAGCTCGCCCCGTTGGCGGACCCAGGGCCGTCGCTCAATGACAGCCTGCGGGTGGACATGTTATTTCGCGAGCGCGGATTCTGGTTGTTTTCAACGGGTCACCGGCTGGGCGATATGCGGCGCCTGGTGCGAGCGAAAAACACTGGCGGATGGTATGGTCGCGCGATCAGCTCGGTCTATCCGACGGGCGCGTGGTTCAAGGGCGGCAGCTACGGTGACGCGATCCAAATGGCAATTCCAGTGGAGGAGCTGAACAATCCGAAGTTCCACGGATGCCTCGATCGCAATCCGTGACGAATGCCGTAGAGCGACGTGATGCGCGGGGGCGGCCCGGACGGCGCCCCCGTGGTGTCTTCAGGGATGGCCGCTCGTGGTCGTAATCACGATCGCGCCGGAGGTCGAGATGGCGCCGTAGTGCGTGGTCGCATCGAGTCCCGTGAGGATCTCGATCGTCAGGATGTCGACGGCGGCGACTTGCTTGAGCACCTGCAGGTCCTCGATGGGTACGTGATCGAGGATCACACGTACCTGGTCGTCCTGATAGAGGCTCGCCCGCCCGCGCCGCTGGATTCGAGCCGGCTCTCCCCGGACTTCCCGGAGCTGCACGTTGGGAACCGTCAATCGCACCGCGTCCCACGCCGTCTTGGCGCCGGACTTGGCGATCGCCTCGGCCGTGATGAGCCTCGCGCCACTCGGCGCGTTTGTGTCCTCGATCCCCGCACGCGCGCCGCCACAGGCCACGGTGCTCACGAGACC
>Ga0066660_10000300_pt1 | contig 16227 bp, 20 predicted proteins | sample GraSoiAngelo_109_FD_75177 | JGI IMG/M metagenome (GOLD analysis project Ga0066660, IMG submission 75177) | Grasslands soil microbial communities from the Angelo Coastal Reserve, California, USA - 14_0903_12_20cm | ecosystem: Environmental > Terrestrial > Soil > Grasslands | place: USA...
CTTCGACCACGAGGCGTGACTCGGTGTGTTTCCGGCTCGCTTCTCTGAAGCTACGCGAAGAGTTGGTCGACAGTCTCCTGATCGTCGTTCAGCATCCACTGCTCGGCGACCTTGCCGTCGCGGCTATCAAGCAGCACCGCCGAGTTGTATGAGAAGGACTTGCCGCCGCGCTGCGCCGTTATCCGGGCTAACACGACTGCGTGCGTGTCGCTGGTCGTGATGTCGTGCAGTTCGCGCTTGAGTGTCCCGCCCGTCAAGCTGTCCATCTTGGCGAGATTGGCCCCAACCTCGGCCATGCCTTTGCGGGTCCCGGACAACTGGTTCTTGCCGGGGGCGTGCACGACGATGTCTTCGGCTTGGAGCGATTGGATAGTTGCAACGTCGCCCGATACAACGGCGTCGAACAGCTTGCGCGCGATCTTGCCTGTGTCCCCCACGCGGTTCCCCTTTCGCTCTGCTGCTCCGGATGAGGCAAGTCAACACCTTCGCGATCGCCCGAAGCAAGTGCGTCCTATTGCCCCTGTTGTGTACGGCACCGGACGCTCAGCCGCTCAGCCTCCAGGTGTTGCGCTCTGATGTTCTGATCGCCAGAGACGCTCGCTCTCTAGAGGAGGCGAAGGCGGTAAGCCGTCCCAGCTCATGTGTCATGACGAACATCGGCGTGTCCGAACATCCTCTGATTCGAAGTGTTGAGTTGGGCGTACTCTGGATGCCGTGAAGTTGCCAGAAGCGGGCGTCGAGGGTCGCCGGAAAACCCGGTCCTGGACGTGGTTCGCCGCCTGGGTAGTTGTTGGCGCGGGTTACGCTTTTGGTCTGATCGAGGGTTTGATCGGTCTTCCGTTCTTGTTTTTTGCAATCATCGGTACTGTCTTCTTGGCGCGACGCCTGTCCTCGATGCGCGGGGTAGGTGGCGTCTGCTCAGGATTAGGTCTCATCCCCCTATACATCTCTTTCATCAACCGCAGCGGCCCGGGGGACATTTGCTCCCGAACGACAGCAGGGAGCAGTTGCGTATCTGAAATGAGCCCTTGGCCGTGGCTCCTCATTGGGGCGCTCCTCGTGTTCACTGGCTGCCTGACCTTCCTCATTCACGAGCGCAGAGTCCCAAGGCTCATGTGACATTGACGAACACTGGCGTGCCCGGCGGTCGCCTCGCTGGCGTTGTGGCATGAAGTTCGAGAGCATACGATCTGCTGACGGATCCGGCGCTGGCGTTGGGTCCTCAACGAGAGGAGACACCATGCCAACCGTGATCGCTCATCACGACGTGAAAGACACCAAGCATTGGCTAGCCTCGCCGAAGCGCGAAGAAGTCTTCGGACCCCTCGGCGTCACCAACATCCGAACGTTCGTCGACCCGGAGAACTCGACCCGAGTGGCGGTGCTGATGGACGTTGCTGACATGGATGTCGTCATGGGCGCGATGCAGAACGAGGCGATGGCCGAAGCGATGGCATCGGACGGCGTGCTGCCCGAGACCTTGGTAATCCTCGTCGAGGCGTAGATCCTTTTGGGAAACCCGGGCAAGTCGGTCGCTTCGCCGGGACTGCATACAAGGCGACAGATTACCTATCCGGCCATTCGAGAGAGCCGCGGCAACAGTCAGAAGTTGGGGCTGGGTCGGGTGACTTTTGCGAACACTGGCCTGGAGAGACGCCTCACACCTCATAGCCTGAGCCTTGGTCGAGCGAAAAAGCGCAACGCTGCCTTGCAGCCGCGGCCGCCATGCGTTGATGCGTTCAGATGTCACTAGATTGCGCATACCGTCATCCATTGACACATAGACGCTCAACAACTCACGTGTCATTTGCGAAAGCTAACTGTCCTGGTGCTCGACCCTGATCGTCACGTTCGGCTTGATGCCGGCGATCGCCGGCATCACGTGATTCAGAACTTGCTCCGCTGTCGCGCGGAACGTGCGGCCGCGCGCGCTCACCTTCACCCAGCCTTTCTCGTCTCGGTAGTAGCGCTCGACGAAGTTCTTGGTGCCGATGAGGATGACGTAGCTCTCGTTCGTTAGGTTCACGTTTCGTCCTCTCCGAGCCTCCTGAAAAGCATAGGTCGCTAAACGAAACGACCGGCGCGAAGCGCCGGTCGTTTGTCTCTGCTGCGCGCTCTACGGGATGTGCGTGCAGTCGCTCGGGCCGTGCGGCGCGTAGCCGATCTGCAGGTGGAACCCGCCCGGCCCGTTGATGACGAGGCATGTCGGCGTTGCCGCGCGCGACGAGACCGGAATGAGCATCGCGATCGCTCCCGCCAGAGCAGCGATGCCGACGACGATCTTCTTCTTCATGTCCAAACCCCCGGAACAGCGGGCGGCTCCGCCCGGAACGGGCGCCATATTACTCTCGCCCTCTTTGTCCGGTCACTGGGCACATCGCGCCATTCCCGCGATCGCTATCGGGCGTCGCTCTCGGTGATCGAGATCTGTAACGCACCGAACCGTTCACGAAGATCTGCCAAGGCGGCGTCGGCAAGCGCCCGCGCGGCAGTATCGCTCTCGCCCGTCGCGTGCACGGTGATACGCAGGAGATCCTCCTCGCCGAAGCAGTGCGCGCGCGATTTGATGTAGACGCCTGCGTGCCGCTTCTGGATCTCTTGCAGCATCGCCGCGATCGACGACTCGTCTCGGTGCTCGATCTGGAAGGTCGTCTCCGCGAAGCCCCCGGGTCCGAGCAGGTCGTCGAGGTACGGAACAAGGGGGTGCTCCCAGATCCAGAAGAGCTCCGGCGGGACGCCCGGCAGCGCGACGAGCGTCGTCTCGCCGAGCGTCATCAAGAACGCAGGTGCACCGCCCACCTGGTTATCGAGCGCGGTCGACCCCCGAGGCAGCCTCGCCATGCGCAAACGTTCCTCGGTCATCTCGTCGTTCGCGACGGCTCCCGCCTCGGCCAGCTCTCGATACCGTCGCCGCACGATCGTCTCCGCCTCCTCGTTCAGCTCGATGGGTTGGTCCGTTCCCAGGGAGATCGCCTCGCGCGTGCGGTCGTCGTCGGTCGGCCCGAGGCCGCCATGGGTGATCAACAGCGTGGGGCCTCGAGACAGCGCCGCACCGATCTCGCCGGCAACCACCGGCGGCTCGTCGGGCAGCACCTGCACTCTGCGCAAAGCCGCACCGCGCGCGGCGATCCGTTGGGCCAGCCAGTACGAGTTCGACTCCTGCACGATGCCGCGCAGCAGCTCGTCGCCGATCGACAGGATCTCCACGGTCTTCATATCGAGATCCCGATCAGCTGCTCGGGCAGCTCGACGCGCGCAGCGGCGCGCCGCACGTACCCGGGCCGCTTCGCGCCCCGCTCGGTGATGACGGCGTCGAACAGCTCGAGCGGCGTGGATTCGTAGGCCGGCGACGCGTCCGGGCGCCAGAACTCGGACGGCACGAGCTTCCCCGTCGCCGCGATCGCGTAGCAGCCGATCTCCGCCTCGCGCGCGCCCAGCGCGACGACGGCCGTTCCCACCTTGTTCACCACGCCCTCGTCGGTCACCGCGTCCGCGCCGACGAGCGCGATGTCGGCCTTCTCGCATGCTCGCGCGATGCCGGCGTCCGGGATAACCGACGTCTCGAACCCGGCCGTCTCCAGACGCCGGGCGAGCGCCCGTCCTTCGCCGCCCGGGATCGACGCTGTGCACATCACGTGGGAAACCTTCCCCCGAACCCGCTCGAGCGCGCGCACCACGCTGCCGGACGACGAGTGCGTCAGGACGACCGTTTTCCGCTTCGCGATGACCCACCGGGTTGCGTCCGCGGCGGCCGTGGTGGCCGATGCAAGCTGCTCGGCATAGGCGGCCGCTTCCTCCTGTCCCTCCAGCGCCGCGGCGCAGAGCCGCCACAGGGCCGCCATCGCCGGATGCGCGCGCAGCAACGCGCGCGCGGCACGCATCACGTCCCGACGCGTCGTCAGCGCTTCGAAGCCCTGAGCCGCGCGCTGGGCGACCTCCACCGACCCGGATCGCGTGTCGGCGACCGCCTTGCGGATGTGGTCCCACGGATCCATGCGCATCATCCTCGCCGCTTCGTGTGACGGCGCCAAACGATAGGTGGGCGGCCCTTGAGGGGGGCGAGTACGATGCACAAGGGCACATGAGCGTGGATGCGCACAACCTCCAAGCGATCTTCGCGATGCGCGCGCTGTGGGAAAAGCTCGACCCCGCGGCAACGCCGTCGCTCGCGACCTTGAAGCCTCCCGGCGCGAGGCGCAACGTTGCGTTGCTGCCCGGTTCCTTCAACCCGCCGACGGCCGCGCACATGCTGCTCGCCGAGCGCGCGCTGCAGGAAGGCTTCGACTGCGTCGTGCTGCTACTCGCGCACAACACCGTCGGCAAACAGCCGTCCGGGCTGATCCCGGAGGACCGGCTGCTCGCCATGCGCGCGCTGACCGGTGGCGCATTCGGCGTCGGCGCCAGCTCGCACGGCCTGTACGCCGACCAGGCGGAAGCGGCCCAGCGCGTCTATCCGGACGCGGAGATAACGTTCTTGGTTGGTTCCGATAAGATCGAGCAGATCTTCGACCCCCGTTGGTACGACGATCGCAACGGCGCGCTCGAGCGGCTGTTCGGTTCGGCGCGTCTCGTGGTCGCCCCGCGCGCCGATCAAGGCGAGCTACTGCGTACAGTGCTCGAGCAGAACCGCCGTTTCGCCGACCGCGTGTCTGTGCTCCGGCTTCATCCCGCGGTTAGCGATCTGTCCTCGACGCGCGTGCGCGGCCTGTTGCGTGCCGGCGCCGAGCCCGCGGGCTTGGTCCCCGCGCCCGTCGCCGAATTGCTGACCGCGATGCGCGCGTTCGCACCGCCGATCGTGATCGGCGACGAAGAAGTCGACGCGTATGCGATCAGAGCGAAGATCATCGAGATGTTGTGGCGCGCGCGCGCGCCGGAAGCGAACGGCACCGATCTTCATGAACTCGTAACAACGGCGTTGTCGCCAACGCCGGAGGGCAGAAAATTCCGTGAAACTCTCGCGAACGGGGGCGCCGCGACATTCGATCTCATGCGCGCTAATGCATCCGGCCTATAGCGCTTGCGACACGAGACCTAGAAGGCTCGCATAAGGGTGAGTTAACCTCGTCGAAAGGTTTTTCTCGTTCTTGACTTAACACGCAACGACGGCGTATCACTACTCCCCATCTTCCCTCCTTTCCCGAGGATGAAGTCGTCCAACCGGTAACGCGAGCCTTTGTTCTCGCGCGCAGTAAAAGGAGGTCACGCGTGTTTCAGGGGGATACGAGACGCGGCCGAATGTTTCCGTATCTCGAAGACGCAATCTGTCGAGGATTGGATCCCGAGCTCTTCTATGCGGAGTCGGGCGCGGCCATCATGAAAGCGAAATCTCTCTGTGCCGCGTGCCCTGTGCGGGAAAAGTGCCTCGAGTGGGCGATCAAACGGGAGGAGTTCGGCGTCTGGGGTGGGACGACCGCGCGGGAGCGCGCCTCGCTCCGGCGCGAGCGCGGGCTTCGCCTTGTACCCGCCGGCGTCGCGTAGCGTCCATCGTTAAAACACGGGCAACCGGGCGCTCGGTGTCGAGCGCGTGCGTGACGCGGTTCCGCCCGTCTTCCTTCGAGTGATACAGCGCCGCGTCCGCTTGCTTGATCAGCGCCGCGGGCGTTGAGCCGTTCTCCGGCGCCGTCGCGATCCCGACGCTGACGGTCACGCGGACCGACTTACCGTCCTCGCTCGCGAACGGGTACATCGACACCGACCGGCGGATGCGCTCGGCGATCTCGCGCGCGGCCTCCTCGGTCGTCTCCGGCAGGATCACGGCGAACTCCTCGCCGCCGTAGCGCGCGGCGATGTCGAACGAGCGGACCGCGCCCTTGAGCGCCGCAGCCACGCCTTTCAGCACCGCGTCGCCGGCCTGGTGACCGAAGCGGTCGTTGAACTTCTTGAAGTGGTCGATGTCCAGCAGGATCACCGACAGGTGGTGGCCGGCCGCGCGCAACGTCGCGTACCGCTGGAGGCGGCCGCACTCGAACGCCAGGCGCGCCTGCATCTCGCCGTGGTTCGCGAGACCGGTCAGCGGGTCGGTGATCGCCATCTCCGACATGTGCGCGTGCAAACGTGCGTTCGCGATCGCCAGGCGCGCGTGGTGTGCAAGCCGGTCGAGCGCTTCGACCTCGTTCTCGCGCAGGGTGCCGGGCCGGCCCTTCCGTCCGTCGCGCGTCACGATCAGCAGCCCGTCTTCTGCGATCGGGACGGCGAGGTAGCCGCGAGGTCCGAGGAGCGGAATGAGCGCGCCGTCGCTCGTCGCTTCTTTGCGGCTCGTCACGAGCGCCTCGTGCATGCGCAGCGCGTTCGCGATCCGGCCGCGCAGGTCGATCCGCATGTCGCTCGAGCCGGTCGTGCCTTGCGAGGCGGCGACGCGCATCATCTCGCCGTCCCACAGCAGCAGCGCCGCCGCGTCGAAGCGGAACCCTTCGACGACGCCGCGGCACAGGTCGGTGAAGATCTCCTCGAGCGTGAGCGAGTCCTCGATGTCGAGGGTCACCTGGCGGATCGTCGCCAGCTCGGCGTTCCGCCGCTTGAGCTCGCGCTCGTTGTAGATGCTGAACATCGTCCCGGCGCCGCCGATGATCCACAGCGCGGCGACGGCCGCCAGCCCGCCGGGGAAGAACGTCGTCTTCCCGAACGTGTGTGTATGCGTCATCACGTCCATCGTGACGATCGCGATGGTCGAGAGCACGATCCAGCGGAAGCCCGCGCGCGACGAGAGCAAGATGCCGGCCGCCAGCGCGCTCACCGTGTAGAGGAACACGAGCGGCCCGTTGCTGCCCCCGGTGATCGCGACCATGGCGGAGATCGCGACGACGTCGGTAATCATGCCGATCCAGATCGCGCGCCCGACCCATGAGCCGCCGCGCGTAGCCATCGCGTGCGTCGCGATCGCCAGGGCGATCTGCGCCGTCAGGAGGCCGGTCAAGCGATCGACGTTCGGATGGGTCGTCGACGCGGCGACGGCGAGCAGCACCATGATGGGGGTGAAATAGCGGATCGAGAAGTAGATGGAAACGCGGCCGCCGGTCATCTGCGGCGCCTCGGCGCGCGCGCTATCGCTCTGCCGAGCCATTCAGATCTGCCACGTCCGTCGCGCGAGCCCCGCCACATCGAGCTTGACCAACCGCGTGGAACCACGGCTGAGCATCATCAGGACGCCGAGCGCGATGCACCCCAGGAGCAGGGGCGGCGCCAGGGGGCCGGCGAGGTCGAGCGCGCGCCCGGCCGCCTTCTTCGCGGCCTGGCCGGTGATGCTGGCGTACGGAGCGTCGAACGACTCACCCGGCGTGATAACGCCGATCCCGTCCAGCACCGTGAGCCCCGACGTGCCGATGTGCGAGCGCGCCCCGCCGGTCTTGGAAGTCGTGGAGGTGCCGGAGTGCCCGCTCGTGCCGCCCTTGGTCGAGCCGGAGCTCGTTCCGCCTGAAGCCGGCTGCGACGGGGTGTTCGTCGTGCCGCCCAGCCCGAGCAGCCCGGTGATGCCGGTCACCGTGTCGTTCAGCTGGCCGGGAAGCGGAACACCGGGGACGCCGGTGACCGTCGGGGTCGGCGACAGCAGGTCTCCGACGATCGGCACGCTCGGCAACGGCAGCGGGCTGGACGTCGGAAGGGGAAGTGGGGTCAAAGACACCGAAGGGGGCGGAACCGGAAGCAATCCGGCCTGGGCGTGTGCCGCCGGATAGATAAACAGCGCGCAAGCAGCCCACACGGCGAGCGCGAGGCGCCGCAGTGTTCGGAAGGATGGCATCCGTCTCACCATCCAAATGGTCGGCGGTATCACCCGGTCTGTGTATGGCTAAACCGGGTGGTCTGACCTAGCACTCTCGGGTAATCCGCCCAGTTCGCGGAGAGGAGCCCGTTTGCTCACGGTCGTGAACCTCGACACAATGCCGTCGATGGATCAGACCAACGCGCCTCCCGTTGCCGATCAGGAAGCTCCCTCGCAGGAGGGGGAAGCCGCCGTCGCCGTCGAGCAGCCCGGCAAGCTGCTCCGCATCGCGATGATGGTGCGCGAGATGCTCGAGGAGGTACGCCGCGCGCCGCTCGACGAGAACGCGCGCGAGCACCTTGCCGACATCCACGAGCGCGTGGTGCAGGAGCTGAAAGGCGCGCTGTCGGGGCCGCTCGCGGAAGAGCTGGATCGGATCACGCTTCCGTTCGGCGATCACGAGATCCCGTCGGAGGCCGAGCTACGGATCGCCCACGCGCAGCTGCTCGGGTGGTTGGAAGGCTTGTTCCAGGGGATCCAGGCCGCGATCGCGTCGCAGCAGATGCAGATGGCTTCGCAGCTGGACGAGATGCGCCGGCGGGCGCTTCCATCGGGGGATCAGCGTCCCGACGTCAGAACGATCGATCCGAACCCCGGTCAGTACCTGTAGCGCCGGTTAGGCGCTTTCCGCGGTCGCGCGCTCCTTGTATGCACGCCACTGCTTCACTTCGAATTCCGCGCGCTCTCTGAACGTCGCGTTGTCGGTCAACGCACCGCACGAGCAGGCGCGCGCGTCGAGCGGCAACAGGTTGCCACAGGAACGGCACGGCTTTCCTTGGAGCTGTTCGACTTCCCTCGGCATGGCGACCCCCACGGTCTTAGATGTCTCTGTCATGTGCTTCGGCTGGTATGGGCGAAAGTTTGAGCCCCAAGGTCCCGGGACCTCGAGAAATGGGCCGTTTGCGCGACGTCGGACGGCCGGTCTTGATCAAACGGCCTGCCAGGGGCCACCCGGCGGCCGAGACGATCGCGAGCCCGATGCCGATCCCGGCAAGCCCGTGCTTGAGCAGCACCGCGACCAGTTCACCGACCAGAAGGAGGACGGCGAGGGCGGCGACCCCCAACCACACCGATACGATCCCGCGTGCGACGGCGCGGCGGCGGCCGAACGCCCGAGCGGCCCGTCGCTTCGGGCCGAACGCGATCACCCTGGCGTCTACGTGGGTCGGCTGCATCCGGAGAACCTCCTTCCGTTGAGTTCGGAGCGCAGCCGTTCCGCCTTGAGCGCCGGACGCTCCTGAGGCGCCTCCTGATAGCCTCCGGCCATGGAACAGCGCGCGCGCATCGGCGACGTCGAGCTTGCGTACGAGCTGTACGGCGAGGGTCCGCCGCTGGTGTGGTGTCACGGACTGGCCAGCTGCCGCGACGGTGACCGGGACGTTATCGACGCATTTAGTGAGACTTTCACCGTTCTGTCCTACGACGCCCGCGGTCACGGTCGGTCATCGCCGGTTCGCGATGCGGGCGAGTTCAGCTACGTGAAGCTCGCGGAAGACGCGATCGGGATGCTCGATCACGTCGGGTGGACCTCGGCGATATTCACCGGCGCGTCGATGGGCGCGGCAACGCTCGCGCGCGTGGCGTGCATCGCGCCGGACCGCGGGCGCGCGCTGGTGATGGCGCGGCCGGGCGCGATGGGAGACGACGGGAAGGCTCCGGCCTGGCTGCAGATGCTGTTCGCCGGCGGCGCACACGCGATCCGGAGCGGCGGCATCGATGGCGCGATCGAGTTCCTGATGACGATCCCCCTTGCACGCACGGAGATCGACGCGAACCCTCGGCGGCTCGACGATCTTCGGCGCGACTGGACCCGGCACGATCCGTTGTCGATCGCGGCTGCGCTCGAAGGCGTTCCGCCGACGTCCCCGTTGGAGGGCGGGGTCACGAGCGACATGATCCGCTGTCCCGTGCTGGTGATCCCGGGCAACGACGTGATCCATCCGACGGAAGCGGGGATCGAGGTCGCGCGGCTGATCCCCGGCGCGATCACGGCGCAGCCGTTCGACTCCCTGCCGCGCGCGGATGAAGTGCGCGGCCTCGTGAAGCTCGTCCGGGACTTCGTCGCGGGCGTGCCGACGGCATGAGCGACAAGGTTCTCGTCACGACGCACGACGCGGTGACCGTGTTGACGTTGAACCGGCCCGAGGTTCACAACTGCGTCGACGGCGAGACCGCCGAAGCGATCGGCACCGCGATCGACGCGTTCGCCGCCGACGACGCCGCGCGCGTGCTGGTCGTGACCGGCGCCGGCCAGCTGTCGTTCTGCTCCGGCGCCGACCTCGAGCACGGGGGGACGCTGCTCGAACATACGTACACGGACAAGGCCGGGCCGATGGGGTTCGCCGCGCTGGATCCCGGAAAGCCGACGATCGGCGCGATCAACGGGTACTGCTTCGCCGGCGGGATGGAGCTGGCGGCGTGGTGCGACTTCCGGATCGCCGCCGCCAACGCGGAGTTCGGCGTGCTGAACCGGCGCTGGGGAGTGCCGCTCGTCGACGGCGGTACGCAACGGCTGCCGCGGATCGTCGGGCAAGCGAACGCGCTGTACCTGATCGAGACCGGCGTGCGGATCAACGCCCAGCGCGCGCTGACGATGGGGTTCGTGCAAGAGATCGTGCCGGCCGGCGAGGCGTTGAAGCGCGCCGTTGAGCTCGCCACGCGGATCGCCGGATATCCACAGTCGAGCATCCGTGCGGATCGCGCCTCCTCGCTTTCGACGTTCGGCTCGTCGCTTGCCGACGGGCTGAAGCGCGAGGCGGAGATCGGGCGCGCGACGCTGCTCGACCCGGAGATGGCGGCGGGTCTCGAGCGGTTCGTGTCGGGGGACCGGCCCGAACCGCCGCGACCGCCCGGCGGATGAGCGTCGCCCTGCGCGCGGTCGCCGCGCGCTACGGGAACGCGGCACGCTTGTATCGCCGCTTGTGGGCACCGGCGATGGTGGCGCTGTCGCGACCGTTGATCCGCGCGCTGCCGCTCGAACGGAACGACCTCGTCGCGGACCTCGGCTGCGGCGTCGGAGCGATCGGCGCACGGCTCGCGCGCCGCGCGCGCGGAGTGGTCGGCCTCGACGTCGCGGAGGGGATGCTCAAGCGCACGCCGCCGGAGGTGGTACCGGTTGCGGCCGACATCGCGCGGCTGCCGCTCGGCGATCAGACGATCGACGGTGCCTTCTCTACGTTCGCCCTCCAGCACTGCCCGCGTCCAGGCTCGGTGTTCGCGGGCGTTGCACGCGCGCTGAAGCCGGGCGGGTTCGTCGGAACCGCGACGTGGGGGACCGACCACCACGAGATCGGCGGCGTCTACGACGTGCTCGAAGAGCTGTTCGCGCGCCACCGGATCCCGGCCGACTCGTCCGGGCTCAAGACCTACCACGACAAGGTAGACGAGCCCTCGAAGATCTCCCGGTTCGCCACGAACGCGGGTCTGGTCGTGGAGCGCGCCTGGTTCGCGCGCTCGACCTACACGTGGACGAAAGCCGTGTTCATCGGCTGGGCGACGACGATGGGCCCCTTCGGCCGGCGCCTTGCGGAGGCGCCGGAGCCCGTGCGCGCGCGCCTGATCGAGGATCTCCACAACGACCTCGCACCGCTCGGTCCCGACGCCTACCGGTGGACGCCGGAGTGCGTCTACGTGATCGCGCTCAAGGAGTAAGGACTTCCAGGCTCCCGGGAAACGGCAGGTTCCTCTCTTAATGTTTCGAGCATGCCGGGCCGCTCGTGGTGCGCCGCCGCAGCCGTGTTCGTCGTCCTCGGCATCGCGGCTCCGGCCGCGGCCTCGCAGCCGCCCGACGCATTGCACGTGCGCGCAGACAAAGTGCTCGCGTCGCTCCCCGCTTCAGCGGTTGCGATCATGGATCCGACCAACGGCCGCCTGCTCTACGGCAAACGCGCCGACACGCCGCTCCCGGCGGCCAGCCTGCTGAAGATGGTCACGGCGATCGTCGTCGCCGAGCACCTTCGCCCAGACGACACGCTGACGATCTCGCCTGCCGCCGGGCACGCGCGCGACGATCAGATCGCGTGGCGGCAAGGCGCGACGTTCACCGTGGATCAGGTCCTCCACGGGATGCTGATGGAGTCGTCGAACGGCGCGGCGATCGCACTCGCTCAGCGGGTGGCGGGTTCGCTGCCGGCCTTCGCGCGCATGGCGACCGCGCGCGCACACCAGCTCGGCGCGACGCACACGATCCTCGTCGATCCGAGCGGCCTCGACGCCGCCGGCCAGCACGCGAGCGCGCGCGACCTCGCGAGCATCGCGTCCGCGTTCTTGAAGATCCCGTGGCTCGCGCACGTCGCCGTGACGAAGAGCTACACGGTGCCGTGGCCCGATAACACGACGGCGACCTTCGTGAACCTGGACCGGTTCGTCAACCGGTATCCGGGCGCCGTCGGCGTGAAGAACGGCTTCACGTCTGTTGCGGGCAACTGCGTCGCGGCCGCGGCCACACGCGGTGGCAAGACGTTGATCGTCGTTGCGCTCAACGGACCGCGTATCTACGACACAGCTTCTCAGTTGATGGACGCCGGCTTCGCGACGGCGACGATCGCGTCGTGGCGTCCTGATCCCTTGCCGTCGGTGCAGGAACTCCCCGCGACGAGAGTGGACACTGGCCGGTCGCTGAACGATGCGTACACGCCGGCCACCGCGACGCCCAAGCACGGCGGTCACTCGCTGACGAAGATCTTCTTGGTGGTGCTGGTGCTCGCGTACGCGGCGCGCGTCATGCAGATCAAGCGTCGCAAGCGCAGGCGCAGGCGCGCGATGCACGCACGGCGCCGCGCGCGCATCGAAGTAACGCGCAGGCAGATCGATGCCAGATACTCGCAACGGATGAGCACCCCGCGCGTGCTGTCGCTCCGCGAGACGGAACCCCGCCGCTCGCGCGCGTCGTCGTACCGGTAACCGGCACCGCGCGATCGAGTACGGCCGGAATCCATATGCTGGGGCCGTGAGAACGTCTCTCATGACCACGAAGGGCCAAGGCGGCCTTCTCGCCGGCGCGTGCGCCGGCACGGCCGCGTTGCTCGCCGTCGGCCGAGGCGCGCCCGCGTTGGTCTTTATCGCGTTGGTCCTCATGACGTTCGCCGCGTACTGCGCGCTCGTCTGGTCGTTGACGCGCGCGCGCGTGCTGCCGGCGCGCACGATCGCAGCGGCGTTCTTGGGTTTGCTGATCCTCGCGGTTGCGGTTCCGCCGCGCGGGTCCAAGGACCTCTACTCGTACGTCATGTACGGGCGCATCGTCGCGCAGCACGACGCGAGCCCGTACACGCACGTCCCCGCCGACTTCCCGAGCGATCCTGCGCTGCAGCGCGTGCAACCGGTGTTCCGGCACACCGGCTCGGTGTACGGCCCCGTCTTCACGTCGATCTCCGCGGCCGGCATGGGCGCGTGCGGCTCGTCGCCGTTGTGCGGCCGCCTGTTCTTCCAAGCGCTCGAGGCGCTCGCCGTGCTGGGGCTAGCGTGGATCGTGCTGCGCGCGACCGGGAGCTGGGCGGCGGCCGCCTGCGTCGGCTTCAATCCGATCCTCATCGTTGCGGTGGTGAACGGCGGTCACAACGACGGCCTCGTGGCGCTCGGGTTGCTCGCAGCGGTGCTCGTTGCGCGCGAGCGGCCGGTGGTCGCCGGCCTGCTCCTCGGCGCCACTGCGCTCGTGAAGCTGAACGTCCTCCTGCCCGGAGCCGTGCTGATCGCCTGGCTCTTCGTTCGCGAGGACAAGCGGAAGGCGTTGCAGGCGTCGCTCGCGACCGTCTCGTTCGTGGTGATCGACTATCTCGCCGCCGGGGGCTCGGCCGCGCTGAAGCCGTTGCACCAAGCCGTCGGCCTCGTGAGCCAGCATTCGATCTGGTACGTCGGGGAGCGCTGGATCGGCGCCGCGTTCGATGTCGACGACCGGGCGGCGGCGCGCGTCTCGGGCTGGGTCACGCATCTCACGGTTCTGGCGCTCATCGTTGTGGCCGTGGTCGCCATGCTCGTCGCCGCGGGGCGGCTCCGCGACCACGGACCGGAGCCGGTCGTCGCGGCTGCGCTGACGGTGTACCTCCTCGCCTCCCCGTACGTGCTGCCGTGGTACGCGGCGCCGCTGATCCCTCTGCTGGCGATGCGGTGGCGCTCGCGCACGACGTGGGTGGTGCTCGCGTACTCGGCCCTTCTGTTCCTGGCGTATCCGGTACGCAATCCGCTGCACGGCAGCGTCACCTCGTTGATCCTGCCGGACACCGCGCGCGACGTGTTGCCGGCGGTGGCGGTGCTCCTGCTGATCGCGCTCACGGTCGCTGCGTGGCGGCCACGTCGCAAGGCGCTATCACGCGTTTGACAGGATCCGGGCCGCCGTGGTGAATGGGTGAGACGGACCGGGCGCCTTGGGGGAGTCTGATGCGGAACCATCGCCGATCGAACCGTGTTTCTCGTCGTTCGCTCGCGGCGCTCCTAGTAGCCGCGCTCGGGCTCGCGATCGTTCAGGTGCCGGCCTTCGCGATCGTCTCGGAGGGCTCCCTCGATCCGTCGTTCGCGGGGACCGGCCAAACGTCGACACCGGTCGGAACGAATACGACCGACCGCGCGTTCGCCGTCGCGATCCAGAAGGACGGCAAGATCGTGGTGGCCGGTCTGGCTCACATCGGAACGATCAACGAGATCGCCATCGTTCGGTACTTGAACGACGGCACGCTCGACGGTTCGTTCGGCGGCGGCGACGGGAAAGTCACGACGCCGATCGGCGCGGGAGCACAAGCAAACGCGATCGCGCTGCAGGCCGATGGGAAGATCGTCGTCGCCGGCTACGGAAGGCCGCACGCGACTCCGCACTTCGCCGTCGCCCGATACAACTCGAACGGCACGCTCGACCCCACGTTCAACGGCTCGGGGACCGTGCTCACGTCGTTCCATCCCGCGTCCGACTCGGCGACCGGCGTGGCCGTGCAGACGGACGGCAAGATCGTCCTCGTCGGCAACAGCACCGACGGCACGCCGCACATGGCCCTCGCGCGTTTCAACGCAAACGGCACACCCGACTCGTCCTTCGGTACTGGCGGCAAGACCGAGCCGAACGTCGAATCCGGAGCAGCGCTCGGGAACGCCGTCGCGGTCCAACCCAACGGCAAGATCGTCATCGCAGGGGGGAGCGCGAACGGGCTGCTCGCCGTGAGACTGAACGCGAACGGGGCTCCGGACACGACCTTCAGCGGCGACGGCGCAGCGGCCGTGCAACCGCAGACCGCGGGCGCCGCGAACGCCGTCGCGCTGCAGTCGAACGGCTCGATCACGATCGCCGGGTACTCGACCAACGGGACGAAGAGCAACTTCGCCGTCGCGCGCTTCACGAGCACCGGCACGCCCGACGCCGGCTTTGCGGGTCCCGGCTGGGCCATCACCGTCATCGGGACGGGTAACGACGTCGCCCACGGCGTGAACATCCAGCCCGACGGGAAGATCATCGTCTCGGGCACAACGAACGACGGAACGCACGACAGCTTCGCGATCGTTCGGTACCTCGCCGGCGGCGCGCTCGACAACAACTTCAGCGGCGACGGCAAGGCGACGACGGCGATCACGTCGAACGTCGACAACGTCGGCACCGGGCAGGCGATGGCAGCGAACGGCAAGCCGGTCGTCGTGGGGTACGTGCGCAACGCGAGCGACGACTTCGGCATCGCGCGCTTCATCGGCGACGCGGTAGCGCCGACGGCCGGCGTCGTCAGCGGTCTGACCCGATACACCACGAACCTCGGCTTCTCCTTCAGCTGGAGCGCGGCCGACGACAACACCGGCATCGGGCGCTTCGATCTGATCCGAAGCTTCGCCAACTACAACAGCAGCACGTTCAGCTCGTATCGAACGATCTTCAGCGGCCCACCGGGTGCGACCTCTTCGTTCTCGCTCAAGCCGGGCTTCACGTACTGCTTCCAGGTACGCGGCGTCGATCGAGCCGGCAACGTCGGACCGTTCGGCTTGGCATCGTGCACCGAGCTGCCGGTGGACGACCGCGTGCTCACGGTCCACGGTTCATGGACCAGTGCGACCAACTCGCGGGACTACCGGGGAACGCTGCGCCAGTCGAGCACGGCCGGCGCGTCCCTGACGCTCCCCGTTGCGTACCGCCACTTGGCGCTGGTGGTCACCGTGTGCCCGACGTGCGGGTCGGTCGGGGTGTACGTGGGCTCCACGCTGATCACCACGGTGAACCTGTTCAGCTCGGTGACGCACTACAAGCGGCTGATCGAGGTGGACGCCTCGGGCTCGGTGAAGTCGGGAACGTTGACGCTGAGGCAAGCGTCGGCGGGGAAGACCGTGATCATCGACGGGGTGGGAGTCAGCCTGGTCTGAGGTTTCTACGACGCCGCCCGCGCGTACGTTTCATGGGGCGGGTCCGCCGGGATCAAGACCTTGAAGTGCGCGCCGCCGGCCTCGCTGTCTTCGACCCAGGCGCGCCCACCGTGGAGCTCTGCGAACCCGGCGACGAGGGCCAAACCGAC
>Ga0066660_10000311_pt1 | contig 16009 bp, 12 predicted proteins | sample GraSoiAngelo_109_FD_75177 | JGI IMG/M metagenome (GOLD analysis project Ga0066660, IMG submission 75177) | Grasslands soil microbial communities from the Angelo Coastal Reserve, California, USA - 14_0903_12_20cm | ecosystem: Environmental > Terrestrial > Soil > Grasslands | place: USA...
GACGCCGCGGGCTTCCAGCGCGCCCGCCACGATCAGGGCGTCCATGCCAACGCGTGCCATGGCTCCGCTGTTGACGTCGATGGCATCCACTTTCTTCGAGGCCATAACCTTATCCACCTGCTCGAAGATGCGATCGAGCGAAAGGCCTTTTGGCGGATCGATCTCAACGCACAAAGCAAACTGCCGGGCTTGAAGTTTTCTCCAAAACTTGCTTTCCGGCTCGCGATGGGCAACCGGCGCGGGTCTTAAGACCGTCTCGACGGACTGCGTGACGGGATGGGTTTTCGAGGGTCGAAACGATTTCACCGCTTCGGCCATAGCACGAATATGTGCTGGCGTCGTACCGCAGCAGCCGCCGAGAATGCGCACGCCGAGTCCTGCTGCTTCGCGCGCGAAAAGGGCAAAATATTCCGGAGATGACTTCGGATAAACGATGCGGTCGCCTTCGCGCTTGGGAAAACCGGCGTTGGGCATGCCGCTGACGCGAAGGCCATCGACGGCGGCAAGCTCCTCGAGAATCGGCAGAAGCGCTTGCGGTCCAAGCGTGCAATTCGCGCCGATCACCTGGACGTTCTTATTCTTCAATTGCGCGGCGGCGTCGGCGGGGCGGACATCGCCGTAGGTGGTACCTTCTTCCGCGTAGGTGAGTTGAGCAACGATAGGCAGGCCGGAAAACGAACGAATGGCGTCGATGGCAAGGAGCAATTCTTCGATGTAGGAAAACGTTTCGAGGATGTAAAAGTCGACACCACGCTCTTCGAGCGCGAGCGCCTGTTCGTGAAAAATGTCCTGAATTTCCTCGGGGGACGGGTGGCGCGACTGCACCCCGAGGCCCAGCGGACCAATGGAGCCGGCGATAAGCACTTCACGCGCGGCCGACTCGCGGGCCTCGCGGGCGATTTTCACGCCGCGGCTGTTGAGGCGCTGGACTTCCTCGCCGAGGCCGAGGGGCCCGAGCTTAAAGCGATTCGCGCCAAACGTGTTGGTTTCGACGATATGCGCACCGGCCTCGATGTAAGCCTGGTGGACACGGAATACCGCTTCAGGCTCGGTAGAATTCAGCTCATCGAAGCAGCGCTGCGCACCCACGGCTTCGTGCAGCATCGAGCCCATCGCACCATCGGCGATGAGAATCGAGTCTTTCAGCCGTTCATTGAAATCGTAAATCTTCACAGTTTCTTTATCCTGCTTGCTGAAAATGCGGCAAGGGAAGCGCGCTCAACGCTTCTGTTCCATGAGGCTGGCGACGGTGCTCATGAGGTCGTACTTGGTGAGGATTTCGAAACGAGAGTCGCCCATCTCGACAAAGACCGCCGGATTCTCATGGCTGAGGATGTGGGTGACGCGCTCGACGGGCGCGGTCCTTGGCACCTGCGGCAAGGGCTTGCTCATCACTTCGCGAACGACGAGCTTGCGAAGATCCTTGCCCTGCAAAGCGAGGTTGAGTATCTGGTCTTCGTAGATGGTGCCGATCGGAAGATTCTCCTCGAACACCGGAATCTGCGAAATGTCCTGCTCCTGCATGGTCTTCAGGGCGTGGAAAACCGTCTGGTAAGGCCGCGCGATGACCAGCTCGCGCACCTTGCCGGTCGCGTGTTTGGCGTTGACGACTTCCGCCGCGGTGATGGCGGTGGCGGCGTCAGTATAGCCGCGCTCGTGCATCCACAGGTCGTTATAAACCTTGCTGAGATAACGTGTGCCGGTGTCCGGCAGCAACGCGACCACGAAGTCATTCGCTCCGAGATCCTTGGCAACACGCAACGTACCAGAGATGCAACCGCCGCCGGAGCCGCCGGTGAACAGGCCTTCCAGTTTCGCCAGGCGGCGCGCGACGACGAAACATTCCTCGTCATTGACCTGTAGGATGTCGTCCAGGATCTTCAGATTCATAGTCGTGGGGAAGAAATCCTCGCCGATGCCTTCCACAACGTAGGTCTTGGCCTTGATGGTTTGCCCGGTCTTGACGAAATCATAGTAAAGCGAGCCAAAGGGATCGACGCCGATAATTTTTACGCTAGGATTTCTTTCCTTCAGGTATTTTCCCACGCCGCTGATGGTGCCGCCGGTGCCCACACCGCAGACGAAGTGCGTGACCTGGCCTTCGCTGTCCTCCCAAATTTCGGGACCCGTCGTGCGGTAATGAGCTTCGGGATTGCTGGGATTGTCATACTGATTCGGGTAGTAGGAATTTGGAATTTCGCGCGCGAGTTTTTTCGCTACCGAATAGTAGCTGCGCGGATCTTCCGGCTCGACGGCGGTGGGGCACACGATGACTTCGGCGCCAAGGGCTTTCAGGAGATCGACTTTTTCCTTGGATTGCTTGTCGGTGGTCGTAAAGACGCACTTGTAACCGCGAACCGCCGCGACGAGCGCCAGGCCCATGCCGGTATTGCCAGAAGTGCCTTCAATGATCGTGCCACCGGGCTTGAGCAGGCCTTTTTTCTCGGCTTCGTCGATCATGCTGATGCCGATGCGATCTTTCACCGAGCCGCCCGGATTGGTGAATTCCGCTTTGACGTAGATTTGCGGCTTCAGACCCTGATTGATGCGGTTCAGGCGCACCAGAGGGGTATGACCAACCGCTTCCAGGATGTTGTTGCACTTCATCAGTCTTCTCGGTTGCTCCGCTGAATTGCTATCAGTTTAGCATCTTCCGGAAGGAGTTCCCCTATTTAGCGGCGCGAACCATTTTCTTACCTCCGAACAAGAAGAGAGTAGATTATTCTTTCCATGATTTCGACAAAAGGGAGACCAAGATGACGCGCCAGAACATTTCGAGCGGTACGCCCTGGGAGCCGATCGTGGGTTACTCGAGGGCGGTAAGGATGGGCAACGTTATTACCGTGTCTGGAACCACCGCGACGGGACCGGATGGAAGGATCGTAGGCCTGGGCGATTTGCGCGCGCAAACGGTGCAAACGATCAAGAATATCGAGGCGGCGCTCGTCAAGGCAGGCGCGAGCCTGAGAGACGTGGTGCGGACGCGAATTTATGTAACAAACATAGTCGAATGGGAAAAGGTTGGGCGAGCACACGGAGAATTTTTTGGAGAGATCCGGCCGGCGACGAGCATGGTGGAAGTGCGCAAGCTGATTGCACCGGAAATGCTCGTGGAGATTGAGGCGGATGCCGTGGTGGAATGGTAAGGCAGGTAAGGGAGACAAAGGAAGTAAAGGAGCCAGGGGAGCAGCGGCCTGGCCTCCATAGCGAGTTGGCAGTCAGCCGGTGAATTTTCATGGCCTCAGAGTTGTACGATTCGTTTATCGCAGACTACTACGACGAGTCGCCAGTCGTGAGCAAGCGGTTCGCGGACGTGGCCTTTTATCGCGACGCCGCGCGCGACTTCGGCGATCCCATTCTGGAGCTGGGCTGCGGCACGGGACGCATCACCATGGCCCTGGCGGAGGCGGGAAAGCGGATCACTGGAATTGATCTTTCCGAGCGCATGCTGGAGCGCGCAGTGAAAAAGCGCTCGGCGCTACGCGTGGAGGCGCGCGAACGCGTTCACCTCGTTCAGGGGGACATGGCGCGGTTCGACCTAGGCGAAACATTCGGGCTGATCATCATTCCTTTCCGCCCATTTCAGCACCTGCTGGAAGTGCGACAGCAAACCGGCTGCCTGGACTGCGTTCAGAAGCACCTCGCGCCGGGCGGGCGGCTGATTCTGGATGTGTTCCATACCGATGCCGAGCGCATGCACGATCCGGTGCACATGCGAGAAATGCTGGTGACCGAGTACAAAACCGCGGACGGCCGACAGGTGCGCATCAGCGAGCGTGTAGCCGCGTTCCACCGCGCGGACCAACGGAATGACGTGGAGATGATTTTTTCCATCAGGCATCCGGAGGGGCGTCAAGAGAGGCTGGTGTTCGCCTGGACGTTGCGGTATTTCTTCCGCTATGAGATCGAACACCTTCTGGCGCGATGCGGGTTCCGCGTTACGGCGCTGTATGGGAATTTCGACCGGTCGGCACTCGCTGATTCTTCACCCGAGATGATCTACGTCGCACAAGCGTCCTAAAGGCCAAATGGAGCGCGGCATTCCTTCGCGCTGACGCTCAGGATCAAGCCGCGCCCCTACCAAACCGATTTGGCTTGCGCGTCCTACCAGTGCGCGCGGATGCGGTACTTCAGCACGGACTTGCCGTCTTTGGCCACGGGCACATTGAATTGGGCCGCGAACGCCGCCGTCTTGGTGTACTTGTAGGAAGAAGAAAGCATCTCCCAATCGCCGCCGATAGGCTCGTTTACCTGCACGGTGACGGGAGTATCTTTGTGGTTGCGCAGCGTGATTTCAAACTCCATCTCCCAGACGTGGCTGGAAATGCTCTTGTAATCCGTCTGCTTGTGTTCAGCGACAATGTCGAAAGCGTTGCCGATGTGAATATTGACGTCCTCATCTTTGGGCGTGTGGTCGATGCGATCTTCGCCGGCAAAGAGAATGCCGCCTTTTGAGTCTTTCTGATAGACGCGCACGTTGCCCGCAGGAAGCGGAATGCCGAGGCCGGATTTTTCTTCATTTTTGAACTTGTAATAGACCATCACGGGGTCTTTCAGCGGTGATCCCGGGTTTTGTGCATTGTGGTAGTAGTAGTTCTGCCCGTTCACGACGAAGATCTTCTCCACGGGAACGCCACTGGCCTCGAGCAAACTGATCTGCTTGGTTTCTTTGTCTTCGACCGAGGTCTTACGACCGAGCGAGTACAGATGGTATTCACTGAAGCTTTCCTGCTGGAACTGCGGGGCAGCGGCCTTCATCTCCATGGCCCGGCTTGCCGCCATGTCCCTTAGCCCGCCATTCTGTTGAACCCGATTCAGCTCTCCGGCCACGAGCTGTAGCCGCGCATTGTGAAACGCGGTGCCGCTGTTGTTGACAACCGTAACCCAGCCATCCAGGTCGGCGTTCTTGTCATCGCGCGCGACGGTAAGGACGTAATCCGCATTCCAGGACAAATTGCTCGCAAGATAAGAAGCCTCTACCTGTTGCTTTTTCGCGCCGGAGTTTTCCAGAGACATCAGCAGCGTGGGGCGCTCGTAGAGATTCGCCGGCACTTCGGGGAAGCGATAACTCTCGGCAAACATCCCGGTCACGATGTCGTTGCCGATCTTCCAGACCGGGCCGTTGTTATCGGAAAGCAAAGTCGCCTTGATCTCTTCGCGCTTGGTGGTATTGTTGTCCTGATACGAGCGCACCAGCGTGACTTCCTTGCCGACGTACTTGTGCAGCAGTTTCGCGGGCTCCAGAAGGTCGTATTCGTAGTTCTGTTCGATGACCCCGAGTTTTTCCGGATCGTTCAGCGAACGGAAATGAACGGTCGCGGGATTGACGGTTGCGGCAATATCCATGAATTTCAGACGAAACGTTCCGCTGGGAAGCATCAGCTGTCGAACATCGCGTACCAGGGCGATATTGGAGTTGTACACGGTAACGTTCAGGTCGGTCTGGTCGTTCAGGCTGGTGGATTGATCGCCGGCGGCGGTTCGGCCGGCCTCCTTCTCTTGTGACGCATAAACCTTGTTGCCGCGTGCCGCGGGATAAAGAATTGCCGCGCCAGCGGTGAGAATCGCAGCAGCGGAAATCATCCATAACAGCCGCGTAGTCGCCTTACTCCCGGGGATCTTCATCACGTTCACCTCAATCTGGATGGCCTTCTCGGTTAGAACGATGCGAGCCAAAATTCTTGCACCGGACGGTTCGGGCGGGGCGTCCTCCAGATCATGGATTCGGGACGCGCTTCCAGGTCAGGCCGCCGTCGCTGGTTTCAAGACTCTTGGTATTTCGGGGGGTCCAAATCGTGGCGTGCCGGGCATCCGTGGCGCGAATCCCGCCGAGATCCTCCGACAACGGCGAAGAAATCAACGTCCAATGCGCGCCGCCATCGGTGGTCAGAAGAATGGCTCCGACACGGCCCACGATCCAGCAGACTTTGTCCGAGGGAGCGGAACCCGTCAGCAAGTCGGCAAGCACCCCAGTCGTTTGCCGTGACCAGGAAGCTCCACCATCTCTCGAGAATTCCACCAAGCCCGCGCGGCCGGCGCGCCAGATGAGGTTCGAGCCCGGTGGTGAGATCAAACGCGGATTGCTGATCGCCCGGGCAACTTCCAGAGAAGCTCGATCGTTATAGCTGGATACCGCGCCGCCAACCGCTCCAGATGGTGGGGGGGGAGCCGCGGGCGCATCCTCGGCGCGTTTCACCTTCTTGGGAGGTTCCGACTGGTTCAGGGGGCCGGGGCCGGGCACCTTTTGCTGAGGATAATTGTATTGATTCTGTGTTTGGGCGTTCTGCGATGGGGCCATCTGCGCTTGAGGCTTTTCTGTTTGCGATTGTGCATCTTCTTTTTTCCCCAGAGTTCCCGAGAGGCTCTTGGCGTCGAGATCACCCTGATTCGCAGCGGTCAGCAGATCCACGGAAGAATCGCGCGCGCCGTCTTTTCGCGCGCTCAATTCTTCATCGCCGAGGACTTTCAAGCGACTCTCCGCTGCATCGCTGAGCTTCTGGCTTTGTTTGGTGGCCTTGGAAGCTACGCGGCCACTAGAGACCGCATATTCGCTCTCCGACGATTGCCGCCTCCGAAGAGCACCGGTCGGCTTTCCAGGCGGAGAAGACGGTGGCTTGGCTGTTGAGACGGAAGGAATAGGAGCAGGCGCTCGATCTTGCGCCACTTTGTTTTCATTTTCGGGCAAGGTTAGCGGGGGCAAGGATTGATTTTCATGGAGGGCGATCCAAACGAGCAGACCGGCGGCAAGAGCTCCCGCGGGAGCGAGCCATTGCCAGCGCGCGCCTCTCAAAAGGCGTACGCGGCGAGATTTCTTCGAAAGCGAGAGAGGAGACCCCGGCCGGCTTTCGCTGGAAGCAGGCGCCCAGAGCGCCGGTTCAGCCTGCGCTAGCACTCTCTCTTGTTCTGCGGCTGGCAATGGAATCTCATCCGTTGCTTCCAAGTGGGCGAGGACGGCCTGGCAATTGGCGCAGCCGACGATGTGCTCCTTCCAGGAATTCATTTCCTCTCGAAGCAAAGACCGCTCGTGATAGGCAGCAAGCGTTTCCGACTCAGGACACGCGCCGCTCTCGGAAGCGGGGACCGCGCCTTCCCCCGACGGGGCGGCAGGGCGCAGATGGCGGGCAAGCGCTTTGTCAAATCTCCGATCGCGTTCGTCAGGCGCCATAGGCTTCTCCATGCTTAGAACGAAACTTTACAACTTTCTTGCACCACGCGGTCATGGCGTCCGCTTTCCAGCTGCCGGGGCCCCGGATTTGGAGCGCGGCAGCAATTTTTGCAAATCGATGGGGGTGTCTTCCGAGCTGTATTCGAAACAGAGGGCGATCTCCGCATCGCTCAATCCGGGCTGAGCCGCGGAACCGTTCGCCTCTGCGATACCGCGGCGAAGAATGTTCTCCACAGCGCGCCTCAAATCGCGCCGCGCGTGGTCTAGATGACGCGAAACACTAGATTCGTGCTCCCCGAGCAGCCCTCCGATCTCCGCAAGCGTTTTTTCCTCGGCGTAATAGAGGCGGAGCCGCTCCTTCTCCTGTGGTGCGAGGCCTTCAAGCGCCATCTGCAATGCCCGGGTGAATGACAGGACGTAGCGCTCGCGATGCGGGTCGCTCGGCTGCATCTGCGGAGGGAGCAGCATCTTCTGCCGTCCCTCGCCAGTTTCGCGCTCGTCAAGCTCCGCGAAGCGGCGGCCGGCACGGATGGAATCAATGTGCCGTTGGGCAAGAACGGCGCGAAGCCAGGTCTTCAGCGAACTGCGCCCATGGAAATAACGGAACAGCGAGCGCCCCGCGCCCTTGCCGCCGGCCAAACCGTACAACTCGGAAAAAAGGGAATCCGCGAGATCACAAGCTTCCGCGGAACCCGCGTGCGACCGAAGAATCGCGGCCGCCGCCGCACGCAGGTAGGCGCGGTACTGGGTGAAAAAATGCTCCCAAGCCGCCTCGCCTCCTTCGGCGCAGGCAGTGGCCAAGGCCAGATCTTCCAGGTGCAACGCGCCGAGATATTCTTCGAGCTTAGCTGCGGTGCGCGCTCCACTCCCCAAGCGCTTCCTTGCGCTGCGTTCCAGCGCGGCCGCGAAGTGCCCACAAGAGAGCCCCCAGCGTGCGGCATTTGCCTGCGCGTACAGCCACTCGACCATGGGGGCGCGGTCCTTAAGCGACTCCGTCAGGTCCACGGTATTCGCGTCTCGAGAACAGCTTTCTGGATCTTTGTCCATGTCTATTGCAGTTGTTTACTGTATCCCAAGAAACCCAGGGCCAGCCCATAATGCTGGAACTAAGGATAAGCCCGCGGGATGCAAACTTGCTTGTAAAAGAGACGCAACCCGGTGCGAGTTTGAGGTATCCTATCTGGGTGTTGCGCGCCCCGCCCGCAACGGAGACTGCCTCGCCGGGTTAGAACTGGGTGCGCTACAAGGCGCTCGCGGGAGCATTAGCGACTTCGCGACGCTAGTACGAAAGTCCTATTCGGGCTTCCTCAGCCTCGTCAGTACTCTGGTACTGGTAGAGCACTTCCTATTTAGCTGGCGGACTTGGGAGCGCTAGGGATTTCTAGACCACCCATGTTCCGCGGCCGGAATTTCACGAGGCGGCGCGCGGATGACACCATGATTGCGAATCCACTACGTAAGACCACGATGGGCGTTGGTTTTGAGGCCAACCGCGGCCGTTCAGGCGATCCCCAGGCGTGGAAGAAGGCCATCGGCACCAAGCCGGTTGCTGCACGCCTCGCCTTGCTCCCTGATTCCAAGCCACGCTGGGGCCGCATGGGCCTGAGCGCCGCAGGACAATTTGCGATTCTCGGTTTCTTGCTCATGATTCCTCTGCTCTTCCCACAGCAGATGCAAACAGCATTGAACTTCCGGGTTGTGGAGTTGATGCAGCCGGTTACGGAAATCCCGGTTGCACCACCGCCGCCACCCCCGCCGAAGGTGAAGCCCAAAGTTGTGCCTCCGAAACCCAAGCCAGTGGAGCCTGAACCGGTGAAGCTGAACCCCAAACAGACGCACGTTTTTCTCGCGGCAAAAGTCCAGCCACCCCAGATAAAGACCATGGAAGCCAAGCCCGTGGAACTCAATCCGGTATTCGAACAGGTGAAAATCGATACACCGAAGAGCCAGCCAAAGCGGCCGAAAGAAGATGTGAAAGTCGATAATCTTGGAACAGGCAGCGCAGCTGTGGCGACCGTGGTGGCTCCGGTGAACAAAGTGCAAACCGGTGGCTTCGGCGATCCCCACGGAATCCCCGGTAAAGGTGATCCGAACAAAGCCACGAACGTCAATCGTCTTGGTTCGCCCGCTTTGCCGGGTGGGTTGGGATACGGGAGCGGCACCGGCGGCGATAAAGGAATTCGCGGCACGGTGGCGAGCACGGGTTTCGGTAATAGTACGGCGATTCCTCTGCCAAGCGCCAAGCGCGGCACGCTACAGTCCACCGGCTTCGCGGATCAGACGGCCGCGATCAGCGCGCCAAAGAAGAAAGCGTCGGCCGACGAAAACGCCACCACGCCTGTTAACATCCTGGACAAGCCTCGTCCGGAGTACACCGCGGAAGGACGTAGTCTGAAAATAGAAGGCGACGTTGTTCTCGATATGGTGTTTCTTTCGAACGGCAGTATCCAGGTAAACCGAGTGGTAAGTGGCCTGGGCCACGGTCTCGATGATGCAGCAACTCGCGCGGCGCAGCAGATCAAGTTCAAGCCGGCGAGACGCGAAGGCCAGCCGGTGGATTTCCCGGCTCGTGTGCGAATTGAATTCCGTTTGGCTTACTGAGGGGAGAGAGAAAATGCGTAAGGTAGCAACTGCTATTTTCGTTCTGATTTTGAACGGGCTGGGGTCCATGGTCGCCGCGGCGGCCCCCCATCCGGCCGATCAGGCGCGGACCATGAGCGACGTCATCGACCGCGTGATCACCAACGAAAACCGGGCTAACCAGCAGATCAAGCAGTATTCGCCGCTGGTTGAGACGTACATCCAGAACCTGCGACCCGATAAGGATCTTGGCTATGCCCCGGCCGGCGACAAGTATTTCCTTGGCCGCGCCGAGTTCTCGAAGGGTGTGTCCCTGGTTTCGTTGACGGACACCAGCAGCAAGGGGAAGAAGATTTTCGGTTCCATCGGCAACTTTTTTTCTTTCGCCATGCAGTTCCTGCCGGACGGCTTTCTGCAGATGATCTTCATCGATACCAATGGCTTCGACAAACAGCACTACAAGTTCGACTACGTGCGCCGCGAATTCCTCGGCGAAGTGCGCTGCCTGGTGTTCGACGTCACCCCTCAGGATAAGGCTGGCAAGGGACGGTTCCTTGGCCGCATCTGGGTCGAAGATCAGGATTACAACGTGGTCCGCTTTAACGGCGCCTATGGTGGCAGCGGGCACTCCAGCTGGTACTTTCACTTCGACAGCTGGCGCACCAATGTGCAGCCGGGCCAATGGATGCCTTCCTTCGTGTACAGCGAGGAACGAGATTTGCACTACGCCCTAGCCAAGAAACTGGACTTCAAAGCGCAGACGCGGCTGTGGGGCTATAACCTAGGCCACGGCAGCCAGGAACAGGAGTTAAGCAAGATCTTGGTCGAGACGCCGGTGCAGGACGACTCCAAGACAGCGAACGACCTTTCTCCCATTCAAGCGCAACGCTCCTGGGACCGCCAGGCGGAAGATAACGTCATCGATCGCCTGGAGCGCATCGGCCTGGTGGCGCCGCGCGGCGAAGTCGACAAGGTCCTCGAGACGGTGGTCAACAATCTCGAAGTCACCAACAACATCGACGTCGAACCCGATGTCCGGTGCCGCGTGATGATGACATCCACCCTGGAGTCTTACACCGTCGGCCATACCATCGTGCTCAGTCGCGGGTTGATCGACGTGCTGCCGGATGAGGCCAGCCTGGCAACCATGATCGCGCACGAACTCAGCCATGTCGTTCTCGGCCACCGCCTTGATTCCAGCTATGCTTTCTTCGATCAATTGCTGATCGACGACAAGGAGACTTTCCGCCATTTCGGATTTGCGCGGACTCCCGACGAGGAGAGGGCTGCCAACACGAAAGCGATGCAACTCCTGAACAATTCCCCCTATAAGAACCAGCTCGGGAACGCCGGCCTCTTCCTTACGGCGCTCAGTACGCGCGAAAAGGAAATTCCCAACCTGATCAGCCCGCACCTCGGTGATCGAGTGCCGGTCATCGGTGATCTCAGATCCTCGATGCCGGTCGAACAGAAGCAGAACCCGCAGATGATCACGGCGCTTCCGATCGGCGGACGAGTGAAGCTGGATCCGTGGAGCGACAAGCTGGATCTCATCAAGAGCAAGCCTGTGGGTACGGTGGCGGAACGTGAAAAGATGCCATTCGAAGTCACCCCCTTCATGCCCTACCTGATGCGCTATGGCGCCGAGACCTCTAAACCCATCGCCGCCAGCGCGGCCGTGTCAACTGATCCGAAAAGCGGCCAATCCGCGCCCGGCAAACCGTAATTCGCCGCCTTAACTTTTTGCAGATATTACGGCCCGGAGAAGAGCTCTTCTCCGGGCCGTTTTCCTTTGTTCGCCGGCACTTATTTACAGGGCGTGTTCTTCACCGCGGCGCGGACAGCTCTTTCAAGAGCCGGTAATTGAAGTCCACGCCGTCGTAAAAGTCCTCGGCGCTGACGCGCTCGTCTTTCCCATGCTCGCGATTGTCGTTGATGTCAAAAAACATGCATGAGATGCCATAAGTCGGGATGCCGGCGATGCGCGTGTATTTCCCGTCCGTGGCCCCGGTGGACATCGTCGCGACGAGAGGGACACCTGGCCAGGTGACGGTCAAAACTTTCTCCATGGCCCCGGTCACTTCAGGAAGTAGCGGGGAAGGAGGCACCGGCACGACAGGCACCACCTTCCCGTCCGGAGCAAGCTGTGAAACAGCGGTGATCCTGACTTTCGGGTCGTTGGCAACCCGCTCGAGCGTCTTGTGAACTTCCTGCGGGTCTTCGCCAGGAAAAATCCGGCAATTGACGTTGGCGCGCGCGGTTTGCGGTAGCGCATTTGGCGCATGCCCGCCGGAGAGCATCGTGGCGACGCACGTGGTGTGCAAGAGAGAATTGAAATATGGCACTGCCGAGAGCCGTCCGACTGCTTCTGGATCCGGGGGTTGCTTGGCCACCGCCTTCATATCCGCTGCCACCCGTCCGGTCGTGAGCCCCGCGTTCCGTTCGAAATAACTCCGCGTGATTTCATTGATCTTTACGGGGAAGGAATACGATTGCAACCGGGACAGCGCACCGGCCAAGTGATAGATGGCGTTGTCCGGGCTAGGAACCGAGCTATGCCCGCCGGGATTCAGCGATTCGAATTGAAAATCCACATAGACTTTTTCGCTGGCTTGAATCCCTGCGAGCAGCCGTTTGTCTTTGTCCTTCTCGAATTCGCCGCCGTCCAGATTGATGCAGTATTCCGCATCTACCCAGTCGCGATGTTCCTTGAGCAGCCAGTCCACACCGTTCGAAGAGCCGCCCTCCTCATCGGCGGTCAGCGCGAGAATCACATCGCGGTCCGGCAGATATCCTTCCTTTTTCAAACGGATGAAATTGGTAACCAGGATGGCATCGCCTTCCTTCATGTCTTCCGCGCCGCGGCCGTAGAAGTAGCCTTCTTTCTCGATGAATTCGAAGGGATCGGTGGTCCAATCCCCGCGGAGCGCTTCGACGACATCAAGGTGTCCGATGAAAAGGATAGGCCTGCGTCTTCCGGTTCCGCGAAAACGCGCGACCAGATTCTTCTTACGTTCGTTCGGCCCGGCGACCTTGATATCGCCCTCGGCGAAGCCTGCGTCGAGCAAACGCTTGGCCATCGCTTCGGCAGCGGTCGTCACGTTGCCAACGGAGTCGGTGGTATTGATCTCAATGAGCTGCTTGAAAATGTCGTGCGCCAGCTGTTTTGTTTGATCCTGACCTTGAGTTCGCGCTCTGGGCGCACAGCTCGCGATTAGACAAAAGGACAAGATCCAGCGTAGCTCTCTCTGCATTTACTCTCCTATGGAACGAGCGATCACGAAAAAGGCAGCTGCCCTCCTGGCGATGCCGGCCGCGCCGCCAACGCATGACGCAAGCAACGCGACAGATACGATGCAGACCAAAACAGTAAGATCATGCCGAGTCCGCGGTCCAGCACCAGAAACACGGCAAAGGCGATAAATACCGCCAACCCCGTTCGATCGGGTCTCATCAACGGCGTTTCCAGACGGCTGTTCACAAATCGGGCCAGTTCCCACGGCTATTTGAAAACCCAGTACAAGCCATAGATGGGAATCAGATGAAACCACGCCGCACGCAGCGGCTTAATGGGATACCCCCCGGTCGTCGTCTGCGCGAGCACGACATGATACTCATAAACGCAAACAAGCCAGTAGACCACGCTAATGAAATTCGCGAGAAACAGATACGAAGGAGGTATGAGCAGCGGTTCCTTAGCTAGTTCCGGATGCAAGGTGACCGCGATCATTTCCGCGATCAGCGTCGCGACGCCCAATAGATAACCAATCCAGATGCGTGGAAACCGGGGCAACGCCCTGGGTTCTGCCTGTTGCTCTTGTGATTCTCCGCCGGAGCAATCCATTCCGCCCTCTATGAATGTGCCTTCCGAGCGTAACGGCCCTGCCGACCGTCCGTCAAACCTTTTAGGGGAGCGGCGGCTTTCCGTTGTGGCCGCGAGTTGCTTGGCCCCGCGTGCCTTACATAAACTGGCATGGTTCCTATAGTGGAGGGAGAGATGACGACGTCGGCCATGAAACGCGCCTCCGAGATTGCCCTGGGCGCAGTGCTATTCGCTGCGGGAATCGCGGCAGGCTCGCTGCACGCACGCAGCGCTGCTGTACAGAACCGCTTCGGCCAGCCTAAAACGGTGTTGCACGTGGTGGTGTACAAATTCAGAGACAATGTCTCGAATTATGACCGGGAAAAAGCCATCAACGGCATCAAGGAAATGGCTGGAAAAATTCCTGGCATCAAGAATGTCTGGCTGAAAACCGAACGCAACCAGATCAAGGACTTCAGCGGGGTCTACGCCATCGAATTTACGAGCGCCGAAGCCGCGGCCGATTACGCCGAAAGCCCGGTTCATCAGGCGTGGTCCAAGATGTGGCAGGAACGGCGCGAAAACAGCATGTCCTTCCAGGTTTCGAATCCGTAGCCGCCAGGTTGCTCTTGATGCCTCTAAATGCGAACGCGCTCACTCTTCGCGCGTGATCCCGTACCTTCTGCGGATCATCGCGTCAATGGCACTGTCCGGTAGCAGACGTTTCGCCCAATGGAGCTTGGTAGCCAGCGGCGTAACCCCGTAGCGGGCCTTGGGTTTTGGCGCTTCGATGGCCCGCAAAATGATCCGCGCGCAGTCTTCCGGCGTGGTCTTCGACTCTGCTCTGCTGCTCTTCGCGCCTGACCAGGAGCCTGCATACACTTTCGCGTACGGCCCATTCTTGATCTTTTCCTGGTACGGCTGCGCCAGCTGCACGGCGGTCTGCTGGATGTTCGTCAGGATATATCCTGGCTCGATCAAGATGGTCTTGACTCCGAATGGATACAACTCATGTCGCAAGGCGTTGCTCAATCCTTCCATGGCGTGCTTGCTGGCGCTATAGGCGCCTTGTGTCGGCGGGGTCACGAGTCCTGAGACCGAGCTGATCATGATGATGCGGCCGGAGCGCCGCTCGCGCATTTTCGGAAGTACCGCCTGGGTTACACGCACGACACCGAAAAAATTGGTCTCGAACTGCTGCCGCCAATCTCCCATGGTCATGTCTTCGACGGTCGCGACGTAGGCCAGTCCCGCGTTGTTGATGAGCACATCAATCTTGCCTGTTTTCTGGTGGACCACGGCAACGGCCCGCTGCACGGAGCCGTCATCCGAAACATCCATTTCCAGGGTTTCCAGTGGCAGCCTCTTTTCCTGCGCCACGGTGTCAAGCTGCGCGCGCTTCTCTGCCGAGCGCCCCGCGGCGAAAATGCGGTAGTCCCGTTCGGCAAGCAACAGCGCGGCGGCCTTCCCCAATCCATCGGTTGCTCCGGTAATCAAAACCGTCTGCGTTCCGCGATCCCCATTCATTCCGCCCCCCTTTGGCGGAAGCCATCGTATCGCAAATTTGCATGTGCCGCGCTGGGCGCTCGGCGTCTCGTTTTCTACACACGGTAGAGAGGCACCTCCGCAGGAATTCCGCGAGGATTGCTAGACTAATTGCCTCGCTTACGTTCTAATCACAACGCTTAGGTGAGCGTGCATGGCGGCTGACGAAACCCTCTCCATCCCTGCACCCGAAAAAAAGTGGCGGCTCGGCTTTTGGAGCCTGATCGCCACGCAGTTCCAGGGCGCCTTCAACGAGAATGCGCTGAAATTTCTGGTCATCTACCTCATTCTTGCGATCGAAAAGGACAAGGCCCAGCGTGACCAGCTCGAATTGCTAGTCGGCGTGCTCTTCGCGGCCCCCTTCATTCTCTTTTCGCTGACCGGTGGATATCTGGCGGACCGCTTCAGCAAACGTGACGTCACCATCTGGACCAAAGTGTTTGAAGTGGGCGTCATGCTCTTCGCAGCTGCAGCCCTCGCGGGACCTAATCTAAAATTGGCGCTGGCGACAATTTTTCTCGTGTGCACGCAGGGAGCACTCTTCGGGCCGTCCAAGTACGGTTTGCTCCCGGAGCTGCTTCCTCAGCAGAGGCTTTCCTGGGGCAACGGCATCCTCGAACTCGGGACCTTCCTTGCCATCATCGTCGGGAGCGTCAGTGGTTCATTTCTCGCCGAGGCGTTCGACGGGCGCGAGATTTATTCGGGAGCGCTGTTGCTCGGCTTTGCGATTGTCGGTTGGGGCTGGAGCTTGGGAATCCGCCGCGTACCCGCGGCGGACCCCGCGAAGAGATTCCATCTCACCTCGCTGATCGATGTCTGGTCACCGTTGAAAGTGATTCTCGGGGATCGCGTGTTGAAACTTGCGGTGCTGGGGAACACCTACTTTTTTTTCCTTGGCGCGCTGCTGCAATTCAACA
>Ga0066660_10000312_pt1 | contig 16005 bp, 9 predicted proteins | sample GraSoiAngelo_109_FD_75177 | JGI IMG/M metagenome (GOLD analysis project Ga0066660, IMG submission 75177) | Grasslands soil microbial communities from the Angelo Coastal Reserve, California, USA - 14_0903_12_20cm | ecosystem: Environmental > Terrestrial > Soil > Grasslands | place: USA...
GCGATCGGGGAAGAACACCTGAACCTTACGAAGCGGGTGGCGGCTGAAGCGATCGAAGCGGGTTATCGAGACGCCTTGGCCGCAGGCGGCAAAGCGTTTATCCTGGCCGAAGACCATCGCTGGCTGCGCTTGCTCGCCCTGGGCAAATTGCGCGACCCTGTGCAATTCTGGAATAAGCTAGAGCACCTGCCCCCGTACACCGCCAAACCACCGGAGGAAGCGCGCACGCTGCTGGAAAAGTCGCTTCCTTCTGCGCGGGAGGAATACCTATTGAAAAGAAAGATCGCAGGACTAGGCAGCCTCGGGCATTCCAGGATTCTCGCCTTGTCCAGATGGCGGGGAGCGCTCGTCTCCCGGGAAGCGAAGGCGATTCGGCCTTCGGAGTGGGTTTGGGCCAGGAAGGCCTCTTCAACGGAAATTTATTGTAAAAAGCTGGTGCAGCGTTCGATTCGTGTGCCGGATCCTTGTGTGCATTTCGACGGGCGCTGGGTGGTGCGGCGTCTGGCGCCAGACTGCTCGCGATTGACCTCGCTTCCCTGTCGAAGGACCGCGACGACGCGCGGCTGCTTTATTCGATGGGCTGGGAAACGGCCAACATGCATTTTGCCACGCCGCAGGCGATCGCCAAGTTAAAGCATGAACTCGCGGCGCGCCGGGGCCGCTGGCTCCACAAAGCCGCAAAGGCCATGCTGGCGGCAACCAGGAAAGATTGGGAAAAGTGGCGGCGCGACTGGAAGCGCTCCGCGCCTCGCTAGAGGCCGACAAAGGACCTGTCCTCGTTCCAGGTCCTCCAACTAGAGTGCCGCTGGCCAAAGACTGTCCTCCGGGTCAGTAGATTCTGAGTAAAACTGCGAGTAGCTTCAAGAACCGGGATGGGAAGCCTATTCGCGACCGTGTTACGTACTGTTCCGCTGATCGCCCCGCTGCGTGGGACATTTCTTCTTGATGATCCACAACTGGGTTGGCGCGATTCTCCAACGCGCCGCGGGAGCTTCCCGGAAATCCCATTCTCCAGCAACCGCCACGCGCCCGTTTTCCCATCGGGCTGCCCTGCGGTGGACGAGGTGAGTTGATGATGGATACGGAAGCCTTCCGTGAATTCAAGACCGGATTGACGCTCCTGCGAGACAATTACGCTATGAAAGCTCTGCCGCACATGCGGCGGGCTGTGGACCTGGACAGGAACAATCCCTATTACATGTCCTATTTGGGTGTGGTGCTGGCGCGCTCGGAAGGAAAATGGGGCGAAGCGGAACGGCTGTGTGACTCCGCGGTTCGAATGAAGCGGAATCAGGCGCAACTCTACTTGAATCTCGCTGAAGTTTACGCTACCGCTGGGAGGCGCGACGACGCGGTTGACGCTTTGCAGACCGGGCTGAAATATGCGCGCCGCGATATAAGGCTGACCATTGCGATGAACAAACTTACGGCGCGCCGGCCTCCCGTCCTGAGCTTCCTCAGCCGCAGACACCCACTTAACCGGCAGCTGGGAATATTAAGGCACCGCGCCATGCGGATGTTCGCACAGACGACTTAAATCGATCTCTCCACCCCCAAACACAAGAACGGGCGTCCCGGTCCCCCGGGGCGCCCGTTCTTGCTTTCATCAGCTCGGTGGGATGGCTAAGCGCGCAAATTAGACTAACGAGAGTTGGCAGCGCCAAAGTTATAAGAGTGCTGGATTCCCATTTCCATGAGGATCTTGATCCCGATGCCGAACATGCCGGTCGGGAGAACGTCCCTTCGAACGACTTCCGCGAGGTACTCGCGGGCCATGGAAGCGGGACCTTGTGAGTAGGGCATGGTTACGAAGAGTCGCATACCAACTTCATAGCCAGGTTCACTGGACTGAAAAAAAACACCGGAGCGGGAAACGCTGACTGAGCCGCGCATGTCTTCAAAGTCGTCTTTTTCCGGGTCGGAAGGACGGACGCGCATGAGCTGCGTAATCTTGCAGCGGCGGCTGCCGCGGCGCTCCGTGCGTGAAAATGGCTGTTTGGGAGAAGTTCCTGTTGGGAGTTTTTTCGTCATCAGACCGTGCTGAGTCGCCGAGGGTAAATCATCTTTCCGGAGAAGTGATGCGCTCCATCCGAGAAGAGTGTAATCCAAGGCAACAACTAAACCTATAGCGGAAACGTACCTGGAAGAAAGAAGGACGCTTCAAGAAAATGGTAGTACGGAAGTACTAGAAAAGGAAGGGGGATGTGGAAAAGGGCGGTAAAGTGCTGATAGCGAAGAAGAAGAGAGCAAGGAATCCCAAATTGAAGTCGGGAAGGCGATTGGTCAAGAGCGCGGAGATCGAAGTGCTCGGACATGGCGGAACCATTCCGGATGGAAGGCCTGCTCAAGGAGTAGGCGGACATCCTATTTCTTTCATCTCGTGGAATCAGAAACGAAGATCTGACCGCAGTTCGAAGAGTGCGCACACCACTCCAAAGGTGCAAATTCTTTTGATTGGTGTGACGGGGAGGAAGCAGAGTTTCCGCAATGCGTGCGGGCGGGAGCTCGCCGGTACCTGCCGAGAGATACATCAGCTGTGGTGGGAGGCGTTCGCGCACTACAAGCAGGCGAAGCGATCTGCCCCGGTACGTTGTGCGCAACATTTCCGTTATTTCGAGTGGCAACCATCCTTCCCTTCTGCGGGCGTGCACCAGCGGCTGGGATTAAGCGGCGCGAACACCAGTTGATTCCTTTGCCGAGAGGCTCACGAGCAAGGAAATCGCCAATCACTTTTGTTTATCGGAGCAAACGGTGAAAAACCTCTTATATCGAAGAAGCCGGCTCAGACGATCGTCTGGGCATTGTGCAGATATGCCAGACGCAGGGGTTCAAGCCGTAGTTTTAGCGTTCAGTTTCTATTCTCGAATTGCGGACACTTCGCCCGTCCTGTATCCAATCTTTCACCTATTCGCTTCGGCCGGGCTCCGGCCGGGCACCCTTGACGCGATCCGCGGCTAGTGGATCGGCTTGCGTCAGTGCCCACTTCATGGCCATGTACAACGACCGCTTCAGGGGAGTAGGCGCAAGCTAGGTGCGATTCATTCCAAGCAGTGAACGGCGTTTTTTGCTCCGTCAGTGGCGGTAGGAAACAAACGAATTCGCGTTTGTTTCCTGGAGAGCGCGCGACGACACAGGCAGAATAGGCCGCTGCACTACTCTTGGCGCAGGGCTCTCATTGGATCTATCCGGCTCGCGCGATAGGCCGGTCCAAAACTCGCCAACAGCGCAGTCAAGACCAGAATGGGAATCATGATGGCGAAAGTCGATGGCTCGGTGGGCCGCATTCCGTCCACCAGGTGCACCAATAGACGCCCCGCAGCCAAAGCGGCAAGTATGCCCACACCAACGCCGACGAAAATCATTCTAAGGCTCTGAAGGAGGACAAGCTGTATGACGTCGCGAGCACTGGCCCCGAGAGCCATGCGCACCCCGAATTCCGGCACACGCTGGCCCGTCAAGTAGGCCAGCACGCCATAAATGCCGATGCACGCTAGCAGTAAAGCCAAGCCGGCGAAGACGCCAAACAACAGTAAAAGGAAGCGGTGACGTGCGAGCGAATTACTCATGAGCTGCTCCATGGTGCGAACCTGGTAGAGGGCTTGATCGCCAGAAGCTCCACCCGTGGCTCCGCGCAGTTCCCTCCGAAGCGGGTCGACCACATTCAAGGGGGGGATGCTGGTCCGGAGGGCAATGGACATGAGTTCGGACCAACGATGCAAGAACCGGTCTGGCACCTGAGCAAACGGATAATAGAACTGTGCCCGCACTTGAGCTTGATCGTCACGGGCGAGGCCCCAATGCCGGACGTGGCCCACCACACCCACCACGCGCACGGGATCGGAGCCCCCCAACCAGGAAGGGCCGGACATGGAAGGGATCCAGAGGCGCTGCCCTACAGGCTCCTCTCCGCCGAAAGCGTGATGTGCGAGAACGTCATCAATCACAATGACCGGCTCACTTCCCCGGCGATCATGTTTATCGAAGAATCTCCCATTGAGCAGCGGGATGCCCATGACTTGCAAATAGTCCGGGGTCACGCTGGTCGCCAACGCAAGCGGCTGTTGGTTCTCTGGTGGAACAGCCGGAGTGGTCCAGTAGCCCAATTGATTGTTACCCTCGCGCATGGGTACGGTATCGACAGCCGCAACCGACTGTACTCCGGGCACGCGGCGCGCGCGGTCCAGGACATCCTGCCACGCCACGGGGATTTGCCCGGGATTCGAAAGCACGCCAGGCGAAATCGCCATTCGAGCGATCAACACGTTCCGGATGTTAAGGCCCGCGTCGAGGGATGAGAGCCGCAGAAGCGTTCGGCTGAGCATCCCGGCAGCGACCAACAGCACGACGGCCAGGGCGATTTCGGATATGACAAAACTGCCGTGCAGACGGCGCGAGCTTCCCGCGACGGTTCGTGCCCCGGCACGCAGTGTCTGTTCGAGTTCGCGCACTGGGGCGCGCAGGGCCGGCGCCAGTCCGAAGAGAAGGCCGCTGAACAGCGAGACAGCGATGGCAAAGAGCAGCACACGCCAATCGAGCTGTACCTCGTCAGCGCGTGGCAAAGTGCCGGGCCAGAACTGCACAAACGGGCGGATACCAATGGCCGCGAGCAAAACGCCGAGCATGCCTCCGGAAAGACCCAACACTGCGCTCTCTGTCAGGCATTGGCGCACTAACCGGCCCTGGCTCGCCCCGAGCGCCACGCGCATGGCCAGTTCACGCTCGCGCGAAACAGCGCGCGCCAGCAGCAAGCTCGCGACATTGACGCAGGCGATCACCAGCACCAGGCTGACTGCGCCCAAGAGCAACCATAACGTGGACCGGACATCTCCGACATCCGGTCGAAGCGGTAACGCGACGAAGCTGCGGCCCGCGTTGGAATCCGGGTACTGCTCCGCCAGATGACGGCCGATCAGTGCCAGCTCCGCCGAAGCCTGCGCTAATGCCGCGCCAGGCCGGAGGCGCGCCACAACGCCAATAGGATGTGGCTGACGCTTCCGCATGTACCCTTCCGTGTTTTGACCCAGCGGAGTAAATGCATCCGGCTCGTCTCCGTCCAGCCGGAAACGTGGGGGCGCGATGCCGACAACGGTATAGCTCTTTCCGTCCAAAACAAGAGAAAGGCCGACGGCTCGCGCGTTTCCTGCGAAGCGGCGCTGCCAGAAACTGTAGCCCAGGATGACAACGGGCGCGGCGCCAGCGTGATCCTCCTCGGGCAGGAAGGCGCGCCCTCTCAAGAGAGGAACGCCCAGGACGGAAAACAGCTGGGATGATACCTCGCGGCGGTCCACGAATTCGGGTATCCCAGGCTCACCAACTATGCCTCCGCTGTTCAGCCACCCCACCATAGACAGGGAGCGGCTCGCGCGCTGGCAATCGAGAAAGTCAAGGTAGGCAACGTTCTGCTCGCCATACACTTCTGTATTCCACGTATCGGTATGCCCGTGGACCGCGACCAGCCGGTCGGGTTCTGGATAAGCCAATGGCTTGAGCAGAACGCCGTTGAAGACGGTGAACATAACGGTCGTTGCGCCGCTGCCGAGGGCCAGCGTCAACAGGGCCACAGCCGCGAAGCCCGGTTGGTTTCGCAGGTTACGAATGGCATAGCGGAAGTCCTGCAGCAGGTCTTCCAGCCAACGTGTGCCGCGGGCATCGCGGCACTTCTCTTTCACCTGTTCAGGACCGCCAAGAGCAAGACGGGCTTGTCGTCGTGCTTCTTGAGGATCGTGGCCGTGCGCGATCAGTTCGCTCACGTGTTGGTCAAGATGGAAGCGCAGTTCCTTTTCGAGTTGTTCTTCCATCTTTTTTCTGCGCCACAGGCGCTGCCACCAACTCATTCAGCACTCCCTTCAGACAGTTTGAGTACAAGGCCGACGGCTTCAATCAATCGCTGCCAGCTCGCAGCTTCTGTTTCGAGCTGCGTCCGCCCTTTCCGGGTCAGGCGATAAAATTTTGCCTCACGCCCGCTCTCCGTTTCCTCCCAATCCGCAGCGAGAAGACCGCGGTTTTCGAGCCGGTGCAACGCCGGATAGAGCGAGCCTTGCGGAACCTGGACCACACCGCGCGACACCTGTTCCAGCCGTTGCGCGATCGCGTACCCATGCACCGGGCCCAGGGCGGCAACTTTCAGAATCAATAGATCCAGGGTGCCTTGCGGTAGATCGGATTTCTCCTGCATGGCATACCTCCACCTCCTGCATATCTAACACAGGACGTGTAGAAGGGCAAGGTATGGGCCGCCCGGCCTGTTGGAAATTGCGGATGGTCAAGGCTCGGAAGAAATCTTGCCTCCTTCTATAGCGACATCACTAAACGAGGTCGACGCGCTTTAGCAAGAAGTAACTTAACTTACTTCGAATCCGGGGCTGAGGATGACTTCCCTGCTCGGTTTGTGCGATTCTTCTTCCGCACAGAAGTCCGAGGACAGAGAACGATGCTGAAGAAATTCAAAGAGTTGACGGAAAAAGAGATTCTGGCGATCGCCATAGCTGCGGAAGAGGAAGACGGGCGGATTTACGGGGAGTTTGCGGACGCGCTGCGGGATGAGTATCCATCGACGGCGCAAATGTTCGAAGAGATGCGCGCGGAAGAAGTGGTGCACCGCGACCGATTGTTTGAGATGTTCCGGCAGCGTTTCGGCGACCACATTCCGCTAATCCGGCGGGAAAACGTGAAAGGATTCCTGCAAAGGAAACCGGTGTGGCTGCTCCGGCCGCTGGGTGTGAAGGTCGCAAGGAAACAAGCGGAGTTGATGGAGATGGAGGCGAGCCGGTTCTATGCACGGGCGGCAAGCCGGACAGCGGACGTGTCGACGCGGGAATTGTTGAACAAGCTTGCGGACGAAGAGAGAAAACACACACAGACTGCGGGCGAATTGGAAGAAAAACATCTCACGGCGAGCGCGAAAGCCAAGGAGGATGAATCCCACCGCAAGTTGTTCCTGCTGCAAGTAGTGCAACCGGGCCTGGCGGGTTTGATGGATGGATCGGTATCGACGCTGGCGCCGCTATTCGCGGCGGCCTTCGCTTCGCACAAGAGCTGGGAAGCCTTCCTGGTGGGACTGGCAGCTTCGATCGGCGCGGGGATTTCGATGGCTTTTTCGGAGGGGCTTTCCGACGACGGCTCACTGACGGGGCGCGGGTCCCCCTGGCTGCGCGGCGGGGTGACCGGATTGATGACCACGGCGGGGGGAATCGGACATACCCTTCCCTTCCTGATCGGCAATTTTCATGTCGCAATGCTGGTGGCAGTCATCATCGTAGCGGTGGAGCTCGGGGTTATCAGTTACATCCGTCACCGCTACATGGATACGCCGTTCCTGCAGGCGGCGTTTCAAGTGATTGTCGGCGGGGTGCTGGTATTTTTGACGGGTTGGCTGATCGGCAGCGCGTAGAAAAACAGTCTTTGGGTTGTTAGTTCTAAGCTTTGACAGGTCGCTTTGAGAACTGGTGAACGTGGCTGCTGGTGGCACGCCGCTCCAAGAACAGAGGGAGCCGCGGCACTGTAATTTCCCTAGCAAGCAGAAAACAATCGGAGCTATCGAAAAGCGGAGGGGCATTCGATGGGTGTTAGGGATTAATCCGTCTGCGTTGCAGGAACCGGCGCGGGGGCGTGGGAGAACGTGCGCCGCAGCCAGGATTGCAGCCGGTCCATGTAGATGTAAACGACCGGCGTGGTGAAAAGCGTGAGCATCTGGCTGAGGATGAGGCCGCCGACGATAGTGATGCCGAGGGGCCGGCGAAGTTCGGAGCCGACACCCGCGCCGAGCGCAAGAGGCATGGCACCGAGAAGCGCTGCCATGGTGGTCATTAAGATGGGCCGAAAGCGCAGGAGGCAGGCCTTGTAGATCGCTTCGACGGGTGACAATCCTTCTTCCCTTTCCACTTGAACTGCAAAATCAATCATGAGAATGGCGTTTTTCTTGACGATGCCGATCAAGAGAATGATGCCGATGAGCGCGATGATGTTCAGATCGGACTTGATGAGCTGGATCGCGAGGAGCGCGCCGATTCCAGCAGAAGGAATGGTGGAGAGGATCGTGATGGGATGAATGAAGCTCTCGTAGAGGATGCCGAGAACGATGTAAACGGTGGCGAGAGCGGTGATGATCAAGACCGGCTGATTGGAGAGAGAGTCCTGAAAGGCCTGCGCCGTGCCCTGAAACGTAGCGTGAACGGTGTTGGGCACGCCGATTTCGCGGCGAGCCTGCTCAATGTGCTCGACGGCCGGGCCGAGTGAAGCACCCGGCGCAAGATTGAAGGAAAGAGTGATGGCTGGGAAAATGCCCTGGTGGTTGACGGAAAGCGCGGTGTTGGACGGCTCGTAGTGTGCGAAGGCGCTGAGCGGAACGAGTTTGCCGGATTTGGAGGGCACGTAAATTGATTTGAGCGCTTCGGGGCTTTGCTGATGCTCGGGAGCAACTTCCAGCACCACGTGATACTGATTCAAGCCTTTGTAGATGTTGGAGACCTGGCGCTGGCCGAAGGCATCGCTAAGAGTGTTGTCAATGTCCTGAACGGTAACGCCAAGGCGGGAGGCGGTGTCTCGGTCAATGGCGACGGAACTTTGCAGGCCATGCATTTGCTGGTCGGAGTTGACGTCGCGAAGCTCGGGGATCTTTTGGAGGCGTTGCATGATGATGGGCGCCCAGTGAATAAGGTCACTGAGATTGTCCGCCTGAAGGGTGTACTGGAATTGAGCGCCCCCAAAGCGGCCGCCGACGCTGAGATCCTGAACCGCCTGCAGGTAGAGGGCAGCGCCGGGGATTTTGGCGGTCTTCGAACGGATGCGGCCAATGACCTGATCAACGCTGAGCTTGCGCTCGCTGAGCGGCTTGAGCTGACCGAACATGCGGGCCGTGCTGCCGCCGCTGCCGCCACCGGTGAATGATATGACGGTATCGACCGCGGGGTCCTGCAAGACGATGTCGGTGAACTGACGCATCTTCTGAGACATGGCCACGAAGGAAAGATCCTGATCGCCCTGGATGAGCCCCGTGAAGCGGCCGGTATCCTGTTGCGGAAAGAAGCCCTTGGGCGTCTGCACGAACAAATAGACGTTCAAGCACACGGTGCCAAAGGTGAGGAGCAAGATGAGGAACTGGTGACGAAGAACCCAGCGGAGGGAAACATCGTAGGCGCGCAGCATACGATTGAAAGCGTTCTCAGAAAATCGATAGAGACGATTGTGCCGGCTGGTTTCCTGGCGCAGGAAGCGGGCGCACATCATGGGAGTTGTGGTTAGCGAAATGAGGAGCGATACGGCAATGGCCACGCTGAGAACAACGGCGAATTCGCGGAAGAGCCGGCCGACGATTCCACCCATGAGAAGTATGGGAATGAAGACGGCGACGAGCGAAGTGCTCATGGAAAGGACGGTGAATCCGATTTCACTGGCGCCTTTCATGGCGGCTTGATAGGGCTTCATGCCGTTCTCAATGTGGCGAGTTATATTTTCAATGACCACGATGGCATCGTCGACGACGAAGCCGGTGGAGATGGTGAGGGCCATGAGAGAGAGATTGTCCAGGCTGTAGTGGCCAAGGTACATGACGCCGAAGGTGCCAATGAGGGAGAGCGGAACCGCGACGCTGGGGATGATGGTGGCCCAGACGTTCCGCAGGAATGCGAAGACCACGAAAATCACCAGGACGATGGAAATCATAAGGGCGACTTCCACGTCGTGGACGGAAGCGCGAATGGTAGTGGTACGGTCGACGGCTACGTCCAGATGGAGCGAAGGAGAAATGGAGGCGCGAAGCTGAGGGAGGATGGCCATGATGCGGTCGACGGTTTCAATCATGTTTGCGCCGGGCTGGCGAAAGACGGCCAGGAGGACTGCGTGCTTCCCTCCGGAGAGACCCAGATTGCGATTGTCTTCTACGGAGTCGACGACATCCGCGACGTCGCGCAAGCGCACGGGAGCGCCCACATGACCGGCGACGATCAGCGGCTGATATTCGCTGGCCTTAAAAAGCTGGTCGGTATCGGCTACGGCCCACGTTCGGCGGGAATCGGAGAGGGTGCCCTTCGCAAGGTTCGAATTGGCGGCTTGGAGCGCCCTGCGAACCGCTTCCAAGCTGATTCCGTAGCTATTGAGCTGGTAGGGGTTCACTTCGACGCGCACAGCGGGGCGCGAACTTCCCCAAGTGAAAACCTGGCCGACACCTTCGACCTGCGCGAGCTTCTGCGCGAGGATGGAATCGGCCGCGTCGTAGATTTGCGCGGGAGGAATGTTTTCGGAAGTCAGCGCCAGGAGCATGATCGGAGCATCAGCAGGATTGACTTTTCGATAGCTGGGCTGCCCGGGAAGATCGGCGGGAAGCTGGCTGCGAGCGGCGTTGATGGCAGCCTGAACGTCGCGCGCGGCGGCATTGATGTCACGATTGAGATCGAATTGAAGAGTGACGCTCGTGGAGCCCAGGCCGCTCGAGGAAGTCATCTGCGTGACGCCTGCAATGCGGCTGAACTGGCGTTCGAGGGGCGTGGCGACAGCGGAGGCCATGGTCTCCGGGCTCGCACCGGGCAGCCCGGCCCCCACGCCAATGGTTGGGAAATCGACTTGCGGTAGCGGTGCGACGGGCAAAAAACGAAACGCCGCAGCACCGGAAAGAAAAATAGCAATGGTAATCAGCGACGTGGCGACGGACCGTCGAATGAAGGGCGCAGAAAAATTGGAGGAAAAATTCACCCGCTAGTCTCCGTGGGCCGGTTCTTCGATGGGATTGCCGATGTGAAAGGCGAAGCGGCGCCCCAGCCAATCGAATGCAAGATAAACAACCGGCGTGGTGTAAAGGGTCAACAATTGGCTGAGGATAAGACCGCCGACGATGGTGATCCCGAGAGGGCGACGTAGCTCCGAGCCGACGCCGGCTCCGAGCGCGAGCGGCAAGCCACCCAGCAGTGCGGCCATGGTGGTCATCATGATGGGCCGGAAACGCAGCAGGCAAGCTTCGTAGATGGCCTCGAGCGGTGCCTTCCCTTCCTTGCGCTCGGCCTCGAGGGCGAAGTCGATCATCATGATGGCGTTTTTCTTGACAATGCCGATGAGCAGGATGATGCCGATGAGTGCAATCACACTGAATTCCGTGCGACAGAGGAGAAGCGCGAGGATCGCACCGACGCCGGCTGACGGGAGTGTAGAGAGAATCGTGATCGGATGAATGTAGCTTTCGTACAGGATGCCGAGAACGATGTAAACGGTAACCAGCGCAGCCAGGATAAGGATGGGCTCATTCGCCAAGGACTTGAGGAAGGCGGCCGCTGTGCCCTGGAACGTGGCCTGGATACTGGGCGGCATGTTCAATTCCTGTTTCGCGCGATTGATGGCGTTCACGGCGTCGCCGAGCGCGCCATTGGGAGCTAGGTTGAACGAAAGAGTAACGACAGGAAACTGGCCCTGATGATTGAGCGCAAGAGCAGAGTCGCCAGGGTCGAAACGCGTGAAGGCGCTGAGAGGGACCTGCGTGCCGTTGGAAGACTTTACGTAAATATTTTTCAGTGAATCGGGATCCTGCTGGAACTGCGGATCGACTTCCAGGACGACATGATACTGGTTGAGCTGGGTAAAGATCGTGGAGACCTGACGCTGGCCAAAGGCATCGTAGAGAGTGTTGTCAATGTCGGCGGGAAGAATGCCGAGGCGCGCGGCGGTGTCACGGTCGATGGTGAGGGATGCAAGGAGACCCTGGTTTAACTGGTCGCTGGCGACGTCGCGGAGTTCGGGCAGCGATTTCAATTTGTCGATGAAACGCGGAGTCCAGTAAGCGAGCTCTTTGGCATCAACATCTTCGAGGCTGTACTGGAATTGCGTGCGGCTGACGCGGTCTTCGACAGTCAGGTCCTGAACCGGTTGTAGGAAAAGCGAGACGCCATCGACCTTGGCGAGTTCGGGCTGAAGGCGGCGGATTACATCCGAGGCGTTGATTTTGCGCTGGGCGAGCGGCTTGAGATTGATCTGGATGCGGCCGCTGTTCAACGTAGTGTTTGTGCCATCGACGCCGATGAAGGAAGAAAGGCTTTCGACCGCCGGGTCCTTGAGAATGACATCGGCAAGAGCCTGCTGGCGACGCGACATGGCCGCGAAGGAAACGTTTTGCGGGCCTTCGGAGACACCTAGAATGACACCGGTATCCTGAACGGGAAAAAATCCTTTGGGAACGTAGACATAGAGAAGGATGGTGCCTACGAGGGTGGCGACAGTCACAACGAGAGTGGTGGTGCGGTAGCGGAGCACGAACTGCAGTGTACGGCCATAGAATGCGATGACGGAATCAAAGGCCTCTTCGGACTTGCGGTAGAACCAGCCCTCCTCTTCCTTTTTCTGATGGCGGAGGAGCTTGGCGCACATCATCGGTGTCAGCGTCAACGAAACAAACGCGGAGACCAGGATGGTAACCGCCAGGGTGACTGCAAATTCGCGGAAGAGACGGCCAACGATATCACCCATGAAGAGAAGAGGAATGAGCACAGCGATTAGCGAAACGGTGAGGGAAACGATGGTCAAACCGATCTGTTCGGAACCCTTGAGGGCAGCTTGGAGCGGCGATTCCCCTTCCTCGATGTAACGGCTGATGTTTTCGATCATAACGATGGCATCGTCGACGACGAAGCCGGTCGAAATGGTTAGCGCCATGAGGGAAAGGTTGTTGAGGCTGTAGCCCAGAAGATACATCACGCCAAACGTGCCAATCAGAGAAAGCGGAACAGCGACGCTGGGAATGATGGTGGCTCGGAAGCTGCGGAGGAAAAGAAAAATCACCATTACGACGAGTGCAACCGTGAGCACCAGCGTAAATTGAACATCCTCGACGGACGCGCGAATCGTGGTGGTGCGGTCGGTGAGGATATCCACTTTAACAGCGGCGGGGAGCGCAGCCTGGAGTTGCGGGAGGAGTTTTTTTACGCGATCGACTACGGCGATGATGTTCGCGCCGGGCTGCCGCTGAATATTGAGAATCACGGCAGGATTTTTATTGGCCCAGGCAGCCTGCTTGGCATTTTCCACGCCGTCGACGACGGTAGCGACGTCGGTCAGCCGCACGGGCCCGCCATTGCGGTAGGCAATGATCAGCGGACGGTAGCTGTCGCTGGAGACGAGCTGATCGTTTGCGCCGATGGTATAAGCCTGGTGAAGGCCGTCAAAGGTACCTTTGGCCTGGTCGACATTGGACTGGCCGAGAGCCGTGCGCAAGTCTTCGAGACTCAGCCCGTAGGAGGCCAACGCCGTGGGATTTGCCTGGATGCGCACTGCCGGACGCTGGCCGCCGCTGATGCTGACAAGACCCACGCCACTAAGCTGAGAAATTTTCTGAGCGAGCGTGGTGTCTGCGAGGTCTTCGACTTTGGGTAACGGGAGAGACTTCGACGTGAGCGCAAGCGTCAGTATGGGCGCGTCGGCGGGATTAATCTTACTGTAGATGGGGGGATTGGGAAGTCCTTGGGGGAGGAGATTGGAAGCGCTATTGATGGCCGCTTGGACTTGTTGCTCAGCGACGTCGATATTCAGGTCTAAACCAAACTGGAGAGTGATCATCGAGCTCCCGAAAGAACTCGTGGAGGTCATCTGATTCAGACCGGGAGTTTGTCCGAACTGGCGCTCAAGCGGAGCCGTGACCGAAGAAGCCATTACTTCGGGGCTGGCCCCTGGGTAAAATGTTTGTACCTGGATTGTGGGGTAATCGACCTGAGGCAACGCAGAGATTGGCAATTGTCGGAAAGCGACCCACCCCACGAGGAGGACGCCGACCATCAAGAGGGTGGTGGCCACCGGCCGCAGAATGAACGGCCGTGACGGGCTCATCGCGGAGAGCCTCCGGCATGGCCCTTCGAGGGGCTCCCGGATTGTGGCGCACCTTGAGCGGGAGACGGCGCAGGGCCGCGACCAGAACCATTCGTGCCGGCAGAGGTGCTGGGATTGATCTTGGTCCCATCCTGCAGTTTGTCCTGGCCGTCGATGACCACGACATCACCCGGATTCAAGCCGGCGCTCAAGCCCACGCTGTTGCCGGTGGTTTGCGCGATGACCACGGGATAAATTTTCGCAATGATATCCTTGGTAGCAGGGTCTTTAGCGACGGCATAAAGGTAAGTACCCTGAGGGCCACGCTGGATGGCAGCGGTGGGAACGATGGTGAGATTATGTTTGGTGTCAACAAGAAGGTGGACGTTGACGAATTGATTGGGGAAAAGGGCGTTGTCGACATTGCTAAAGATGGACTTGAGCTTGTAGGTCCCGGTGGTCAGATCAATCTGATTGTCGATGGTTTGGAGTTTTCCGGTGGCAATTTTGGCAGTGTCGTCGCGGTCGTAGGCATCGACCACAAGTTGAGCGCCGGAGCGGAGCTTGGCGTTCACCTGGGGAAGCTGATCCTGTGGCAGGCTGAAAATCACCGATATCGGCTGGAGCTGGGTGATGACCAGGAGTCCGTTAGTGTCGGCGGCATGCACGATGTTGCCAACATCCACGAGGCGAAGACCGATGCGGCCGCTGATCGGCGCAGTGATGCGGGAATAGGTGAGCTGGAGTTTAGCGTTGTCAATGAGGCTTTGATCTGAGGTAATGGCGCCGTCAAACTGACCAACCAATGCGGCCTGGGTGTCCAGCTGCTGCTGCGGGATGACACCCTCTTTGAAGAGAAGCTTATAGCGCTCAAAATTGACCTCTGCATCTTTACGTTGGGCCTGGTCTTTAGCGAGTTGCCCCAGAGCCTGCTCAAGCTGGACCTGGAAGGGACGTGGATCGATCTGCGCAAGAAGATCTCCTTCGTGGACAAACTGACCTTCTTTAAACGCGACGCTGCTGAGTTGGCCATCGACGCGGCTGCGAACCGTGACGGTGTTGAAGGCGGTGACCGTGCCAAGGCCATTGAAATAGACGGGCAAGTCGCCAGATTGGGCGGTGGCAACGACAACCGGCACGACCAAATTGCCCGCGCCGAAACCTCCCTTGCCCTTGCTGGCTGCTCCGGGCGCGGCGGCGTCAGCTGTCGAGCTCACGTCCCTTGAATTGCGGTAATACCAGCCACCGAGAGCGATAACTCCAAGCACGAGAACCCAGAGCCACCAACGGTTCTTGGAAGGTACTGCAGCCGCAGCGCCGCTGGCACCCGGCTCGGGAAGGCCTATGGAGTTGGTCTGGTCCATCCATTCGCTCCTGTCACAAAATGCGGTTGTGCGAGAGAGTCTGCCGAAAGCAGGGCAATCGCAAGCAGACGCTGGGGGCTGCGGCGTCTAGTACTGGCAGCCTACCGGAAAACATTGCCTACGCCTAGATAAGACGGTTTTTGGAGGCAAATGGTTACGAAGGCTCTCAGGTCCCGCAGATACCGGGCGGGGCATCGGTGTGGTCAAGCCAGCATGGGAACAGTCGAGATTCTGCCAATTTGAGGCGTGCAGAAATGGCCAGCAGAAAGTAGACTGTCGCGGAACGGAGCTGGCTTCGGAAAATGGAGCCAAACTTTGGATGGCTAGGGGAGAAAACGATATGCTCAAGGGCTTGATCCTGGGGATTTTGCTGGGGGCACTGCTGATAGCCGGAGGCGTTTACTGCTACTTCTCCTCGGGGCAGGCTCCGGTGGCCACTTCAGCACCACCGATCTTATTTGAAAGGACGTTTGCGCGCCTGGCACTGCATGCCTATCTAGATAAGCTGCCGCACCCAGAGCCCCAGGTGCCGACGGACGCAGCTAACCTGGTATCCGGCGCAAAGGTTTACAAGGAGCAGTGCGCCACGTGCCACGGCCTGCCGAACGAACCCAAGACCGCCGTCGCACAAGGGATGTTTCCCGCGCCGCCGCAACTCTTTCATGGCGTTGGCGTGACAGACGATGACGCATGGGAATCGTACTGGAAAGTGGAAAACGGGATTCGAATGTCGGGGATGCCAGGATTCAAGGGCCAACTGACGGAAACGCAGATCTGGCAGGTCACCGTACTAGTGAAGAATGCGGACAAGATTCCGGAATCGGTAAAAAAGGAGCTCGCGGCAGGGGCGGCTACACCAATGGAA
>Ga0066660_10000316_pt1 | contig 15882 bp, 17 predicted proteins | sample GraSoiAngelo_109_FD_75177 | JGI IMG/M metagenome (GOLD analysis project Ga0066660, IMG submission 75177) | Grasslands soil microbial communities from the Angelo Coastal Reserve, California, USA - 14_0903_12_20cm | ecosystem: Environmental > Terrestrial > Soil > Grasslands | place: USA...
CACGAGCCGCGCGCGCCGGGCGGCCGAGAGACGGAGCGCAGCCCGTGTCATACCGAACAACCGGGCGGCGAGGGCGATGGCGAGTGGACCCACGAAAACAAGTGCGATGAGGAGGAGGACGAGAACACCGACGGCTCCGAGCTCAAGCAGCTCGCGAGCCGCGACGACGATGCGCGAGCGCCAGACGAGTACCGAGAGAAGAAGAGTCGCGAACGAGATCAAGATCGCGACCGATCCGAAGACCGCGAGCCCGACCTCCTCCAGCGTCCAACGGGCACGGCGCCGGATCTTGCGAATGGCCTGACCGCGAACGAACGCGAGTGCGCGCTGGCGAAGGAACGGCGCGTCCAGTGCGTCGACGAGGATGTGATAGCCGTCGAGCTCGAGGATCGGGAGCAGGTTCAGGAAGAACTGGAAGACCAAGAGGCTCGCCGCTTTGAACCCAAGCTCGCCGACGAGGGTCCCCGGTGTCGCGGCGGCGACGATCGCACACGCGGCCGCGACCGTCGCGCCGGCGAATGGTCCGGAGAGCGAAACGATGACGCGCTGCCAGCGCGAGCCCAGGCTCATGTCCGTCGCATCGACATACGCACAGGGGAAGAGGTAGTACATCGCAAGGCCGAACCTGCGGACTCGGCGTCCGAAGTGCCGGATCGCGAGCGCGTGACCTGCCTCGTGGATCGAGATCGAGAGCACCTGCAGCGCGGTCAGCACGACAAGACCGAGAACATAGGAGCCATTGACGGTGATCAGCTGGTTCGCCGGCACGCGGGTCTCCTCGAACCAGAGCACCAATCCGTAAAGGGAAAAGAGCGCGAGCAACGAAGCCCCGATGCGCGTGAAGGCGAGCCAACCAATGACCCGGTAGACACGGTCAACGAACGGGTCGGCGTTCGACCAGCGGGCGATGTCCCAGACGATGAGCCGGCGCAGCCACATCGCCGCCAGTGTCAGCGGGTCGTATTTCATCGAGATCGCGCGCAGCTTTTCGTAGACGAGTGGCGGTTCCTCGCCGAAGAATCCGTTCGCGTTCATCGCGGCGGTCAGCCGCGCGAGGCGTTCGAGCGCGAAGGCGCCGGACCGCTCGAGATGGTCGACGAGGACCTGCTGCACGGAGCGGCGCCCATCCATGAGCTCATAGAGCGCGACGTCCTCGGGCTCGAGGCGCAGATAGCGACCCGCGCCTTTGTCGCCGCTCGGATTCTTGATCACGGTATATCGACCGCCGCCGCGCCGACGCAGGTCCGCGCGTTCGATGTCCGGACGTGGCGTCGGCACGAACGACGCATAGTCCAGACGACTACCGAGGATCTCCCAGACGTCGACCACTGCCCCTCCCCCGCTGTGCGCCTGAGGTTACGACCGCACGAGGAATTGGTCGAGAGGCGACAAGCGAGCGGTCGCCGCATCAGCACAGGCTCGCGGCCAGATCGGACTCGAGGAATGGCGCGGGATTATCGGATCTCGCTTTCGACCGAACGCTCCCAGGCCGCCCGATCGTGAGCGAAATAGACCCGGGCTGGATCGAGCTTGTAGAACGTCGCGATCCAATCCGGATAGGGACCGTGCGGCTCGCCAGCGCGAGCGAGCTCGTGCGAGTACCGATGGCGGGCGTAGTCCGATGAGAAGTTGAGGGCTTGACCGGCGAGGATCACCCGCCCCTGCGCGGTCTCGACGACGAGCGACTGATGCCCCGGGGAGTGGCCCTGCGTCGGGATGATTCGAATTCCCGGCCACGGCTCCGCCAGGTATGTGTACTCGGCGTCGCTGCGGGCATGCTCGACCTCGGCCTTTTGAACGAAGATCGGCACGCCGGCGAAGTGATGGTTGCCGCCGGCGTGATCCGGATGGAAATGACAGTTCGCGATGGCCGCGATGTCGGCGATCGATCGCCCTGCAGCACGCAGCGCCTCATCGATCGGACGCATGTACACAGGTCGGAAGCGGTCGACGAGCTTCTTCGGCTCGGGCGAAAAGCCGGTGTCGAAGAGGAACAACCCCTTCGGGTGCTCGACGAGGAACGCGGTCACGACGATCCGCTCGTTCGCGAATGGGCCGTCGGCGGGCATGGTGTAGTGACCGGTGTGAATGGGTTGGATCCGCGCTCGCGCCACGAGCGGTCAGACTAGCCTCGTGAGCGATCTCGCTGGATTCGTCGCGCTCGCGATCGTTGTCATCGTCACGCCCGGTCCCGACACCGCCCTCACGATCCGCAACACGCTCATCGGCGGTCGTACGTCGGGTGTCGCGACCGCGGTGGGCGTCGCGTTGGGACAGGCGACGTGGTCTCTGGCGACGAGCGCGGGGATCTCGGCCCTCATCGCCGCGGCCGAGCCGGCGTTCGTCGCGCTGAAGCTCGCCGGCTCCGCGTATCTCGTCTTCCTGGGAGCCCAGTCTCTTTGGTCCGCACTGCGCCCAGCGAGTGAGCCGCGACGCCCGGTCACGCGCCGCCGCCTCGGCGGATCGGCCGCGCTGCGTCAAGGGGTCATCAGTAATCTCACGAACCCGAAGATGGCGGTCTTCTTCCCAAGCCTCTTGCCGCAGTTCGTCACGCCGGGCGCAGCCTCTTTCGCGATCCTGCTCGCGCTCGGGCTCACCTTCTGCCTCATGACGCTCACCTGGCTCGTCGCGTACGCGTTCGTGGTCGCGCGGGCCGGGGATGTGCTGCGGCGTTCGCGCGTGCGTCGCACCATCGAAGGAGCGACCGGCGCAGTCCTCATCGCGTTCGGAGTCCGCGTCGCGGCAACCCGTTGAGAATCAACATCGCGCACGCGATCGCGCCCGGCGGGGCATCAGCGAATGGCTGAACTCGGGACCGCTGACGCTACCGGCCTTGCGCGGAAAGGTCGTGCTGGTGTGGGTCTGGACGTTCGCATGCGTGAACTGCCAGAACGTGCGGCCACGCGTGAAGCCAGTACGAACGCACCGAGTCTCTGATCGAGGAGCTGCTCGCCGAAGCGATCTAGATCGGTCGGCGAACGCGCGTAGTCACGGGCACGAGCCGTGCTGGATAACCAGCCGTGCTACCCATCGGTGTCGTGTTTGCGTTCATCGGACGACAGCTCGGTCGCGTGCTCGGTCTCGCGTTCAACTGGGCGACGATCGTGTTGTTCGGGCGCGTGCCGAAGGATCGGCAGCTGTTCCTTTCGGGTATGGCCGGCGCGTCGGTCGCGTGGCCGATCGTCCTCGCGGGCATCGCGCTGCCGTCCTTCGCGACGTTCGTGTTCGGGCTGTTCACCGTCCCCGATTGGCTCCATCCCTGGGTCCGCCTCGTCATGCTTGCGCTCGCCGTCGTCCTCCCGCTCGTCGTCGGCGCACTCAGCTCACGTCTTCCCGACGCTGACAAGCGCCCTCGCGGCCGCGCTCTCGCCGCGACGGTGCTACGCGGCTATCCGAACGCACTCGCGCTGTTCGTCGTCATCGCATGGATGATGTTCGTCGCGCCGATCGGCAAGCTCCGCGCGCTCGCCAAGCGCTGGGACAGCGTGCACGTTCCCATCGCGGTCAAGCCAGGCCGCTACGAGCGCGTGGTGGCCGATCTCGCCGGCGCGCTCGAGCGCGCGGGAATCAATGTGAGGCGCCGCCGCGCACCCTGGGCGTACGAGGTGCCGGGTAAGGTGCTCGCGGTGCTCGGCGGCGAGAGCGTGCGCACGCTCGTGCCGACGAGGTTGTCGCAGCTCGCGCACCCCGAGTTCGAGATGACGCTGCATCCCATGGATCTCGCGATGCTCGGCAAGTCGCGGACGCTCGCGCATGCCCGTGCCGCGATCGTGCGTGAGCTCACCTTCACGGAGGCATATCAGACCTGGACGAAAGAGGCGCAGGTATTCGAGGACCGGCTCGCGCGATCCGCTCGCGGCGACGGGGAGCTCGAGACGATCGGCGCCGACCTCAAGAGGGCCGACCTCGACTTCGAGGAATGGGAGATCCTCTATCGGCTGCTGCTGCAGGTGCGGCTGCGGGTCAGCCCGACGGAGAGCGACGAGGTCGACGTGCGCGACGAGCCCGTACCACCGCTTCGCGAGCGTGTCGCCGCCGCGGTGCGCGTGCTCGCCGGGCAGCAGAACGGAGGCGCTCGCTAAGGCGCGAGCAGGGTCTCCTCGCGCTCGAACCTGTCGAGCGCGCGCTCGGCCTCGGCGAGGGTCTTCCCTTCTTCGATCCCCTCCAGAAGCTCAGCTTTGCGCACGCGCCAGCCGAGCCGATACACGAGGTCGCCGCCGATCCACGCACCGATTGACATGAGCGCTACAGCCGTGGCGAGCGCCTCGACCCGCGTCGGACGCCACATCGCCGCGACCACGAAGGCGGCCGCCGCCGAGTTCGTGAGCCCGTGGGTCGTCGCCGGGCGATGCACCTCGTGCTCGGCGGGAATGGTCAGCCATTCCCACCACCCGAGGAGCACCGCCGGCGCGACCGAGATGACCGCGGCGACGGTCGCGGCATCGGCCGCGAACGAAACGCCACGCGATCCCCGCAGACGCGCCGCGACGGAGGCGGCGAACGCCAGCGGGAGGATCCCAATGGGAAGATCCGTGCTCATGGCGTGCAGCGGATGACCCCGCACAACGGGGTGGCGTAGCTTCACGACCAGCCCGGTACGACAGCGACGAGGCGCGACCCCCACGGATCGAAGTCGCGCTCGTCGAGCGCCCCTGCGATGCGCGCCCCGCATTCGCGGAGCGCGTCCTCGCCGCAATGCCACGCGCGGAGCCGAGCTTCCGCGACTACCGGCGCCTCACCGTCGTGGAGATATTCATAGCGCGCGTCGTAGCGATGCTCTCCGGCGCCGCGCCAAACCTCGCGCAGCCGCGTGTTCGGAGCGATCGCTCGCTCGCGGACGAGCCCGGCCGGCATTGACGCGGTCGCGTCGTCCTGCGGGGGAACGTACACCCCATCGATCACGAGAAGGCCGTCACGCGCGAGCAGGCGGCGCGCCTCCGCGACTGCCATCCATCGGTCGTCGTCGTCGAGGAGATGCGCGAACGGGTCGTTCGCGGCGACGATGAGGTCGAACTTCTCGTCGAGCGGAATGTCGCGCATATCGGCCTGTACGAAGGTGAACGGCGGATCGCCGTCGCCAAGGAGCGCCGTCGAGATATCGAGGCCCACGACCTCGCGGTGGGGATCGTCGGCGTGCAGCGCCATCGCGATGCGGCCGCCGCCGCAGCCGAGGTCGAGGATCCGCCGCGGCTCGATGCGACGCGCGAGGGCGATCCACTCCGGAAGGTCCCCGCGCTCGCGCACCTCATCGCTGTAGTACGGGGCGACGACGCGATAGAAGCCGTCGATCGCCGGATCGCCGCGCGTGAGCAGCACGAGACCTCGCTAGAGCAGCGGCCGTGCCAGCCGTTGAGGGGGCTTCGCCCCCTTAAGACCCCTGCGTTCGCGGTACATCCGTACCAAGGTCGTCTTGGGCGAGTCGTAGAAGTGGTCGCGGAGCTCTTCGCTCCACGGCACCGGTTCCGGCTCGACGCGCGTTTTCGCGGATGACTCCGCGAGCGCGGCGGCGCCGGGCTTGCGACTGCCGTCGGCACGCCAGAGACCGAAGTGGCGTTCGTGCGGCGCCTGATCGAGCGGCGGTTCGTTCCAGATCGTGCTTGCGTAGTCGGCAAAGCACCACGTCAGCGCTCCGGTCGCGCCGGTTTGTTGGAGGCCTCGCATCGCGGCAGACAGGTATGAGCGCGCGTCGTCTTCGCCAAGAAGCATCGCGCCGCTTTGGCGCTCAGCGTCGGGATCGCCGTCTTGTGTGGGAGCGCCGAGCTCGGTGAAAAGCACGTCCTTCCCGCCGAGCCATCGGGTGATCGCAGCGAGAAAGGCGACGAACGCTTCGTCCATCGGGCCGGCCGACCACGACGCGTAGATCGGGTACCCGTGCATCGAGAGGACGTCGCTGACGCGCCCTGCTTCCGCGGGGCCGATGCGCCGGTCCTCCTCGAGGTCCTCGAGATGGATCCCAATCGTCAGGTGGCAGCCACCATCGACGGAGCGGATCGCGTCCGCGACGCGATCGAGCCAGCGCAGACCCTCATCGCGCGTTGCCGGTACGCAGCAGTTGGAATTCTCGTTGCCGAGGTCCCAGCCCCAGAGGGCGGGATGTCCGGCCAGAGCGCGTGCGCACTCGCGGGCAAGCGTGACTTGCGCACGGGCGATGTCTTCGTCCGCGTACCAATTGCGGATGCCGCGATCGACGACCCGCTCGCCGGCGATGACCCGGAAGCGGGCCCGTTCCCGCGTACCTCCGAGGGCCCACTCGGGAATGAAGTTCGCGCCGCTCATGTGCCCGGTGAAGAGCGTGGGGATGACCTGGAGCTGCGAGCGCGACGCGACGTCCGCGACGGTGCGAAGATGGCCGAGCGCCTCGTCCGAGACCGTGAAGGGTTCCGGCTGAAAATCCTCCCAGAGGAGGAAGAAGCGCACGATGTCCGCGCCAGTGCCGCGTACGCGCGTGAAGTCGCGCGCGACCTCCTTGGCGTCGAACCTTCGCCACCACCTCATCGCGCTTGACGCGGGCCAGTAGTTGACGCCGGTGTGGAAGCGCCCACTCACATCAGACACGCGCCGACGCGGCGACACGGTCGTAGACGCGAAGGTAGTCGTCGACCATGCGATCGCGGCTGAAGCGCTCGGCGACCCGTGCCCGCACCTTGCTTCGATCGAGCGCTGCCGCCCGACGGACCGCATCGATCGCGCCAGCGATGTCGTCGACGACAAAACCGGTCACTCCGTCGTCGATGACCTCCGGTACCGAGCCGCGTCGAAAACCGATGACCGGCGTTCCGCAAGCCATCGCCTCGATCATCGAGAGCCCGAACGGCTCGGCGAAATGGACGAGATGAAGCAGCGCGAGCGAACTGCCGAGCAGCTCGTCGCGATCGCGGGGCCCGAGCGATCCGACGTAACGGACTCGCTCGCCATCGAGGTGCGGTGCGATCTCGCGCTCGAAGTACGCGCGGTCGTGGACGATCCCAGCGATCACGAGCGGCAGGCCGGCCGCGCTCGCCACCGCGACGGCCTCGGCCACACCTTTGTCGGGATGGATGCGCCCGAGGAAGACCAGGCCCGGGCCGGGCTTCTCGATCAGGGTGAATTCCGCGAGGTCGATGCCGTGGTACACGGTCGCGACGTAGTGGAGGTCGGGATCGCGGTCGGCATCGCTGATCGACACGTAGCTGGTGCGCCCGTCATACCTGCGGTAAGCGGGACGGATCCGATTTGATGAGAAGCCATGGATCGTCGTGACCAGCGGCGTCGAAACGAGCCCGCCGTAGCTGAGCGGCAGGAAGTCGTAATGGTTGTGGATGAGATCGAAGCTCGCGGCCTTCTCGAAGGCGTTCGCGATGTGGAGCGACTCCCACACCTTGGGATCGAGCGACTCGTCCTCGGCGAGCGGGCGCGGGCAGATCCCATCCAGCCGCGCGCTCGTGAGACTGTCCGCGGTCGCGAACAGCGTTACGTCGAGACCCCGCTCGACCAGCCCCTCGGTGAGAAGGGACACGACGCGCTCCCACGGCCCGTAGTGCCTCGGCGGCACGCGCCAGGAGATCGGCGCGAGCATACCGACGCGCACGCGCTAGCCGCGCGAGCCCGAGCCGGCGTCCTCCTCGACCCGCTCACCCTCGATTCGGCCACGCCAGCCGCCAGTCGGCGCCCCGCGCGACTCGACGAATTCCTTGAAGCGCTTCAGATCGCCCTGCACGCGCAGGTCGTCAGCTCCAAGAACGTCGCCGACGCGCTCGGTCGCGTCCTTCGGCTCCCAATGGAGCTCGAGCTCGATCTTGGTCTTGTCGCCATCGTGTGGTTCGAACCGGACGACGCCTTCGTTCGGCGCGCCAGAGATGCTCCGCCACGCGATGACACGGTCGGGCTCCTGCTGATAGATCTCTGCGTCCCATTCCTCGACTCTGCCCCCGACGCCCGCGCGCCAATGCAGCCGCTTTTCGTCCAGCTGTTGGACCGACTGGACGCCTTCCATGAAGCTCGGGAACTCCTCGAACTGTGTCCACTGGTCGTAAGCGACTCGGACCGGGACATCCACCTCGATCGACTTCTTCAGCTTCGGCATCGCTCAAGCCTCCTCCGTCACTTCTTCCATGAGCTCCATCTGCGCCTGTTCTTTGAGTGCCACCATTTCCGCGCCGAGCGTTTCGAGCTGGTCTTCTGAGAAGATGCTCTTGGTCTTTGGGAAGAGCTCTTTCTCCTCTTCTTCGATGTGGTGCTCGAGGTTCTCGCGGAAGACCTTGAACGCCGGCAGCCACTTCTCGTCGCCGGCCGCGATGGTCGAGATTTCGTCCAGCAGGTCGTCGACGACGCCATGTTCCACGTACGACTCGAGGACGAGGTCCTTGGCCTTCTCGTGCTTTTGGAGCCTCGGATAGAAGATCTCTTCCTCGATCCGCTCGTGCACCGTGAGCTCGTCGACGATCGTCTGGAAGAGCTCTTCCCGCTGCTTGGTCGAACGCGCGGTGGTGCCCTCCACCTCCTTCACGAGCTTCTTGACCTTCTGGTGGTCCTCTTTGAGCAGGCTCAGCGCGTCCATGGAGGTCTCCTTCTTAATCGCGTTGTTTGTCCGCGATGCGTCGGCGGTTGGCCCGACCCCGTTTCGCGCGAGCCTTTTCGGCCAGACGCGCCCGGGTCTGATTCGGCTGCTGTGTTGGCGGCTGACCGGCGCGATTGCGCGCCTCTGGGCGTAATGGCACGCGGCGCCGTCGCGCAAGAGCGGTGCCACGGGTGGACAATCTGCGCCGCCGCGCAATCTCGGCTTTGTCACAAAACCGCTGCCGTCGGTGCTTCATGAGGGAATGGGACTCTCGGTGACGCTCCCGGCGAGTGGCCACGACTCCCGCGCGACCGCCCTGCCGATCGCGTTCGAGCGGCTCTTTCGGACCGAGTACGGGCGCGTGGTCGGGATCGCGAACCGCATTCTCAACGACACGGCTGAGGCAGAGGACGTCGCGCAAGAAGTCTTCTTTTCTTTCTATCGGACCCATGCCGCGGACGCGAGTTATGCAAGCGCGTGGCTCCACGCGGCGGCGGCGCATTCCGCGCTCAACGCGCTACGCGCGCGGGCTCGTCGTGATCGGCGGGAGGCAGCGGACGCCGTGGCGCCCGATGCCGTGGACCCAGCCGAGCCAGCGGCGCGCGTCGTCGCCGCCGAAACGCGCGACGAGGTACGCGCGGTCCTCGCCCGGCTGCCGGAGCGCTCGGCGGCCCTGCTCGCGCTCCGCTACTCGGGACTCTCGTACGCCGAGATCGCCGCGGCGCTCGATGTCCGCGCATCGAGCGTCGGCACGTTGCTGCGACGCGCGGAAGAAGCCTTCCGGAGGGAGCTGGCATGAACGATCAAGAGAACATCGAGCACGCGCTCGCGGTGGACGATGCGCCGGTCGACACGGAAGGCGCGCTCGCGCGATTTCGCGCTCGCGTCGGCCGCGAAGGCGTCCTGCCGGTAAGCGCGGCGCCACGACGACGGATCGCCGCGCGGTGGCTGCAGGCGCTCGCTGCGGCCGCGGCCATCGTCCTCGTCGCGAGCGGTCTAGCGCTGTCCGGTGCGGCGGACTCGATCCTCAAGATCTTCGAGCCAAAGTCCGTCGTCGGCGTACCGCTCACGCAGGGCGACCTCAACACGCTCGGCCAAGCCTGCGCAGGACTCGAGCTCGAGCAGTGCCTCGGCGCGTACGGGACCTTCGCCTGGGACACGCCCCCACAGCCGAAGGAGGTCACCACGCTCGCCGCGGCCTCGAGCGCCGCGGGCTTTTCGGTCAAGACGCCGTCCTCGCTGCCGATCGGCGTGACCGGCCAGCCGCGCTATGGCGTGATCAACAAGTCGAGCGCCACGTTCACCTTCAGCGCCGACGCGACGCAGCGCACCGCCGCGAAGCAGAGCCGGACCACGCCGCCGCTGCCTGCGAACATCGACGGGAGCAAGCTGTTCATCACCGGCGGTCCGGCGGTCGTGCAGATTTGGGGCGTGCCGCAGAGCTCGAGCCCGACCGTCGGCTCGGGCATGCCGACCCTCGTCGTCGGCCAGGCGAAGAGTCCGGTCGTTTCGAGCGACGGCGTGACCGTGCCGGAGCTGCAGAGCTACTTGCTCGCCCAGCCGGGCGTCTCGCCGCAGCTCGCCGCGGCGATCCGCGCCATCAGCGATCCCGCGAGCACCCTCCCGGTTCCGGTGCCGGCCGAGCTGGCCGTCTCGCACCAAGTGACAGTCCAAGGCGTGAGCGGGCTCTTCATCGGTGACAACACCGGGATCGCAAGCGCCATCCTCTGGCAGAAGGACGGCATGATGTTCGAGGTGATCGGCGCTCTGACAGAGCGGCAGGCCCTCGATGTCGCCAACTCGATGAAGTAGGTGGCGTCCGCGGCCGCGATCGAGCTTGCCCACGTCACCAAGCGTTATGGAAAGGTCGTCGCTCTCGACGACCTTTCGCTTTCGGTCACGAGCGGCGTCTTCGGATTCCTCGGGCCGAACGGCGCCGGGAAGACCACCGCCGTCAAGATCCTTGTCGGACTCGCCCGACCGACCGCGGGGGGCGGCTCGCTCGCGGGCGCCAGCTTCGGCAGCAAGGCCTCCCTGCATAAGATCGGCTACCTCCCGGAGCTCTTCCGATACCAATCCTGGCTCACCGCGCGCGAGGTGCTGGCGCTTCATTGCGAGCTGGCTGGGCTGGAGCGATCGCGCTGGGCGGCCGAGATCGACAGGATCCTGGCCACCGTGGGCCTTGCGGATCGGGGAGGCTCGCGTGTTGGCACGTTCTCGAAGGGGATGCAGCAACGGCTCGGGCTTGGGATCGCGCTCATCGGCGACCCCGCGGTCGTCCTCCTGGACGAGCCGACGAGCGCGCTCGATCCGGTGGGTCGTCACGACGTGCGCGAGATCATCCGCGCCTTGCGCGAACGAGGCGCGGTCGTGTTCCTCAATTCGCATCTCCTCACCGAGGTCGAGCAGGTCTGCGACAGCGTCGCCATCGTCGATCGCGGCAAGGTCGTCGCGCAAGGTGTGCTCGCCGACCTCCTGCGCACCTCCTCGGTGCGCCTGCGCGCGAGCGGTCTGTCCCGAGAGGGCCGCGCCGCGCTCGCACGATTCGGTGAGATCGACGACGGCGCCGACGGCGCGATCCTCATCCGCGGCGTCGAGATGGAGCGCATCCCCGACGTCGTGAGCGAGGCCGTGCGATCGGGCGCGCGCATCTACGCCGTCGAGCCGCAGCACGAAACGCTCGAAGAGCGCTTCCTGCGACTGCTGGGTCAATGAGATGACGGCCACGTTCGTCGTCGGACGTCAGGTGATCGCCGAAGCGGCGCGGCGAAAGCTGCTCCTGGCCCTGGTGCTGCTCACCATCGTCGTGATCGCGCTGACCGTGTGGGGCATCGCACGGATCGAGGATCTGCGCAGCGCCGGCCAGCCGCTCTCCGAGGCGCAGAGGCGGACGATCGTGTCGCAGCTCTTGATCCTCGTGATGTTCATGTTCAGCTGGGTGCTCTCCCTCGCCGCCGTTTTCGTCGCAGCTCCCGCCATCTCGGGCGAGGTCGAGTCGGGGATCGCCCTCGCGCTGCTTTCGCGCCCGATGTCGCGGGCCGAGTACGTCATCGGCAAGTGGCTCGGGCTCGTCGCGCTCGTGCTGGGGTACGCAATCGCGGCCGCGGTGATCGAGCTCGTCGCGGTCCAAGCCGTGAGTGGCTACCAGCCACCGCATCCCATCGAGTTCCTTGCGTTCGTCATGGGTGAGGCGGTCGCCGTCCTCACGCTGACACTCGCGTTCTCGACGCGGATCGCCGGCATGGTCGGGGGCGTCATCGCCGCGATCCTCTTCGGCATCGTCTGGATGGGCGGCATCGTCGGCGGCGTCGGCGCGGCGTTCGGCAACGAGACGATCACGCACGTCGGGACCGCGACGAAGCTCATCCTGCCCACGGACGGGCTCTGGCGTGGCGCGGTCTGGAGTCTCGAGCCGGCCGTCGTGCTCGCGGCGCAAACGGCGCTCGGTCCTGCTGCGGCCGCGAACCCCTTCTTCGCCACCGAGCCGCCACCGGCCGCATATGTGATCTGGTCCGTGCTCTGGATCGCGGCGGTGCTCGCGGTCGCGGTCTGGAGCTTTCGCGGACGAGAGGTGTGAGTGGTTAGCATCGGCGAAGTGACGATCGACCGATCGTTAGGAGAGTTCTCTCGACGCGCCGGCGTGCAGGCATACCTCATCGCAGCGTTTTCGCTCGTTTACGCGGCGGTCTATCTCGCGTTCGTGCGCCGTGACCCGAACGACCACAGCTCCGCCGCAGTCGCCTGGGCGCTGATCGCGGCAGGGGGTCTGTCGGCGACGATCGCGACCGTCGCCGCCGCGGCGCGCATCGGCGGTGATGCGCGGTGGTGGCTCTCCGCACTGGGTGTCGGATACGGATTGCTGTCGGCCGCGCACGGGATCTACGCGGCGATCGCCGAGGTCCAAGGTCTCGCGATCATCGATCCCTCGCCGACGGATCCCCGCGGTCTCGCGACCTTCGGACTCGCCGGCCTGTGGGCGCTCACGCTCGGCCTCGAGATCCGCGCGGGGAACGGGTCACTGCCGGGCGGACTCGGCTGGCTCGCGATCGTCGCGGGGCTCGATCTGATCCTGCTCTTCGTCGCGACGGTCGGTGCGGGCAGCGGACCGACGGTGAGCGCCGGCTGGCAGAACGTCGTCCTTCTCAGCGGCGGACTGGCCTCGGTCATCCTCGTGCCGGCGTTCTGGATCTGGACGGGCCGGGCACTGCGCGCCTAGGCGCGGTCGAGCGCGGCGCGCTTGCGTTGCCGCTCGCCGTGGCCATGGCGCTCGGGATCCCGATGTACGTGATCGCGCGACCGTTCGCGCGGATCGTCGGTCTCGCCGGCGACGACGTGTTCATCTACGAGCTCGGCGGCGCGGCCATGCTCGGATACGCCGTCGCGCTCGCGATCGGCGTGCGCGGAGCACGGTGGTCGCGGTTGCGCTTCGTCGTCGCCGCGGTTTACGCCTTCGCCGTGCTGGCCCTTTTGGCTGGGTTCCTCACATTCGTGTCGGGCGTGGTGAACGGCTTCGTCGCACTCGTCTCGGTCTGGGCGGTCGCGACGGGTTGGATGGCGAGTCAGGTTCTCGTCGCGAGGCGCGGCGTGGTCGCCGGGCCGCGCAACACCGCAAGATGGGTCGTAGCCGTCCTCGTCCTCGCGACGGTCTCGGCCGCCGTGTTCGGCCTGGCGCCGCAAGCTGCGGGACCGTTCGCGGCGCTCATGGGCTATCGCGGCACCGACGAGTACGTCTACCGGCTCGCGGGCGCCGCGTGTTTCGGCTATGCGGTTATGGGAGTGATGGAGCTGCGCTCACAGCACTGGGATGACATGCGTCTCCCAACCGTGATGGCGCTGGTCTTCAACGGGCTCGCGGCCGTGGCCGCGCTGAGTGAGATCGCCGCCGGTCGCGCGACGGTCCTCGCATTGCTCGTCGCCCTCGCCGCGGGCTTTTTCGCGGTCGCGATCGCCGCGATCCTCGCGCGCTCGGGGCGCTGAGCGACCCAAGGGTCAGTGTTGAAGTCGAGCCGTTGAGCACGGAGCAGACGCTCGCCGTCGAGACGCGCGATCTTGCGTGCACCTACATGTCGGGCGCCACATCGGTCGCGGCGCTCGACGGCGTGACGCTCACGGTCCGACGCGGCGAATTCGTCGCGGTCATGGGTCCATCCGGCTCAGGAAAGTCGACGCTCCTTAACGTCATCGCGGGCCTTGAGCGGCCCACGTCCGGGTGGGTCCGCGTCGACGGCGAGGACCTCGCGGCTCTGAATGAGGCCGGCCTGGCAGGTCATCGCTCCAAGCGGGTGGGGATGGTGTTCCAGGCGTTCAACCTGCTTCCGCGCTATCGCGTCGTCGACAACGTGGCGCTGCCGCTCATCTTCGCGGGCGTGCCCCGCGCCGAGCGTACCGCTCGTGCGCGTGCGCTCCTCGACCGCCTCGGAATGTCGTCGCGCGCCGAACACCGCACGAACGAGCTCTCAGGTGGAGAGCTGCAGCGCGCCGCGATCGCGCGAGCGCTGGTCGGCGGGCCGGCGATCCTTCTCGCAGACGAACCGACCGGCAATCTCGACAGCGCGAACGGCGCGGCGCTCATCGCGCTCCTCGATGAGCTGAATCGAGGCGGGCAGACCGTGCTTCTCGTCACGCACGACGCATCGATTGCGCGGCACGCCGGTCGGATCATGCACCTGCGCGATGGCAAAGTCCTCGATTGATGCGGCTTGGCGACCTCGCCGCGATGTCGCTTGGCAACTACGCGCGCTCGCGCCTTCGCTCCGCCCTTACGACCGCCGGTGTAGCGATCGGCACGGCACTCGTCGTGCTCCTCATCGCGCTCGCGACCGGCGCGGAGAACAACGTGCGCCGATCGATCTTCTCGATCGGCGACCTGCGTTTGGTGACCGTGCAGCCGTTCCAGCCTGGCGCGAACGGTCTTTCGGCCGTGCCGCGCACGATCGACGACGGAGTCGTCTCACAATTTCGCAAGATCGGACACGTCGCCGGCGTCTACCGCCAGTTCGACGCGCCGCTTGGGCAGGTCGTCGAGGGTGGCGACGACGCGGCGATCCGCCCGCAAGGAATCGAGCCGAACGCGCCGATCGATCGCGGCGACTTGCTCGCTGGCCGGCATCTGGCGCTCGGCGACCGCGGCGTCGCGGTCATCCCGGGAAACATCGCGCGTCTTGTTGCGCCAAATGTGACCGCGGCGATCGGGAAGCTCGTGACGCTGCGGATCGGCGGCGCGGTGAGGCTCGGCAGCACGCGTGTCGGCGGCAGCGGCACGCCGCGCGACTATCCCGTCACGATCGTCGGCGTGTTCGACGAGGCAGCCTCGCAGACCTCGGTGCGCATCCCGCTCGAGGACGCGCTGGTGGCGGGCGCGGACAACCGCGGCCTGACCGCGGATTCACTCCGGCAGCAGACCGGTTACAGCGGGATCGCCATCGAGGCGGACGACTCGACAAACGTCGCCGAGATCGTGCGCTCGGTGCAGGAGCTCGGTTACAGCTCGTTCTCGCTGAAGCAGGTGGTCGAGCAGATCGACCAGGGCTTCGGCGTATTCAGGGGGATCCTTGCCGGGATCGGCGGCGTCGCGCTCCTGGTCGCGGCGATCGGCATCGCCAACACCATGGTGATGTCGGTCCTCGAGCGCACGCGCGAGATCGGGATCCTGAAAGCGGTGGGCGCGGCACCCGGCGACGTGCAGGCGCTCTTCCTCGCGGAGGCCGCATACGTGGGCATCGTCGGCGGCGTCCTCGGGCTCGCGCTTGGGTATCTCGGAGGTCAGGTGATCGAGCGGATCATCCGCGAGCTCAACCCGCGGACCAATCCCGCGCCGATCTTCGTCGTCGGCCCTGATCTCGCGCTGGGCGCGCTCGGGCTGGCGATCCTCGTGGCCCTCGTCGCGGGTTTTCTGCCGGCTCGGCGTGCCATGCGGATGTCGGCATTGAGCGCGCTCAGGTACGAATGAGCGCGCGCTAGAAGGGGCCGGCGAGCTCCGGTGGGGCGAAGAGCATCGTCGGCGGCTGCCACCACTGCTCGATCTGCTCGCCCCGCGATTGCTTGAGGAGCGCAGCGATCGTGTCCGGTGGCTGACCTCCCGCGGCGACGATCACGACGATCTTTCCCGCCACGAGCGCGTCACCGTACCGCTGGCGCAGGTCCCGCGGAAGACCGCGGCCAAGCATGGCTCGAAGGCGGACCACGAGCCCGCGCCAACCTTTGAGCGGCAGCCACGCGCGGCCGCCCGCCACGAGCTCGGCGCGGTGCCGATCCTTGGCGATTACCGAGATGTCCTGCTCGCGGACCCCCGACTCACGAAGCAGCGTCACCGCTGAGACGGCGGCGTCGTCGTCTTCGAAGGCGGC
>Ga0066660_10000321_pt1 | contig 15799 bp, 15 predicted proteins | sample GraSoiAngelo_109_FD_75177 | JGI IMG/M metagenome (GOLD analysis project Ga0066660, IMG submission 75177) | Grasslands soil microbial communities from the Angelo Coastal Reserve, California, USA - 14_0903_12_20cm | ecosystem: Environmental > Terrestrial > Soil > Grasslands | place: USA...
CCACCGTGGCCAATGCCTACGCCGAACTGGAATCGGAAGGATTGATCCAAGGACACGTGGGCCGCGGGACGTTTATCAAGGGAAATGGCAACGGTTTGAAGATCACCCCGCCTGCTCCGCCAGTTTTGAATGGCAATGGAAGCATCCGCTGGGAACTGCTGTTTGCCGATGAGCGCGGCGAGGAAGTGCTGAGCCGGCTGACCGCCGGTGTGCCTGACAGCGCTTTGTCTTTCGTTATGGCTTGTCCCGCGCCGGAATTTTTCCCCATTGAGGAACTGCAAATCTGTGTGAACGCGGTGCTGCGGCGCGAGGGCCGGGAAGTTTTGACCCTGGGTCCGTCCGATGGCTATGCGCCGTTGAAAGCGGCTTTGTTGGATCTGCTGCATCACGACGGAATCGCGGCGAGAGACGAAAATCTGCTCATCACCGATGGGTGCCAGCAATCGTTCGATTTGATCAGCAAAGCGTTTGTGCGTCCGGGCGATTCCGTGATTATGGAAAATCCGACCTACCCGGGCGCGGTGGCGATTTTCCATGGGTCGCGGGCGCGCTGCTTGGCTGTGCCGATGCGAACCCACGCGGAGCCGGGAACGACGCTGGGACTGGACCTGGAGGCGCTCGAAGCGACTCTTGCGGCAAATCGTGTGAAGCTGATCACGCTGACTCCGGATTTTCAGAATCCCACGGGCATTTCGATGCCGCTGGCTTCGCGGCGCAAATTGCTGGAGCTGGCGGGGCGGTATCAAGTGCCCGTGGTGGAAGACCATATTTACGCGCGGCTGCACGCGCGGGACGAGCGCATTCCCTCGCTGAAGCAACTGGATCGTTCGAATCTGGTGATTCACATCGACAGCTTTGCGAAAGTAGCGTTCCCCGGGTTGCGCGTGGGTTGGATTGTTGCGCCTCCACAGGCCATAGAACGGCTGCGCGTGGTGAAACAGACAACGGATTTGCATACCGACCAACTGGCGCAGGCCACGCTGGCGGAGTTTCTGCGCCGCGGACTTTTCAGCAAGCATCTGGCTAAGATGCGCAAGGTTTATGCCTCGCGGCTGGCGGCAGTGGACGAAGCTTTGCGGAAGCATATGCCGGAAGGGACCCGCTGGATGCGGCCGGAAGGCGGGATGTGCATGTGGCTCGAGCTACCGCCAGGATTCGATGCGAACGAATTGCTGATTCACGTGAAGGAGCGGGGCGTCCTGTTTGCGCCGGGTCGCTACTTCTACGTGCAAAGCCCGCTGCCTAATACGCTGCGACTGGGCTTTGCCAGCCTGGATGAGAAGCAAATTGCGCGAGGTGTAGCTACTCTTGCGGAAATGCTGAAGGTGGAGATGCGCAAGCGGCAGCGCGGCGTGCGGAGAGCGGAACGCAGCCGCGTGGCACTGGTATGAGGTCAAAAGCAAGGAGGTAAGCACGGAATAGGCGCGAGGAGAATTTGAGCGACATCATCAGGCTGGAACCGAATCCCACGAACCCCTGCTTTGGCTGCGGCGGAGACAACGCGGCAGGGATGAAGCTAACGTTCGAACAGGACAACGTGAACCGAAGGATCGTGGGTCGGTTCGTGCTGGGCCGGCGATACCAGGGCGGCGGAGGCTTTGCGCACGGCGGAATCATCGCGCTGTTGCTGGATGAAGCGATGGGGAAAGTTTGCCGGTTCCGCGATGTTCGCGCCGTGACGGCGGAGTTAAGCGTGGAATATTTGAAGCCCGTGGCCGTGGACCAGGAGATTGTGGTCGAAGGACGTGAGAGCGAAATGCAGGGACGGAACCTGTTCTTGGCGGGAGAGATTCGGAATGGAAACGGAGAAGTCTTGGCGAGGGGCAAAGGGCGGTTCGTGGTGATTTCGGCCAAGTAGCCAGTAAACGATTTTGACGGTTTAACGCCGTCGGGAGTTTTGAAACCGAAGGGAGAAGCAAGATGGACGTGAAGAAACCCAATGGCCATGGCAATGGCAGCAAAGGCTCGAATGAATGGCGCGTGAAAGTGGGCCTCGCGGAGATGCTCAAAGGCGGCGTGATTATGGACGTCACGAACGCGGAGCAGGCCAAGATCGCTGAAAACGCCGGAGCTTGCGCGGTGATGGCGCTGGAGCGCGTGCCATCGGACATTCGCAAAGAGGGTGGCGTGGCGCGTATGGCGTCGATCAAAGTGATTCGCGAGATCATGAACATGGTTACGATTCCGGTGATGGCCAAAGTGCGCATTGGACATTTCACCGAGGCCGAGGTTTTGCAGGCGCTGGAAGTGGACTTCATTGATGAGAGTGAAGTGCTGACGCCCGCCGATGAAGAGAACCACATTTGGAAGCACGATTACCGCGTCCCGTTCGTTTGCGGCGCGCGTAACCTGGGCGAGGCGCTGAGACGCATTGCGGAAGGCGCGGCGATGATTCGAACGAAGGGCGAAGCGGGTTCGGGCAACGTGGTGGAAGCGGTGCGGCACATGCGCGCGATCATGAGCCAGATGAAGAAGCTGACCACCATGCGCGACGATGAGTTGATGCGCGAAGCGAAAGAATTGGGCGCGCCATTGGAGCTGGTTCGTCAAATCGCGAAAACCAGGAGGCTGCCGGTACCGAATTTTTCGGCCGGCGGAATCGCCACGCCAGCGGATGCAGCGTTGGTGCGTAGGCTTGGCGCCGAAGCGGTGTTTGTCGGGTCGGGAATTTTCAAGTCGAGCGATCCCGAAGCACGCGCGAAGGCTATTGTAAAAGCGACTACGCACTTTGAAGATCCGATGGCGGTGCTCGAAGCACACGAGGAACTTGGCGAGGCCATGCGCGGTCTCGACGTGCGGCAACTGGCAGAAAAAGATTTGCTGCAAACGCGCGGCTGGTAAAGAAGGGTTGTTTGGTAAGAGCTTTTTTCGCGGGGCAGCATCGCTGTGCTTGCGGGAGCCATAGCAAAATCTAGAGTGGGGCGAGAAGTGAAGATCGGGATTCTGGCGGTTCAGGGAGATTTTGAGGCGCACGCGGCGATGTTGCAGCAACTCGGCGCGGAGACCAGGGAAGTGCGTACCGCCACCGATCTCGACGGCTGTGACGGACTGGTTCTACCGGGCGGCGAAAGCACTACGCAGTTGAAGTTTTTGCAGGAAGAAGGTCTGGCCGATAAAATTGTGAAATTTGCAGAGCACGGTGGGGCCATTTTCGGGACGTGCGCAGGGGCCATTCTCCTTGCCAAAGATGTGAAGCATCCCGCGCAGGTTTCCCTGAATCTGATGGACATGACCGTTGTGCGCAACGCGTATGGCCGTCAAATCGCCAGTGACGTGGTGAGCGGGCCGACGGTGCTCAAAAAAGGGCCGCTCGAGATGGTCTTCATTCGCGGACCGGTGATTGAACGTGCCGGGCCCAGCGTAAAAGTTCTCGCGGAATACGCTGGGAAGCCCGCGTTAGTGCAGCACGAGAACATCATGGCTGCCACGTTTCATCCGGAATTGACAGACGACACTACGGTGCACGAACATTTTCTCAGCCTGGCCAAAGCGCGGGTAAAGAAGTCCGCGAACGGCGGCAAGTCCTCAACGTGAAAAAAGAAAAAAGCGTTGCGCCGGGAGCTGCCCGCTCCCAACGCACTCGGGTGCTCTTCGTGTGTGTGGGAAATGCCTGTCGAAGTCCGATGGCGGAATCAATTGCGCGCTATGACGCTACAGATGTAATAGAACCTTCCAGCGCGGGACTGTATCCTCTCGGCTACATTGCGGAACTCACAAAACAGACGCTGACGAAGAACGGATATTTTGCGAACGGGCTGACCTCCGATGCTCTCACCAAAGAAGCTGTCGAAGCGGCGGATCTTATTATCAATATGACCGGGATACCCAGCGAAGAAATTTTCCGCGGACAGAACAATGTGCAAGAGTGGCTGGTTGAGGATCCTTACGGCGAAGATCCGGAGACTTATCAGCGTGTCCTCGATGGGATTCAGCGGCGCGTGAATCAGCTTGCGCTTAGTCTGAGGAAAAAGCGGCAAAGCCAGAAACTAGCAAGATAGGAGCGGAGTTGCGGCGAGAGAAAACCAGCGTATCGCAGGAAGACTACCTGAAGGCCATCTGGGAAATGCTGGAGGAGAACCAGACACCGATCAGCGCGCGGCTCGCAGAAGAATTGCAGGTCACTCCACCAGCAGTCACAGCGGCGCTGAAGCGCATGACGCGCGACGGGCACGTGCGCGTCGATCGCAGTGGCCAAATCGCGCTGACACAAAAAGGCAGAAAATTTGCGGAATATCTTGCGATGCGCCACCAGCTCGCCGAGTTGTTGTTGACCGATGTGATCGGGCTTTCCTGGTCGAAAGCACACGATGAAGCCGAACGGCTTGAGCATGCGATCTCGCCCGAAGTGGAAGCTTTGCTCATCAAGCGCTTTGGCGGCAAGAAGAGCTGCCCGCACGGCGTGCCGATGCGCGGGGGCATCGCCATGTTGCGAAAGCAAGGCGCCGTGCTGCTGGCGGATCTGCGCGCGAAGGACGCTGGCGAAATTCTCTGCGTGTATGAAAAAGATGCGCAGTTTCTGGAATTCCTGGAAGGACTGCACTTGCGACCGGCGACCATCGTCGATGTGCTGAAGCGCGAGTACGACGAGACCATGACTCTGCGCGTCGATGGAAAAATCGTGCACCTCGGTAAACCCGCCACGAGTCGCATCTGGGTAAAGAAGCTCGCGTGAAGAATTCCTTGCGATACCTCAACTGGTGTGAAGCATTCCCGTTAATCAGATCTGCTTATGCGGGTGAACCCGTAGCTTCTCCCGGTTAATCCGTTTCGCAGCCCACAAACCTATTTGCGTTCTTCGAGCAGAGATTGCAGGCGGGCGTAGCCGGCGCGGCTGACGGGGAGGCGCGCGCCATCGCTGAGAATCGCCAAGCGGCTGTCTTTGCGGTACGGCTCGATGCGCACGACTCTTTCCAAATTCACGATGTACGAGCGGTGCATGCGCACGAAGCAGTGGGGGTCGAGGCAGGCTTCGAGGCTGGCGATGGTCTGCTGCTTGAGATGCTTTTTGCCCTGGCTGGCAAGAGCGACGTAATCGTCCTGGGCTTCGACGTAATCGAGCTTGGCGGCGGGAATGAGCGTCACGCGCGTCCCCGCTTTGACCACCAGGCGCTCAAGGAATTGCTGCGGCGGGCGAGCGGCGTCAGCGAGTTTCTGGGCGGAAGGCATTTGTTCGCCGAGCCTGCGCTTTGCATGTTCAAGGGCCTCCTCGAAGCGCTGCTTCCCGATGGGCTTCAGCAAATAATCGACGGCGTGCACCTCGAACGCGCGCATCGCGTATTGATCGTAGGCGGTAGTGAAGATGACACACACATCTTCGCCAATCAGCTCCAGAACATCGAACCCTGTAAGTTTTGGCATCTGGACATCGAGGAAGACCAAGTCGGGCTTGTGTTCGCCGAAAGCTTTGACGGCCTCAAAGCCGTTGGCGCACTCGGCGAGAATTTCGATTTCTCGATGAGTGGCAAGAAGCTCGCGCACGACGTGGCGCGCAAGCTCTTCATCGTCCACAATGAGCGCGCCAATTTTCTTTTGTGGGCTACTCACTTGCGAGCCTCTCCCGTTTCCGCAGGCATGGACAATTCCACGCAAAAGTGATCGGCTTGCGGATCCACACGCATGCTGGCATCGGTCCCGTAGCGGCACTCCAAGCGCGACCGCACGTTCGCCAAGCCCATCCCTTTGCGGCGGACCGGGGTGGACTCCGGGTCAAACGTGTTCTCAATGGTCATGAGGAGCCGGCCATCCTGAAGCCCGGAAGCGAGTCGGATGATGCCCCCTAGCGGGAGGTTCGCAATTCCGTGTACCACGGCGTTTTCCACCAAAGGCTGAAGCACTAGCGGGGGAACGAGCATAGCCTTCGATTCTTCCTGAATTTTCTCCTCGACACGGAGACGCGAACCGAACCGCACTTTTTCGATGGCCAGAAAACGGTCCAGAAGAGCGAGTTCCTCGGAAAGCGGAATGACGCTTCTTTCGCCCAGGCCGAGGGTCATGCGCAAGAAGTCGGAGAGAAGGATACACATCTCACGGGCCTTCGCCGGATCGACGCTCGTGAGCGCGCTGATGGAGTTAAGACTGTTGAAGAGAAAGTGCGGATTCACTTGGGCCTTGAGCGCTTTGAGCTCGGCCTCTCGAGCCAAAACGCTGGTTTCCATGACGCGAGCTTCGGCTTCGCGTGAGGCTTCGAGCGACAGGATCACGTACTGCGAAGCCACGGAGACCAAATAAAGCAGATATCCCGCGATAAACAAAATCGCGCCGTCCCGGGCGAAGCGGTGGTCGAGTCCGCGAAAAGCCGTCGTCCTGGAAAGCGCCGCCACCAGAACCCAACCTAGTCCCATCCAAAAGTAACTGACAAGCGCCGCAGCCACCGAGTGAATCACGATGAGGCGCAGCGCGCTTTCGCGCTGCAAAGAGGCGCTCTTGGCGGTGTACCAGGCGGAAAGGCAAATGAACGCGTACAGTCCGCAGAGGGGAATCACGATGATGGACGATTCCGCCCAACTGAGATTGCCGCCTGAGGCCATCACGTAAACCAGGATCAGGGCCAGCGGAATCCAGCTCAGCAGGTAGAACCGCAGGCGATTGCGCGTCAGCAGCGGGTGCATGGGGCGGGCTCAGTTCTTGATTTCCAGCCCGCCAAAGATGACGGTGCCGGTGATTACCAGTGTCTTGAGGTCGCTTGTCGCGTTATCCATGCGTGGAGTTCGCGTTTTGTCCTCGATGCCGCCGAAAATGGGCGCGCCACGGAAGGCGATCTGCCATCCGACGGGAATACGCAGTTCCACGCCACCGAAGATAGCGGTAATTGCCAGGGTCGCTTCGTTTGCCTGGATGTGTGCTTCCGTGAGATCCAGTTCGACGCCGCCAAAAATGGCAGTGATGTCCCCGCCCTGAAAATCCTGGCTGGTCATGCGCCGCTCCAGCCCTCCAAAGACCACAGCCTCGTTCAAGGTGGTGTGCGGATCGCCCGGTGCCGATTGAGGGACTGGCGGCTTCTTGTTCCAACCAAACGATCCCCACAACACGAGAATCCCGATAGCGATCAGCAGCATCGGCCAGAAGTCTCGCCAGCCAAAGTGCGTGATTCCCAACTGATTCAGTTGAAGCAGAACACCCGCGGCCATCAAAAAAACGCCCCAGGACCTGTCGCGCGACACAAAATTAACAACACCGACCAGCACAACGAGGAGGGGCCAAAAGCGCCACCAAAGGGAATAGACGGAAACATACCCCATGTGATCGAGCAGGATGGCAACCCCGGTGAGCACCAGAATGGCGCCCATGAGGATGCCGCCGCGTCCGCGTCCGCGAAGGTCTATGCCAACGACCAAAGGCCCGCGCCGCCCGCCCCGCCTCTCGTTCCGCCGATTCCAGTTATCGTAGATGTTGCGATGAATCTGCTCCTGGAGGTCGTCCTTGAATTTGCGCGCGGAGTCGCAGATGTCGTCGCTGAATTTCTTTGGATCGAAATTGTGTTCGTCGCTCACAAATCTCTCCTGTAGTTCCAGCACTGCTCCGTCGGCCGCTTAGGATTCACTTTCGTATTCCCGCGGTGAAAAAGTCCGAGCCAACCTCGGATTCGCATAACGTTTGCTGATTGCGCTTCGCAAGAGTGTAGCTCCGATAATAACCAGAACCAGCGGCCAGAAGGATACCAAGATCGAATGAAGACCGGCTTGAAATGTGTGGTGGTCGAAGAAGTAGGCTTGCACTGCGCGCATCCCGGCTAGACCAATTTCTATCACCGTGCTGAAAGCACCCGCAGTCGAGGAGAAGGAGTCGCTGACACGGGCCGCGACTTCATCCAGATTCGCGAAAAGCAGGAGCAGGCCGAGGCTAAGGAGAAGGGCGCCCGTAACCGCGTGGAGGCTCTTGGAGGATGTCTGCCTTGTCGCCATGTGGACCTCGCGCGGCCGTTTTTCCGGCCGCAACGTAAGAATTAGGAGTTCCTCGAGAAGGCCGCACCCAGGATTCGGCCAGAACCCTCGTTTTACCGGCGAACGGATTCCGTAGACCGACGAGCAGGCCGGTTGAGTTTGTGGGCGATTGGAAGGTGCCGGGCGCACCTCCTCGCTTTTCGGATAAGATTCAGCGCGGGAACTTTGTGACAGCTTACCCTTGCCGTCCCGTAACATTTCGTATGCATTGGCCTGCTTAGAGACGGAACGGAGAGCTATAACCCATTCGGTAATGCGCGCCGAGATTTAAGAATCTCAGAGTTGGCCAAGCGAAGTTTGCGCGAGTTCCGAGCATTCAATGTGAGGCAGCAATAGCCTTTGACCAGCGGAGTCGATCGCCGCCTACCAAGGCTAGTGACAGGATATGGGAATCACGTGGATCGAAATAAACATCGTAATAGGAATTCATGAAGCGCCGCTGGATCTTCAGTGATTCTAAGGAACCACCCGAGACAACCTCCTTAACCGTTGTTCCTGTGGCAATGAACTTCGGTATGCCGTTCAACTCTACCCGTATTTCTGAGCTGACTGTAACGGCTCCGTTGAACTCGTGACACACGGCTCCGTATGCGGCAGCAGCTTGTCTGCAATCCTCATGCAAATTTGCCCGGAACTGCTTCTCAAGCGCATCCAACTGGCTGGGCTGGTGGCCTCCGATAATTGCCACCAACCGAGTGTGATCCTGGCTCACTAGGTATGTCTTGAAAAGGAGCCGGAAGCAACGCTCGCGTGGCATAAGGGTTATATCGAGATCCCTTGTCTCGGTCTGAACGCGACGAGCCAATGAGGTCGGGTTGTAGTGGATGTCGCCGAGCCGTTTGAACCGAATCTGACGATCACCGGCTGGGGCTACGTCAAAGTACACATCACTAACTCCAAGAAAACGCCTCTCGTTATGCCTATCGGTATGCCCGTCAGATGAATCGAAGTAGGCACGATCAATTCTCAAGCGCATACCGGGCTTCAGGTCGAGACTCGTCCGGCCTGGAAGATAGCCATAGTAATTAAATAAGCTCTCGCTTGGCATCATGGGAAGACTCTGCAACAACGCCTCCCGAGTGGTGATTCCGGAGATAACAAAGCACCCTTCCTGATTCAGGCTATCGATGTCAGCCACAGTTTGATAAAGAGCCTCGACTCCTTGAGGCTCAGGGGAACCTAACTGATTCTCTAAATCGTTAAGCCATTTCTGTGGGCCAGGGAGAGTTACCTGAATCGTGGAATTGTTTTTCGCCTGGCTCAGACTGAAATCGCCCCGTTTTACCGAGCAACGATGAGCAGAAGAGTCTCTCAGGCGGCTGCCGGCAATTGTGAACTGAAATGTCGAGCCGCTGTTGGACTTCGGAGTCACTGGTGTAAGCAGCAGGAAGCTGTCGGTGACTGCTTGCAGGCGAAAACCCTCATGAATCGAGGCAATTGGTCTTCTCATCGAACACCCTGCCAGCAGCGCAACGGCAGATAGCCATCCACTATACATGCGCAAAAAGTCGAGAGAGATTATAGGCATTCTCCTCCGCTAGGCTCGGAGCACTATCCAGTGTCGATACACCCAGCCATTGGTTCACCCTGGCGGGCACTTAGGCTCCCCGCAACGCAACCAGGGGATCGACACACGCGGCACGCCAAGCTGGAACGGAACTAGAAACCAGCGCTGCAACAAAAACTAGAAAGATCACAACGAAAGTTACGGGATCGGTTGTGCTGACGTGGAACAGAAGAGCTTGCATTGAATGGGCCAAGGCCAGAGCCCCGAAAACGCCAGTGATCGTTCCACTGCAAGTTAACCAGAGCGCCCGGCCGACAATCAGTGTGAGGATGTGGCGTTGCTCTGCACCAAGGGCCCTGCGGACACCGAGTTCCTGAATTCTTTGTTCCACAGAATAGCCCAGCACGCCATAGAGTCCTATGACCGCGAGCAACAACGCTATGCCAGCGAATCTGACCAGCAGCCACACGGTGAGGCGCTGCTGATCCAATGTGGTGCCTAAGACATCATCCATGGTCTTGAGCTCCGAAACGGCCTGGTCGGGGTCGACTGCGAGCACCTGGCTTCGGACTGCATTGGCCATTTGAGTTGGATCAACATCCAGACCGGAGAATGGGAAGGCAACGCCTTGCGGCAGCACCCCGACGATGGTGTAGGACATATCGTCGAGAACGATGTGCTTGCCAATAATTTGCGAGTCCCCTCCGAAGTGGTCCCGCCATAGCTCGGTGCTGATCATAACCACGGCCGGGCCGCCAGTAACATCTTCATCCGCAGCAAACTCCCGGCCAATCACTGGCCGGATGCCAAGAATGTGTAGAAAATTTGCCGACACGCGCGCTGCCTTCAGAACCTCAGGATTACCGGGTTCGGCAAGGACCATGTTCTCCGGCGTCCGAAGGAACGCTCCGACAGCAGTGAAACACTTGTTGGCCGCTCTCGTTTGTTCGTAGCGCAGTAGTGTGAAGGCCAGCTCTTGCTTGTGTTCTCTGGCATTATCAAGCGACAGATAGACGAGGTGGTCCGGGTCGTGGTATTCGAGCGGCTTAAGAAGAACGGCACGGATGATTGTAAACATGGTCGCATTGCCGCCAATCGCCAACACGAGTGTAAAAATCACGGTTGCCGCGAAAATGGGTTTTTTGCGGAGCGCGCGCAGTGAATGAACGATGTCTTGCCCGCAGGTCTGCAGAAGGGACCAAACGTTCATTTACGAATCTCCTCACCCGTCAGGCATTTGACCTGCAGAATCATTTCAGATTAGTCCAGGCAAACTACTCATATTGGCCAATGGGGTTGTTGCGGGGAACCAACTAAATCCAATCCTCATGGTTGCATTAGATTAGCACATATGCTAGAAAAATAGCATAAGCCCGAAGACATGAAGAGAAAATCCAAACGGATGGCTCTTTCGCGGCGCGAGCGGCAAATCATGGACATTCTTTACCAGCTGGAACGCGCCACGGTGGGAGAAGTGCTCGCCAAGCTGGAGGGCAAGCCAAATTATTCGACAGTGCGCGCGCAACTGCGCGTGTTGGAAGAGAAGGGCCACGTCCGTCACGAAGAAGAGGGCTTGAGATACGTTTACATTCCGTGCGTTCCCCGCGAAGTCGCTTGCCGCTCCGCCCTCCAACATCTTGTCGACACCTTTTTTGAAGGGTCCACGGAGAAGGCCGTTGCCGCCCTGCTCGGTGGAGAAGTTTCGAAGATCTCGTCCGAAGAGTTGGACCGGCTCGCCACGCTGATCGCCAGAAGCAAAAAGGAGAGCGGATCATGAATCTACCAAGCAGCAGCGAACTCGCGCTCTCGTTTCTGATTGGTTGCACCGTGAAGGCGACGCTGCTGTTGGCTTTGACGGCCTGCGTGGCTTACGCGCTGCGTCGCCACTCCGCAGCCATGCGGCACCAAGTGTGGGCGCTTGGAATTGCAGGCTCGTTGGCCCTGCCGCTCCTGACGTTTCTGCTGCCCACCTGGCATCCCACCGCACTCGGCAGTGCGGCCAGGATATTGGGTTCGGGGCCTGCAGCCTCAAGAGGCTATGCCTTTCAGAACTTGCCTTCGATGGTGGTCAATGCCGCGACCGCCTCGCCGGTCGCCGGCCAACTGTCCCAATTGGTTTTGTTTTTCTGGGTACTCGGGGCTTTGTTTGTGGTGGTGAAGCTGCTCGTAGGCCTGGCACGACTGGCATGGATCTCTGCGCGATGCACGCCCGTAGACAGTGATAATTGGATACAAGTTATTGCGGGGATCTCCAGGCAACTGGGAATCGCGCGTCGCGTGCAGGTGTTGCAATCCGCTGATGTCGCGGCGATGCCGATGACCTGGGGAATTGTGCGACCGCGAATTTTGCTTCCCGCGAGCGCAATGGAATGGTCGGCGGAGCGGCGGGAAGCCGTGCTTTCGCACGAACTCGCACATATCGCGCGTCATGACTGGTTCGTGCAGATTTGCGCCGAGTTGGCTCGCGGCCTCTATTGGTTCCATCCGCTCGCGTGGTTTGCAGCTGCCAGTTTGCGTCGAGAGAGTGAGCGCGCCTCGGACGATTCCGTCTTGAACGGCGGGATCGCGGCTTCCCGCTATGCGAATCAACTGCTCGAGCTTGCGCGCACGCTCAAAAACGCGCATCGCGGCTGGTCCGCCGGGCTCGCTATTGCCCGCCCGTCGAATTTGGAAAGGAGATTCGTCGCCATGCTAAATCCCAAACTAAACCGCCGCAGGGTATCGCGAAAAGCCAGGCTGCTTGCCGAAAGCGCAGCCCTGTGCCTGCTGCTTCCGCTCGCCGCGATGCGGCTACCGGGACAGGACTTATCGGGGAAATTCACGGGGACCGTCCTGGATCCGAGTGGAGGGGCGGTTCAAAATTCGACTATCGTCATGACCAACCATAGAGCGAACACTATCGACATGACCACTTCAAACGCGTCGGGCAATTTTGTTTTCAACGCTTTGCCTGCCGGTGAGTACGAAATGAAAGTACTCAAGCCGGGCTTTGCCGCCTTTGTTGCCCCACAAATCGTCCTGGAGTCAGGGCGGGACCTTGCGATGACCGTCAAGCTGGACATAGGAAAGATTCTAGACACCGTAGAGGTAAAGGCTGAGCGTTCAACGAAAGCAGCTTCTGCGGAAACTGCAGTAGAGCAAAAACAGGCGCGCGTCAACATTGGCGGCAATGTGGAAGCTGCCAAAGTCATAACCAGGGCGCAGCCGGTCTACCCCGCAAGCGCCAAGGCAGCCGGTGCGCAGGGCACCGTGGTGCTTCATGCCGTTGTGAGCAAGGACGGCAGGCCGCTGTCACTCCAGGTGTTGAACAGCCAAATCAATCCGGACCTGGCTCGCGCTGCAGTCGAGGCGGTCAGCCAGTGGCGGTATCAGCCGACGCTGCTGAATGGCGAGCCCGTCGAAGTCGATACCGTCATCCAGGTCAATTTCACGTTGCTGCCCTAATTGCTATTCTTCATTGTCGGGCCGGACGATAGAGCAGCGACGACGAGTGTTGCGCGAGTCAGGTTTCGCGCTCCTTGAAGAGTTCGCCGAGGCTTTGGTGCACGCGCTCGACGGCTCGGAGGAATTCTTCAATCCCCACGGTCTGACGCGTTATGTCCTGTGCGGCTGAGGCAGCCGCAATGGCATCGCAGAGCTGCGTAGCGCGACGGATACGTTCGGCAGTCAGCAAAGGAAGCACCGTCTGCGGATCTTGTTGCCGGGATTGGCGCTCTTGCCACTCCTGAACCGCCCAGGCGGTCTTGCGCACGTTATCCACGGCGTCCCGGAATTCGCTCAAAACGCGCTGATCGATCGTGCCCGAGCGCATGTCATACTCCAGCTTAACCAAGTCCGCGCAGGCTTTTTTGAGCTGGAAATTCACGCCCCAGAACGTTTCGCTCGGGACAAGAAGTTCAACGGCCACTCCGAGCAACCGGCCCTCGGCGTTGCGGCGGACACCGACGACGCGAGCTTGCGTGAATTCATGCGAAAGACGGTTGGTTATCTCAATTTGAGCTCCGACGGCGGGGTACGTCTTCATCTCCAGCAGGCCACCCTGCGCGTTCACTTCCGTGGCTTGTCCAGGCTCACGGAAAATTTTGCCATTCGGCTCCTGCCACGTTGCTTCTACAGGCGAGATGAAAGGAAAACGCCGGCTCCGCCGCTTTCCGGCTGTTGAAGAAGATTGATTTACGGTCGGTTGCGCCATGAAACTTACCCCGGGACCTCATTCAGCGGACCTACGCCATCACACCCGACTTGTTTCGAAGCCTTACAGGGTAAAGATAATAGAAACTACCGGGATTCGCGCATAACCGACCTGCGGTTGTCCTAATAGCCAACGGCTTTGCCCGAGCCGGTTCGAAGTACACTCTCAAAGAACGCCTAGCCACCAGGGGATTGTAAGGATGTATTATAGCAGACCTGGCTAAACTGCGCGCTAGACGCCGGGTACAAAAAGAGGCTTGCCACGTTTGCGAAAGCTTTTGCTTAACCTTCATCTTTGCGCCGGACTTATCGCCGGAGTATTCCTTATCCTCTCCGGCGTCACAGGCAGTTTCATGGTCTTCGAGGATGAGATTGACCGCGCCTTGAATCCCCAAATGACTTGGGTGACGCCGGGCGAAAAGCGCCTGACATTGACCGAGATGAAATCTGGGCTCGAGAAAAAATATCCCGGCCGAGCTGTCGTTGCATTTTTGATTTCCCCGCGAAACGACATCGCTTGGGAAGCTGGCCTTCAATCAAAAGCTCCAGGCGCAGGTGCCCCGTTGAATGTTGCATTCAACCCATTCACCGGGGACGTGCTCGGCACCGGGTCCGACCACAACAACTTCGTAGGCTATGTCCACAGTTTTCATCTCCGTCTCATGATGGGAGACGCCGGAAGCTTGCTTGTGAGCTTGGCTGCGGTGCTTCTGCTTGTTCTATCCCTTTCCGGGGTCGTTCTCTGGTGGCCGCGCAGGCTGCTGACAGTAAACTGGCGTAGCCAGATCAAACAGCTTAACTTCGAGTTGCATCAGACGCTCGGAATTTACCTTTCGCTGTTTCTCATGATTTTTGCCATCACAGCCCTCGTCATCCATTGGGAAAATGGAGCGACGCGGTTGGCCAATCGAATCACAAATTCAGTGGATGTCCCGCCCTTCCCCCGGGTGCAACCTTGGAGCGCAAATGCCGTCGCGCTTAGCCCTGATCGACTACTCTCCATCGCCGAATCAGCAGCGCCAGGGGCACACGCAACGTGGATCCTCCTTTCGGCTAACCCCGTTCGCATTGCCATGAAATACCCTGAGGACCGGACTCCATCCGGACGCACAAATCTTTTCATCGATGCCTACACCGGCGACATAGTGTTTCACTTAAACTCGCGTTCAGGGCCTCTCGGCTTTCGCATGGTAAAGCTTTGGAACCGTGAAATTCACACGGGTGATATTGGCGGGCTTCCGACGCGCATCCTCGCTTGCGTGACTAGCCTGATGCTTCCAGTCATGGCCGTCACGGGTCCGCTTATCTGGTGGAATCGCCGACGCCAACAAGTCTCTTAGGCCGGCACGCTACGGTTTTGAACAAACGAAATTGGTGGCTTCGTCGGTGCTGCCGGAGCCCGTGTATTTAGCGACTTGAGCACTGTCCGCCAGCGCCACATCACTATCAAAGTTCAAGGTACGGTAATCTGGGCTCGGCCTGGCAATTCACGAGAACCCTGTTAGCTACCTCCCCAAAGAAAAGTACCCTAACGGATGCGCAGGCACTCATCGCACATCTCCACGAGCAGGGTGTAACAGACATCTTCAACTCGACCTGCATGACTCTCAATAGCCAACGGCTTTGCCGGAGCCGCGTTCGTCGTGGCCGCCTTGCAGCCAGCCGTCGCTGATCAAAATCGCTTCGACGCGCGCGATCACCACAGGCTTGTCCTCCTCGATGGAATAGCCGGCCTTCTTGAGCAGGGCAATGGTGTCCGGAGAGACCCCTCGCTCGATATCAAGATGATCGGGCTTCCACTGATGATGGACGCGCGGAAAGTCGATGGCGTCTTGAATGTTCATGCCGAAATCGATGACGTTGAGCATCACTTGCAAAACCGCGGTAATGATGCGTGGGCCGCCCGGCGCGCCAAGCGCCAGGAAAGGGTGGCCGTCTTTCAAGACGATTGTGGGAACCATCGAGGAGAGAGGGCGTCGGCTAGGCCCGACGGCGTCTGCTTCCCCCTGGACCACGCCGTACAAATTGGGAGTACCAGGCTTGGCGGCGAAATCGTCCATTTCATCGTTGAGCAGAAAACCAGCGCGAGGAACGGTGACGCCACTGCCATAACCGGCGTTAAGCGTGTAAGTAACCGCGACCACGTTGCCTTGCTCGTCGC
>Ga0066660_10000327_pt1 | contig 15745 bp, 16 predicted proteins | sample GraSoiAngelo_109_FD_75177 | JGI IMG/M metagenome (GOLD analysis project Ga0066660, IMG submission 75177) | Grasslands soil microbial communities from the Angelo Coastal Reserve, California, USA - 14_0903_12_20cm | ecosystem: Environmental > Terrestrial > Soil > Grasslands | place: USA...
CTCGGGGTACGCCATCCGGTCACCGGAAGGGTACGCGTCGACGTTCGGGCAGTTCGGGCGGCTCGTGGGATTCGATCTCCTGAAAGTGTTTCATCTCAACGACTCGAAGAAGCCGCTCGGCAGCCGCGTCGATCGCCATCAGCACATCGGCGAAGGCTGTCTCGGCCTCGAACCGTTTCGCCGCATCGTGAACGACCCGCGATTCCGCGCGCTGCCAATGCTGCTCGAAACGCCGAAGACCGAAGGCCGTTCCCCGAACGTCATCCAAGTGGATCCGCTGGATGAACGAAATCTGAATACACTGCGAGCGCTCGTGACGGACTAGCCCTCCTGCCTATCGAGCCCCTCCTGCCTTTCCTGCCGCTTCCGCCTCCCCAAACACCTCCGCCTCGAAGCGCCACATCTTCGCGCCCTTCCGCCATGCGTCGTTCGGCAGTCCCGCCTTGCGGCAGGTGTGAGCGAGGAACGTCTCGGCGTCCCATTGCCACTCGGTCGCCACCTGGGGAAGCAGCAGTCCGCGGCGCCAGCCGATTTCGACGACGAGGCCGTGGCGTCCGACTGCAATGTCGGCGGGACCGGCGATCGCTTCGAGCGGTCCGAGGAGCGAGAGCTCGATGTCGAGATGCGGCAGCTCCGACGCGGTGACAGGCGGAAACCGCGGATCGGTGCTGCACGCCGCCACGGCGCACCGCGACACGACGCGGCCGAGCGGCTCGTTCGCCTCGATGTGGCCGATGCAGCCGCGCAGATCGCCGCGGTTATGCAGCGACACGAACGCGCCGCCGAGGCGCGCGCACACGTCCGCCAGCGAAGGCGCCGGCGGCGGCGCGGCGCCGACGTGCGCCGCGATCGCGTCGCGCGCGAGCTGCAGCAGCAGCGCGCGGTCCGCGTCCGACGTCATCACGAGAAGGTTCCCATCGCGGCGGCGAGGTAGCCGACGACCGCCGACTTGTCGCCCGACACGTCACCCGAATCGGCGTACCGGAGCACCACTGAGTCGCGCGCGCCAAGAAGGCGCGCCGCGCGCATGACGGCGACCGTCGGCCCCCCGCCACACGCATGCTCGGGCTGCGCGACCAGCGCGCGCTGCAGGCCGTCGGGATCGAAGCGCGACACGCAGTCGGCCACTACGCGATCGAGCGCCGCGGCCGTCAACGAATCGTGATAGTGCGACAGATCGGTGCTGGCGATGACGAGCGCGTCGCGCCTGTACAACACGTCGGCGAGCGCGTCGCCGAGCGCGCGTGCCGTCTCCTCGGTCTGGTATCCCATCACCAGCGGGACGATCGTCGCGCCCGGCGCGAGCCGTTGAACGAACGGCAGCTGCATTTCGAGCGAATGCTCGCGCGCATGCGCCGCGGCGTGCTCGCGGACGATCGGCGTCGCTTTCATGAGCTCCGCTGCGCACTCGTCGTCGATTCTGGCGACGCCGAACGGCGTCTCGAAGCCGCTGCCCGGATACAGCGCGACGCCGTCGAACGCGACGTAATGGGACGGCCCCACGAGAACGACGACGTCGAAGCGGCGATCGCGCAGCAGCTGGTACGCGTGCGCCGCGACAGGACCCGAGTACATCAGCCCGGCGTGCGGCGCAATGAGCGCGACCAGGTCGCCGCCGATCTCGCGCGTGGCCGACGCGAGATGACGATCGACGGCCGTCGCCAGCGCCGGCGCGTTGCCGGGATACCAGGTCCCGGCGACCGCCGCCTTTCGAACGTTCGTCATGGCTGATGCTCGCCGCTGAGAGCCTGGAGCTGACAGCTGACAGACTGGGAGAGTTGTTTTCGCATGTTAGCATCTGGCCATGTCGTCCGGGTTCACGCGCGAACAGGTCGCGGCCGTCGCGGCGCTCGCCAACCTGAGGCTCGAGGTCTCCGAGCTCGACCTCTTCGCGCGCCAGCTCGGCGACATCCTCGCGTACGCGGCGGAAGTCCAGCAGATCGATACGACGGGCGTGCCGCCGACGGCCACGGTCGTCACGCGCCACGCCGCCGATCGCGACGACGAGGTGCGGCCGTCGCTCGACCGCGAGACGGCAATCGCCGCCGCGCCGGATCCCGCCGTGGATGCCGGGTTCTTCAAGGTGCCGCGAGTCATTTGATGGACAGCCCACAGGTGGTCGCCGACATTCGCAAGGCGGTGCGATCGCGCGCGCGCTCGGCCACCGACGTCTGCCGCGACGCGCTCGCCCGCGTGGCGGCCCTGAATCCCGCGCTCAACGCGTTCAACACCGTCGTCGCGGATCGGGCGATCGCGCGCGCGGAGGCTATCGATCGCGATCCCGATCGATGGCGCGATGCGCCGCTCGCCGGCGTTCCTGTCGCGATCAAAGACAACCTGTGCACGCGCGGCGTGCGAACGACTGCCTCGTCGCGCATGCTCGAGCACTACAGTCCGCCGTACGACGCCACGACCGTCGCGCGCCTCGAATCCGCCGGCGCCATCGTCATCGGCAAGACCAACTGCGACGAGTTCGCGATGGGATCGTCGAACGAGAACTCCGCGTTCGGTCCCGTGCGCAACCCGTGGGCGCTCGATCGCATTCCCGGCGGCACGAGCGGCGGATCGGCCGCAGCGGTCGCCGCGCGCATCATTCCGCTCGCGCTCGGATCGGACACGGGCGGATCGATCCGGCAGCCGTCGGCGATGTGTGGCGTGGTCGGTCTGAAACCGACCTACGGCCGTGTGTCGCGATATGGGCTGATCGCACACGCGTCGTCTCTCGATCAGGTCGGTCCGATCGCGGCGCGCGTGCGCGATGCCGCCGTTGCGCTCGCCATCATTGCAGGCGGCGACGGCGCGGACGCGACGACTGCCTCCGAAGCCGTGCCGGACTACGGGTCCGCGCTCACGGGCAACGTGCGCGGCACCCGCATCGGCGTGCCGCGGCGGCTGCTCGAGCAGGGCGTGGATCCGGACGTGGCGCGCGCGTTTTTCGCAGCGCTCGACGTGCTCGCCTCGCGCGGCGCGACGCTGACCGACGTGGAGCTGCCGCACGCGCGCTACGCGATTCCGGTCTATTACCTCGTGTCCACGGCCGAAGCGAGCTCGAATCTTGCGCGATACGACGGTGTGAGGTACGGATTCCGCGCGAAGGGATCGCGAGAGGACGGTCCGGCTCGAGCCGCGCGGGCAGACGGCGACGAGGCGTCATTGCAGGCGATGTACGGCCGGACGCGGGCGTGCGGATTCGGGCCTGAGGTGAAGCGACGCATCATGCTCGGAACCTATGTGCTCAGCGCCGGGTACTACGACGCCTACTACCTCAAAGCGCAGCAGGTGCGCACGCTCATCCTGCGCGACTACGAGCAGGCGTTCGATTGCGAACGCGGCGTCGATGCGATTGCGATGCCGACGAGTCCGGTTCCGGCGTTCAAAATCGGCGAGCGCGTCGATGATCCGCTGCAGATGTACCTCGCCGACGTGTTCACCGTGAGCGCGAACCTCACCGGCTTGCCGGCGATCAGCGTCCCCTGCGGCTTCAGCGCAGGAACGTTGCCGATCGGACTGCAGCTCACGGGACGCCGGTTCGACGAGCCGTCGCTCCTGCGACTCGCCGACGCGTACGAACGCGACACTGAATGGTGGAAACAGCAGCCTCCGATCGCGTAGCGTCGTCTGACTGGACGGCGCTCGGCGACGAGCAGCTCCTCGACGTCCGCATGTGCGATCTCGCGCTGCGGATCGAAGGCACGGACCTCGAACAGCGCATCGCGCAGATCAACGCGGAGCTCGACGCGCGCGGCCTGCGGTTCCGCCCGCATTACTGGCTCGCGGATGAATGGTTCACGCCCGACGGCGTCCCTGGCGTCGCGATCCCGTTCTATCTCGCGCATCCGCGCCTCGCGCGTCTGGAGCTCGCGCAGATGCTCGAGGTCGAAGGGGGCGATCCCGACTCGTGCCTCAGGATTCTGCGTCACGAGGTCGGCCACGCAATCGACAACGCGTACCGGCTGCGGCGGCGCCGGACGAGGCGGCGGCTGTTCGGCAACCCCGGGATCGAGGATCCGGAGTACTACACGCCGAAGCCGTACAGCAAAAGCTTCGTCCACCATCTCGATCACTGGTACGCGCAAGGCCATCCGGACGAGGGCTTCGCCGAAACGTTCGCCGTGTGGCTCGATCCCGCGTCGATGTGGGCGACGCGCTACGCCGGGTGGCCGGCACAGCGCAAGCTCGAATACATGGATCGGCTGATGCGGCTGCTTTCACGCGCGCGGCCGAAGGTCAAGTCGAAGCGCGAGGTCGATCCGCTCCGGCGGCTGAAGAAGACGCTTCGCGAGCACTATCGCAGGAAGCGCGAGCACTACGGCCTCGATCACCCCGACTTCTACGACAGCGATCTGCGCAATCTGTTCTCCGACTCGCCCGAGTACGCGAAGAACCTGCCGGCCGCGCGGTTCGTGCGCAGGATCCGCAAGGACGTGCGCGGCCGCGTGGCGAGCTTCACCGACAGCTATCAATACACGATCGATCAGCTGCTCGAAAAAGTGATCGAGCGCTGCCGCGAGCTCAACCTGCGGCTGATGGATTCCGAAGAGGAAACGAAGACGGACTTCATGGTCTTCCTCACAGTGCAGACGATGAACTATCTGCACAGCGGGCGGCACCGGGTGGCGCTGTGACCAAACTTCGCGTGCTCGCGCTGGTCCACCGTCACCTGATTCCGCCCGCGACGGTCGACGAAGGCACCGACATCACGTCGGCGCCGTGGCGCACCGAGTACGACGTCATCTCGACGCTGACCGCGATGGGCCACGAAGTGCGGCCACTCGGCGTCCACGACGACCTTGGCGAAATCCGCCGGCTCGCCGACGAATGGAAGCCGCACATCGCGTTCAACCTGCTCGAAGGGTTCGACGACGTGACGATCTTCGACCAGAACGTCGTGTCGCACCTCGAGCTGCTGAAGCTGCCGTACACCGGCTGCAATCCGCGCGGTCTTCTGATGGCCCGCGACAAGTCGCTCTCGAAGAAGCTGCTCGCGTACCATCGCATCGCCGTACCGGAGTTCGAGGTCTGCCGCATCGGACGCCCGATACGCCGCCACAAGCGACTCACGTTTCCGCTCATCGTGAAGTCGTTGACGCAGGAAGCGTCGATTGGCATCTCGCAGGCGTCGGTCGTCGACACCGACGAGAAGCTGAACGAGCGCGTCACGTTCATCCACGAGAGCATCGGCACTGCGGCCATCGTCGAGCAGTACATCGAAGGGCGCGAGCTGTACGTCGGCGTCATCGGCAATCAGGTGCTGCAGGCGCTGCCGGTGTGGGAGCTGTTCTTCACCAACATGCCGGAGGGATCGAAGCGGATCGCGACCGACCGCGTGAAGTGGAGCGTCAAGTACCAGAAGAAGTACGGCATCGACAGCGGGCCGGCGGTGGAGCTCGCGGACGGACAGGCGGAAAAGATCCAACACCTTTGCAAACGCGCGTATCGCGGCCTCGAGTTGAGTGGGTACGCGCGCATCGATCTGAGGCTGGACGAAGGGGGCAATGCATGGGTCCTCGAAGCGAACCCGAATCCGCAGATCGCGAAAGGCGAAGACTTCGCGGCCTCAGCCGAGAAGGTGGGCCTCAGTTACGAAGGGGTGCTGCAGCGGATCATCAACCTCGGGCTGCGATGGCAGCCGGAGAGTCTCGCGTAATCCGCCATCACATACCAAGTGAGGTCACGTACGGCGATTGGGTCAACGTATAGAGGTAATGAACCTCGTGTCGGGATCGAAGGAAACTCCCGAGAGATCGTTATCGTCGTCGGAAAACCGGCCGCAGCGAGCGACGGCGCATTGATGAACGTCGTGTTTCCCGCGTTGTCATGCAGCCGTATGTTCGAAATGGTCCACGCTCCCGGCTCTGCGTAGCGTGGGATCTGCACCGGCTGGCTGAGGCTCGCATCTAATAGAACCGCCGACTCGAAGGGGACGGCGCCGAACGCCGACTGAGCCCCGGAGGGACTGCGTAGACCAACGGAGATCCGGTTGCCCGAACTGACATCGACTCCTGAAATGTTGTCAGTGATGTGCAAAGTGAACGTCACTGTCTGTGCTGCCACAGTCACATCCATAGTGGCAGGGGCCCACCAATTGCGGCGGCAAGGTATCGGATTGCGCTAGTAGTGGCGCCATCCATGCGCCTGCCACGATCAGCAAGCCGGTCAAGAGGCATTTCATCTGACCGCTCCGATCACGAATCGGTAGGACCATCACGGCCACGATGCGAGCTTCGCGCAGGCCGAGTTATCTCGGGCCGTGAATCACGATCTGTCCCCGAGTCACAGTGCCGGTGTTGGAATATCCGTCGAATATTCCACCGGTGAGGAAGACTGAGAAGCCGTCGACCTTTCCAGGACCTTGTTCGCCAGTGTCCTGCACCAAGAGTACAAACGTCCCGCCGGGACCTAGATCGGGCGGCTGCGGGGTGTACGAGCCAAAATAGGCGGCCATGTCTGGAGATGCGGCAGCTAAATCCGCACAAGTTCCGTCGAATGGGAAATCGATCGCTTCACCATGGATTCTGAGTTCCGCCGCGTCGCCATTCGACGCGGTTCTCGCAAATGTCTGGGCGTGATATTCGAAGTTCCCGGTCACAACTCGTCCCGAACCAGTGTCTCGACAGCGCATCACAAACGCGAATCTGGCCTCTCGGTCAGGATCGTTGGCACTAGGGATCGAGCCTCCGCCGGTGACGTTGGCGCACCCGACGAGCGCCAGCGTTGAGGATGCCAAAAATAGCTGTAACAGTTTCTGGGAACGCATCTACTTCTCCTTGGTATCGACGCCATGCCGTCGAAAAGGTGAACCGTTTCGTCCATTACTATGGCGAGTCGGTGTGAAGTCGCGCGCCACACTTGGGACAGAACACGCTGTCCTCCTCGAAACCGCGTGACACCTGGGGCATCGTCCGGGTCCGTGAGGAGCCGATACGCGATGGGCCGGTCGCCTCTCGTTCCGTTCGCGCATGAACAGGGCACGGCGCGACACCAACAGGAACACGCTCACGGCAGTCCCGGTTGCGAAAGCGAGGAAAGGGCCGTCACGCTCGGCGTGCGCCGTCTCGAAGCCGTCGGCTTCGAATGGCGCCAGCAAAGAAGATGTGAAGAAGCTGCGACTTTTGCCAGCGGCAAATCGCGACAAACGTTGGTCTGTCAGAACTTGTCGCGTGCTGCCGCCGTCTCGTCGGGAGTCGCCCCGTGACCGACCGCGTGTGCTAGGATTCGGCTACTCCGAAATAACAGATCAATGGCTGGTGAGCCCGCTGCTCGGCTCGACGGCTGGAAAGCCATCGCCGATTACCTCAGTCGCGATGTTCGTACTGCGCAGCGCTGGCGCGACGCGCGCGGGATGCCGGTGCACCGCATCCCCGGCGGCAAGGGCGGCGCCGTGTTCGCCGATCGCGCCGAGGTCGATGCATGGCTCCTTCAGCCGACCGCTCCGGCAAACATTGGCGGCGTCCAACCGACGATCGAAGTCGCTCTACCAATCGAAGATTTCCCGAACGTGCCACTGAGCAGGCCCGTTGGTGTGATGCGGCTGCGACGACTAGACGCACCAACTGTCCGACGGATCGCGCCGATTGCGATTGCCCTCGTGGTCATCGGCGGCATCGCGGCCGCCGTCGTCCGGATAGAGACAGTTCCCTCCGCGGCCCCAGCGCGGTTCGAGATGAACGCCGGAACGTTGGTTGCGCGCGACGCGGACGACTCGGTCCTGTGGAAATTTCAGCTGCCCGAGCAACCCGGAAGCGTCGTGGACGGGCCGGTCGTTAACAAGGCGTCACTCATTGGCACCGCGCGCGTCATGTTTCATGGCCGCGACTCGGACGTCCTCGCGCTCGTCGCGCTGCACAAAGTGTCGGACGCCCCGGAGAGGCTCGGATTTTTTCGATATCAGGTGTACTGCCTGTCGGCGAACGGAAAACTCCGCTGGCTGTTCCACCCCACCAACCGGCTGGCGTTTTCGGGCCGCGAGTTCGCCGGACCATGGCGAATCTACGCCTGGGCCGCGCTGTCCAGTCCCAAACCACGGTTGTGGATATCCTTCATCGACCATGTCTGGTGGCCTTCATTCGTCGTCGGCCTCGATGCCGCCGGCAAAGCTGAAACCATGTTCGTCAACTCGGGTTACATCGCGGCGCTTGCACCCATCCAAGTAGGCGAGACGACATATGTGCTCGCCAGCGGAGTGAACAACGAATACCGATCTGCCGCACTCGCTGTTCTCGACCCGGAAGGCCAGCCGTCGACATCACCACAGACTGCCGGAACGCCGTTCGCGTGCGATCGATGTCCGAATGGCGCGCCGCACCGATATTTCCTGTTTCCGCGATTGGAAGTTGCCGCGGCAAATGGCGTCCCGTACGAGTACGCGAATCAAATTAATGCGGCAGCAAACGGGCCGATCGAAGTGTCGGTGCGCGACTTGACGGCGCTGAACGTGCGCGCGGTCTACCGATTCTCGGAAGAGCTGATGCCGGAATCGGTTGCCATGTCGGATCGCTACTGGGAAATCCATCGCGACATGTTCCGAGCAGGGAAGCTCGATCATTCGGTTGAAGACTGTCCGGAACGAACGGACGGCGTGGTCGTGCGGATGTGGGAGCCCGACCGCGGCTGGAGCGAGCTCAAAGTCCTTCCGACGTTTGCACACCGAGAAACGCGTTGAGCGGCCGTGTTCGCGTCATCGCTCGCTCGGTGCTCTTGATCGGCACGTGGCCGCTTTGCGCAGGCGCTCAGAGTACGGCCGGCCAGATTCTCGGAGCCGTCAACGACACGACGCGTTCCCCCATCGTTGCCGCACGGATCGATGTCATCGAGGACGGCTCCGGCCGCCTCTGGCACGTGATGTCCGACGCGCCGGCACCTATTCGTTTTCGGCGCTCCCCCTGGGCACTCATCAAATCACCGCGCGTCACGCAGAGATGAAAACCTTCACGAGTCGGGTCGAGCTCGGAGTGAATCGGATTGTTCGACTCGGTATCGTGCTGGAGGTTGGACCGTTTTCGAGACGGTCGAAGTGACGGCGGAGCCACCCCGCCTGCAAACCGAGTCTGCCGTCGTGGCCACGACCATTTCCGCTCACGAGGGCGCTGAGCCTACCTACCAATCGATGGCCGTAATTTCATTGCGCTGACGTTGTTAGCACCTGGAGCGATATCGGTGAGTCCGTTCGGATGGACGGCGGGTCAGCGCACGTCGGGAGGCGGCTGTCCGTAGATCAACGGCAACCGCAAAGAGGCGAACAACTTTCAACTCGACGGCGTCGACGCCAATCAGACTACCGACAACCCACTGGCCTATCAGCCATCGCTCGATGCGCTCGAAGAGCCGCGGATCGTGACGAACAACGCGCCAGCCGAATTCGGCAACTACCAGGGCGCGATCATCAATGCGACGATCAAATCGGGAACGAATCGATCGCACGCACGCTGTTCGAGTTCTTTCGCCGCGACGCCCTTAACAGGCCACTGAAAAAGTGACTTCCAAGTCGGCGACACAGTCCTTGAATGTGAGTCGCAGGTTCATTGTGACGTTCCCGTTCCCTCGCGGCAGTTGGCCATCACGCGGGCCTCGCGAGCAGGGTGCGCAACCGGACCAGGTTGTACGCCGCTGCGTGGAAGGTGAAGATCCAATTCACCAGTGGCGTGCCGCGACGGTGGAGCTTGCGCAGCAGCCCGACGGTCTTCATCCACCGGAATGCTTGTTCGACCAGCTTCCGTTTTCGTTGACTGATCGCATATCCGGAATGACGCGTCGTACGGCCATCGATGGCGCTGCCGCGGCGTGCGGTCTCCGGATATTGCGCGACGTGGGGCTTGACATCCAATTCGCGCGTCTCTCGGACAAAATTGCGCGTATCGTAGTTCTTATCGCCGCCGACGGTCGCCCGACCGCCATCCGGCAACTCACCGAGCATCGTCAGCGCCGCGTCGCGTTCCGCGGTACCCGTCGCCGACGTCACCAGCGCGTCGACGATCAAGCCGTGCCGATTCTCCGTCAGGAGATGGCCCAGGTAGGCGAGTCGGGCTTCGCTGCCCGTCGACTCCTTATACAACCGTGCATCGGGATCGGTCGTCGATTCGTGCGTGTCGTTCTTCCGTTCCTCGTCTCGAAAGTCGCCGGTCGGATTGCCGGGACCATTCGGGGCGTCGGGCGGCGTGTCGCGGCGCCGGACACTCTTCTTAGTGGCCCAAGCCGCGAGCAAGGTCCAATCCATCGTGAAATGTTCATCCGACAACAAGCCCGCCAGGCGCGCTTCGGCCATCACTTCCTGAAAGAACGCCTCCGCGACGTCGCCGGCCAGCAGCCGATCGCGATTCTTGGTAACGGTGGTCGCGTCCCAGACCGGATCGTCCATGCCGAGTCCGACAAACCACCGAAACAACACGCTGTAATCGAGCTCCTCCATCAGGAGCCGCTCGCTCCGAATGGTGTAGAGCATCTGCGGCAGCAGCGCCCGCAACAACTTCTCACCCGATGTCGGAGTACAAGCCGGTCGAATCGCCGCGACAGCCGCTCCAGCGCCGCGTCGGTCATTTGGCGGATCGGTCGCAGCGGACGCGACAGGCGCTGGTTGAACAGCGCGCCGCGATGGCTCGACGTCGTCGCGGGCGGCTGGACAACGGCGGCGATCTGGAAGACACACAGGATTCCCAATCACGCGATCACAGCGCCCGATCAATCGCAGACGGGTGCCAGGGGCGGAAGGCCCGATCGAACCGGCAATCCTGAAGGCGCACGCGAGGTCGGACCGGGACATCAGTGGTTCGACACGTCGGTCTTGGTGTTGCCCAAACTTGGCACATTCGGTAATGCCGGCGTCGGCATCGTCCGCGGACCGGGACTCAATGTGATCGACATATCCGCTACGAAGGAAGTGCATCGGACCGGTCGCGCATCCATCCAGCTTCGCACCGATGTGTTCAACGTCCTCAACGTGCCTGTATTCAATGCGCCCGATCGGTCGCTGACGAGCAGCACGTTCGGTCAGATCCTTTCGAGCCAGCTTGCACGAGGTGCAGCTCTCGCCAAGATTCTCGTTCTGAGCGAGCGCGCTAGATAATTGTTGGCGCCGGGCGCGATGCGGCGTGCACCACCGCCCAGACGAAGAATGCGAGCAGCGCGAATGGCAGCAGCGGCACCAGAATGGCCAGCGAAAACGCGATCGCCAGCGCGACGCAGACGATGACGCCGATGAAGAGCACGAACGGCAGGACGACGAGCGCCACAGCGGCCTTGACGACGAACCGCAGGATGAGAAACGGCAGCAACAGAAGCGCGAACGGAAGCGCGAGCAGCGCGAACGGCAGCAGCACCAGACCGAAGAGGATCCGAAACGGCAGCGTCAGCAGGTAGACCATATCCCGATCTACGAGCCGGCGCGTCAGTGTGTTCCGGTTCCGGGACCTCTCAGCTGGTCGGCGTTGCCGCGGGGAGCATCCGGCGGCAGGTAGGCCATCGGCTGGCGGCTGACGATTTCGTCGAGGCTCTTCACGACCGGGGAGTTGCCGGCCGTCCGTTTCAGTTTCGTAAAGCCGACGATGACGCAGAACCCGATGAACAGCGCGAGCACGAAAGCCGTGCTGGACAGAAGTCCCTGCACGACGCCGACCACAATCGGCTGAACCTCGCTCACTCGCCGGCTCCCGCCGCGGCCGACGCCCGCGACTTTTCGGGCACATCGTAGTAGACGAGTCCGCGCTTCACCTCTTCCATCGCCATGCGCTCGGCCTTCTTCGGCAGATGCTCGACGTCGTCGATCCGCACGCGCGCGCCGCGCCGCAGTTGCTTGGCGCGAAGCGCGGCGACGTCGACGAAGAGGAATCGGCTCTCAATCGGAGGCGCCGGCTCGGATGGAAACTCCGGGCCGTCCGGTTGGCGGTCAGCGTTGAGGGGAGTAGTCGTATCCATGATCGACCCAGTAGCGTAGCATGCGGATCTAAAGCGAGGAAGGGCAGGCTTGATCTCGGTGCCCGCGTACTTGCCGACGAGCACGTAATCGCCGACCTGGACGTCGAGCGGAAACACGTCGCCCTTGTCGTTGACGCGGCCCTTGCCGACGGCGACGACTTTCGCAGTCTGCGGCTTTTCCTTCGCGGTGTCGGGGATGATGATCCCGCCGATGCGCTGCTCCTGCTGCTCGAGACGCTTGACGAGGATGCGATCGCGCAGTGGACGCACTTTCATGTGGACCTCCGCTGTCGATGAATTGTGAGGGTGTGGGCCACGAACGGCAGGATAGGCCGGATGGGCCCTTCCTGCCTGTCCTGCCCCTCGTGCCCTGCCGATCTATGTTTACGCGGCGACGTCGACCTTGATCGACCGCGGCTTGGCTTCCTCACGCAGCGGGAGCCGCACGGTGAGGACGCCGTTCTTGTACTCGGCCGAGACCCGGTTGGAGTCGACGGTCTGCGGCAGCGAGAACGAGCGGCTGAAGGTCCCGTAGCGCCGCTCGATGTGGTGGTACTGATCGTCTTTGACTTCGCTTACGGCTTTCTTCTCGCCCTTGATCGTCAGCACGAAATTCTCGACCGTGATGTCGATATCGTCGCGGGTCATGTCAGGCAGCTCGGCCTTCAGCACCAGCTCGTGATCGCCGGTCTGGAAGATGTCGACCGGCGGCATCCAAGTGCTCGGGGCGGTGAACCCGAAATCGCGGAACGGATCCCAACGAACGATGGTCATGATTTCCTCCTCGTTACTTCGTCTCCGCGTATTCCGCGTCGACGACTTCTGCATCCTTGACGTTCGAACCTTGTGAACTCTGTGAACTCTGCGAACCTTTATAGAGCTGCTGCGCCATCGCGTGCGAGGCGCGCTGCAGCTCCTCTGACGCTCGCGTGATTGCCGCGAGATCGTCGCCCTGTACGGCCCTTCGCACCTCCGCAATCGCCGCCTCGATCTTCGACAGCTCACCGAACGGCAGCTTGTCCCGGTTCTCGGCGATCGTCTTCTCGACCTGATACGCCAGCGCGTCGGCCTGGTTGCGCGCGTCGATCACGTCGCGCCGCGCCTTGTCTTCCGACTCGTGCGCTTGCGCGTCCTTCACCATCCGGTCGACCTCCTCCTTGTTGAGGCCGCTCGATGAGGTGATCGTGATCTGCTGCTCCTTGCCGGTCGCCAGATCCTTGGCCGCGACGTTGACGATGCCGTTCGCGTCGATGTCGAAGCCGACCTCGATCTGCGGCACGCCGCGCGGCGCGGGCGGCAGGCCGACGAGATGGAACTTGCCGAGCGTCCGGTTGTCGCGCGCCATCGGACGCTCGCCCTGCAGCACGTGCACCTCGACGTTGGGCTGATTGTCGGTCGCCGTCGAGAAAATCTCGCTCTTCCGCGTCGGGATCGTCGTGTTGCGCGGGATGAGCGTCGTCATCACGCCGCCGAGCGTCTCGATGCCGAGCGACAGCGGCGTCACGTCGAGCAGGAGCACGTCCTTGACTTCGCCTGCGAGCACGCCGCCCTGGACGGCAGCGCCCACTGCGACGACTTCATCCGGGTTGACGCCCTTGTGCGGCTCCTTGCCGAAGAAGTCGCGCACGAGCTGTTGCACCTTCGGCATGCGCGTCGAGCCGCCGACGAGCACGACCTCGTCGATCTTCTTCGGATCGACGGCGGCATCGGCGAGCGCCTGCTTGACCGGAGCCATCGTCCGCTGCAGCAGGTCGTCGACGAGCTGTTCGAGCTTCGCCCGCGTCAGCTTCATCTGCAGGTGCTTTGGCCCGTTCTGATCGGCCGTGACGAAGGGGAGATTGATTTCGGTTTCCATCGCCGTCGACAGCTCGATCTTGGCTTTCTCAGCGGCCTCCTTCAGCCGCTGCAGCGCCATGCGATCCTTCGACAGGTCGATGCCCTCGGTCTTCTTGAATTCGGCCGCGAGCCACTCGATGACGCGATCGTCCAGATCGTCGCCGCCGAGATGCGTGTCGCCGTTGGTCGCCTTCACCTCGACGACGCCTTCGCCCACCTCGAGGACCGAGATGTCGAACGTGCCGCCGCCGAAGTCGTAGACGGCGATCGTTTCGTCCTTTTTCTTATCGAGCCCGTACGCCAGCGCCGCCGCCGTCGGCTCGTTGATGATGCGCAGCACGTTGAGGCCGGCGATTTTGCCGGCGTCCTTCGTCGCCTGACGCTGCGCGTCGTTGAAGTACGCCGGCACGGTGATCACCGCGTCGCTGACCGGTTCGCCGAGATAATCCTCGGCGGCCTTCTTCAGCTTCTGCAGGATCATCGCGGAGATCTCGGGCGGCGAGTATTTCTTGCCGCGCGCTTCCACCCAGGCGTCGCCGTTCTGCGCGCGCACCACTTTGTACGGCACGCGCGAGGCCTCGTTCGTGATCTCATCGAACTTGCGGCCCATGAAACGTTTGATGGAGAAGATGGTGTTTTCGGGATTGGTAACGGCCTGTCGCTTCGCCACCTGCCCGACCAGCCGCTCGCCGTCCTTCGCGATTGCGACGACCGAAGGCGTGAGCCTCGCGCCCTCCTGATTGACGATGACGGCCGGCTGTCCGCCCTCCATCACGGCCACGACGGAGTTCGTCGTGCCGAGGTCGATTCCTATGACTTTGCCTTTCATAATGCTCGTAGTATAGCGATGTATGAGTGTTTGTCAAGCATGTTATATGAGCCATTAGCACTCATCATTATCTGACCAGCTATCTTTCTACTCATCTGCGACTTACGGCGGCCGCTGGCGGCGCCGAGGTCACTATGCGATGATTCCTGGCTATGCGCACTCGCATTCAAACGGTCGCCGTCCCGTCGGAAACCGGTGATTTTGCCGATGAGGTCCGCCGCGTTTTTCTCGAGGTCGGACGGGTCTTCGGCGCCGAATCGCTGACCGGCGAATGCGCGCCGGCCATCGACGTCTACGAAACCGACGATGCGATCGAGGTCGTGGTCGATTTGCCGGGCGTCGACGTGAAAGCGGTGCGGCTGCTGACGAAAGGCGACAGCGTGCTGGTCGCCGGCGAAAAAGCGCCGCGGCGCGTGCGCGGCGAATCGAGCTTTCACCTCGTCGAGCGCGGCTACGGCCGCTTCGCGCGCGTCGTCCGGCTCGGACGTGCGTGCGACACCTCGAAGGCGCGCGCGCGTTACAAGGCCGGCGAGCTGCAGATCACCTTTCCCAAGATTGCCGATCGCCGCGGCCACACCATTCCCATCGTCATGGACAACGCGCATTCCTAGCCGATCGGCCATTCATGCGGCTGCTCTTCATCGGCGATATCGTCGGCAAACCGGGACGTGATCTGCTGCGTCAGGGCTTGCCCGGCCTCGTCGAGTGCCATCAGATCGACTTCGTCATTGCCAACGCCGAGAACTCGGCCGGCGGTTTCGGTATCACGCGCGAGATTGGCGAGCAAATCCTCGACCTCGGCGTCGACGTGATGACCTCGGGCAATCACATCTGGGACAAGAAGGAGGCGCTCGACTACATCGGAACCGAGCCGCGTCTCCTGCGGCCGGCCAACTACCCTGCCGGCGTGCCGGGCAATGGCGGTTACCTCGCACGTTCGCGCGACGGCCGATCGGTCGGCGTAATCAGCCTCATGGGCCGGGTGTTCATGCTCAACATCGACGATCCGTTCAGCGTCGTGCTCCGCGAGATCGATCGTCTGCGCGAGCGAGCGCGAATCATCTTCGTCGACTTCCATGCCGAAGCAACGTCGGAGAAGCTCGCGATGGGCTGGTATCTGGATGGAAAGGTGTCGGCGGTCGTCGGCACTCACACGCACGTGCAGACCGCGGA
>Ga0066660_10000334_pt1 | contig 15664 bp, 14 predicted proteins | sample GraSoiAngelo_109_FD_75177 | JGI IMG/M metagenome (GOLD analysis project Ga0066660, IMG submission 75177) | Grasslands soil microbial communities from the Angelo Coastal Reserve, California, USA - 14_0903_12_20cm | ecosystem: Environmental > Terrestrial > Soil > Grasslands | place: USA...
AATCACGAGCACGACGAAATTGTTTACGTTTCAGGCGGAGATGGGGCAACGAGCGAGGGCGAGTTCTGGGAATCGTTGAACGTGGCGTGCGCGAAGAAGCTTCCGCTGCTCTACTTGGTGGAAGACAACGGCTATGCGATCTCCGTGCCAATTGAAGTGCAGACGGCGGGCGGGAGCATTTCGAAACTGGTGCGAGGATGTCCCGGATTGCATGTGGCGGAATGCGACGGCACCGATCCGATCGAAAGCTACTCCGTGTGCAAGGAAGCGGTGGAGTACTGCCGCGACCGCCGGGGCCCCGCGCTGATCCATGCGCACATGACGCGCCCCTATTCGCATTCGCTTTCCGATGACGAAAAGCTGTATAAATCCGCCGAAGAACGCGAGGAAGAAGCGCGCCGCGATCCGATTTCAAAGTTCGCGCTCTTTCTGGTGCGGGAAGGCATCCTCGATCAGAAGCAGATCGAAAGCCTGGAAGCGGAAATCGACAATGAAGTCCGCGATGCCGCCGACCAGGCGCTGGCCGCCGAAGCGTCGTCCATTGATTCGATTCGAAGCAATGTGTATTCGCCGGACGTGGATCCGACGTCTGCCGCGTTCGAAGCGGAACCCCAATTGGACGGCGCGCCAAAGACGATGGTTGAAATGGTCGCGCTGACGCTCTCCGACGAGATGGCGCGCGACGAGCGCATCACCGTTTTCGGCGAAGACGTGGCCGACGCCAGCCGCGAAGACAACCTCAAGCACGTAAAGGGGAAGGGCGGCGTCTTCAAGGCTACCGCGGGATTGCAGCGCAAGTACGGCAGCGACCGGGTCTTCAACACCCCGCTCGCGGAAGCCAGCATCGTCGGGCGGGCCCTGGGGATGGCCACGCGCGGATTGAAGCCCGTCGCCGAAATCCAGTTCTTTGACTACATCTGGCCGGCCATGATGCAGATTCGCGATGAGTTGTGCGTGATGCGCTGGCGTTCGAATGGAGCTTTCAAAGCGCCGGTGGTCATTCGGGTGGCGATCGGAGGCTACCTCACCGGTGGCGGAGTGTATCACAGCCAGAGCGGTGAATCGATTTTTACCCACTGCCCGGGGCTGCGGGTAGTGATGCCTTCCACTGCACTCGATGTCGCGGGTCTTTTGCGCACGGCCATTCGCTGTGACGACCCGGTCATGTTTCTTGAGCACAAGCATCTGTACCGCCAGCCGTACAATCGCTCGGAGAATCCCGGTCCAGATTTTACGATTCCGTTCGGCAGGGCACGCATGGTGAAAGAGGGCCGGGACCTCAGCATCATCACTTACGGCGCGGTGGTCCATCGGGCGGAAGTCGCCTCAGCGCAACTGGAGCGCGAGGGCATCTCTGTTGAAATCATCGACTTGCGTTCGCTATCGCCCTACGACTGGGAGGCCATTGCGGGGACCGTTCGGAAGACCCACCGGGTCATCGTGGCTTACGAGGACATGTTGAGCTGGGGGTATGGGGCGGAGATCGCAGCGCGCATTGCGGACGAACTCTTCGAGGAACTGGATGCCCCGGTCAGGCGCGTTGCGGCCATGGATACCTTCTGCGCGTACCAGCCGAAGCTAGAGGACGTCATCCTGCCCCAGACGAGCCACATTGCGGTGGCGGTGAAGCAACTTCTGGAGTATTGAACCGATTGGCCTTAGACTTTGCGCGAGGAAACTTTTTCGGGCGCATTTGCGTACTTATGGGTAGAGACACCAGGATAAATCGCTCTGTGGGGGTGACCCAATGACTTGCGTAAACTGCCGAAAAGATATCGCCGTCGGTTCGAGATTTTGCTACAACTGCGGCGCCAAACAGCCGGAAACGCCTGCGCCGGGCCTGTCGCCGGAGACGGGCGGCAAAAAGAAACTGATGCGCTCGAGCACCGACAAGAAGATTGCGGGCGTGTGTGCTGGATTGGCGGACTATTTTGATCTTGATCCCACGATTGTACGGGTCCTGTGGTTCCTGGCGGTGCTGTGTGCCGGGACAGGCGTGCTTGCCTACGTCATTCTTTGGATTGTGCTCCCCGTTGCTCCGGCTGGGGTAATTCCGACCTCGGCAGCCACAGCTTCTTAGACTTCCAGCGAGAACTAAACCCAGGGATCATTCGGTCATGCTTCAGTTTCCGATGCCCGCATGAATCAGCCACTGCCTTCGGTCTATGTGCTGATACTCTATTTCCAACAGCTGTTCTGGCGAACGGGAGACAGAACTCTGAAAGGCTTGTTTCTGTTGGGGGCCCTGGCTCTCTGGCTGCCTGAGATGGCGTTGTAGGCTTTGAACAGACGAGAACTCAATGGCAAGCTCGCTACCTTCCTGCTCCCGAGCAGTCTTATGATCGTTTAGCTACTGGTTTCGGGTCCGGGGGTTCCACTCTACTGGGCGTTCTCCTGGGCACGGTCATCTCAATTTACATGTTCAATGCTGTAACGTGTGACGGCGGAGTGTACGCGCTAAATTCTCGTGCCCCTGAACCATTTAGTTTTCGAGAGACAAAACTGGATAATCCCTCATAGAGAAGCTCAGAACAGCTAGTGAACTGAGCGTACTCGGAATATTTGTATCAACCACGCTGTCAACGCTTGCTTAGCTCGCCGTTGAAGTACGAACTTCGAATATTGGGGGGGACGTGACTTGCCTCCGCCTCGAAGAGGGGGTGATCAAGAGACACTAGTCCTGCGCCGATGGCGTCGAGCGCGAAGCTTCCTGCCAGCATCGCGAGGGGAATTCGTAATTCTTAAACATCCCGGATGACCACAGACTTTTCGATCATAGACAACGATTGCGTCGCATGATGGCCTCCCGGCACGCAAATCCATTCCGAGCGAATCGACTGCGATGGCTTCTCGATTACCTTAAGATAAACAAGGCTAACGGGCCACGGATTGGGCCCAACTGGCGAAGGCGTGCCAGGCTCCCGTTTTGCCGATCGGTATCCTTATCTGCTGCACCAAGATGAGGAATGCTCCCGCCCAAAGCGTAGCGCGATAAACCTTGCGCATGGACCACAGGTCGTAGGCCACCAGGAACAATAGGAAGATGTAGGAGGACAGCCCTGCCATAACCGGATTTCCACGGACCAAGTCGAAGGGCCAACGGCCGAAAGCGGCGATCAGTAGCGCAGTCGTGGCGATGAGGATAAGGCGCTTGTGTGCTGGGGGATTGCCGCGGGCGCGGAAGGCAAAAAAGACCAACGTTCCAAAAATCAGCATATCCGAAAGAGGAACGATGTAGAAAAATTTCGGATCCTGGCTTGGAGGGCTGCCCTGGCGGACGAGCGAATCGGTGGCCGCCAAAACGCCGAGGATAACCATGAGACACGCCAGGAGGAAGCCCGCAACGCCCAGGCGGCGATGGATGTCCACGCGGCCGGCGGAGACCAGGGAGGTTTGCGTGACGAGCAAGAGGATCCAGCAGGAAAATGCCGCCCCGTGCAGGTGAATGGTCAAACTTGGCAGCGGCGCGTGGAACACTCCGGCGAGATAGTAGGTGCGCGCAAAGCCCACGAAAACGGTTGCCAGGATAAGCAGGGCCATGGCCGAGAAAAACAGATGGTCGTAACGGCGGCCTGGCAGGCCAATGGAAGGCTTCGTGGGATTGCTTGGGTGTGCTACGGCTGTGGCCATCGTCCCTCTTTGACCAGCTGTCTTGACCGAGATTTCCTAAGGCCCTGAAGAGTGAGAGCAGTGTAGGACAAGTTGACGTTGGATGGCTAGCCAAAACTGATGTTTACACGGGCGAAAGAAACGAAACCTTTCCAAGACCAGTTCGCATCCAATTGCCCGCTAAGCCGCGTTAACGAAAACTGCGCCCGCGAATGATTCGGCCGCCAGGGATTTACCTGGCGAGCTTCGAATATTTGGGAAAACGTGACTTGCCGCCACCCTCGAAGAGGGGATGGTCGAGAGACAGTAATCCTGCGCCGACGGTGGCCAGCGCGAAGCTTCCGGCCAGCATGGCGAGGGGGAATTCGTACTTGTGCACCGCCAGGTAGCTACCGGTGCTGTGGACCTTCCAGATGGCCACGCCCATCTCAATGGCCAGGAGCAGCGCCGCTGCCCGCGTGAACAACCCTAAGACCAAAAGAATGGCGCCGAAGACTTCCAACACACCTGAAATGTAAACGAAGTATCCCGGCAGGCCGTGCTCTACGAAGAAGGCCTGCATCCCCGGCGCGGAGTGCGCCACCTTCGGATAACCGTGCGAGAAGAAAATCAGCCCGAGAACCAGGCGGAGGATCAGCAACCCCAGCGGCTGAAGCGAATTGAGAGACTTCATGAATAATCCTCCGCGATTCGTTGCGGGAGTTTGAGCGCTTGGGGATTTTAGCAGAAATGGAAAGCCATGCCGGCGACGCAGGCGTTGCCAGCGTTTCAGGTACAATCGTTAGCGAACCAAGAAGAACAAAGGGAAATCATGGCGAAGGTTATGACCATTGGCGTTGTGTGTGGCGCATGAAGAGGAAACTCCTCATTGCGGTGCCGCTGCTTGCTCTGGTAACGCTGGCGGCGTGGATGCTCCGGCCCAAGCATGAAACGCTGGGCGAAGCGTTTGTCAGCGAAAAAGGCGCTCCTCTCCTGAGCAGCATCGCCCAGGTCCGCGAGCAAGTGGTCATGCTGCATTACGGCGAGCGGGTGGACGTGATCGGCAAGCGCAACGACTACGTAAAGGTCCGGACCAATGCAGGCACGGTTGGCTGGGTGGAGAGCCGGCAGTTAATGGAAACAGCCGTATGGCAGCGGAGCATCAAGCTGCTGGATCAAACGCGAGGAATGCCCGTGCAGGCGCGCGGGCGCACCAAGGTGTCCACCAATATGCGAGTCCAGCCTGGGCGGATGGAGCCACGCCTCTATCAATTCGGACGAAATGTTCCCGTGGAGATTGTGGGCCGCGCCGTGGCGGATTGGGTGCAAGTCACGGATGAGAAAGACGCATCGAGTGAGCCTGAAGAGACGAAGAAAGAGGACTGGCTTCTGGTCCGCGGCGTCGCTACGCGGCCGCCTGGGGAAGGCTCGGCTCGCGGAGCCGAATCCACAAACACAACGCAACCCGGCGATCAAACTGTGCCTATCGCCGGCTGGGTGGTGGCGCGTTTCGTCGAGCTGGATCTGCCGGATGCGGTGCGCGAAGGAGCGGCTTCCGCAAATATCCGCCCGCTGGCATGGTTTGAACTGAATCGCGTGAGCGACCCGTCTGGCGGCAAGCCGCAGTACCTCGTGGCCGCAGCGCGCGGGCCGGAAGGCCAACTCTGTGACTTTACGGCGCTGCGCGTCTATACCTGGTACGGCAAGAAGAGCCGATACGAGACCGCGTTCATCGAAAATAATCTGTGCGGCCAGTTACCTGTTCGCCTGGGCAAAGGGCCCAAGGGCGAGCCCGAGTTCCGATTCCGGGTGATGGACGGGCACAACGAGGAACGCGTCTACCGTTTGAACCAAACGATTGTTCGCCGGGTCCGCAAAGCGGGCGAAGCTTTTGGAAAACACGGTTCGGTGAGGAAGGCAAAACGGGAAGCGAAATAAATCATTTGGTTCGAATTGTTGTGGATTTCAATTTGGTTTTCGGATGGATTGAGGAGTGATCGAGGTGTCGCTTGCCCATTGGGGTGAGGGGACTAAGGCGGAGAGTGAAACGATGACACTGCATATCAGCGAGGCGGAAGTGCGGGCGATGTTAACGATGCCGCTGGCGGTGGAGGCCGTGGAAGAGATTTCGCGCAAGCAGGCGACGGGGGAAGTCGTCGTCCACCCCCGTAGGCGATTCGAATTGCCCGGCGGCGGATTTTTTCACTATATGGCCGCGGCGGATTTCTCCCTGGGCTTTGTCGCGATGAAACAGTACACGTATGTGCGCGACAAGCTGCGGTTTCTTGTCCCGCTCTACGAGATGCGCACCGGCGACTTGTTGGCGCTGATCGAAGCCGACTACATGGGGCAGCTGCGGACCGGCGCAGCCTCCGGCGTGGCCACGAAATACCTGGCGCGTAAGAGTGCGCGCGTCGCGGCAATCATCGGCACCGGCGGTCAGGCGAAAACGCAGCTCCAAGGGGTTGCGGCAGTTCGAAAGCTGGAATCCGCGCGCGTCTATGGTCGCGATGCGGCGAAGCGCGAGAGGTTCTCCGAAGAGATGTCCGAACGGTTGCGCATTCCCGTGCATCCGTGTGCATCCGCGGCGGAGGCGGTCGGCGGGGCGGACATCGTGTCGACAGCCACAACGGCCTCGCGGCCGGTTGTAAGTGGCGCCGATCTGTCACCCGGGGCGCACATCAATGCCATTGGCGCCAACCACGCGCACAAGCGCGAGCTGGACGATGAAGCGGTCGCCAGTGCCGACATCATCATCGTGGATTCCGTGGAACAGTCGCGGCAGGAAGCGGGCGATTTGATCATCGCTTTTCATGGCGATGAGACTTGCTGGACAGGGGTCAAAAAGCTTTCCGAAATTGTCGCCGGGAAAGCTAGCGGCAGGACCAGCGATACGGAGGTCACGCTCTTCAAGTCAAATGGGATTGCATCGTGGGATCTCGCCGTGGCCATGAAGGTCTATGCCATGGCCCGAGAGAAAGGGCTTGGCAAGGAATTGCCACTGTGGAGTGACGGCGGGAAGGGTTAGGAGGGCCGCCTAAGCGCCTTTTCATTGAGCTTGCGGCGCAGGGCATCGTGCAGCCGCGACTTCACCTCGCCGGGCAGTTCGACCGGCTTCGAATCGCAGAAGACATCCACGGTTAGTCTGGTTTGATCGACTACCATCTTGCAGTCTTCACAGTGCTCGAGATGGCGCTCGAGTTCCTGCTTAATCGATAGCTCGAGTTCACCGTCGATATAGTCCGAGATCTCCCGGAGGACGCCTTGGCAATTCAATTTGTGCCACCCTGCCGAAAATAGTGATTCAGCTTTTGCCGAAGTTTGAGCCGAGCCCGAAGCAGGCGGGACTTTACTGCAGGAACCGAAATGCCGAGCACTTTGGCGGTTTCTTCGGTCGAAAGCTCTTCGACGTCGCGCAGGACGAAAACAACACGGAAATCCGGCTCAAGCTTGTCGATGACCTCAGACAGGATTTCGTGCATTTCCGTCTGGGCAAAACGCTGCTCGGGGCTTGGTCCCCAATCTTCAAGCTCGCGGGGCATGAGGTCTTCGTCGCCTTCAATCGGCTCGTCGAGCGAAAACTGGTTCGGGCGGCGTTTGCGGAGGCGCATCAGCGCTTCGTTCGCGGCGATGCGCACGAGCCAGGTGTAAAAGCGGGAATCTTCCTGGAAATCCTTGAGGTGCGCGTAGGATTTGAGGAAGGCATCCTGCATGGCGTCTTCAGCGTCTTCATGATTCCGTGTGATGTTCATGGTCAGCCGGAAAATTTTCGCTTCGTAGCGGTTTACCAGCTCTTCGAAGGCATGCGTATCGCCGCGCTTGGCGGCGGCAACCAGCAGGTGCTCGTCGTCGCGCGCTACGGTGGAAGATAGGCGGTGGGGATTCGGTGCGCTCAATGGTTTAGGCAGGCCGATGGGAGGCCGCATCCTCACTTTCGCTTGTATAAAGGTAGCACAGAGCATGGAACACTTCCGCCGTCCTCCCACTTTGATGCTGCTGCTAGCGATGAGATTCAGGAAATGAGCGAAAGTTACGGCGTTGCTGCGCTTTGCAGAATGGCGTGCCTTTCGAAAGGCGTACTCAAGTCATTCATTGTTAGCTACTTAGCGGCCTTTGCGGCGCATCCTGTCACCGGCCGAGGTGGCGCCCTTCCTGTGAACTGACTCGAAAATCCTTGCCGCATGGAAGTTGCCGCTTGGCGGCACCACGAGTACAATTTGGCGCGGGAGCTCTTCGACGAAGGCACTTCCGGCGGTCCCATTTCAGCGCAAACCTCGGTTTGCAGTTCTGAGCTTTGCGATCACCACGTACTGGATTTGGGACGTGCATCGAGCGCAAGCTTTTGCGGATTCTGTTTGCCCCCGGGCATGACGATTATGTCTAGGCCGCCGATGTCGAAATGCGCGCTCCCTACTTTGCGGGTAAGTACTAAAATCAAAGGCCATAGTAAGCTGGCGTAATGCGAACACTTCCCGACCACCTCCGCAAAGGCATGAAGCTCGTGATCGTCGGCTGCAATCCGAGTGAGTCGTCCGTTCGCGTTGGCCATTACTATGCCGGCCGCGGGAACGAGTTCTGGCCGATGCTCTATGAGAGCGGGGTTGTGCCGGAACCCTTCGATTATCACGACGACAAGCGCGTGATTGAATTCGGCGTCGGGCTTACCGACCTGGTGAAGCGTCCCACGAAAGGCATTGAGGAACTGAAGCGCGAAGATTACGCCGAAGGCCGCATCGTCCTCTCGCAGAAGCTCGAGGAATTCGCTCCTCACGTTGTGGCCTTTAACGGGAAACTGACTTACGAACAGTTTGCCCAGCGAAAATGTAAATTTGGCATACAGAAAGAGCTGCTCTACGGCGCGCGGGTGTATGTGCTGCCTTCCACGAGTGGCGCGAATGCCACGGGCAGAAGCGAAAAGCTGCGGCATTTTAGAAAGTTGGCGCAACTCGTTGCTCGAATCGGTAAAGAACACGAGGACCGAAGCCACTGAACGGAGTTGCCCGTGAGCAACACTCCACAACCTGCGCAAGCTGGACCAGTCATCCTGGAAGGGAAGCACGATGGCATCGCCACACTGGTGATGAATCGTCCCGACCGGTTGAATGCGCTAAACAACGAATTGGCAATGGCCGTCAATGATGCGCTCGGCCGTATCGCGGAAGATCAGAGTGTCGGCGTGGTGGTCATTACTGGCGCAGGGCGCGCTTTTTGCGCTGGCGGGGACCTTGGCGTGCTGGGAAAGGGCCGCCAGACCGGCGCCACCCATGAACTGGAGCCGTTGCTGCGCGCCGGCATGCAAATGGTCCTCAAGATGCGCACCATGCCCCAGCCCGTGATTGCCGCTGTGAATGGCGCAGCCGCCGGAGCGGGATTGAATATCGCGCTGGCTGCGGATATTCGAATTGCAGCGGAAGAAGCGACCTTCGGGGAGAATTTCGCCAAAGTAGGCCTGTTTCCGGATTATGGCGGCACATTTTTCCTGCCGCAGCTAGTTGGACCAGCGAAAGCTGCGGAGCTTTTCTACACCGGCGACATGATTGATGCAAAAACGGCGCTTGGTCTCGGGCTCGTCAACCGGGTCGTTCCGGGCACGCAGCTCGAAACGGAAGTGAAAACACTTGCACAAAAAATTGCTCGGGGTCCGTCACTGGCCATCGGTGCGGTGAAGAAAACACTTTTTGCCAATCAGGAAAGGGAACTTGCTCAGGCTCTCGATAGTGAAGTCCGGGAACAGATTCGTTGTTACTTGTCGGAGGACTGCAACGAGGGAATTAAAGCGTTCTTCGAAAAGCGGCATCCGAAATTTCAGGGCAAGTAGCCTCCCGATTCAAGCGCCGCGACGATCATGACCACCGGCCAGGAAACGATTCAGCTGCGGCTCGAACATCGAGCGGCGTGGATTACCCTCAACCGCCCCCCGCTCAACATTCTCGACGTTGCGATTATGCAGACGCTTGATGCGGTGCTGGAACGCACTCTTCCCCAATGTGATTTCGTGATTTTTCAGGGGGCTGGTCCCAAAGCTTTCTCCGCCGGGGCGGAAATCGCCGACCACACTCCCGAACGCGTCGAGAAAATGCTCTCCGCGTTTCACTCTGTCTTTTGCCGGCTGGCCGCCGCGGACTGTCTGAAGATCGCCGCCGTCCATGGTTACTGTCTTGGCGGCGGCATGGAACTAGCCACTTTCTGCGATTTCATATTGGCTGCCGAATCCGCCCAATTCGGCCAGCCGGAGATTAAGCTCGGCTGCTTTCCTCCAGTGGCTATGGTTACGTTGCCCCACCTCATCGGGATGCGCGCGGCGGCGCATTTGATCCTCACTGGCAATCAAATCGGAGCGGCGGAGGCCTGCCGCTTCGGCCTCGTCACCCACGTTGTTCCCGATGGCGAGCTTTCCCGAGCGGTGGACAATTTGCTCGCTGAGCTACGAGCCTTGAGTCCGGCCGTCCTTCGGCTGACTCGAAGAACCCTAAGGCGTGTCCATGCCCAAAGCTTTGTAGAGCAACTCCAAGATGTAGAACGCGTATACTTATCGGAGCTGATGCAGACCGAAGATGCTCAGGAAGGGATTCGCGCATTCTTTGAAAAACGCCCGCCTGTTTGGAAGGGAAAATAGATGGATAATTTAGAGATCACGCCGGCGGACGTGAAGGCCCGTTTGGATCAGGGCGAAAAGCTAGTTCTTATCGATGTGCGCGAGCCCTGGGAGTACGCCTTGTGCCGGATCGAGGGCGCAAAACACGTTCCGCTTGGCTCGCTGGCGGCGAGTTTAGAGACGCTTCCGGATGTGGACGAAGTGGTTTGTTATTGCCACCACGGCATGCGCAGTCTGGACGCAGCTGCCTGGCTGCGGTTTCAGGGTATCGAAAGAGCGAAATCTTTGGCCGGCGGAATTGAGCGCTGGTCGCTCGAGGTCGATCCGAAAGTTCCGCGATACTAAGAGCAGTCTTACTGCAGGGACGACCGCCCTGGCGGACTGTGCCACTGTGCCGGAGGACTTATCGTGCCGAGGGTGAAAATCAGATTCCTCGAGAAGCCCACGTGAACCACGTGCCGCAAAGCAAGAGGTCTCTTGCTGGAGATGGGCGCCGAACTTGAATCACGCGATTTGGATAAGCCGCGATTGACGGAGGACGAACTGGAAGAACTCATCGGCAACCGTGATTACAGAGAGTTCCTGAACACGCGAAATGAACTCTATCGCACGCGGAAAATGAAGGGTCATCCGCCCTCGCGCGCGGAGGCCATCAAGCTAATGGCCGAGGAGCCGAATCTCATTCGCAGGCCCGTAGTTATTCGAGGTTCGCAGATAGTGCTGGGTTTTGATGAACAGGCTTACAGGAAACTTGTGAAGTGATGGTCCGCCGATCGGAGACCAAAGGATGGAGGTAAAGACGATCGCAGTGATTGGCGCAGGCACAATGGGGCGGGGAATCGCCTACGCCGCTGCCTTCGGTGGTTACAACACCGTCCTCGAAGACGTTTCGCGCCCGGTGCTCGAACAAGGCATCGCCTGGATCCGGCAGTCGTTCGAAGAGGGCGTCACCCGCGGCAAGGTCGAAGCGGGCGTCCGAGATAGGGCGCTAGCGCTGATTTCGACTGCAAGCAACGTCGAAAACGCCATACGCGACGCCGATCTCATCATTGAAGCCGTCCCAGAAGAGCTGGAGATGAAGCTCGAACTCTTCACCATCTTCGACAAGTTCGCCAAGACCGGCGCCATTTTCGTAAGCAATACCTCTTCTCTTTCGATCACGGATTTCACGGACGTCACCGTTTCGCGAGATCGTTGCATCGGGATGCATTTCTTCAACCCGGTGCCGAAGATGAAACTCATCGAACTCGTCCGGACGCCGCTTACTTCCGATGAAACCGTGGCCACCTGCCGCGAGGTCGCCCGCCGCATGGGCAAGGAGGTCGTGATCGTCAACGAGGCTCCCGGTTTTATCACCACGCGCGTGAATGCCCTGATCGGCAACGAGGCTTTCAACATGCTGGAGGCTGGAATTGCCACCCCTGAAGACATCGACAAAGCGCTGAAACTCGGGCTGAATCACCCCATGGGCCCCTTTGAGTTGGTCGATCTCGTCGGCCTCGACGTGCGGCTTAAAATTCTTGAGTATCTCCATCAAACCCTTGGCGAAAAGTACCGGCCTAATTCCTTGTTACGGCAATACGTTCAGGAAGGACGGCTGGGCCGCAAGACCGGGCGCGGCGTTTACGATTACGCGCAGCAAAAAGCCGCGGAGAAAAAAGGCTGATTCGACCAGGGCGAATGGATTGATTCCACGATGAAATCACTCGCAGAGAAAATCGTCATTCAGCAGGGCGACCTGACCGAGATGGATACGGACGCCATCGTCAACGCGGCCAACAACGATTTGATTCTGGGCGCGGGCGTTGCGGGAGCGATCCGCCGCAAAGGCGGAGAAGAGATCCAGCGCGAATGCGATGCTATCGGCAGTATCCCCGTCGGCTATGCGGCCGTCACCACGGGCGGAAAACTGAAGGCGCGATTCGTGATTCATGCCGCCAGCATGCAACTCGGCGGGAAGACCAATGCGGACTCGCTGCGGCTTTCCGCGGCGCATGCTTTGAAGATAGCCAATGAGCGCGGCCTGAAAACAATCGCATTTCCGGCCGTTGGCACCGGTATTGCCGGATTTCCCCTGAAAGAGTGCGCGGAGATCATGCTTCGTGAGGCAGCACAGCATCTAAGAGGAGAGACTTCGGTTGAAACCGTCTACTTCGTACTTTTTGACGAAACGGCGCAAGGAGTTTTTGAGCGGGCCTGGAGAAAGATCCAGGCTGAGCCCGCTTCCGATTCGTCTGGAGCCAAGGGCGCGTGACGCCGCTCGCTGAACTGCTTGCCGAGCGCATCCGCCGCTTCGGCCCCCTCACCTTCGCGGACTACATGCGCGAATGCCTCTACCATCCCATCCACGGCTATTACAGCAAACCGGAGTCCAAGCGTTTCGCCGACTACTACACAAGCGTCGACGTGCATCCGATCTTTGCGCGCCTGCTAGCGCGACAGTTCCTTGAGATGTGGGAAAGCCTCGGTGGCCCTCGAGAATTTACGCTTGTGGAGGCGGGGGCGGGTGTCGGGCGGTTCGCTGGCTATGTTCTCGATTTTTGCGAAGCGCAGCTCCCGGCTTTTTATGATTTACTGCGATACGTCGCCGTGGAGCGCTCCGCCTTGCGGCGCGAACAGGCCACGATTCATTCGAAGCACCACGCGGCCGCCGGGCACTTTGTCGCCTCGGCCGAGATTCCGGCGCACCTCCCCGCGGGATGCTTCTTTTCCAATGAATTGGTCGATGCCCTGCCGGTACATCGGATCCTAATAGCTGGAGGCACGTTGAAAGAGATTCTCGTCGGCTTCCGCGGCGGGCACTTTATCGACGTGTTGGCGCCGCTTTCGACTTGTGCCATCACCGAGTATTTTGCAGTGCAAGGCATCGCTCTGTCGGAGGGCCAGCATGCCGAAGCCGGGCTGGAAGTGTGCGACTGGATCAGTGAAATTGGCCGCCGCCTTGAGCGCGGTTACGTGCTCACGATCGACTACGGCCATCCTGCGGCTGATCTCTTTGACGATCACCATATGCGCGGCACGCTTCTCGCCTATCAAAATCATAGCGCCAGCGAAGATTTTTACGCTTCGCCCGGGGAGCAGGATTTGACCACGCACGCTAATTTCACCGCGCTCGAATTGTGGGGAAAGCGATCGGGTCTTGAGACGGTGGGCTTCACCTCACAAACGGCTTTTCTGCTCGCGCTCGGGCAGGGTAACGAATTTGCGGACCTCTACGATGAAGGACAAACCGAGGCGGACCGCGCGCGCGCGCGCCTCCAACTGAAGACCCTGATCCACCCGGAAGGGATGGGCGAACGATTCCAGGTGCTTATTCAGGGAAAAGGCGCGACTGCGTCGCCATTGACTGGTCTGGCGAGCATTTCGCGGCGGTCTTAGCCAATTCCGCTGCCAAACAGAAGGCGCTCTACCTCTCCAGAAGGGTTGGGCTTTTTCAAAACGGGCTTCTCGCCGGAGGCCGGAGCGGGAATTGCTACCGCGGGCTTCACGGTCTGGCCAGCCGGAGGGGCGGCGACAGAGGTTCCGCCCTCGGAGTAAGCCTTTTTCAGGAATCCTTCCGCGACTTGTTGCGCGCCGCCGGTGTCGTCGTTGGTTTGTTTCGCTTTGCTGTATTCGTTGACCGCCCGTTCGCGCTGGCCCAGCATGTCAAAAATCTTTCCGAGGTAGATGTGGCTCCAGACTTCCGTCCATTTTTCCGACGGCTCGGGAACGGTCTGCAACGCTTCGCGGAACGCATTCGCTGCCGCCTGATAGTTTTTCTGGTAGAAGAACGCCTCGCCCATGCGAAAATTCGCCAGCGGGCGGTTCGGCTGAATCGCAAGGGCCCGCTGGTACTGCATCACCGCATAGTAGAACTGCCCTTGTTCGGCGAGATCTTCGCCCCGTGCAATGGCCGCACGGGCACGCAGCGGAGTGCTCCCTTTCAAGATGACATTGTTGGGATCGACTTTGATTCCACCCGGTTTCGGCCGTCCAAACGTTTCGACCGTGAAGCCCGATTCCGTCCCGATCACGTCGATGGTTTTCTGCTCCGGATTTCCTTCCGTATCGATGCGTAAATCCACCGGCATGCGAAACGTGTCCAAAGGCTGCTTGATCTTGCCAACGACGCGAAATCCTTTCGGTGTGCGGTATACGACGTATTCCAGCGAAAACTCCGGCACGCCCGTTGAATTCAGCCACTGCGCAAAAAAGCCGCGCAAGTTCGGCGCTTCTTGCGGCGACTTCGCCGCGGCCTGCGCGCGGCGCTCCGCGATGTTTTCAAAATCCTCGATCCGCGCGCTCTTCTCCGCAAATTGAAAGTAGAAGTCGCGCAGGGCGGACTTGAACGCCACGTCGCCCATTTGCGCCCGCAACATGTGAAAGAGCATCGCACCCTTGTTCATCACCACGGAACGGTAGTCGGGGGAGTAAGGAGCCAGCCGTGCGGCTTGCGCGACGGGCGCGGCATCTTCATACATCAGCGCGCCAACCGCGAATTCGTCCACGGCACGGAGTCCCGCTTCTTTGCCCGCGTTTTGCTCCGCGTAGAGCGCTTCGGAATACCGCGCCAGCCCATCGCTGATCCACACGTCGCCCGGCGTTGCCGGCAAAACCTGAATCCCCCACCATTCGGAGGCCACCAGATGGGCAATCGTCCTGTCGCCGCTCTTGGGGTCCCAGATGCGCTGGCTGAGGAGCAAAACTCCAGGAGCCGCGTACTCGCGCAGGGTCCCATCGGGCAGCTGGATCACCGTGAAAGTTGGATCCGGTATGGGTCCAAACATATCTGAAAAAATAATCGCCGAGTGCGCCACGTTCGCCGCAAATTCCTCGGCATTCGCGGACGACGCCCGCGGAGCGTAGACCGCTACGCTGATTCCTTCTGCCTGCTTTGGATTGAGCTGGAGATTGCCCGCTACAAACGTGCCATGCGGCGCTGGATTCTTGCACTCGAAAGTGTAGAGAAGCCGCCCGCCTTCCACGGCGTTTTTGCCGGGCGTAGGTGTCGGAGCGGAGGCTTTGCCGGTTCCGGCGACGGCAAAGATGTCTGGAACGTTCAACCGGAATGTAGCTGTATAACGGTTTGACGGAAAGTTTGTGAGCGGAAACCACCTTGCCGGGAGCAGCAAGTAAGCGCCATTTTTGCTGATCAGCGCGGCGCGCACCCCCGGTACAGGACTGTTCTCTTCATTTACCAGCAATCCCGCATAAGTGTAGGTGAGGGTGACGTGCGCGGCGGTGGCCACGGGCGTGGGCAGCTGCACGACAACGATGAGTGGGTTTTGATTGTCGCGCTCGAAGGTCAGCGGCTTGCCGTCGGCTCCTTTTATTTCTTTCACAATCAGATTCGGGTGTAGCTCGACGCGCACGCTGCTGGAGGCTTCCACGGCTTTGAAATCGATTTTTGCGGTCGCCGAGATCGATTGTCCAATAGCGTCCAACGACGCGGACACGTCATAGTGTTCGGCGAGGAAATTCGCGGGCCGGGGAACCTGGGCC
>Ga0066660_10000336_pt1 | contig 15651 bp, 6 predicted proteins | sample GraSoiAngelo_109_FD_75177 | JGI IMG/M metagenome (GOLD analysis project Ga0066660, IMG submission 75177) | Grasslands soil microbial communities from the Angelo Coastal Reserve, California, USA - 14_0903_12_20cm | ecosystem: Environmental > Terrestrial > Soil > Grasslands | place: USA...
CCCCCATTCGAGGAACGCCACAACACTGGTGTTGAAGGTGTCCTGAAACGTGTCCACATTGTTGTAGCCGTAGCCGCCAAAGACATTGATTCCGCCGAGCGGAGGGTAACCGTATTTGGGATGGTCGCTCACGCGCGTGATTTCTTCCATCAGCAGAGCGTGCAGGCAGAATTCCCTGAGGCTGGGGTCAGGCACATCGATCTTCATGGGAGGATTCAGATCGCGCGCCCAGACTGCACGGACATGATACAAGGCCTTGTAGAACTCTGCGGCGGAGGGCTCGCCTCGCGGCGGGAACGGAAGGTGGTGGTAATAATAATGGGCTTCTTTGAGTTGGGCGCCGTCAACCAGCAGGGCGCGGTACCAGACGGGCTGGGTCCAGAAGTGGCCCGGCTCTTCGGCGAACATGGTCTCTTCCCAATATCCGCGCTCACTGGTGGGAAAAACGAAACGATTCACCGGAAGCCAGCCCCCGACAAGTCCCTCCCAAACGTCGTTTTTTGCCCGGGCATCACGGATTCCGGCAAAGAGCTTGCCGAGGTCAACGTAAATCTCGTCGCTGAAGCCGCCGAAGGCGAAAGTGGGTTTGTCGTCGGACTGCCGGGTTCCGACAAAACTGGGAACCCGCAAGGGAGGAAGTGCCGCCGCAACGGCGCCATAGTCGGGGTCGGCGGTGCCGGCGAGGAACTCCTGGCCGAGAATGTCGTTTTCCGACTTGCCGATTTCTTCCTGTGTCCGCCCACGATAGAGCGTGCCGGGCGCAGCGCTGGTAGGCTCAAGACTCTTGGGCAGGTTCAGAACCACGCGCCGGCTGCCAACGTACATGATGCTGCCTCGGCGGTCCGTCAGTTCTTCGAACACGGCGAGGTTGCCTTCCGGCTCCTCGATCACCGCCATCAATGTCCAAGGGCCAAAATTCTCGCCCTTCGCGACGCTGACCGGCTGGTGAGTCGCCGCATCGGTCACGGTCACGTTTTGCCTTTCGACGTCGAAGCCTTGAATCTGAATACTCGGAGATGTGCTGAGATCTGCGGCAGAAGGGTTGCCAGCCTGCGCCGCTAGCAATGAGGGGCTTGCGAACAACAGGGCAGTCGGGACAAAGAGTGCTGCCAAGAAGGACCAAGCTGCTGACCTCCTAATCCGTACACGCCGCGCCTCCAAGCCCGTTGGTATTACTGATCGCCGTGCGTACCGCCGCATACTTGGAAATCCTCATCTGCCGATCTTGGCTCGCTCTTAATACCCAAACTTGATCGCTTGGGCGCCGCGAGTTGAAGTTCTCACTCCCGGAAACCGGTCTTTTGACCCGCCCGGCGCCATCTTCAAAGTGCGGCAAGGGAGACACAGTGCTTGGCAAGCTTTTCTAAAGATGAGTGGACAACTGAGCTGGCTCGACCTTACCATCGCCCACAAACAAAATGCCTCACCGGGCTGCCTAGCAGCCCGTTAAGCCGTAATCAAGAAAATCCGCTAAACAGGAGCTCAGAATTCTATATTCGCTCTGAACTCGATCTGGCGAGCACCCAGACCAGGAACGCCCGGAGCAGACTGTACGACGTGCGAGTGTCCGAAACTGTTGCTCTGGATCGTGGTCGAGGTATTTTGAATGAACCCCTGACTGGTGCTGTTGTAGCCCCCAGCCGGATTGGCCCAGACCGGATGGTTCCACACATTACTCATCTCACTCTGGAAGATGAACCGGAGATTTTCGCGAAGCGGGAAGATCTTCGTGATCGCCATGTCCTGACTGAACGTGTGTGGTCCATACAGCCACGGGTGTGCTCCGAAGGTACCAGCGGTTGCGTTTGGCGCGAGGTAAGCCGGATTTGGCCGACCGTTGGTCAAACTAGTGAGGTATTTCGGGTTGATGGTGACGGCGTAGGTTTGACCCGGAACGCGGTGGACCGTGGAAGCTTGCAGGTCGCTGATGGATATCCCGTTAAAAATCACGCCTCCATCTCCGTAAACGTCTCCCACGGGAGTAAAGCCTGGACCATTGAACGTGTTGAATCCACCGAGCAACTGGTAGGGACCTCCGGTCTGCCAGTTCGCGATGGTTCCGACCGACCAGCCGCCTATAACCTTGTCCGCAATTCCACTGCGGTTGGCAAATGCCTTGCCCTTCCCAAAGGGAAGTTCGTAGGTGCCGTTTGCGTGTACTACGTGGCGGTAATCGAACCCCGTCGGGCCGTAACTGTCTCGTAGGTTGCGCATGGTGAACATGTTGAACGCGCCGGTCCACGAGTTGTTTGGCTGAACTCCCAGAGCATGGCTCCAGGCGTAATTCACATCGAACTGCATCCCGTGCCAAGGCTTTTGACGGAAATCAATCTGGAGAGAGTGGTAATTTCCGTATCCGGCATCGGTCTGGTAACCAGTGGCTTTGCCTGCGTTGTAGGGGTTCGCCTGGAAGAAGTTGATGGGATATCCCGCTCCAGGATTCCCAGCGCATGGCGAGAAGTTCGCACCGCCAATCAGGTTGCATAGGTAGGTTGAGCTCCCAGCCAACGTGCTGGCCATCGCTCCCGCTTGCCCTGTATTCAGATCAGTAACGAAACCGCCGTTGCTCATGAACGACGCTATATCTGCCGCTTGATTCGCCGACAAGGAATTGGTTGCCGCCGCTGTCATGATGGGCAACGGACCCTGCCCTGGAAAGCCGTTGTTAGCGAACGTACCCCGCATTCCATTCGCCGCATTGATTGCCAGGTTTTTTTGCGCTTGCTGGAATTCTTTCAGGAACCCGTTCTCGAAGATATTAACCTCGTTGGGATTCATAATAATCCATTGGTGCACGCTTCGGTTGCCGAGGTACCGGACCTCGAGCACATTGCTACGTCCCAATGCCCGCTGAATGCCGAAGTTCCAGGACATTACATAGGGTTGGCGGATGTGCTCATTCAGTCCGTTTACCCCTGACCAATATCCGAAAAACGTTTCTTGCGATTCTGGAATTACTTGCTGGTAGGTCGATGGGCTCACGAAGAAGGGCGCTGGTTGCGGGACTCCCAGAGCGTAGCTACCCGCGTAGAAACCTCCAGTAGGAGGCAGCGGCGAACCTGGAACCTGAGGGGACAGCCGGAAACTTTGATAAAAAGCGTAGCCTTCGTTGGAGGCTGAATTCCAGAAGAACTGGTAAGGCTCAGTCATGCGTCGCAGGCCAAAACCGGCGCGCACTACCGTACTGTCGCCGCCGATCAGTTTACCCATTACCCCTTCGCTCTTGCTCGGGTTCCACGAAATCCCGATCTGAGGCTGTGGGCTCGCATACCAGCCGTTGTACGCGCTCGGCCTGGCCCTATATTGTGGGTTCAGTCCGTTTGGATCAGACGTCAGAACCCCGGGGTGGAAGATGTTTCCGGCCCCAGAGGGTCCCCAGATCCCGACGGTATCGGCGCTGTGGTAGCCCACGGTCAAATCCTTGGATGGACTTGTAAAGTCCCAGCGCAGTCCGGCATTGATGGTCAAACGCGGTCTCGCTTTCCAGGAATCCTGGATGAATAATCCCGCGCCATGCTGAAGCTCATCCAAGAAGTAAGCGCCTACCGACGTCTTGTACTGTTTCGTTGCGGGATCCAACGGAAAGCTGCCGCTGTCACTGTTAATCCTCCCCACCAGGGTCGCATACATGTTCTCGGCGTTAGTCAAGTCATTGTTCGATGCGTTGGGGAAGTGGGTCGCGAAATAGTCGCTGAAAACCCTCGCCGCCGGATCGTTCCCGTCGATGCCCAGGGTTACGAATGGGAATCCAGCCGGGGAGTTGTAATAGTGATCCTGCTCGCGGTAGTACGAGAACCCGAAGCTAACCGTATGTGCTCCTTTTTGCCAGGTCACACTATCAGAAGCATTGAGCAGCGGATAATTGGTGCCGACGGGTAAGTTGTTGAGTTCGACCCCCGAGGCGCCGTAAGCGAACGTAATAGATGGCTGCGTAAGCCAGGCTGGAGTGAGGTCGTAACCGTAGTTCGCGCGATTGTATAGGAAGCCCGCACGGAACGAGTTGAGTAAGGTCGGCTTGATCGTCCAATCCAGGCCAAGCGCCAGGGTGTAGTATTTGAAGGTGTTTGTACCGCCGAATTTGGAGTAATACGATCCCGGCAACGGAGGGATGTTGCCATTCACCCGGCTTGATTGGGTCATATTCCAGGAGAGGAACATGCGCAAATTTTCCCGCATATTGTAATCGACCCGAAGTGTCGGGAAATACTGTTTGAGCGGAGTTTGATATGCCCAAAACACATCCACGAGATTCGGGTCAGAGTCGGTCTTTAGCGACGCCGAGGCTAGACCGGAGTTAATATTTGAGAAAATTGCTTGGATACTGGGATTCACCGTGGTCGGCATGGGGCAGCATGGATTGACAGCCTGACCGGCAGGACTGCCAGCGATATCCGTAAAAAGGTTGAGAGTGTGACTCGTACCTGCGGTGTCTGTGAAGGTAAAGATGCCCGTCTGAGCGGCAGTGCCCATCACTGTGCAGGAGGCCTGCGCAGGCGCGCAGCTGTTGCTGCTGGTCGCCCCACCTGGCTGCCTGGCCATGGCGAAGGTGCCGAAGAAGAACAGCTTGTTCTTGATGATTGCTCCGCCCAAGCTGCCGCCAAATTCATTTCGAATGAATGCGGGTTTCTTCAGTCCCGTAGCGTCATTTGTCCAAGTATTGGCGTTCAAAGCGGCGTTGCGGAAATCTTCATAAACGCGTCCATGAAACGAGTTGGTGCCGCGGCGGGTGACAAAATTCACCTGCATGTCCGAGGTCCCATAGCCGGTGTTCATATTCAACTGGTCGGTCTGGACCGTCATCTCCTCCATGTTCTCGACGCGCGCTTGAACCAGTGGCGTTGCCGCGCCGGCGAACTTCATGCGCTGCGTGGTGCCAATGACGCCATCCACGTTGTTGCCCGTTGCCATGTAAGGCAGGCCGTTCCAGGTTCCGCCGGCATACCCCGGAACCAGACGGGATAAGGCTGAGATATCGCGGCCTACGATGGGCAGGTCCTCGACCTGCCGCATGTCGATGGTTCCGGTAATGGCGTTGGAATCGATCTCGAGCACAGGGATCTCCTCGGCACTGACCACCACCTGTTCGTTCACGGCGCCTACTTTCAGCGCGGCCTTGAGGTCCGTCATTCGGGTCGCCGAAACCGCGACCGACTCAAACACGTGGGTCTCGAAGCCGGCCTTGGTAACCTTCAGCCGGTAGTTTCCAGTGGGCAGCCCCGCGAACGTGTACGTTCCGGCCGGTCCAGTTGTGGCATTTCTGGTTGTGTTGGTGGCAAGATCCTGAAGCACCACGTCGGCACCCTGAAGCATGGCGCCATTCTGGTCAGTGACGGAGATGGAAATACTTCCTTGGGTGATCTGCGCCCAGGTTGATACGGCGCCAAACCCTATAAGGATGCACAGACCCAAGAACGCACGGGAAAGCAGATGACGAGGAAAGCTGTGAGACATAGTTCCCCCTCTCGACCCAACACATTCCTTTACGGCTGCGTAGGCCAAGGTCGGAATTTCTTTCCATGGAATTCACGCGGCCGAGGACCCTACTCGACGATCGAGTGAAACCGCTACCCGGAGTCGGGAGCGACTCTCGCGGGTTTTGTATACTTTATTCACAAGATTTGTCAAGCATAAAGTTCTAGGGTCTTTCTGGCAGTGCTATGGTCGAAACGCTGCAATTCCCTTCAATGCGGACTTGCGATGACTTCGAATCCGCCGAGGCCTGTGCACGCGACATTGAAAATGTCTCCACCGGCGAGGCATGTTTCGTGCGTCCAGCAGGACATCCTCCGGGACGCTCCCCTCGCCCACCACCACGTCGACGGCAAACGAGAGTCACGGAGCCCGCTTGCAGGTTTAGCGCAGTGAAGATGTGGGCGCACAGTTTGGCCAGTGAGGATACGGGCAGAGTAAGGTAGAAAGTGCTGCCGTGCCCCAGTTTGCTTTCCACCCAAATTCGCCCACCGTGCCGTGATACGCTCATTGCGATTGTGGAAGGAGAGGGGAAGTGGAAGTAGGTGTACGGTTGCGGGCTGCACTCGGGGACGTTGTGCTGATGTCGGTGTCCTTAGGTTTATTGGCGCAGGTGGGGCAGAACCGGCCACTCCAAATGCCTCAAACCGCAAAGGCTCAAGCCCCAAGCGACCGATCCGCCCGCGAACCAGATTCTCGGGCTGAGGAGGAACTGCAAAAGGGATCGGCGCTCACACGGGCAGGTTCGTTTGCCGAAGCAATTCCGCACTTGCTCGCCGCACGGGGACGAGCTTCGAATGACTACGCTGCAAGGTTCAATCTTTCTCTGTGCTTCGTTGCAACCGGCCAGCCTACGCAGGCAATTCCGATTCTGACTGCGCTTCGCGCTGCCGGACATGACAATGCAGATGTCAACAATCTGCTAGCCCAGGCGTATGTCGGCGACGGTCAAAACCAAAAGGCGCTGGAAGCGTTGCAATGGGCATCAAAGCTCGCGCCGGAGAACGAGAAACTGTACCTATTTGTGGCCGACGCATGCATGGCGAAGCAGGAATACGCGGTTGGCCTGCACGTAGTGGAGTTGGGATTGGATCACTTGCCAAATTCTGCGCACTTGCACTACCAGCGCGGCATCTTTCTGGCGTTGCTGGATGACTTGGATGCCGGCGAGAAGGATTTCGACCAGGCCCGCGAACTTGCGCCTGAGACTGATATTGCGTTTCTGGCCGCCACGCAAAAGGCGATGTTCGAAGGAGATGTATTGGAGGCGGTTCGCGCTGCGCGCGAGGGAGTCAAGAAAGGACGTCACGATCACGTGCTGCTTACGCTCCTGGGCGAGGCGCTGCTCCGCTCTGGCATCGCACCGGGACAGCCAGAATTCACGGAGGCGCAAGAGGCTCTCGAGAAAGCGGTAGCCGAGCGCCCCAACTACGCCGGCTCGCAACTTGCCTTGGGCAAACTTATTTTATTGGACAATCGAGCGGGCGACGCGATTTCGCATTTGGAAACAGCGAGGCAGCTTGATCCAAATAATGCTTCGGTCTATTTCAATCTGGCTGCCGCGTATCGCAGGCGAGGCGATCTTCAGCAAGCGCAAAATATGCTGGCGGTGCTTGCGAAGCTGAATCAAGCCCAAGCCGAGAAAATCAGGTCAGCCCCCGGAGACCGTAAAGCTGGCTATGCAGGGTCTCAAAAGGGGCAATGGAAAGCGGCCGAGCATCCCTGACGATGCGCGCCTCGGCACGTATACTTATTTCCAAGACACGCGAGGGAACGGCCGCTCGACAATTCCCCTTCCTTCCTTCACTGCGACAATCTGATCGCTTTTCAGGTTCGAAAGCTTGGTTACCATCCCGCCGGGCCAGGTGATTTCAACCGCGTCGATTCTGAAACGCTGACCCAGTCCAAAGTGGAGTCGAGGATCCTGGGCGGATTGGTAACTCATGCCGCCCTTTCGCTGGTCGTAGAGGACGAGATCACCGGCCGACACTTTCACCCGGGCGCCGACACCGTCGCGATTCGACTTCGTCCCAATCAGCAGAACCTCCAACCAGTGGTTGGTGTTGCCGCCGTCATTACGCAAGAGTTGGGGCGCCTGCCCATTGTTGCTCACCAGAATGTCGAGATCGCCATCGTTGTCGAAGTCGCCGATAGCGGCACCCCGGCTGACTTTCGCCAATTGGAAGTCGGGTCCAAGGCGGTCGCTGACATTCTCAAAAATGCCATGCCCGCTATTGCGAAACATCAGTTTTGGCTCGGCGTATTGCGTGCGGGCGTGGTAGCGCTCGATGTTGTCGAGCACGTGGCCGTTGGCCATAAAGAGGTCGCGCATGCCGTCATTGTCGTAGTCCATGAAACGCGTGCCGAAGCCGCTCATGTGGTAAGTGGCGTATGAAAGTCTTGAGCGGAACGTAGCGTCGTCAAAAGTCTGGTCTCCCCGGTTCTGGTAAAGGCGCGCCAACTGCATATCCAAGTGGGTGACGATCAGATCCATGCGCCCGTTGCCGGTCGTGTCCGCGGCATCAGTTCCCATTCCCGCCTCGAACTGCCCATCGTCGCTGACCGCGACGCCCGCCGCGTAGGCCAGTTCACGGAAGGTGCCATCGCGATTATTATGAAACAGATAATTCGGCATGTGATCGTTGGCGATGAAGATGTCCTGCCAGCCATCATTGTCGTAATCGAAGGTCACCACCCCCAAACCGTTTCCGCCCTTCGCCCCCAGGCCCGAGGATTTGCTCACATCGGTAAAAGTCCCGTCTCCGTTGTTGCGATAGAGCGTCGGAGGCTGGCCGTGGAAGTCGTCGGGATGGCAATAGCTCCGCATGTCGGGAGCGCGGTCCCCACAGTAGAAGTTGTGCTCCGGCGACCAGTCGACGTAATTGGCGATAATCAAATCAAGGCGGCCGTCGTTGTCGTAGTCAAACCATGCTGCACTGGAGGCCCAGCGGCCGGAATTCTCCACACCTGCGTGTGCGGTAACGTCCGTAAAGGTGTCGTTCCCGTTGTTGTGATAGAGGATGCATCGTCCATAGCCGAGTACGAGCAGATCGGGGAAGCCGTCGTTGTCGTAGTCACCCACGGCTACGCCCATTCCGAACAGACCCTCAGCGCCTACGCCAGCGCTGACGGTGACATCGGTGAAGGTGCCATCGCCGTTGTTGCGGTAAAGCGCGCTTCGCAGCGGCTGCCGGGGGCGGTACGCGGCGGTCGCCGCGCCATTTACGAAGTACAGATCCAGCAAGCCATCCTGGTTGTAGTCGATCCAACCGCAGCCTGCGCCCATGGTTTCGATTAGGTATTTCTCGGATGATGCGGCATTATCGTGACGAAAGGTGATGCCCGCTGCGCCAGCAACGTCGAGAAAACTGACGGGACTGGCTCCTCTCGCGGGCCACGCGCTGCGCCCCGTAGCGAGTACGATACCCACCGATCCGAGGCCCTTGAGCAGATCGCGCCGGGAGATAGTAAGGATATTTTTCACGAACGAGGTGCAGGGCGAAGTATTTGCAAGATTTGTAGCTTACCGCAAGAAGGCGTCCCCTGAAGGTGATTGATTCAAGGCGAGTTCCCGCTCGCGAGGTTAGGTGCTAAGATTGGGCGCAGCGAACGACCGATACCCACACTACACTTTTGCCCAGGTCACAAAAATCTGATTGACAACGATATCGAATAAACTATACAAACTCTAATCCGCCGGTAAACGTTCGTTGTTGCGCAGGCCGCCACTTCCCTGGATTGGCGCGCTGAACGAGGTTGTGCTGCTCACGACAAGCGAAACTTCCTTGGTCGAGACTAATCGAATTCAGATCCCCGGACCAGCTTCGGTGCGAACTTTCACCTATGTTTATTCCCTGCTGGGCGAAGTGCTGGCCAAGGCGGAGACGATCGTGAGAGGTCTACGAACCGGTTTCTTTTGGGTAAGCTAAACCGGGGTGAATATGGACCGACGTAACTTCTTGCAGGCAATGGCAGCTGCGGCCGCGAGCCTCGAGGCCTTAGGAGGTGGTGCGGTCGCAGCGGATTCGGGACTCATGGCGCTTGCGAAGGCTCCGGAGCGCCCAGTCGGCACGCCGGTATCCACGGACGGGTACACACTCGTCTGCGAGTTCAAGCGGCGCGCCGTGCCATGGAAAGTATACGAGGATTTGCGAGCGCGCGATGGATCCATTGTCTTCGTGCCTTCCGCCGGAGAAACGCGGGAACTCTCCAAGAGCGCAGAAGCGTCCATGGCAGAGGGCAGTCCATACCTTGGACTCACGCTGAAAGAGGTCTCATTGGCGCCGGCGGACTTGCTGGCCGACAATCTGCTCGGCGATCGCGCGCTGAAGGACGGCGATCCCGACCCTGAAGCGGTGAAGTCCGTGGCGCCGCCGATGGCGTCGAACGACAAAAACCCCCGCAACTGGACGACGTTCGTCGGAACCAAAGAGGCTTACGACGTCACTCCGGTGTACCGCAGCGGAAGCACGCGTACTTACCATCCGGTTCAGTACGCACCCGAACTTCACCAGGCGCTGGAGCAGGGCAAGGTCTATGACGGCTTGGTGGGAGGCTGGATGCCGGCTGTCCGCAAAGTCATTCCGCTATCCGAGCATGCGTATTGGGAGCTGGTCGTGTTCGGCGATGTCGGCGTCAATACGACCAAATACATCGTCCACACCTGGCACCGCACGGCGCGGATCGAAGATGGCAAGGTCACCAAGGTGGCCTATGGCAAGAGTTATCCGGCCTTTCCCCCGGCTCGCAAGGATCCACAGCCCGAGGAGTTCTATTCGGCGCTGCTGGATTTCGCCGAGTATTGGGACCGGCAGTTGCATGAAATGGCGCCGATGACGCTCCCCGACCGGGTTTGGGTGGATTTGACTAAGCATGCCTTCGCCAAGGAGTTGATGACCCGGCCGGGAGGAATTTATCCCAAGTACGGCGCGGTGGATCGTGATTACGGGGGCTCGGAATACGACGCCTTTCAGGACATCTTTACCAGCGCAATCTATACCAACATGGAATGGGGACGGCTGGAAACGGCGAAGCTGTACATCGATAATTACTTCACGGACTTCGTCGACTCGAAAGGCATGATTGATATGCGCGGTCCGGAAACCGCGCAGTTCGGGATGACCCTCTCGCTGCTGGCTCGATACTTCAACTATAGCGGCGACACTTCGCTGCTGTTGAAGCACCGGGCGAAGATCGAAGCCATAGCTAAGCTGTTGGCCGACATGCACGACGAGAGTTTGAGTCTGCCGCAGGACCATGTCGCGCACGGGTTGATCCGCGGATGGAGCGAGTCCGATTCGTGCCTGATGGAGGATCCTTCGCTCTACTGGCAGGCATACTATGCCAACAGCGCTTTCGCGGCTCGAGGCTTCAACGACATCGCCAAGACCTGGACGGAACTGGGACGCAACCAACCGGCGGCAGGCATGGCGAGACTTGCCGCCGACTGGTCGAAACGTGGCCAGACCCTGCGCCGCCGCACCGTCGAAAGCGTTGAAAAGAACATCCAACGCGACAAGACGCCGCCCTACATCGGATTGTTCCCCGGAACCACGCTCACCTTTCGCGAGTCGCTGCAGACAGAAAAACCCAGCCCGCAGCAATGGCCGCATCGTGCCTACGCCGAATTATTGCAGGCCGATGTGTTGCCTCCGAACCTGGCGAATCTTGTGATCGACTGCATGCGAGCTTACGGGGCGACGACGGTCGGAGTCGTAGCCAACGTGGGCGGAGTCCACGACGATGGACGCGAGATTCTCGGGTTCATTTCTTACGGGTATGCGCAAATGCTGCTTCGGCTGGACCGTATTGAAGAATTCCTGCTGTTTCTCTACGCGCATCGCTATCACGGCCACACGCGGGGTAGCTGGACGGCGGGCGAGGTGACAGGCATTACTGGGGATTCGGCGTTGTACTGCATTCCCGCGCAACAAACCATTCCGCTCCTCGCACGCTGGATGCTGGTACTCGAAGATTCTGACGAAGACCGGCTCCACCTGGCCAAGGGGGTTCCGCGACAGTGGGTGGCGTCCGGAAAGAAAATCAGCATTGAGCAGGCTCCGACACGATGGGGTCGGGTCAGCTTCACACTGCAGGCAAAGCCTGAAACGGGCGCGGTCGTGGGGCAGGTGGAGTTCGTCGGGGCCAAAACGCCGGCGGAAGTAAATTTCAAACTTCGGTTACCACGAGAAACGAAGTTGCGAAGCATTACCCTCAATGGCCGCGCCGCCAAATTGGCTGGTCCGCACGGAGATACCGTTATCATCGCAACGGGTGGACAGAAGAAGTTTGAGATTGTTGCTGAGCGAAGTTGACAGAATGGCGGGTAACGGAAGATCGTGAGTGTCTGCGACGGGAGCCGCCGTTCCGCGCTGGTGGTTCCAGGCTGGCATTGAAGTAGTGGCCCGCCCTAGCGGGGCCGCGGCTTGTTCTCTTCCGCCTACTCGGTGGCTCGCGCCGTCGTGCACACCTGCTTGAGAGACTGACGGCGTGACTCAATATGTTCGCGCAACAGCTTGCCGGCGGCGGCAACGTCGCGCTCCCGGCACAATTCCAGAAGTTGGTGGTATTCTTCATCCGATGCTTGCCAGCTAAAATGTGCGTCCGCCACCATCGAGTCCGGCTTCTTCCGGAGGAGCAATGAGCATCTTCACGGACCACAAAGTTACGCGACGTTCCCTGCTGCTCTCGACCTGTTGTCTGGTTCCAGGCATCCACCTCTTAAACATGCTCGACACCCCGGCGACGACTGCAAGGGATTACACGGTGAAGCCCGTGCCTCTTACACAGGTCGATATTCTCGACGATTTCTGGGCGCCGCGCATGGAAGTGAATCGCAATGTTTCCATATGGCACTGCTTCAAGAAGATGGAGGAGTTCGAAGATTTTGGCAGCCCCAAACTGATCGAAGCAGCTGCGTACATGTTGGTCAAGCGTCCTGATCCCAAGCTTGAGCAATACGTGGATCAAGTGATCGACAAGCTGGTAACGCAGCTGACTCCGCGTCTGGCCGATCCTGATAAGGCGGTTCGGGTGTCGGGTCATTTTTTGGAGGCTGCGGTCGCCTACTATGCCGCTACCGGCAAGCGGAAGATGCTCGATGCTGCGCTCGAAGACGGCAAAGTGATTGATGCGAACTTCGGGCCCGGCAAACGAGACTACATCTCCGAACACGAAGGGCAGAAAATCGGATTGCTCCAGCTTTACCGTCAGACCGGCGACGACAAATATTTAAAGCTTGCCAAGTTCTTAATGGATGGACGTGGCAAAGACGGCTATCCGCGAGCTGGCGAATATGCGATTGACCGCACCTACGCGCAAGACCATGAGCCGGTGGCGAAACAGGACGAAGCCGTAGGCCACTGCGTTCGCGCCACGTTCTTATACATCCCCCTCACCGATCTAGCGGCGCTAACGGGACTGCCGGAGTACAAGGAAGCTGCGGACAAGATCTGGGAAGACGTTGTCCATCACAAGCTTTATTTGACCGGGGGCATCGGGTCCATTCGTTTTCATGAGCAATTCGGCAGCGCTTATGAGCTTCCCAATCTCAGCGCTTGGAACGAGACTTGTGCCTCCTACGGAAATATCGTGTGGAATCAGCGCATGTTCCAATTGCATCAGGACGCAAAGTACATCGATGTACTGGAGCGGGTTCTTTACAACGGCTTCGCGGATGGCGTTTCGCTCAAGGGAGATCGCTTCTTCTATCAGAATCCTCTGCGCTCCTTCGGCAGCTACGAACGCTTCGAGTGGATTGACGTTCCCTGCTGCCCCCCGAACGTCGTGCGCCTTATGGCTTCCCTGGAGAGCTACATCTATGCGCAGTCTTCCGATTCGGTTTACGTCAACCTCTTCGTTGGCAGCAATGCAAAGGTGGCCCTCCCCAGTGGAAACACCGTTGGCATTCAACAGGAGACTCGATACCCGTGGGAAGGAGCGGTCAGCATCCACCTCAACCCGGAGCGAGCCGAACCATTCACCATGCTGGTGCGCATCCCGGCTTGGGCGCGGAATGAAGTCCTTTCTGGCGACCTCTATCAATATGCGGACAAGAACGAGGAGAAACCGACGTTGAACGTGAATGGCCGGCCTGTCGAGTTAAGAATGGAACGCGGCTATGCCCGCATCGAACGAAAATGGGTAAAGGGAGATAAGGTTCAGTTGCGGTTGCCCATGCCCGTGCGCCGCGTGAAGGCCAATGCCAAGGTCCAGGAAGATCGCGATATGGTGGCCTTGGAGCGCGGTCCGCTGGTGTATTGCGCGGAGTGGCCGGACAATAATGGACACGCTTTAAACCTGATCGTTCCCGAGAACGTTAAGTTCGAAAGCCAATGGCGTCCCGAACTGCTGAACGGCGTCCAGGTCGTGACCGGCAATGTCGAAGCGTTGCAGCGGGAGGACAACAGCAGTGAGCTGAAGCAGCAGCCCCATCAGCTGGTGGCGATTCCGTATCTTGCTTGGTCCAATCGCGGGCCGGGCGAGATGGCAGTTTGGATGTCCGGCGAGCCGCAAAAAGCATGGGTCGCGCCTTTGCCTCCTGATCCCATACATGCGGTTCGCTCCTCGGGTGGAGTTCAAAAAGTCTGGACGGGTTACAACGATCAGAACGATGACATCCGCGCCCTCTATGACGGCAAGGACCCACTCAGTTCTGCCGACGAGTCTTATTTGTATTTCAGGATGCGGCCCGAGCCCGGAACCGCGGCATGGATTGAATACGAATTCAAATCGCCAGCCAAGGTGTCTTCTACGCAGGTCTACTGGTTCGACGACCGGCGATTCTGTCGCGTGCCCACGTCCTGGCGGGTCCTGTATAAGGATGGGGACACCTGGAAGCCAGTCGCGAACGTCGAGCCCTACATCGTGGCCAAAGACAAATTCAATGCAGTAAGTTTTGCACCTGTGACAACGGTTGCAATGCGTCTAGAAGTAGAGCCCGCAACCAAACTCTATAAGGCTGGCCAAATCGGCCCCCCGGCTGCAATGTTTATTGACAAAGATACACAATGGCGCGAGTTCGGCCTGCTCGAGTGGCGAATCGCGTAGAATGGCGGACTGGTGCATGAATCCATCTTCCATCGCGTATATGCCCTTTCCACGTGTCCCGAATGAGCCGATGATCCCTGGAAGATTTTCTCAACCCGGCTTCAGACCTGACTTCTTGAGCTTCCGCGCGAGCACTTTCTCCGTCGTGCGGAGCGCATCAATTCCGGTTGGGCACCTCGATCTCGGTGCCGATCGGGGGAAGCTGCCCAACTCGGTCCTGCCGGTCCTGCCTCCCACCCTTGCGCAAACCCTCAAACGCGCGATAGGCTAGCCCACCCGTCCAGGCGTTCAATTCGACAATGAGGAGATCTCAGTGATGGGCTATCTCAAGCGCAAGTGTCGCTCGGTGAACATGCGGCTTCAACTCTGCCATGCTATGGCCATCGCGGTCCTGTTCTTTGGAGCAATGCGCGCTGGTTCGGCAGAGACAGCAAGCGAGCCTGATGGCTATCCCGTGTTGGTCAAGCTTTTTCAGCAATGGCGGGAATTCGAACGTCCGGTGATGAAGAATAGTGTTCCCGACTACAGCGCGAGCGCGATGGCGGCTAAGGCAGCGGCGCTGCCCCGGTGGCGCAAGCGGCTGGACGCAATTGATCCCAAGTCGTGGCCCATTGAAGAGCAGAACGACTACAAGCTGGTGAAGGCCGAGATGAATGGGTTCGAGTTCAACCTAAAGGTGCTCCGTCCCTGGGCGCGCGATCCCGCTTTCTATGTGAACGTCTTCCCATCCCGTAGTGATATTCCGGGGCGCGAGGGGCCCGTCTCTTATCCCGAGATCGAGCTCTACAACTATCACTTTCCACTCGAAGCCGCCGCGCAAAAAGACTTGACCAGGAAGCTCGGCATGATCCCCGCTCTTCTCGCCGAGGCGAAAGAGAATCTAATGGCCAGCAACGCGCGCGATCTCTGGGTGTATGGCGAGGATGAGGTTCGCAATCAGTCCCACACCCTGGTTTCGCTTGAAGCCGGGACACTCACCGTCCGCACTTTAGCCGAACACCAGCACGCCGATCTTAGCGGAACCAGTCAGGAGTTAAGGGCAGCCGTAGCGGGCGCGCGCAAGGCGACCGACGAATTCGTCGCATGGCTGGAAAAGCTGGCGCCCACCAAAACCAGCCTCTCCGGGGTGGGCAA
>Ga0066660_10000342_pt1 | contig 15578 bp, 27 predicted proteins | sample GraSoiAngelo_109_FD_75177 | JGI IMG/M metagenome (GOLD analysis project Ga0066660, IMG submission 75177) | Grasslands soil microbial communities from the Angelo Coastal Reserve, California, USA - 14_0903_12_20cm | ecosystem: Environmental > Terrestrial > Soil > Grasslands | place: USA...
CCGGCGACCCGCTCGGGACGCAGCCCGAACATCGCGCCGAAGACGGAGACCACGCAGTCGAAGCTCGCGTCGTCGAAGGGCAGCTCCTCCACGTCGGCCACCACCCACTCCACGTCCAATCCCTCCGCCGCGGTGCGCTCGCGCCCCCGCTCCACCTGACCGGGGCTGAAGTCCGAGGCCACGACGTGCGCGCCCTCGGCGGCCGCGGCCGCGGCCGCGTTGCCGTTGCCGGCCGCCACGTCGAGCACGTCCTGGCCGGCGGAGACGGCGCACGCGTCGACCAGGTCGCGGGCCACCGGCATCAGGCGCTCAGCCAGCAGGGCGTAGTTGGCGCGGTCCCAGCCCGTCCGCGCGCGCTCTTTGAGCTCGCCGAGCTCTGCCTCGCTCGCCACTAGACGAGCTCGAGATAGACCATCTCGGTCGAGTCCGAGTGGCGCGGGCCCAGCTTGAGGATGCGGGTGTAGCCGCCCGCACGGTCGGCATACCGCGGTGCGATCTCCTCGAACAGCTTGTAGACCACGAACTTGTCCTCCCCGAGCGCCGACAGGGCCTGCCGGCGCGCGTGCAGGTCGCCGCGCTTCGCGAGCGTGATCAGGCGCTCCACCTCGGGCTTCACCGCCTTGGCCTTCGCCTCGGTGGTCTGGATCCGCTCGTGGTCGATCACCTCGCGGGCGAGGTTCATGAAGAGCGCCTTGCGGTGCGAGGAGCTCCGCGACAGCTTCCGGCGATCGCGCTGGTGGCGCATGGCTCGTCAGCCCGCCGCTAGGCGGCGCGCAGCTCCAGGCCGCGCGCCTTGAGCGTCTCGATGACCTCCTCGATCGACTTGCGGCCGAAGTTCGGAATCGCGTTCAGCTCGGACTCCGACTTCTGGAGCAGGTCGCCGACCGTCTGGACACCGGCCCGCTTGAGGCAGTTGTACGAGCGCACGCCCAGCTCGAGCTCCTCGATCAGGATGTCGTCCATCCCGTCCGGGGAGCGGCTGGCACGCGGTCCCGCCGCGGCCGGCTCGCCCACGCCCGCCAAGGCCTCGCCGTCGGCGCGCAGCTCCTCGAGCCGGTCGGCGTCGGTGAAGATCGCGAGCGACTTGATGAGGATCTCGGCCGCCTCGCGCAGCGCCGCCTGCGGCGCCACCGAGCCGTCGGTCTCGATGTCGAGCGTGAGCTTGTCGTAGTCGGTCCGCTGCCCCACGCGCGCCGACTCCACCTGGTAGGCCACGCGCTTGACCGGCGAGAAGATCGAGTCGATCGGGATCACGCCGATTGGCTGGTCGGGGGTCTTGTTCTCCTCGGCCGGCGAGTAGCCGCGACCGCGGCCGATCGTCAAGTACATCTCGAGCTTGGTCTTCTTCTCGAGCGTGGCGATGTGGGCGTCGGGGTTCAGGAGCTCGACGCCGGAGGGCAGGTCGATGTCGCCCGCGGTCACCTCGCCGGGGCCGGTGGCCACCAGCGGGACCTCGATCTCGGACGCCTCCGAGTGCATCCGGCAGACGATCTCCTTCAGGTTGAGCACCATGTCGGTGACGTCCTCTTTGACGCCGGCGATCGTCGAGAACTCGTGGGCCACGCCCTCGATCCGCACGCTGGTGACGGCGGCGCCGGCCAGCGACGACAGGAGTACGCGCCGGAGCGAGTTCCCGAACGTGTAGCCGAAGCCGCGGTCGAGCGGCTCGATCGTGAAGTTGCCGCGATTGTCCTCGACCTTCTCGGCCGAAATCTGGGGGATCTGGAACTCGAGCATCAAATTGTTTCCTTCGTGTCGGGTGCCCGGCCGGATGAGCCGTTGCGGCTCCCGCCGGCGGGCGGTTACTTCGAGTAGAGCTCGACGATGAGCTGCTCCTGCACCGGTGTGTCGATCTCGTCACGCGCCGGTGGGCGCAGCATCTTCGCGGTGAGCCCATCGTGGTCCGCCAAGAGCCAGGCGGGGACGGCCGAGGTGAGCTCGGTGGCGTCCCGGATGGTTTGCGTGGCGGTCGATCCGGCCTTGATGGCGATCACGTCATCGGGCCGGACCTGGTAGGAGGGCACGTTCACGCGCCTCCCGTTGATCGTCCAGTGACCGTGGAGGATCAGCTGGCGCGACTGGCGCCGCGAGCTCGCGAACCCGAGCCGCACCAGCACGTTGTCGAAGCGCGACTCCAGCAGGCGGAGCAGGTTCTCACCGGTCACTCCCGCCTGGCGGCTGGCCTTGTCGTAGTAGCTCCGGAACTGCTTCTCAAGCACGCCGTAGTAGCGGCGCGCCTTCTGCTTCTCCCTCAGCTGAAGCCTGTACTCGGACTGCTTGGCCCGGCCGCGCCCGTGCTCGCCCGGCGGGTAGGAGCGCCGCTCCACGCCGCACTTGTCGGTCAGGCAGCGCTCGCCCTTCAGGAAGAGCTTCACGCCCTCCCGGCGGCACTGCTTGCACTGGGCTCCCCTGTCGCGCGCCACGGGCTAGACCCTCCTCCGCTTGCGAGGACGGCAGCCGTTGTGGGCCTGCGGCGTGATGTCGCGGATGGACGTGACCTCGAGCCCGGCGGCCTGCAGCGAGCGGATGGCGGTCTCGCGGCCGGAGCCCGGACCCTTCACGTAGACCTCGACCTTCTCGAGGCCCTGCTCCATGCCCTTGCGGGCCGCGGAGTCGGCGGTGACCTGGGCAGCGAACGGCGTGGACTTGCGCGATCCCTTGAAGCCCGCCCCACCGGCCGACTCCCAGGCGATCACGTTCCCCTCGCGGTCGGTGAGGGCGACGATCGTGTTGTTGAAGCTGGTCTTGATGTGGGCCTGGCCGAACGGGATGTTCTTCCGCACGCGCCGGCGCCCGCGGCCCCTGCCGCCACGCTGCTGCGCCACTAGCGGTACCTCACTTCTTGGTGACCTTCTTCCTTCCGGCCACCTGCATCCGGCGCGGCCCCTTGCGGGTCCGGCCGTTGGTCTTGGTCCGCTGTCCGTTGACGGGCAGCCCGCGGCGGTGGCGGAGCCCGCGGTAGGCGCCGATCTCCTGGAGGCGCTTGACGTTCTGGGAGCGCTCGCGGCGCAGGTCGCCCTCCACGCTCAGTTCGTTGTCGATCACCTCGCGGAGCTTGCGCACCTCGTCCTCGGTGAGGTCCTTCACGTAGGTGTCGGGGTCCACGCCGGCCTTCTGCAGAGCGAGGCGCGACTGGGACTGCCCGATCCCGTAGATGTAGGTCAAACCGACCTCGACGCGCTTGTTGAGCGGGATGTTTATGCCTGCGATACGTGCCATTCGAGTGAAGCTACCCCTGACGCTGCTTGTGGCGCGGGTTCTGGCAGATCACGAGCACCGCGCCGCGGCGGCGGATGATCTTGCACTTCTCGCACATCGGCTTCACCGACGCTCGGACCTTCACGCTCCGCGATCCACCTTTGTATACGTAAGAACCGGCGCAGGGCCCAGGAGTCGGCGATGCGCCCGCCAGCCGGAGAAGATTAGCAGCCGCGATCAGGCCGGCTGCGGCGCGCTCGCCCTGGCCCGAGCGGGCCTGAGGGCCTCGTCGAGGTGCCAGGGAGTGAGGATTCGGGGGCCGTCGCCCGTGATGGCCACGGTGTGCTCGAAATGGGCCGCCAGCGAGCCATCCTGGCTGTAGACCGACCAGTTGTCCTCGGCCACGCGTATCCCGTGGGTCCCGGCGTTCACCATCGGCTCCACGGCCAGGACCATGCCCTCAGCCAGCTCGGGCCCGGTTCCGGGCTCCCCGAAGTTCGGAATTTGCGGATCTTCGTGCATCTGCCGCCCGATCCCGTGGCCCACGAGGGCACGGATCACCGAGAACCCATCGGCCTCGACCCGCCGCTGGACCGCCGCCGAGACATCCCCCAACCGGTTGCCGGGGCGGCACTGCTCGACCGCGTCGAAGAGGGCGTCCCGGGTGGTGGCGAGGAGCCGCCCCGCGACCGCCGTGACGTTCCCGATCGGGACCGTGATGGCGGCGTCGGCCACCCAGCCGTCGAGGATCACGCCCACGTCGAGCGACAGGATGTCGCCGCGCGAGAGCTTGTACGGGCCCGGGATCCCGTGCACCACCATGGAGTTGGGCGAGGCGCAGATCGATCCGGGGAATCCGCGGTAGCCCTTGAACGCCGGCTCACCGCCCTGAGAGCGGATGAAGCGCTCGGCTGCGAGATCGAGCTCCTCGGTGGTGACGCCGACCCTGGCCTTGCCGCTGAGCATCGTGAGGCAGCGCGCCAGCACGCGCCCGGCGTCGGCCATCTTCTCGATCTCCTCGGGAGACTTGCGGAGGATCACCGCTGAAGCGTACCCGGGTTCACCAGCACCACCGCCGTCCTCGAGCCGCCCTCGCCTACAGCTCCTCCTCCATCCTGAGTGTCGCGACCGCGGCCCGGATGTGGTCGTGCACCTCGGCGGGCGGGCGCGTCCCGTCGAAGCGCCGTAGGATCCCCTGCTTCTCGTAGCGCTCCTCGAGCGGCTTCGACTGGTCGTGGTAGACGGCGAGCCGCTTCTTCACCACCTCGGGCTTGTCGTCGTCGCGCTGGATCAGGCGCGAGCCGTCCTGGTCGCAGACCCCCTCGCGCTTCGGGGGATCGAACTCGACGTGGTAGAGGTGCTGGTTCTTCCCGCGGAGGCGGCGCCGGGACGGGCGGCGGATCCCCTCCTCGTCCGGCCCCTCGATCTGGAGCGCCGCGGTGAGCCGCCGCCCCCGCCGATCGAGGGCGGCCTCGAGCTGCTCCGCCTGGCCGATGGTCCGGGGGAAGCCGTCGAGCAGGAAGCCGTCCTCGGCCTCGGGGGAGTCGATCCGCTCCATGATCACGCGGCAGATCACCTCGTCCGGAACCAGGTCGCCGCGGTCCATGTACTCCTTCGCCTCGCGGCCGAGCTCCGACTCCTCCTTGACGGCCGCGCGCAGGATGTCGCCGGTCGCGTAGTACGGCACGTCGAAGTCCTGGACGAGCTTCGCGGCCTGCGTGCCCTTGCCGGCCCCCGGTGGCCCGAGCAGGAATAGGTTCAGCTGCCCCACGAGCGGCGGAAGGCTATCGCGGGCCCTGCCCGCGGGCTATTTCAGGAAGCCCTCGTAGTTGCGCATCATCAGCTGGGCCTCGAGCTGCTTCATCGTGTCGAGCGCCACGCCGATCACGATCAGGATCGAGGTCCCGCCGAAGAAGAAGTTCGCGCTGGTCTGATTGATCAGTACGGTCGGCAGCGCCGCGACCGCGGCCAGGTAGAGCGCCCCTGGGAACGTGAGCCGGGCGAGGATGCGATCGAGGAACTCGGCCGTTGGCCGGCCCGGTCTCACCCCCGGGATGAACCCCCCGTACTTCTTCAGGTTGTCGGCCTGCTCCACGGGGTTGAACGTGACCGCGGTGTAGAAGTAGGTGAACACGATGATCAGCAGCGACTCGCCGACTATGTAGGCCGTGCCGTTCGGATTCAGGAAGTTGGCGAAGTCCTTCGCCCAGCCCGACTGGACCAGCTGCCCGATCGTCGGCGGGAACGCCATCAGGGAGGCCGCGAATATCACCGGGATGACGCCGGCCATGTTCACGCGGAGCGGCAGGTAGGTCGAGCCGCCGCCCGCCATCCGCCGGCCCACCACCCGCTTCGCGTACTGGACCGGGATCCGGCGCTGCCCCTCCTGGATGAAGACGATCGCCCCGATCACCGCGATCGCGATGATCGGCATCATCACCTTGAAGACCTGGTCGGGGTTGGTCCACCAGGCCTGGAGCCCGTGCGGGATGCGGGCCACGATGCTCGCGAAGATCATCAGGGAGATGCCGTTGCCGATCCCGCGCTGGGTGATCAGCTCGCCGAACCACATCAGCATGACGGTGCCGGCGGTGAGCGCCAGGACGATCACGAACACGTGGATGAACGTGAACCCGTTGATGATGCTCACGCTGGCGTCCCGGGCGAACGTCCTGAACAGGAAGACGTAGCCGATCGACTGGAAGAAGGCCAGCCCCACGGTCAGGTAGCGGGTGTACTGGGTGATCTTCTGCTGGCCGACCTCGCCCTCCTTGCGGAGCTTCTCGAGCGAAGGGACCACCACCTGCAGCAGCTGCAGGATGATCGAGGCCGTGATGTAGGGCATGATCCCGAGCGCGAAGACCGCGAACCGGGACAGGCTGCCGCCGGAGAAGAGGTTGAGGAAGCCGAGCACGTTGGACCCGGCGAACTGCTTGGAGATCTGGTCGACCGCGTGGGTGTTGATGCCCGGCGCCGGGATGTAGGCGCCCAGCCGGTAGAGCGCGAGCATCGCGGCCGTGAACAGGAGCTTCTTCCGGATCTCGGGGACCCGGACAGAGTTCAGGATCGTGCCGAGCGCGCTAGTCCCCATCGCCCTCCACCGGGGTGCAGGAGCCGCCGGCCGCCTCGATCTTCTCGCGGGCCGACTTTGAGAACGCGTGCGCGGTCACGGACAGCTTCTTGCTCAACTCGCCCTGGCCCAGGATCTTGACCGGGATGCCCTTGCGGGTGGCGAGGCCGCGGGCGCTGAGGCTCTGTGGCGTCACGGTGTCGCCCTCGCCGAACCGGGCCTCGAGGTCCCGCAGGTTGACCGGCTGGGTGTGCGTCCGGAAGTTCTCGAACGGCATCGACTTCTTCATGTGCGGCCCGCGCAGCTTGCGCAGCCGCATGTGGATCGGCATCTGGCCGCCCTCGGCCCCCGGCCGCGACTTGTCGCCGCTGCGGGCGCCGGCGCCCTTCTGCCCCCGGCCCGAGGTCTTCCCCACGCCCGAGCCCTCGCCGCGACCCACGCGCTTGGGGCGACGGCGCGACCCCGGCGCGGGCTTCAGGTTGTGGAGGCCGATCTCCTCGGCCATCAGCCGTCCACCTTCACCAGGTGCCGGACGGCCTCGATCGCGCCGCGCACGGTGGGGTCATCGGGGCGCTCGACGCTGCGGCCGATGCGGCCTAGCCCGAGCGAGCGCAGCGTGTCGCGCTGGCGGGGGTTGGCCCCGTTCGAGGACCGCTGCTGCGTGATCCGCAGCTTCTTCGCGGCCACGTCAGGTGGCCTCCGTCGCCACCGGGCCGCCCTCCGGCGCCGCCTCGCCGGCGTCGGCCTCAGGCGGCGGCTGCTCGCCGGCTTCGCCCTCGCGCCCGTTCGTGCCGAGCACCTCGGCCACGGTCAGGCCGCGGAGCTCGGCCACCTCGCGCGGGCTGCGAAGCATCTGCAGCGCGGTGACGGTCGCCTTCACGAGGTTGATCGGGTTCTGGCTGCCGAGCGACTTCGACAGCACGTCGTGGATCCCGGCGAGCTCGAGCACAGCCCGCACCCCGCCCCCGGCGATCACGCCCGTACCCTCGGACGCCGGGCGGAGGAGCACGCGCCCGGCTCCGAAGACGCCGGTCACCTGGTGCGGGATCGTGGTCCCGTGCTTGGGGACCTTGAAGAGGTTGCGGCGCGCGCGTTCCACGCCCTTCTGGATCGCGAGCGGGACCTCGTTCGCCTTCCCGTAGCCGACTCCGACCTGCGACTTCTCGTCACCGACCACCACGAGCGCCGTGAACGAAAAGCGCCGGCCGCCCTTGACCACCTTGGCGACGCGGTTGATCTCGACCACACGCTCCTGGAGGTCGCCCTGCTGACGATGACGTGGTTCGCGGGGCATCGGCGGTCGAGGTTAGCGAAGAGCCCCGGCCGTCTTAGTCATCTAAAAGCGGAGCCCTGCCTCGCGGGCGGCCTCGGCAAGCGCCTTCACCCGGCCGTGGAAGAGATAGCCCCCGCGGTCGAAGACACATCCCTCGGCGCCCGCATCCTTGGCGCGGGCGGCCAGGAGCTCTCCGGCCTTCCCGGCCTGCTCCAGGGGCGCCAGGCCGCGCAGCTCCGGCTCCGTCCACGCGACCGCCGCAAGGGTGTGGCCGGCGTCGTCGTCGATCAGCTGGGCTCGTATCCCGCGGTTGGAGCGGAACACCGAGAGGCGTGGCCGCTCCGCGCTGCCGCGAACCTTGGCCCGCACGCGGCGTCGGCGGCGAAACCGGCGCGCCTCCTTGGTCTGCACGGTCATGCGCGCTTGCCCACCTTCCGCGCGACGTACTCGTCGCGGTAGCGGATGCCCTTGCCCTTGTACGGCTCGGGCGGGCGGACCTTGCGGATCCGTGCGGCGATCTCCCCCACCACCTGCTTGGAGCTGCCCCGCACCACGATCTGGGTGGGCGCCGGGACCTCGAACTCGATGCCCTCCGGCGCCTTGACCGTCACCGTGTGGGAGAAGCCGACCGAGAGCTCGATGTCCCTGCCGCGCAGCGCGGCCCGGTAGCCGACGCCCTGGATCTCGAGCCGCTTCTCGAAGCCCTCGGTCACGCCCTCGACCATGTTGGCGATCAGGCTGCGGGTGAGGCCGTGCAGCGCCCGATGCTCGCCCCGGTCGGTGGGCCGCTTCACGATCAGCTCGCCGTCGGACTGCTCCACGGTGAGCTCGCGCGAGATCCGCTCCTGGAGCTCGCCGCGGGGTCCCGACACGCGGACCAGCTCGGGCTCGATCGAGACCGTGACCGTGTCCGGCACCGGGATGGGTTGCTTTCCGATCCTGCTCATCGCGTGATCCGCCCGATCACCAAACGTAGGCCACGACCTCGCCGCCGACCCCCTTGCGGCGCGCGTCGTGGCCGGTCATGACGCCCTTCGAGGTCGACACGATCGCGGTGCCCATGCCGCCCAGCACCTTGGGTATCTCGCCCGCGCCGACGTACGTGCGCCGCCCCGGGCGCGACACGCGCTCCATTCCGGTGATGACGGGCTCGCGGTCCTCGGTGTACTTCAGCGTCACGCGCAGGACCTCGCCGACGTCTCCCGGCTCCGTGCCGTAGGTCTCGATGTAGCCCTGCTCCTTGAGGATCCGGGCGAGCTCCACCTTGAACCGCGAGTGCGGGATCGCGACTGAGTCGTGGTCGGCGGCGAGCCCGTTGCGGATCCGCGTCAGGAAGTCGCCGATCGGGTCGGTAATCGTCATCGGGGCGGGGCTCCTACCAGCTCGACTTCGTGAGCCCGGGCACGTAGCCGTTGTGCGCCATCTCCCGCAGGCAGATCCGGCAGAGGCCGAACTTGCGGAAGTAGGCGCGCGGCCGGCCGCAGCGCCTGCAGCGGTTGTAGTGCCGGCTCTTGAACTTCTGCGGCCGCGCCTGGCGCACGACCTGTGACGTCTTGGCCATTAGCTCCCTTCCTCCGGCGCGGAATCCGCGGCGGCCTCGCCGCCCTCGCCCTCCTCGCCCTCCTCCGGCTTCTCGCGCCGCTCGTACGCCTCCGGGTTCTCCGCCTTCAGCTGCTCGAGCGCGGCCTGCTCGGCCTCGGCGCGGGCGCGGGCCTCCTTGCGCCGCTCCTCATCGGCCGCCGCGGCCGCCTCGGTGTCCTCCGCTCCCGGCCGGCCATCTCGCCTGAACGGCATCCCGAACGCCTCGAGCAGCGCGAACGCCTCCTCGTCGCTGTTCGCAGTCGTCGCGATGGTCACGTCGAGGCCACGCACCTGATCGATCGAGTCGTAGTCGATCTCGGGAAAGATGATCTGCTCACGGATGCCCATGGAGTAGTTGCCGCGGCCGTCGAAGGAGCGCGGGTTGAGCCCGCGGAAGTCGCGGATGCGCGGGATCGCGATCGAGAGCAGGCGGTCGAAGAACTCGTACATGCGGGCGTCCCGAAGCGTCACCGCCACCCCCACGGGCATCTGCTCGCGGAGCTTGAAGTTCGCGATCGACTTGCGCGCGCGGCGGACGTTGGGACGCTGGCCCGCGATCACCGCCAGCTGCTCGGTGGCGGCCTCGAGCATCGCCGTGTCCTGCTTGGCGTCGCCCACACCCATGTTCAGGGTGATCTTCCGGATGCGCGGCGCCCGCATCGGCGTCTCGTACCCGAAGCGCTCCACCAGCGCGGGGCGGATCTCGTTCACGTAGCGCTCCTTGAAGCGCGGCACGACCTTGGGCTCGGCGACAGGGGACATGCTAGACGGCCTCCTTCGGGCGGACGTGCCCGCGGGGGCGCGAAAACCGAGCTGGGCAAGGACGCAGGGCGATGTCCATGCATGAATGCATGGACGAGTCCGAGGACGCCGCATCAGCGAAGGTTTGCAGCGCCATCCGTGGGCGCGTGCGTCCGGAGGAGGCCGTCTTCATTCGAACCTGTCCCCGCTGCGCCGGCCCACGCGTACCTTGCGGCCGGAGTCGTCAACCGCCGAGCCGACCCGCGTCGGATCCCCGCTCTTCGGGTCGAGCGGCATCACGTTGGAGAGGTGGATCGGCCCCTCCTTCTCGATCACGCCGCCGACCTCGCCGCCGCGCTGCACGTCGCGGACCGTGCGCGGCTTCTGGTGGCGCTTCTGGATGTTGAGCCCCTCCACGAACACCCGGTCGCGCTTCGGCTCCACGCGCAGCACCCGGCCGGTCTTCCCCTTGTCCTTTCCGGAGATCACCTTCACCATGTCGTCCTTCCGCACCCGCGCCGGCACCTACAGCACCTCCGGAGCGAGCGAGACGATCTTCATGAAGTTGCGCTCGCGCAGCTCGCGCGCGACCGGCCCGAAGATGCGGGTGCCACGCGGGTTGTTCTGGGGGTCGATCAGCACCGCGGCGTTCTCGTCGAAGGCGATGTAGGTGCCGTCGTCGCGGCCGAACCCCTTCCGGGTGCGGACGACCACGGCGTTCACGACCTCGCCCTTACGCACGGACCCGTGCGGGATGGCTTGCTTGACGGTGCCGACGATGATGTCCCCCACGCCCGCGTAGCGGCGCTTGGAGCCGCCGCGGATGCGGATGCAGAGGATCTCGCGCGCGCCGGTGTTGTCGGCGACCCGGAGTCGCGTCTCGGGCTGGATCATCGCGTGCCGTCCCTACCTCGCCCTCTCCAGGATCTCCACCAGCCGCCAGCGCTTGGTCCGGCTCAGCGGCCGGCTCTCCATCACGCGCACGGTGTCGCCCTCGTGCGCCTCGTTGCGCTCGTCGTGGGCGTGCAGGGTGGTCGACCCGCGCACGATCTTCTTGTAGTGGCGGTGGCGACGGGTCAGGTCGATCCGGACCGTGATCGTCTTGTCGGGCTTCGCCGAGACGACCACGCCCTGACGCGTCTTCGGCCGTCCCGGCCCGTGCTCCCGCGGCGGTTGGACGCTGGGGGCGGGCTGCTGCGCCCGCTTCGCGCGGTCCTTCTCGCGTCGCTTCTTGCGCCAGCGGCTGCGCTGGGCGGCACCCTGCCGCCGGCGCTCCTGCCGCGCCTCGACCGCGTCCATCACGGTCTGCTGGTCAGCCATTCTCGCGCTGCCTCTTCAGCTCGCGGTCCACGTCGATGCCGCGCTCGCGTGCGATGGTCAGGCCGCGCGCCAGGTCGCGCCCTGCCTGCCCAAGCCGGGCGGTGTTCTCGAGCTGGCCGGTGGCGTGCTGGAAGCGCAGGTTGAAGAGCTCCTCGCGCGTGTTCCCAACGAACTCGACCAGCAGGTCGTCGGCCATGTCGTGCACCTCCTGAGGCTTCATGACGCCGCCTGGGCCCCCTCGCGGAGCACGAACTTGGTCTTCACCGGAAGCTTGTGGCCCGCCAGCCGCATCGCCTCCCGGGCGAGCGACTCCGGCACGCCGGCGAGCTCGAACATCACACGGCCGGGCTTGACTACGGCGACCCAGCCCTCGGGCGCGCCCTTGCCCGAGCCCATCCGGGTCTCGGCCGGCTTGGCCGTGACCGGCTTGTCGGGGAAGACGTTGATCCAGACCTTGCCGCCGCGCTTGATCTTCCGGGTCATCGCGATACGGGCGGCCTCGATCTGGCGGTTGGTCACCCAGCCGGCCTCGAGCGCCTTGATCCCGTACTCCCCGAACTCCACGCGCGTGCCGCCCTTCGCCAGGCCGGCACGCCTCCCGCGGTGCTGCTTGCGGTGCTTGACGCGCTTGGGCTGCAGCATGCCTTACCGGCCCTCCGGTCTCGGGGCGCCTCCGCCCCGCTGGCCGCGCCCGCCCGAGCCCCGGGAGCCGCCCTCGCGGCCGCCGCCACCCCGTCCCCCGCGCCCGCCGCCGTCGCGGCCGGCGCCGGCGGAGCTCGTCTGCTGAGGGGCCTCCATCTGCGTGAGGTCCTGCGCGAAGCCCTTGGGCATGATCTCGCCCTTGTTGATCCAGACCTTCACGCCGATCCGGCCGAAGGTGGTGCGGGCCTCGAAGAACCCGTAGTCGATGTCGGCGCGGAGCGTGTGCAGCGGCACCCTCCCATCCGAGTAGCCCTCGGTGCGCGCCATCTCCGCGCCGCCAAGCCGGCCCGACACCTGCACCTTCACGCCCTTGGCCCCGGACCTGATCGCCGAGGTGAGCGAGCGCTTCATCGCCCGCCGGAACGCCACACGATTCTGGAGCTGCTCGGCGATCGACTGGGCCACCAGCTTCGCGTCGAGCTCCGGTCGCTTGATCTCGAGGATGTTGACCTTCACGGACTTCCTGGTCATGCGGTGGAGCTCGCGCCGGAGCGCGTCCACCTCCGTCCCGGACTTGCCGATCACGATCCCGGGGCGGGCGGTGTTGATGTTCACCTCGATCTCGTTCTTGTCCTTGCGGATCGTGATGTCGGACAGGCCGGCGTGGGCGAGCTTGTTCTCGATGTGCTCGCGGATGCGGATGTCCTCGAAGAGGTAGTCCGCGAACTCCCTCTCGTTGAACCAGGTCGACTTCCAGTCGTGGATGTAGCCCACGCGCAGGATCTCGGGATGGACCTTCTGACCCATGGGGCTACCTGTCCTCTCCGTCGTTGTCGTTCGTCGTCAGCGTGATGGTCATGTGGCTCGTCCGCTTGCGAATGCGCGTGGCCCGCCCAAGCGCGCGCGGGCGGTAACGCTTGAGCGTGGGCCCCTCGTCCACGTACGCTCGCCCCACCACCAGCTCGTCGGCCGCGAGCTCGTGGTTGTTCTCCGCGTTCGCTACGGCGGAGTTCAGGAGCTTAAGGACGTCCCGCGAGGCCGCTCGCGGCGTGGTTGCGAGTATGGCACGCGCCTGGCTCACCGGCTTGCCGCGGATGTGCTCGATCACGAGCCGGGCCTTGCGCGGAGCGGTCCGCACGTACTTCGCGCACGCGCTGACCGCGATGGCGCCATCGGCGGTCCGTGGGGCGGGGACGGCGGCCCCGCGCTTCCGCCCGGCGGTGACCCCCGAGGCCGCGCGGCGGCGCTCCGGCTTGGCCTCCTCCGCGGGCGTCGCGTCTTCCTTCTCGGGCTCCGGCTCGCCCTCGGCCTCGGCAGCCTCGGCCTCCGCCTCCTCCTCGTCGGCGGCCTCCTTAGCCCCCTCGGCCTCCTCGGCGGCTGCCTCGGCAGCCGGGGCCTCCTCATCGGCCTTCTTGCGCCGCCGGCGGCGGGGGCGCTTCGGCTCGGGCGCCTCGGCCTTCTCTGTCGCCTGCTCCTCGCCCTCGGCCTGCTTGGCCTCGGCGGCGTCGGTCTCGACGGCGGCCTCGTCCGGCTTGCCCTGATCCGGCTGTGCTGGCTTGCGAGCCATCCCTAGCCCCGCATCCTCGCCTTGTCACCGCCGGCGTGGCCACGGAACAGCCGAGTGGGGGCGAACTCGCCGAGCTTGTGGCCAACCATCGACTCGGAGACGAAGACCGGCACGTGCTTGCGCCCGTCGTGGACGGCGATGGTGTGGCCAACCATCTCCGGGAAGATCGTGGACGCGCGCGACCAGGTCTTGATCATCTGCTTGTCACCCGAGGTGTTCATCACCTCGATGCGGCGGAGCAGGCGCTCCTCGGCCCACGGCCCCTTCTTGGACGAGCGGGACATGGCTCTAGCGCTTCCCCTTGCCGCGGCGGCGGCGCACGATCAAGCGGTCCGACGGCTTGCGCTTCTTGCGCGTGGGGTAGCCGAGGGTCGGGACGCCCCACGGCGTGACCGGGTGCCGGCCCGGCGTCGTGGACCCCTCCCCGCCGCCGTGCGGGTGGTCGACCGGGTTCATCGCGGTCCCGCGCGTCTGAGGCCGCTTGCCCTTGTGCCGGTTGCGGCCGGCCTTGCCGATCGAGATGTTCTGGTGGTCGGCGTTGCCGATCGAGCCGATGCTCGCGCGCGCGTCGAGCGGGACCATTCGCATCTCGCCCGACGGAAGCCGCAGCGTTGCCCGGCCGCCCTCCTTGGCCACGAGCTGGATCGCCGCCCCCGCCGAGCGGCCGATCTGACCGCCGCGCCCGGGCACGAACTCGACGTTGTGAACCGTCGTGCCGGTCGGGATCGAGCGGAGGGGCAGGCAGTTGCCGGGCTGGATGTCGGCGCCCGGGCCCGACGAGACGGTGGCCCCCACCCGCAGGCGGTTCGGGGCGAGGATGTAGGTCTTCTCGCCGTCGGCGTAATGGAGCAGCGCGATGTAGGCGCTGCGGTTGGGGTCGTACTCGATCGCGGCCACGCGGGCGGGCACGCCGTCCTTGCGGCGCTTGAAGTCGACCTTGCGGTAGCGGCGCTTGGCACCCCCGCCGCGGTGCCGCGAGGTCTTGCGCCCGCGCGAGTTCCGCCCGCCGCTCTTCGAGATGCCCTCGGTGAGCGACTTCTCCGGCTCGGAACGCGTCACCTCCGCGAAATCCGAGTAGGTGGCGAACCGCCGGCCGGGGCTGGTGGGCTTGTGACGCTTGAGCGGCATCCCCTACTCCCCCAGTTCCTGGCCTTCAAACAGCTCGATCCGGTCCTCGGGATGGAGCTGCACGATCGCCTTCTTCCACCCGCGGGTCTTCCCGGAGATCACCCCGCGGCGCTTGGGCTTGGGCCGCACCGACATGGTGCGCACGTCGAGCACGCGGACGCCGAAGATCTCCTCGACCGCCTGCCGGATCTGCGTCTTGTGCGCGCGGTCGTGGACGCGGAACGTGTACTTGTTGGACGTGAGGAGGGCGTAGCTCTTCTCCGACACGATCGGGCGGATCACGACGGTGCGGGCGTTCACGCGGCCACCTCCTCCGGCGACGGCGACTTGGCAACCCGGGTGAGCCCCTCGAGCGCCGAGTCCGAAAGCAGCAGGCGCGCCGCGCCGACGATGTCGGCGACCCCGACGGCGTCGGCCGGAAGCACCTCCACCTGGCGCAGGTTGCGGAACGACTTGACGGCGGCCTCCTCGCCCTCGCGCGCGAAGACGACGAGCGCCCGCCCTTGCCCGAAGCCGTCAAGCGCCTCGGATGCCTTGCGAGTGGACGGCGAGTCGAACGCCGAAGCCTCGATCACGGCGAGGCTGCCGCGCTCGGCGTGGAGCGTGAGCGCCGCTCGCAGCGCGCGGCGGCGGGCCTTGCGATTGACCTTGACGGCGTAGCCGCGCGGCTTCGGTCCGAACGCAACCCCGCCTCCCTTGCGGTGCGGAACGGAGAGCGCGCCGGCCCGAGCGCGCCCCGTCCCCTTCTGGCGGAAAGCCTTGGCACCGGTCATGGCCACCTCGCCGCGGGTGCGGGTCGACGCGGTTCCGCGCCGCCGCGCGTTCAGCTCGGCGCGCACGGCCTCGTGGACGAGCGCCATGTGGAACGGCTCGGCGAAGACCTCCTCGTCGAGATCGGCCTTGCCGGTCTTCCCGACGTATGGCGCGGTGGGCTTGGCCATCACCGGTCCGTCCTGATCTCCACGATGGACCCGCGGGGGCCGGGCACCGAGCCGCGGAGCAGCAGCAGGTTCTCGCCGGCCCGGACGTCGACGACCTCGAGGCCGCGCTGGGTGACC
>Ga0066660_10000344_pt1 | contig 15564 bp, 14 predicted proteins | sample GraSoiAngelo_109_FD_75177 | JGI IMG/M metagenome (GOLD analysis project Ga0066660, IMG submission 75177) | Grasslands soil microbial communities from the Angelo Coastal Reserve, California, USA - 14_0903_12_20cm | ecosystem: Environmental > Terrestrial > Soil > Grasslands | place: USA...
CTGGGCCACGGTCAAGGAACGGGCCAGGCCCACGATCCCGGCGACGTTCTCGGTGCCGGCCCGCCGGTTGCGCTCGTGGCCGCCGCCCAGCTGCTGCGGCTGCAATCCCGTTCCCGAGCGGACTACCAGGCAGCCCACGCCTTTCGGACCGTGCAGCTTGTGGGCGGACATGGAGAGGAGGTCGACGCCCATATCGTCCATCGGGGTCGGGATCTTTCCTGTCGACTGCACGGCGTCGGTGTGGAAGACGGCGCCACTGTGGGCGCGCGTCGCGGCCACCAGTTCGGCGATCGGCTCGATGGTGCCGACCTCGTTGTTGGCGTGCATGATGCTTACCAGGATCGTGTCCCGGCGCAGCGCGCGACGGAGGTCGTCCGGGTCCACCAAGCCGTCCCGGTCGACCAGGAGCCGGGTGACCTCGAAGCCCTCCTCCTCGAGGAACTCCGCGCAGCGAAGCACCGCGTCGTGCTCGATCCCGCTCGTCACCAGATGGCGGCCGCGGTCGCCCAGGCGGTGGGCGACGCCCCGTAAGGCGAGGTTGTCGGCCTCGGTGCCTCCTGACGTGAAGATGACCTCCCTGGCCTGAACGCCGAAGAAGGCGGCCGTCTCATCGCGCGCCTGGTCGATCGCCTGCCGGGCACGCTGGCCCAACCCGTATACGCTCGAGGCGTTGCCGTACTCCTCGGTCAGGTAGGGCATCATCGCGGCCAGCACCTCGGGATCCAGAGGCGTGGTCGCGGAATGGTCGAGGTAGACCATGGCTCAATTGTAAGGAGCGGTCGGGCTGTCTTCCGGCGGTCAGCGTCGGGGTGGCGCGGCCAGGAGATCGGTGAGGCGCCCGCGGTGGTCGCGAAGCCGCTGGTGGAGGTCGACCAGCTCGTCGCCGCTGATGGCTGAATCGATCCCGGCCGGTGCGCCTTCCGGATGCGGGCGCCGGCGCAGGAGGATGACCGCGATGAAGCTGACGCCGCAGCTGGCACAGGTAACGCTGACCGTGCAGTGGCTCCGGTCCTGGGAGAGCAGGGTGACCTCGCAGCCCGCCAGCGCCCGCGAGCAGCTGAGGCAGTTGTGATGGCGGGCACGCTCCTTGATCAAAGCGATCAGATCCACTGTGATCCACTATAGGCGGCCAATCCGCCCCGCCGAAGCCTCAGGATGGGGAGGCCAGGGCGTAGATCCGGATGAAGGGTCCGGGCCGGTTGAAGCCCTCGTATCCGCTCACCGGCACGTAGTAGCCGTCGATCACATCGAAGACGGCCGGGGGGCAGCCGGAGGCGGGACTGAAGGAGACAGCCGGCGGACCGGACGCGGCCAGGGCGCGCTCGAGGGGGCTGGCGCGGCTGCAACCCAGCGCCGGATTCTCGTAGGCGATCAAGATGTAGCGGACGCCGAGAGCCGACAGCATTCCTACTGTCGAGCTCGATGCCAGCTCTTCGGGGGTCAGGTCGTGGACCCGGTAGCGCGTGGTCAGCCGCCCGTCGAGGAAGGAGGCGATGTACAGGGTGGTCGCTCCATGGCTGTGGGTTCCGGCCGCGACCGAGGCCTGGTCGTGGATGCCGCCCGCCAGGTAAGGGACGGCGGCCAGGCCTCCCTCAGGCATGTGCGACTCCATCCAGTCGTAGGCCAGGGCCCGGGTGTCCGTCCGCGGTATCAGGACGTCGAAGCGGACGTCGTGGATCAGCGCCGGAAGCGCCACCAGCAGGAGCAGCACGCCCAGGCCGGCGGCGCGGACGAGCGGCGGAGAAGGAAGGCGGTGAAGACCGTCCGCCGCGACGCGCCCGCCAAGCAGGAGCAGGGGCGGGATCAGGGGGTCCACGTAGCGGAAGAAGACCGAGTGCCCACTTCCGATCAGGACGTAGGTCGCGGCCACGAAGGCCAGGATCACCCAGTCCGTCCGTGTCCGGCGGGCCAGCGCCAGGGCCAGCCCCCCCATGGCCAGGATGAACAGCGGCGGATCGAGACCGTACCAGAGCGCGATCGGCATCCTGAGCCAGCCCACTTCGGGTGCCGTCTGGCGCTCGAGGTGATAGAAGACGTAGCCGATCCCGTGCAGCGTGGTCGCCGGGTGGAGCAGCAAGAAGGGCGATCCCAGGATGAGGAAGGCGACGGCGATCGCCGCCACCCCGGCGATCCGGCGCGCACTGGCCGAAAGAGCGACGCCCTGGGCGCGATCGCGCAGCGCCTGCGCCGCCGCCACGCCCGCGCCGGCCAGGGCTCCGCTGTACTTGATCGAGGCTGCCAGGCCCACCAGCGCGCCGCAGACCGGGATGGTGGCGGATGCCGCCGCCAGCCGGTCGGCCGCCAGCAGCACCAGCAGGCAGGCGAAGGTGACCGGTACGTCGAGGGTGGCGAAATGGCTGTCCCGAACGGGCAGGAAGGCTACGGTGAGCCCGGCAGCGGCGATCAGCGCCGCCGTCCGGCCGTAGGCCTGCCGCCCGAAGCGGAAGAGCAGGAGCACCATCGCGGCCCCCAGCAGCGCGTCGAGGCAGCGGACGGCAAGGTAGGCGGAGGCCTGGCTGGAAACGATGCCGATCGCGCGCAGCGGCGCCAGCCAGAGGGCGGCGATGAAGAAATAGAGGTGCGGCCAGTCGGCGAAGTGGGGATCGAGGACTCCGCTGAGGATGCCCATCGCCCGACCCACCACCACGTCCTCGTCCGGGCGGTAGAGGGCGGGCAGGCCGAAGCCGATCCCGTAGAGGCGTAGCCCAAGGCCCATCATCGCCAGGCCACCGGCTGCGGCCACCTCGAGGGTTGGGCCGCGCCCAAGACCCGCCTCAGTGAGCCGGGATGATGAGGTTGTCCGACTCTCCGTAGGCGTCCACCGGCACCGGCGTCAGCTGGTGCTTGCGCGCCTCCAGCTTCTTGACGGCGTCGATCGCCGCGGTGGTCGCGTCGCCGACCGCGGTCGTGATCTGGCGCGTGAGCTGGGAGCGGACGTCGCCCGCGGCGTAGACACCGGGGACGCTCGTCTCCATGGTCGAGTCGGTGATCAGAAAGTTGAGGGCATCGTGCTTGGGATGCTCCCGGTGGTCGAAGAACTGAACGTTGGGCTGGAAGCCGATGAAGACGAAGAAGCCGGCCACGGGCAGCAGCCGTGGGCTGGCGCCGTGCTCCTTGACGCTGATCCCGGTGACTCCGTTCTCGTCCCCCTGGACCTCGGTCACGATGGTGTTGAGGATGACCTCGATCTTGGGGTTCTTGCGCGCCGCCTCGACCAGGATGGCCTGGGCCCGGAAGTGCGTACGGCGGTGGATCAGGTGGACCTTGCGGGCGTAGCGGGTGAGGAAGGCTGCCTCCTCAACGGCCGCGTCGCCTCCACCCACGACGGCGACGTCCTGCTCCTTGAAGAAGGCGCCGTCGCAGATCGCGCACTGGGAGACGCCGCGCCCCTGGAAGTCCGACTCGCCCGGGATGCCCAGCTTCTTGGGCTCGCCGCCCGCGGTCAGGATGACGAAGTCGGCCTCGTAGGTTCCGCTCTCCGTCTCGACCCGCTTGCGCTCCCCGCCGTTGCGGATGGCGGTGACGTTCGCCGTCTCGATGTCGACACCGAACTTACGCGCCTGCTCGGCCATGCGCTCCGCCAGCTGGGCCCCGGTGATGTGGTCGAAGCCGGGGTAATCCTCGATCGCCTCGGTATTGAGGAGCTGGCCTCCGGGCGCGCCACGCTCGAGAAGCACCGTCCTGACGCGAGCCCGGCCGGCGTAAAGCGCGGCGGTCAGGCCTGCCGGCCCCCCGCCCACGATCACGATGTCGTATTTGCGGTCGGTTGTCATGCCCGCGCGTGCTCCATGATATCTAAGCACCCCGTGCCTTCCAGTATTCCCGGAAGTGCCGGGCTGTAACCGGGTGTCGTATCGAGGCTCAGGAGGTGCGGACTGGTGACAGCGACGTGATCCGGGGGCGGCGCGACCCCAACCCGGCCCGCATCCTGCCCCTGAGGGCGCCCGGCCGGGCGGGCCAGGCTCACCTGGTCTGGGCCTACCAGACGCACGTGACGGCGATCTACCAGTATGTCTACAGCCGGGTCGGAAACCGGGCGGATGCCGAGGACCTCACATCGCAGGTGTTCATGAAGGCGATCAACGGTATGCGGGACGACGTCTCGGTAGCCGAGCTGCGAAGCTGGCTCTACCGGGTGGCGCAGACCACCCTTGCCGACCACTGGCGTCATTACTACGCCGAGGAGACCACCGAGCTGCTGGAGAACGTGGCCCCACCGCCACCTCACCCGGAGAACGCGGAGGCGGCCCAGCGGGTCGAGGCCCTGCTGGAGACGCTCCCCGAGCAGTATCGTCGGGTCCTCGAGCTGCGCTTCCTCAAGGGCTACTCGGTGCGGGAGGTCGCCCAGGAGCTCGGGCTCTCCGAGACCAACGTCAAGGTCATCCAGTTCCGTGCCCTGAACCGAGCCGGGCGGGAGCGACGGGAAAATTGAAAGGCCGAGGTAGCTGAATGGACGACGACCCCGAACAGCTCGATAAGTACGTCGAGGACCTGCTCCAGGACCGCAAGCCGGAGCGGACCTCCCTCGGCGACGAGGACGCCCTGCGGGCCCGGCAGGCGGCCGCCATGCTGCGCGCCGCCCGGCCCGGCGCCAGCCTGCCGTCAGGCGATTTCGTGCGGCGGATCCAGCGCTCCATAGAGGAATGGGTGCGGCCCCAACAGGAGGCGGCGGCGCCGCGTCGCGACCTCAGCCGCAGGTCGCTGCTTCTCGGAGGCGCCGGCGGGCTGGCTGCCGGGCTGGTCGCCGCTGTTGCCGGCCAGCGACTCCTGCATCCATCGAGGAACCTCGGCGGCCAGCCGCCCCTGGTCACGGAGGGGACCTGGCGGGAGGTCGTGGCGCTCCAGGCCCTGCGCGACGGGGTGCCGACCCGTTTCAGCAGCGGCGCGCTCGAGGGGTACCTGCTGCGCACCGGCCAGGAGGTCCGGGCCCTGTCCGCTGTCTGCACCCACATGGGCTGCCTCCTCAACTGGAGTACCTTCCGCAGCGAGTTCGAATGCCCCTGTCATGGCGCGACCTTCGACATCAACGGCGAGCCCTCGGGCGACTACAGCGATCCCAACGCGCTGCGGCCGCTCCCCGTGCTCGAGGTCCGCGTCGTCAGGGGTACGGTCCAGGTCTACACTGTCTGACGCTGTTCGACGCCGCGGGCGAGCGAAACCAGAGTCCGCGCCGCCACGTTATATAGACTCGGATCGCATGGAAGGTCTGCCCAGCACGCCGGTCCTCGACCGGATCCGCCTGCCTTCTGACCTCCGCCTCCTCTCCTTGACCGATCTCCGGCGCCTGGCGGAGGAGATCCGGCAGTTCCTGCTGGTGACCGTCTCCCGGACCGGCGGCCACCTCGGTCCCAACCTCGGGGTCGTCGAGCTGACGCTGGCCCTGCATCGTGTCTTCGACAGCCCGCGCGATCGCATCCTGTGGGACACCGGCCACCAGGCCTACGTCCACAAGCTGCTCACCCGGCCAAAAGAGGGGTTCGCCCGCCTTCGCAAGCTGGGCGGGATGAGCGGCTATCCCAACCGCGCCGAGAGCGAGCACGATTTCATCGAGAACAGCCACGCGTCGACCGGCCTCAGCTACGCGGCCGGCATGGCCGAGGCCCGGCGGACCGAGCCCGGCGCCGGGCGGGTGGTGGTGGTCGTGGGCGACGGCGCCCTCACGGGCGGTATGGCCTACGAGGCGCTCAACAACATCGGCCACCGGCAGACGCCGGTCATCATCGTCCTCAACGACAACGGCCGATCCTACGCGCCTACCATCGGCGGGCTGGCGCGCCAGCTGGCCCAGCATCTGACCGTCCTCAACCCGACCTATCACCGGACCAAGGGCATGGTCGACCGCACCCTGCGCCGCCTGCCGGGCGGCGATACCGCCATGGAGGCGGGGCGTCGCATGAAGGAAGGCTTGAAGGAGCTGGTTTCGCCCCGGACCGTGTTCGAGGCGCTCGGCCTGAAGTACATCGGACCGCTCGACGGGCACAACCCGGTGGAGCTGGAAGGGTACCTGCGGCAGGCCGAGCGTCTCCAGTACCCCGTGGTCGTCCACGTCGTCACCAGGAAGGGACGCGGCTACGGGCCGGCCGAGGAGGACGAGATCGACCACCTGCACGGAGTCAGCGCCTTCGACGTCTCCACGGCCAGGCCGCTCGCCGGCCGCAAGCTGTCCTACACCGATGTCTTCGGCGAGGCGCTGGTCGCCGAAGCCGAGGCCGACGACCGGATCTGCGCCATAACCGCGGCCATGGGCAGCAGCGGCGGGCTGGGGCCCTTCGCCGAGCGTTTCCCCGATCGCTTCTACGACGTCGGAATCGCCGAGCAGCACGCCGTGACCTACGCCGCCGGGCTGGCCATGGCCGGCAGGCGTCCGGTGGTGGTCATCTACTCCACTTTCCTGCAGCGGGCCCTGGACCAGGTGATGATGGACGTCTGCCTGCACCGGTTGCCGGTCACCTTCGTCCTCGACCGGGCTGGGATCACGGGCGACGACGGACCCTCTCACCACGGCATCTTCGACCTCACCTTCCTGCGGGCCATGCCTGGGCTGACCGTGAGTGCGCCGAGCGACGCCCAGGAGTTGCGCGACCTGCTGCACACCGCCTTGAGCGACGCCTCGGGCGGGCCGTTCGCCATTCGCTTCCCCAAGGGGACGGTGGTCGAGGGCCCAGGCCGTCCGGTGCGCATCCTCCCGCCGCCCGATTGGGAGGTGCTGCGCCAGGGCGGCGCCGCCCTGGTGCTGGCCACGGGCAAGATGGTCCAGGTCGCGCTTGACGCCGCCGGCCTGCTCGAGGGCGAGGGGATCGCCCTGACCGTGATCGACGCCCGCTACGTCAAGCCGCTCGATTCGCGGCTTGGGACCTGGGCGCGGCGCCATCCGGCGGTGGTGACCGTCGAGGACAACGTGGCTGCCGGGGGCTTCGGGTCGGCGGTGGCGGAGGCCCTCGCCGGGATGGGCATCCCGGTCACGATCCTGGGGGTGCCCGACGCCTTCGTCGAGCACGGGTCGCAGGCTGAGCTGCTGGAGCGGCTGGGACTCGACGCCGAGGGCGTGGCGGCGGAGGTCCGGCGCCTGGTGCAGGACGGCTCGATCGCGCCTCAAAAGGCGCTCGGCGGCCAGCCCGCGTCCTGATCGCTGGCCGGCCGCCGGGGCCGGATGGGTAGAATCCAGTGGGCGCGTTGAACTGGCGCCCGTGGAGGGCCTATTGGAAGACGCGCTGCGGATCGCCATCATCGGTCCGCCCTGGTATCCCCTGCCGCCGAACGGGTATGGGGGCACGGAGCTGGTCGTGCACCTGCTGGCGACCGAGCTGCGCCGGCTGGGACATCACGTCCAGGTCTTCGGCGCCGAGCACTCGGCTGCGGGTGTCGAGATGGTCGCGGACGCCTCCTGGGCTTCTGACCTCGGAAGCTCGAGGGAATCGGTGCGGCTTGCGACCTACCTGGCGCGGGTCTACCAGAGGCTCCGTCCGCAGCAGTTCGACGTCATCCACGACCACACCGGGCCGGCCGGGTTGCTCCTCGCCATTCACAGCGGTCTGGCGCCGGTGACCGTCCACACCGTCCACGGCGAGCTGACCGAGCCCATACGCACCTTCTACACGCAGGTGGAGGACGAAGCCCGCCTCTTCGCGATCAGCTCCAGCCAGGCCCAGACCGCGCCGGAGGTCCGCTTTCGTGGCGTGGTTCACAACGCCGTGACGCCGCCGCACGTCGCCCCTAGCCAGAGGCGGGAACGGCACCTGATCCAGGTGGCCAGGATCACCCCGGACAAGGGGCAGCACCTCTCCATCGAGGTGGCTCGGCGCGCCGGGCGCAAGCTGATCCTGGCTGGCAAGGTGGAGCGCACACAGGCCGGGCAGCGCTACTTCGAGGACGAGATCGAGCCCCACCTCGGCCGCCAGGTCGAGTATTACCCCAACCTGGCCGGGGCGGAGAAGGAGCGATTGGTGGCCAGGGCAGCCGCCGCCATCTTCCCCTTGCAGTGGTCGGAACCCTTCGGCCTGGCGATGGTGGAGGCCATGGTGCTGGGCACGCCCGTGCTGGCCTTTGCCTCCGGCTCGGCGCCGGAGCTGATCACTCCCGGGGTCACCGGCTTCCTCAGCAACGACGTGGACCAGATGGTGGCTGCCGTCCAACTGCTCGACGAGATCGATCCTGAAGACTGCGCCGCCTGCGCCCGCGAGCGCTTCAGCCCGGGCCGGATGGCCCGCGGCTACCTGGAGGGATACTCGTCCAGCTCGAGCGCCCGGGCTCACCATCAGCCGCAGGCGCCCCTCGGCCACCGCGTACCCGACTAGTCCGGCGTCCGGTTCGCGGACTGCCGGCGCCCTAGCGTGCCGGCCGGCCGCTGCTGGGCTTTACGGCCTGGCCCCGCGCCGGCCTTACGGCCGCACCAGCCGGGACGCTCAGGGCGGCAGATAGCGCGGCCTGCGCTTCCTGCACCACCCGGTCCATCGCCGCCATGGCGGCTATGGCGTCGCCCGACTGGTAGTCGAGGGCCTGCCGTTCCAGCGTCGCCAGCCGCCGCTGGTCGGCGTCCAGCAACTTGTTGAAGGCGGCGTGGGCCGGGCTGCGCAACTCCGACGCCGGCTGCCGCAGGTGCTCGAGCGCGTCGTGGTCGCGCTGGTAGGCGCTGACCACCGCCGACCCGGGATCGACCGCCTCCTGTGCCCGCCGGGTCAAGGTGACGGCGGCGGTCTGCAGGGAGCCCGGGACCACGGCAGGCATCTGCGCGCCCAGCGCCGCGCGGGCGGTGGGCAGGCGCAGGCCGAGGTGAAGTGCGGGCAGCGGTTTCCAGGAGGCCTGGGCGGCGTGGGCCGCCAGGATCGAGCTCACGGTGACCGCGATCACCACCGCCAGCAGGCGGTTCGTCATCTCGATTACCATGGCGCCTCGAACCTCACGCTAGCGCCCCGACCCGGCCGGGAACATAACGATCCGCCTTTCGTCACCTGCCGTGTCAACTCGTGGCGGCCGTGCGCGTCGACGCCACCATCCTCTTACGGCGCGCTACGGCGCCTACAGTAGAGGCTCGGCCGGCCGGGCGATGCGCGGATCCCAGACGTCGGTGGAGAGGACCAGGGTGACCGGGCCGTCGTTGACCAGGCTGACCGTCATGTGGGCGCCGAATGAGCCGGACGCCACCGCGGCTCCGGCCTGGCTGAGGCAGGCGCAGAACCGGTCCATCATCGGCCGGCCCAGCTCGGGCCGCGCCGCCCTGAGGAAGCTGGGCCGGTTCTGGCCGCGGGTGTCAGCGAACAGGGTGAACTGGGAGACGACCAGGAACTGGGCCCCCACCTGGCTGGAGTCCAGGTTGAACTTGCCCTCGCCGTCGCTGAAGACGCGGAGACGGAGGATCTTCCTCGCCAGCCGCTCGGCGTCTGCGTCCGTGTCGCCCTCGGCCACGCCGAGCAGGATCAGGAAGCCGTGCCCGATGGCGGCCTGCCCGCCGTCCCAGCGGACCCCAGCCTCGCGCACACGCTGCACGACGGCGCGCATCTCCGGCTTCTGTCAGGCTCCCAGCCGGCCCAGCCCGCGGTAGATGCGCATGGCCTCGGCCTCGGCCTCCAGGAAGGTGGGCGCGAAGTCACGCATCCCCTGCAGGCTGAAGCCCCACATCCCCGGCTTGTCCCGGCGGTAGTAGGGGTTCGGATGGTAGGTCGGCGGATAGAAGGTTATGGCCCCGTCGCGCATGCGCTTGATCACCGGCCGGGCTGCCAGAGCGTCGTCGATCGGCATTCCCGAGGGCAGCCGGCCCTGGCGGATCTCGATGGACCGCAGCTTGGCGATGGGGTTGTCCTCGTCCTGCACCCGGGCGCGTGCCTGCAGGCGCTGGCTGCAGTCGTTGAGGAAGTAGAGGGTGGCGATGGCGTCGGTCTCGTCCCCTTGCAGCCGGAGGAAGCCGGCGGCGGACAGATGCGGACCTTCCTCGTTGCGGGCATGCCGGAAATATTCCATCGAGAAGAGGTCCCTGGACCTCGGTGTGGCCAGCCAGAAGCGGTCACCGCGCCAGTCGCGGCTGGAGCCGAAGGCATGCGTGTCCGCCTCCAGCTCTGGGAGGTGCGCCGGATCCACGTCGTAGAGGCGATAGAAGAGCACGCGGCGCATAGGACAGGCCGCCGTCAGGATACGGAGCCGGCGACAGCCTCCATTCTAAGAAGTCTCACGCTGTGAGGCCGCAGTGCGAGTCGCACCGCGTCCCGGTGGACGCCGAGGGTACGTCCACCCCGGCGGGGTGACCACAGGTCGCGCAGGCGAAAAGGTCCTGGCGCGGCGCTGAGGTCGTGGAACGCCAGCTCGTGGATCCGGGCCGAAGCCGACCAGTTGTAGATGGCGACCACGAGCGCTCCCTCGGGCTCGCGACGGGACCATACCGGCGGCAGCTCTTCGGGGGTCGAGAACCAGTGGTCGCCCGCCTCGCCGTCAGGAGCGCGGAACAGGTGGTGGGGCTCGGCCGCCGTGCCGCCCACCAGGGCCAGCAGGTTCGGGTTGCGCAGCAGGTCGAGCCGTTCCGCCGGGAGGCGCTCGAGGTCGTCGCTGTAGAGGAAGACGCCGCCGGACAGGGCGGCGATGGTGATCATCACCCGAGCCTCGTCCAGGCTCAGCTGTGGGTTCACCATCACCACGTCGGCGTCCACCGCGAACAGGGTGCGGTCGAAAAAGACACGCGCCGACTGGTTGCGCGCCATCCAGACGATGTAGGGGAAGCCGACCACCGGTTCGACGGCCTTTCCATCCAGCACCTGCGGCGCGCCGACGTCGCCCCCGGTCCGGCATCCGTGGACCAGGCCGGTGACCGGCATCAGCGGAGCGCCGCAAGCCAGGATGAAGGCCTCCGGCGGCGAGCCCGGGGGATTGACGGAGTCCGCGATCTGCTGCAGGCCGATGCGCAGCGCTTCGATGCCGGTCACACGGGTGCGCGCCCGCCGGCCCTCGTAGGCGCCGCCGTAGAGGAAGTCGATCTTGAAGTAGGTGAATCCGTCGCGGCGCAGGCCGCGGAAGAGCGTCTTCAGGAAGCGCAGGGCCTGCGGGTGGGTCGCGTCCAGCAGGTGGTAGGGCCGTCCCAGGCGGGGATCGACCAGCAGCTCGCCGTCGCGCCGGTGCAGCAGCCAGTCGGGATGGTCCCGGGCCAGCTCGGAGTCGGCGGCAACGTGGAAGGGTGCGAGCCAGATGCCCGCTGCCAGCCGGTGCCGGTGGATGCTGGTGGTCAGCGCCCTGAGCCCGCTCGGAAACTGCTCCGGGTTCGCACTCCAGTCGCCCCAGCGCTGCCAGCGTGGCATCCATCCGTCGTCCAGCTGGATCACCGGTCGCGCCCCGGCGCCGCGGCCCAGCTGGGGCAGGCGCCGGGCCACGAATGCGGCATGGCGGCGGACGTCGCCTTCGGTCACGGCCAATCCCAGGTGATACCAGGAGCACCATCCGCGGGGCACGGTCGGAAACAGCGTCCGGCCGCTGGCGTCGCCGGCGAGGCGCAGGCCCTTGAGCAGTGTCTGCGTGCCGTCCTCGCCGTAGAGGATAAGTACCGGGTCCGAGACGATGCCGGTATGGGCTGGGACCTCCAGCCGCAGCGGCTCGGGCGCGCCGGTACGCTGCTCCGGCTGGGAGAGCGGGGCTCCGTGCTGCTCGACCTGGAAGAGGGGGATGGCACCGGGGTCCAGGCCGGAGGGCTGCCGGCCGCGGTGATAGCGCCACTGGAAGACGGTTGCGAACCGGCTCGCCCGCAGGACCTGGGCCACGAACATGGAGTTGCGATCCCGCCCGTACAGGGCTGCGGTCCACCAGGAGTGATGAGTCGTCCGCTGCGGGTCCTTGCCCGAGTCATCCAGGGTGTGCACCCCCGCGTAGTCCCATGACTGGAACCCATTGATGAGCACGCTGGCCTCCCAGGGTGTGTCGGTGACGGTCAGGGCGCCGCCTTCCTCGGCGTCGACCACCATCGGCCGCCAGGCGTCGAAGACGACGCTGGCGTCGGACTCGTTGTCGAGCTGGCACTCGAGGACGATCCCCCCTTCGTAGGCGGTCAGCCGGGCAGTGGCGCGGGTCGGGCCGGCCCGCCAGGAGAGCGTGCCTTCATCGCCGGGTTCTGGCTCCTTTATCGACCGGTACCAGCGGTCGTCGAGCTGGACGGCGCAATGCGCGTCACGCACCAGCTGGCGTTCGCCGTCGCCGATGCTGAAGGTCCCGCGGCGGGGGTCGGCGCGGACCTGGAGCGGGCCGGTCAGTCCAGCGTCAACCTCGGGGCGCGCTGCCGGCGCACGCGCCCGTACGGTTTGCGCCCCTCGAGGGACTGGATGAAGAGATAGATATGGCGAGCGGCGGGAGGCTGCAGGCCGCCGAGCCAGATGGGATGGATCTTCAGCTTGGCCGCCAGCAGGTCCCGGACCTCGCGGGCCTCCTCATTGCGACGATCCGCGAGGTCCTGCACTTCGGCCGTCCCCCTTTTCGGAGCCCGGCCGTTGGACGCACCGTCGCCAGAGCTCCGTTTCGCATCACTCATCGTGCTGTGCGGCAGGAATGACGCCTCATTATCGAGCGCACTCTGTCAAAAATCAACCACGGAGCTTAACCGCCTCTAACCTGGAGGCAGCGGCTGCGCCGTCCTGGAGTCGGGTCTCTTAGCGGCTGCCAACCTCAACCACCCAGGTAGGCCTTGCGCACTTCGGGGTTGCGCCGGAGCGCAGACCCGGTGCCGCTGAGCAGGATGCGGCCGGTCTCCACCACGTAGGCGCGGTCGGCCAGCTCCAGTGCCCGCAGCGCGTTCTGCTCCACGAGCAGGACGGTGACGCCCTCCTTGTGGATCCGTTCGATCACCTCGAAGACGGCGTCCACCATCTGGGGCGCGAGTCCGAGGGATGGTTCGTCCAGAAGGAGCAGGCGCGGGCGCGCCAGCAGGCCGCGGGCGATGGCCAGGATCTGCTGCTCCCCGCCCGAGAGCTGGCCGGCGGGCAGATTGCGGCGCTGCCCCAGGATGGGGAAGCGTTCCATCAGCTCGGCGATCTCGCGCTCCACCACCTGGCCGTCGCGGCGGACCCAGGCGCCCAGCTCCAGGTTCTCCCGGACCGTGAGGCGGGCCAGGATCTCGCGCCCCTCTGGCACCTGCACCAGCCCGCCGCGGACTATCCGGTCAGGGGAGGCGGTGGTCAGGTCCAGGCGGTCGAAGCGGGCCGTTCCCGCCCTGGGCCGCAGCAATCCGGACAGTGTGTTGAGGATGGTCGACTTGCCCGCGCCGTTGGCGCCGATCAGGGCCACGATCTCGCCCTTGGCGACGCCGAAGGAGACGCTGCGCACCGCCTGAATCGCGCCATAGGCGACCTCCAGCTCCTTCACCTCCAGCAGGGGGGCCGCCGGCTCCGCCGCGGCCGGCGCCCGGGCCGGCGCCTGGACGTCGATCTCCTCGGAGCCCGGTACGTGGGCCGCGGTCTTCTCGGCTTCCTTGCCCAGGTAGGCTTCGATCACCGCCGGATCGCTTGACACCTTGACCGGCGAGCCGTCGGCGATCTTGCGGCCGAAGTTGAGGACCGCGATCTGGCGGCAGACACCCATCACCAGCCGCATGTCGTGGTCGATCAGGAGCACGGTGAGGCCCTCGGCGTTCAGCTGCTGGATCAGCTCCCGCACCCGGTCCTTCTCGGCCGGGTTCATCCCCGCCGCCGGTTCGTCGAGGATCAGCAGCCGCGGGCGCAGGGCCAGGGCCCGAGCCACCTCCAGCCTGCGCTGGTCGCCGTAGGAGAGGGTCCACGCCGGGCGCGGCCCGTCCCTCTCGGACTCGAGCCCCACCCGCCGCAGGAGGCCGCGGGCTTCCTCCAGGCGCTCCTGCTCGCCACGTCGAAGCGGCGGCAGCGGCAGCAGCTGCGCCAGCGTGTCGTCGGGCCGGCGCGGGTGCATCCCGACCAGGACGTTCTCCACCGCGGTCAGGTTGCGGTAGAGCCGCAGGGTCTGGAAGGTGCGCGCCACGCCCAGCCCGGCGACCGCGTGCGGCGGCCGGCGGGCCAGCTCGACCTCGCCCGCGGGCGTGCCCAGGCGGACGCTTCCCGACTGGGTCCGCAGGTAGCCGGTCACCAGGTTGACCAGCGTCGTCTTGCCGGCCCCGTTGGGTCCGATCAGGCCGAAGATGGCGCCCTCCTCGATCTCCAGCGACACGCCATCGACGGCGTGGACGCCGCCGAAATGACGGATGACGTCAGAGAGCCGAAGCAGGACTCCCACGCACCCTCCCGCGCCGGTGAAGCCAGCGCGGCCGGATCAGCGCCAGGCCGCCTCGGCCCACGATCCCCTGCGGCCGGAAGATGATGACCAGGATCAGGATCACGCCGTTGATGACGTCGCGGTAGTCGCGGACGAAACGGAGGATCTCGGGTAGGGCCGTGAGGAAGACGGCTCCCACGATCGGGCCGAGCACGTTGCTGGTCCCTCCCACCACGGCGAAGGTGAGGATCTGGATGGTGCGGCTGATACCGTACTCCGTGGGATCGACGAAGAAGTTGATGTGCGTCTCCAGCGCTCCGGCGTAGCCGGCCAGGATGGCGCCGATGACGAAAGCGATCATCTTGTAGAGCGGAACGTTGATCCCGTTGCTCGAGGCGGCCAGCTCATCCTCACGAATGGCAGCCCAGGCCTGGCCCAGCCGGGTGCGGGTCAGGCGCCAGACGAGGTAGGTGAGCACCGGAATGGAGACCAGTATGGGCACGATCCCGCCCAGCGGGTCGGCGGTCGGATTCTTCAACCCCTGTCCCTCGCCGGTGATCGGGACGTTGAGGATCACGCCCAGCAGCAGCGCCTCCACGAAACCGATGGTCGCAATCGCCAGGAAGACCCCCCGCAGCCGCAGCACCGGGAGGCCGACCAGCACGCCTGCCGCGCCGGCCAGGAGCGAGCCGAGGAGCATGTCGAGCGGCAGCGGCCATTGAGGGTAGAGGCTGAGGAGAACCGTGGTGTAGGCGCCGATGGCCATGAAGCCCGCGTTGGCGAGGGTGAGCTGCCCGGAATAGAAGGTGACGAAGATGGAGATCGCCAGGATGGCGTTGATCCCCATCTGCGCCACCAGCAGCTCGTGCGAGTTGTAGAAGCCGATCGGATCGGTCAGCAGCTGGATGAAAAAGTCCACTCAATCCTTCAAAGGCGTTCGTGCAACCTGGTGCCGAAAAGGCCCTGGGGGCGCACGATCAGCATCACGAAGAGAGCGGCGAAGGCTACCCCGGCCGCTATGTTGCTTCCGAAGCGCACGAAGGCGAGCACCTCGATCAGCCCCAGCAGGTAGCCGCCCGTGACCGCGCCCGGGATGCTGCCCATGCCGCCCAGCACGATCACCGCCAGCCCCTTCAGCTCGACCTGGTCGCGCCCGATGTAGGGGCTGATGTCCGAGATCGCGATCCCGAAGAGGATGCCGGCCAGCCCGCCCAGCGCCGAGGAGATGAACAGGGTGGAAGCGAAGATCCGGTCCACGTCTATGCCCAGAAGGGTGGCTGCCTTACGGTTCTCGGCCACGGCCCGCAGCGCTCGTCCCACCTGGGTGAAGCGGATCACCGAGCCGAGCACCAGCATCAGGATGATGGTGGTGACCAGAATGCC
>Ga0066660_10000351_pt1 | contig 15472 bp, 17 predicted proteins | sample GraSoiAngelo_109_FD_75177 | JGI IMG/M metagenome (GOLD analysis project Ga0066660, IMG submission 75177) | Grasslands soil microbial communities from the Angelo Coastal Reserve, California, USA - 14_0903_12_20cm | ecosystem: Environmental > Terrestrial > Soil > Grasslands | place: USA...
AACCGGGACGTAACCACCATCTCCGAAGTCATCCGCGGCATCTACGCGACCTGAGACGGAGGCCGATGCCCAGGTACGCCTATACCGCGATCACCCCGCAAGGAGCCGAGGTGAGCGGTGTGCTGGCTGCCGACAGCAGGCAGGCCCTCAGCGCCGAGCTCACCACCCTCGACCTCCACGTGGTTTCCGCCGCTCCAAAGAAGAGCATCCTGCAGTTCGAGATCACCAAGAAGCGTGTGCCCCGCAAGGAGGTCATGCACTTCTCCCGCCAGCTCGGAGCCTTCCTGGCCGCGGGCATCCCCATCCTCGACGCCATCGAGGCCATCGCGGCCGAGACGTCCCACCGCACCTTCAGGGCCGCCCTGCTCGACATCGCCGAGGATCTGCGGGGAGGCGAGACCTTCTCCAACTCGGCCGCCGCCCACCGCGAGGCCTTTCCCGACTTCTACCTGGGCATCCTGCGCTCGGCCGAGGCCACGGGCGACCTGGACGAGGTCCTCGACCAGCTCTCCGAGTACCTGGAGCGCGACCTCGACGCCAAGCGCAAGGTCGCCTCTGCGCTGGTGTACCCGGGTGTGGTCCTGGCGATGTCCATCGTCACCGTGGTCGTGCTCACGTCCTTCGTGCTGCCCAAGTTCGAGAGCTTCTTCCACCAGCTCCACGCCAAGCTGCCCCTGCCCACCCGGATACTGCTCGACCTCTCCCACTTCCTCTCCATGTGGTGGTTCGCGTTCGTCGCCGGCGCCGGGACGCTCGTGGCCGCGGCCACCGCCAGCCTGCGCACCGAGAAGGGCCGCGACACCAGGGACCGCTTCCTCCTCAAGGTGCCCGTGGTGGGCGACCTGCTGCGCCACGCCGTCCTCGAGCGCTTCGCCCGGATCCTGAGCGCCATGGTGCGGGCCGGCGTCCCTCTCCCCGAGGCCCTGGTCGTGACCGGCCACGGCACCAACAACGTCGTCTACCGCCAGGGCCTCATGACGGCGAGGGAGGCCATGCTCAGGGGCGAGGGCCTGGCCCAGCCGCTCGCGGACACCGGCCTGTTCCCGGCCGCGGCCAGGCAGATGATCAGGGTGGGAGAGGAGACGGGCTCCCTCGAGCGCCAGCTCGATGCGGCCGCGGCCTACTTCGACCGCGAGCTCGACTACAAGCTCAAGCGCTTCACCGGTCTGTTCGAGCCCGCGGTCATCCTCGCCATGGGTCTGGTGGTGGGGTTCGTGGCCATCGCCCTGGTCTCGGCCATGTACGGCATCTTCAGGCAGGCCCGCCTGTGAGGCACGGGACCGGACCGGGCCGGGACGAGCGGGGCGAGACCCTGGTGGAGATCGTCGTCGCCGTGGCCATCCTCGGCCTGGCCGCCACCGTCCTGGTGGGGGCCTTGGGCACGGTCACCAGCGCCTCGTCCCTCCACCGCCACCAGGCCACGGCCGAGACCGCCGTCCGCACCTACGCCGAGGCGGTCAGGGCCGTGGGCTACCGGGACTGCCGGGCGCCCGTCACCTACGCCGCCGCCGACGTGGGGTTCGCGGTCCCGGCCGGCTTCGACACCTCCGTGCCCCAGGTGTCGTACTGGGACGGCGCCGGGTTCGCCGCCCCCTGCCCACCGGTCGGCGCCACCGGTCCGCAGCTGCAGCTGGTCACCCTCGAGGTCCACGCCCTCGACGGCCAGGAGTCCGAGACCGTGCGTCTCACGGTGCGGTCGCCATGAGCGCGAGACAGAGGGACAGGGACGAGGGCGGCTTCAGCCTCATCGAGCTGGCCGTGGCCATCTCCGTCCTGGGCCTGGTCATGGGCGGCCTGGTCGGCGTGTTCGTCACCCTGCTCGAGCTGGCGCCCACGACGGGCTCGATCTTTTCCGAGTCCCACGACGCTCAGCTGGCCGCGAGCTACTGGGTGACCGACGTGGAGAGCGCCGACAACGTGTCCACCGGGGCCCGGGCCTGCCCCACCTCGCCGGCCGGGTCGACCCCTCTCGTCAGCTTCCAGTGGCCCTCGGCGGGAGGGGCGGGAGCGGAGGACCTCGCCGTCTACCAGCGCCGCCCCGTCGCCTTCGCCGGCCCGGGCGCCGGCGCCGCGGCCCAGGAAGACCTGATCCGCACCTTCTGCGTGATCCGTGACGGCGTGGTCGTTACCGCCCCCACCTCCACCGTCATCGCCCACCGCGTGCAGCCCGTCCAGGTGTCGTGCAACACGCTGGCCTGCACCCCGCCCGTGGCGACCTCGAAGCTGACCGTGACCGAGGCCAGCGGCTACACGTTCACGGTCGCGGGGACCCGCCGGTCGGCGCCTGGGGCGACGCCATGAGACGTTCCCGTGGCCAGGAGGGTGCGGCCCTGATCATCGGCCTCGTGGTTCTCACCTCATTCGCCCTGGTCATCGGCTCGCTGATGTCGCTGGGTGGCTCCAGCCTCATCGCCACCTCGGCCCTGCGTGACCAGCGGGCCCGTATCTACGCGGCCGAAGCCGCCGTCGACGAGGAGGCCACCCGCCTCCGGGGCGGCTCGCCGTGCGGCCGCGATCCCTTCCCCGCCCCGTCCTACATCCTTCCCAAGGCCAACCCCGTATCCATCACGGTCCAGACCAGCCCGGGACCGGGAGGGACCTGCGTCCTGTCGGCCTACGACGGCTCACAGCCCACCCTCCAGGCGACGTTGGCGATCGACCAGACAGCGGGAACGGCGACGGTACAGAGCTGGGACGCAAGCCCTGAGCACTACAACCCACCGGACCCTGACAGGGGGGGCGACTGATGGCATTTCCGCGGAGGGAACCCCAAGGTCGGACGTGTACGAGACAAGTTCGCGGTGTCTGCCACAGAAGGGGACAAGTCGAGATGATTGGGCGAGTTTTCACGAAACGGGACGAGACGGGCTTCACGCTCATCGAGCTGCTCATCGTCATCGTCATCCTCGGCATCCTGGCCGCCATCGTGGTCTTCGCGGTGGGCACGACCAGCGCCTCCAGCGTGCAGGCGGCATGCCATGCCGACGGCAAGTCCCTGGAGACGGCCCTGGAGTCCTACAAGGCCCAGACCGGGGCCTTCCCCGTCGCCCCAGGCAACGGTGACGGCACCGGGGCGGGTTGGACGGCCCTCACGTCGACGGCCACCGACGCCAACGGGAACACCATCGGGCCATGGCTCAAGCAGCAGCCGGGCACGTCCCACTACCGGCTCTCCTTCGCAGGCACCGTCGGCACCGTCTCCGTCTCGACCTCGGCCGGCGGCAACACGCTGGCCTTCGACGTCCCCCCCGACGCCTGCACCGCCAACGCCAAGTAGCTCGACAGGCGCCCGCGGCACGCGGCCGGCCCGCCCTACGACCAGGTAACCCCACAGGCGCCCGTTGCACGCGGCCGGCCCCTACGACGAGGCAGGGACTCCGCGTAGCCCGATCCCCAGCCCGGAGGCGGCAGTCAGCGCACGAGCTCCATGCGCACGCCCTGCTCGTCCCATTCCGGGCTCTCGGGCAGGCGGGAGACGGAGCGGGCCGCGAGGCGGCGAGCCGTCCACAGCCCGGCGCTGGCGTCGAGAAGGCGAGCCAGGTCGACCGAGGAGGGACGCAGCTCCAGGATCCGGTCCATGCCCTTGATCCGCTCGGCCAGCAGGGCCATGCGCTCCGTCACCCCGTCGGCGGTCCTTTTCCTGTGCTGGAGGGGGCGGTCGTCGTTGAGCTGGTAGAAGCTCAGCTCGGGGTGGAATTCGAAGACCGTGCGCTGGTGGTAGGACGCCACATCCCGGTTCAGCTCGGCGATCTTGGGCAGCAGGCTGCGGGCCACGGCGCTCAGGCCCTTGCCCTCGGCGTCCTCCACGGCTGACCGGGGGGGCGGTGAGATCACGGCCGCGCCCCGACGGGGCCCCAGGAGGTGGCGGGCCAGGCGATCGCAGCGCCGGCCCCCGGGGGTGGCCACATCGGGCAGCCCGATGGGGAGGTGCACGGCGAGGACGGTGAACCCGGGCCTGGCGTCGAGGATCTCGGCGAAGGACCCCATGACCTCGGGCGCCTGCGGGAGCATGGAGACGTTCTGGAGCTTGGCGCTGACCACCAGCCAGCCCTGGCGGCACGGCTCCACGCCCGCCAGCACCTTGTACGGAAGGGGCGCTTCGCGCTTCAGGGGGCGAAAGGTCGGCGAGCGCACCCGTTCACCAGGCTCCGACGCCCAACCGCAGGATTTGGCGCGGTTGGGAGCTGCGGTGTGATTCGAGCAGCTCGACCAGCTCGAGCAGGACGTCCGGGGAGCGCTCCGGCTCGTGGATCACATCACGACTGTACGGCGGCGGGCGCGGGCGGGAATCCCCAATGTTGACGAGGGTTGCCCGCCCGCCGGCGCCTTTGCCTGCTAGCGCCCGCCCCCGCTGGAGCTGGCGGCCTTGACGGTCGTGCTCCCACTGGAAGAGGTGGAGGAGCTGGAAGGGGTGGAACCGCCGGTCGACCCGCCGTTGGTCGTGGCGCCGCTGGTCGGGGTGCCTCCGCCCGCCGGCTTGCCGCTGACGTCGGGTGTGGTCCCCAAGCCTGCGTCGGCCCGGTGAACCTCGACCTCGGTGCTGGCGGTGGTGCTGCCGATGTCATCGGCGTGGCGCACGTCGTTGGGCTCGCCGCTGGTGTTCACGGCGCCGGTGCCGCTCAGGCTCTGGCTGCCCGAGGACGAACCGGACTCCGAGCCGCTCCTACCCGATGCGCCCCGGCCCGATGAGCTGTTCCTCGCCGCCGAAGCGCCTGGGCCGCCCTTCTGGGTCGACTGGGAGGTCGCGGTCGTGGTGTCCGAGGACCGGCCGGCGGCGGTGGCCGCGGGAACGGTGGACGCCTGGGTCCCCGTGCTGGGGTCCTGAACCGACGTGGCCGTGGAGTCGACGTGTGTCGCCGCAGGCTTGTCCTCCTGGGGCGCGGGCATGTCGATGCTGAAGGCGTGGGCCACCCGGGAGACGACGAGCTGGGCCGGGCTGGGGAGGGCGTTGGCCGCCCCCATGCCGGCGCAGAAGCCGAACAGGCCGACCGCGCCCACACCGGCCCGGATCGATGCCCGGCGCGCCCAGGTCCTGAGCACTTCCCGGGAGCCGGGCGCGGCCTTGCGGGTCACCACGGCGCTCTCGGCCAGGGCCGGGAGCCCCCCCGTGAGCATGGCCGCCAGCTCCTTGCCGACGAAGGGCGAGGGCGTCACCGTGTAGGTGGCCCGCGCCTCGGACAGGAATGAGTCGAGCATGCGCACGTCCCCGGCCTGACTGTGAGAACCGCCGGTGAGGAGAGCCTCGACGTCGCGGTCGCTGAGAGTGGTCTGATTCATCGTCCGCCCCTATGCGGTCATCTCTACAGCGCCGAGCTGAGAGGTGTCGTGATGTTGGGCAACAGGCTCGAGCGTCAGCTCACGCCGTAGGCTTTCGAGCCCCCGGCGCTGAAGCTGCTTGACGGCGCCGACGCTCTTGCCCAGGGTCTTGGCCACGTTCTCGCACGTCATGTCGGCGAGGATGCGCAGCATCAGTACGTCGCGCTGCTGGGGGGCGAGCGTCGAGAGAACGGCCTGGACCTTGTCGGAGCCGAGCTCCTCGAAGGCCACGGTCTCGGCCGCCCGGGCCTTGTCCGCCCGGGCCTGGGCCAGCTCGTCGAGCTGGACCTCCTCAGGCCGGTTGGCCGTACGCCGGCGTTCGTCGACCAGCAGGTTGTGGGCGATGGTGAACAACCAGGACCGGAACTGCTCCTCGCTGCCGGAGAACGAGCTCATGCGGCGGAAGGCCCGAAGGAACACTTCGTTGGACATGAGCTCGTGGTCCTCGGCTCCCTGCGACCGCAGGTAGCCGTCGATCGGACCTCCGTAGGCGTCGAAGATGCGGGTCAACGCCCACCCTGCTCCGACCTGCGCAGCTGTCAGCACCGAATCCCAAGCACGGGGGAACCGAAGTTCCGTAGAACGCATCACACGGTCAATCGGACACACGTTGCCTTCGGAAAAGGTCTCCGTCGGTGCCCGGCGGAACCAGTGGCGCTTGGCGGTGAGACCGACCATCGCTGGACTCCAATCCCTAGAGGCGGTCAGGTGGGCGAGGGTCAATGACCCGGTCCGCCGCTGGTGCCCGAGCTGGCTGGGCGACCGGAGGGGTCACCGGGCGTGTCGGGCGTGGTCTGGGACTGGTGCTGGGCTTCCAGGGCGTGCTCGGCCTCGAGGGCGTGCTCGGCCTCCAGGGCGTGCTCGGCCTCCAGGGCGTGCTCGGCCTCGAGAGCGTGCTCGGCCTCCAGGGCGTGCTCGGCCTCCAGAGCGTGCTCGGCCTCCAGGGCCTGGTCGGAGGACGACGCGGAAGAGGAGGAGGACGCCGAGGTGTCCGACGCCGAGGAGCGGTCCGACTGCGAGCCTCCGCCCTTGCCCGGGCCGCGATTCTGGCCCTTCGTCCCGTTGGAGGAGGTATGGGCGACGGCGGCCGAGGCCGCCTGGTGCGCCGCCTCCTTGGCCTGCTCGGCCGCCACCTCGGTGGCGGGCATGGTCGTCGTGGTGGCCGGCTCCTCCTGGGAGCTCACGGCCTGGCTGGTGGCCTGGGTGGTCGGGTCGTCGGCCCGCCTGACGTCGACGGCGCCCGCCGTGCTCGTGCTGCGGACCGTGCGGCTAGTGCCGTCCGGCGAGAGCAGATCGATGCCGACGGCATGGGCGACGGCGGCCAGCGAGCTCTGGGCCGGCGCCGGCAAGGCCCCGGCTACGCCGAGCCCTCCGAGCGTCCCGCTCACAACCAACCCCACTATCCCAATTCCGGCAGAGCGTACTTTCCAGCCCGATCCGAACATCGTCTTCCTTTCGACCGATCTCGTTGTTCATCACCTGGGTAAACGAAGGCTGTGCCCCCAGGGGTACGGGCGGCCGGAGAAATCTGCGCCGACCCCCCAAATTGGGGGGCCACCCCCCCAGATGGGCCGTGGCCCCGGCACCAGGGCTCTCCTAGCCTCGGTGGCGATGAGCTCGGGAGATGTGGCGCGCACCATTCAGGTCCCGTCCGCCAACGCCAAGGCCAGAGGAACCGTCACCTCGCTGGGCCCGGACAACCGAAGCCGGCCCATCCGGGTCGTCGTCGCCAACGGACCGGGCGCGGGAGCCCGCTTGGCGAAGAGGCTGGCCGCCTTCGAAGAGGTGGAGATCATCGACGTCGCCGTCGACGGGGCCGGCAGCTTCGGGCTCATCGAGGCGGCCCGCGCCGACATCGTCGTGGTCGACCTGGGGCTGGGCCAGGCCCTGGAGCTGATCGCCCAGCTGCGGGAGCGCCTGCCCTCCGTGCACATCGTGGCCCACCTGGCCCTGGCGTCCGAGCGCCTGGCCGAGGCCGCGCTGGCCGCCGGGGCCGAGGTCTGCGCCATCGAGAGCGTGTCCGACGCCCAGCTCCTCGAGGCCCTCGACCTGCTGGCCTGGCACCTGGACGGGGAGGCGGCGGACGAGCAGTCGCGGCTGGGCCACGACGCTGACGGCGATCGCGGGAGCGAGGCCCTCCACACGGCGGGGCGCGCAGACCCCGACGCCGGAGGCGAGGACCTCCGCCTTCAAGACGAGCTGGACCGGGCCCGCCGAGGCCATGAGGCCCTGCTCGAAGCGCTGGACGCAGGGGTCATCAACGTCGCACCCAACGGCGCCGTCATCACGGCCAACGCCAGCGCGGCGCGCATCATGGGGCTCTCGCGTGAGGAGCTGCTGGCCAGGAACATCCTCGACCCGAGCTGGGTCGCCATCAGGGAGGACGGCTCCTTCTGGCCCACCGACGAGCGCCCGATGCCCCTGGCCATGCGCACGGGCGAGCCCCAGCGAGGCGCCGTCTACGGCGTGCGCCGGCACGGAGGCGACGTGCGCTGGCTGTCGCTGAACGCCGTGCCCGTATGGGACGCGGATGCCTCAGCGCTCAGCTCACTGGTCGTCTCCTTCGTCGACGTGACCGAGCAGCGGGCCGCCGAGGAGGCCGTGCGCCTGAACGCCGCCCAGTTCCGGGCCATCTTCGACAGGGCCGCCATCGGCATGGCCGCTACCTGGGACAACGACGGGCGCCTGGAGTGGGTCAACCCGGCTCTGTGCGAGCTGACCGGCTACAGCGCCGAGGAGCTCGTCGGGATGCGCTTCGTGGAGCTGACCCATCCCGAGGATGTGGGACCGGTGCTCGGCCTGTACCGCCAGCTCCTGCGGGGCGACAGGGAGCGCTATCAGCTGGAGAAGCGCTACATCCGCAAGGACGGCGGGGTGATCTGGGTGAGGGTCACGGTGTCGGTGGCCCATCAGCCCCTGGGCGCCCCCATGGCCGTGTCCATGGTGGAGGACATCACCCCGGCCAAGGAGGCCGAGGAGGTGCGTGAGCGGGCCGCGGCCCAGCTGCGGCGGGCCAACGAGGAGCTGCGCACGGCCGACGACCTGAAGGACAGCCTCCTCGGCGTCACCTCCCACGAGATGAGAACCCCCCTGGTCGGCGTCCTCGGGTACGCGGAGACGCTCCAGGCCCACTGGGACGCGCTGGACGAGGCCGAGCGCCGGGGATCGGTGGACGGCATCCTCCGCCAGGCGCGGCTGCTGGCGGCCATCGTCGACGATCTGGTGGCGTTCGCCAACGCCCAGGGCGGCCGTCTCCGCGTCGACCTGGCCCCGGTGGAGCTGGCGCCTTTGCTGCGGCAGGCGATCGAGGATCGGGGCCTGGCCCCGGCGTCGGTCGCCATCCGGTGCGAGCCCGAGGCGGCCGTGGTCGGCGACCCTCGCCACGTGCGCCATATCGTGGGCAACTGCCTGGCAAACGCGATGAAGTACGGCGCCCCGCCGATGTCGATCGAGGTGGAGGACAAGGGCAACGACGTCGAGATCCGGGTTCGCGACCAGGGCCCGGGCGTGGAGGAGGCCTTCGTGCCCTTCCTCTTCGAGCGCTTCAGCCAGCCCACCACGGGGCTGATCCGTCGATCGGCCGGAACCGGTCTTGGCCTTGCCGTCGTCGCCGCCCTGGCCCGGTCCATGGGGGGGACGGCCTGGTACGAGCCCAACTCGCCGGCCGGGGCCTGCTTCTGTGTGCGCCTCCCCGCGGGATGAAGTAGCTCCAGCGCCCTCGACAGTCCTCCGCGTACCTATCCGGCGGGTTCCCCCAGGGAGCAGAGCTGGGCCAGGGCGGCGATGACCTCGGGAAGCCCGGCCTCCTTCTCCAGGTAGCGGTCTGCGCCGAGGGACATGGCCTCTGCGGCGGAACGGGCCGCGGCCCAGGCCGAGTAGACCAGGATCCTGGTCTCGGGCGATATCCGCCGTATCTCGGGGATGGCGTCCAGCCCGCTGGCGTCGGGCATGCCCAGGTCCAGGATCATCACCCCCGGCCGCAGCGCCTCGGCCAGCCGGACGGCTTCGGCCGCGTCCCCGGCCTCCCCCACCACCTCGAAGCGCCCGTCGAAACGCAGGGCCAGGCCCAGGACCTTGCGCAGGTCGGGATGGTCGTCGGCGATGACCACTCTCACGGTGGTGCTAGTGGCCTCGGCTACCACGCGCAGACGGTAGCTCCCGGAACTGGGAGCTTCCTGGACGGCCCCAGACGGTTCGAGAGGCCGGTCAGTCGTCCAGACGCCGGTGGCGGGTCACGCCGCCCGGGGTCGGCTGGGTGCGAGGCGACGGCTGCGACATCGACGGCTGTGACATCGACGGCTGCGACATCGACGGCTGCGAGATCGACGGCGGCGCGAGTGGGCCGTCGGCTCGAAGGGTCACACCCGACGCGGGGTCTTCAGCGGTGATCGTGCTCGGAGGTCCGGACACCACGGGCGGGCCGACGGGTGCATGGAAGGTCCCAACCGCCCCGACACCCCTATCCAGGCCGAAGATCGCGAATTGGTCGGTGACGGCCAGCGCCGCGGCGATGGCGCACATCACCGCAAGCAGGGCAACCGCCATCGATCTGCTTTGCGTCATGACTCCTCCGAACCACCGGTTCCTCTCTCACACTGAATCTCGGCAGGCGCGAGTCCCCGGTCCATCCCATTTGCGCCAAGAGTTGGTTAGCGGCACGTCCCCGTCCGGGTAAGCCTGTGGGCAAGGGCGCCTGATCCACCACCTGAAGTAGCGGTCCCCTGACCCGGAATGACGACGCCAAAACCGCTCCGGTGGGCTATGGAGACTGAACGAGTTTGGGCCGAAAGTCGTCATCGTGCGAGTGCTGCTGGTCGAAGACGACGACACCATCGCCGATCCGCTGTCAAAGGGACTCCAACGGGAGGGCTTTGACATCGAACGCGTGTCGAGCGGGACGGCGGCCATGGAAGCGCCCCAACCAGATGTGGTGCTTCTCGACCTCGGGTTGCCGGACATCGACGGCTACGAGGTGTGCCGGCGCATGCGGGCCACCTCGGACGTGCCCATCCTGTTCCTGACGGCGCGCTCTGACGAGATCGACCGCGTGGTCGGTCTGGAGCTGGGCGCGGACGACTACGTCGTGAAGCCCTTCGGATTCAGGGAGCTGGTCGCCCGCATCCGCGCCGTGGTCCGCAGGCGGGGCCCGGAGCGGCGCCAGGCCAGCAACGGCGGCAGCCCGCTCAGGGTCGACGGCCTCGAGGTCGACCGCAGGGCGCGACGCGTCGTGCTGGGCGGGGGGGAGATCGACCTCACGCCCAAGGAGTTCGACCTGGTCGCCCTCCTGGTCACCGACCCGGGCGCCGTCTTCGAGCGACGCCGGATCATGGAAGAGGTCTGGGGCCACCCCTGGTACGGCCCGACGAAGACGCTCGACGTGCACGTGGCGTCGGTGCGCAAGAAGCTGGGTGACCCGGGCTGGATCGAGACGGTCCGAGGAGTGGGTTTTCGGCTTCGCCCTTCCGCATGATCCGGCGGTTGCTGGCCGGGTACCTCTCGATCACGCTGTTCATCCTCGTCGTCCTGGAGATCCCCCTGGGGATCAGCTTCGCCCGGCTGCAGAGGAACCGCCTCATCGCCGACGTCCAGCACGACGCCGCGACCATCGCCCTGTTCTCCGAGCCCAGGCTGGAGGCCAAGGACGCGGCCGGCCTGCAACGGGTGGTGGACGCCTATCGTGCCCGCACCAAGGGCCGGGTCGTGATCCTCGACCAGGTCGGGATCCTGAGGGCCGACTCAGACTCGCGGGGAGCCCCTGTGCCGGCCCGGGACTTCTCCACCAGGCCCGAGGTCCAGCGGGCGCTGGGCGGGGACGAGGCCCACGGCTTCCGTCACTCCACCCTCCTGGGCCAGGACCTGCTCTTCGTCGCCGTGCCCATGAACAGCGGCGGCATCGTGCGGGGAGTGGTGCGCATCACCTACCCCTCCTCCGTGCTGGCCACCACCATCCTCCGCAGCTGGGCTCTGCTCGTGGGTCTCGCTCTCCTCATCCTCGCCGTCGTCATAGCCGTGAGCTTCCGGCTGGCCCGCTCCGTCCTGGCCCCCCTGCACGACCTGGAGGACGCGGCCGCCCGCCTGGGCGAGGGTGACCTCAAGGCCCGGGCCAAGGTCCCACGCGCCCCCCGGGAGCTGACGGTGCTGGCTCAGGAGTTCAACGCCACCGCCAGCAAGCTGGCCCGACTGGTCGACTCCCAGGCCCGCCTGGTGGCCGACGTGTCCCACCAGCTGCGAACACCCCTGGCCGCCCTGCGCCTGCGCCTCGAGATGCTCGAGGCCGACATCCCCAGGCGGGCCCACGAGGACTACGAGGCCGCGGTGGCCGAGGTCCACCGACTGTCCCGCCTGGTGGACGGCCTGCTCATGCTGGCCCGGGCCGAGAACAGGCCTTCGGCCCGAGAGCGCACCGACGTGGGCGCCATCGTGTCGGGACGGCGGGCCGCCTGGCTCCCGCTGGCGGAGGAGCGCCACGTCAACATCGCCGTCGAAGGACGGCTGCGCGCCTTCGCGCTGGTGACCCCGGGCAACCTCGAGCAGGTGCTCGACAACCTCATCGCCAACGCCATCGACGTCTCGCCCGAGAACAGCACCATCAGCCTGCGCATCGAGCCGCCCACAGCGGAGTTGGAAGGACGCTGGACGACAGTCCATGTCATCGATCAGGGGCCGGGGATGAGCCTCGAGCGCCGCGTCTCCGCCTTCGACCGGTCCTGGAGGGTCGGGGACTCCGAGGGCACGATCGGGGGCTTCGGGCTGGGACTGGCCATCGTCCGTCAGCTGGTCGTCACCGACCGGGGCGAGGTCGAGCTCCTCGAGGCCGACGGCGGAGGGCTCGACGTGTGCGTCCGCCTGTCCGCGGCCACCGCGCCCCGCCGGCGGCCCATCGTCGTGCGGAGCGCCGAGGGCGAGGGCGGCTCGGCGAGCGAGGCAGCCAGGACCGCGGCCAAGGCTCGCGTCGATCAGCTCGTCTCGAACTAGCCAGGGTCTCGCACCAACCAGACCCCAGAGACGCCTACGGTCCCGGTCGGGAGAGAGGTACCGACCGGGACCGCGGGACTTTGGGGGCGAGCTGCCCGTGAGCAGCCGCCCGCGATGTGGCAGGCCTGTTCAGGCCGCTCCCTCTTGGCGCTCGTCACGCAAGAGCTCGAGACGGCGCATGCGCTCGACCGGCGCCAGGCGGGGGATGGGGAGGTGGGTCACCGGGATCGAGATGCGACGGCGCAGCCGAGCCGGGAGATCCTGCTTGAGCCAGCCCGACACGCCCGAGGGCAGCGTGCACAGGAGGAGCTCGTCGAACTGGCGCTCACGCACGGCATCGAGGGCGGCGAGGACGGGATTCTCGTCCCCCACCGCACCCGTCACATGGACCTGCATCTGGCCGAAGCGCACCATGGCCAGCTCCAGGCGCCGGCGGGCCAGGGCCTGGGCCGCGCCCTCCGTCCACGTGAGGCCCTCTTGCACCCGCGTGGCGGGCACCACGATGTGGAAGCGGGACTGCCCGACCTCCATGAGGTCGCGGACCTTCTCCACCACTGTGTCCGAGACCACCGTCTGGTTGGCGATCACCAAGTAATTCCGCATCCGAGCTCCTAGCTCCTTCGAGTTCCAGCGCCCTCCGTGCCGGGATGCTGCAGGCCGGACCTGAGACAAACCTTGTGCCCTCGTCACCTTGTGACCAGAGGCTTTCCCGAAGGTTCGGACCGCAGAGTTCGAGAGTCCTCAAAGAGGAGGCATGGATGACCGACAGCCCCACCCGGTGCGCATGGTGCGGAACGCCCTACGGCGCGTTTCTCTCCCTGCTGACCCACATCGACGACGAGCACCTCGTCATGCCCCGCAACGTGGTCTCCCTGGCGGAGGCACGCCAGGCCAGGCACCAGCGCCGGATCGGCGCCTACCAGCAGATGCTGCCGACCCCGGCCTGACCAACCTCGCCAGCCCACCCACCAAAGCACGCCGCCCGGCCCCTGTGGCCGGGCAGTGTCGCGTCTGGGGGCTCTATCTAATGGCTCTTCGCGCCAGCGCTCATCGCTTTGCCGCTGGGGACCCCAGCCCCAGCGGCCCGGCCGCTCATCGCTTTGCCGCTGGGGACCCCAGCCCCAGCGGCCCGGCCGGCCTCTCACCAGCTCGGCGCGGGGCTCCCGGGATCAGCGGCCCGGCCGCTCATCGCTTTGTCCCTGGGGACCCCAGCCCCAGCGGCCCGGCCGCTCATCGCTTTGCCGCTGGCGACCCCAGCCCCAGCGGCTCGGCCGGCCCCTCACCAGCTCGGCGCGGGGCTCCCGGGATCAGCTGGCGGCGGCCAGGGCGGTGTCGTCCGTGTCCTCGGCGTCGTCGGATGACGAGGTTTCCCGGAGGTCGATGACGGCGCCGTCGTGCTGCCCCATGGCCGCCAGCGCCTCGCGCATGGCGTCGTAGCGGAAGCCGAAGCCCTCCTCCGTGGTGCGGAGGATGTTGGCGTCGCACAGGGCCTCGAGGTCCTCCACCAGCCCCAGCTCGGACACGCCCAGCACGGCGGCCAGGGCCTCCAGGTGGAAGGGCTGGGGCAGCTCGGAGGCGGCCCGAAGAGCGGTGAAGCGGGCCGGACCGGCCTCGCTGCAATAGCCGGCCAGCCTCACGCACGCATCGGCGCTGAACCGGTCGGGGCCCTCGTCGTAGGAGCTGCGCAGGGCGTCAGCCAGCAGCAGCGGATGCCCACCGGTTCGCTCGTAAAGGTCCGTGAGACCGGCCGAGTCGAGGTCGTCCTGGCTCAGCGCGCCGAGGTGGATTCTCCCGGCCGGCTCGAGAAGGGCCAGGGGGCCGTCACCCGCCGTCCCTCGCCTGCAGGTGGCCACCACTGCCACGGGGGAGCCGTGGCACCGGCGTTGCATGTAACCCAGGGCCGAGACGGTCAGGGGGTGGGCCAGGTCCAGACGATCGATGAACAGGACCAGGGGGGCGTGGCGCCGCACCACCGCGGCCAGGAGCTCGAAGGCGACGACGTGGCTGGCCCGGTTGGTCGCCGAGGGGTCCTGGGCGGCCAGCTCCTCCAGGGCTCGGCGCACCTCGGCCAGCTCCTCGTCGGGCCCCAGCGCGTTTTCCAGGGCGGACATGATCGGCGTCGGGGGCAGGCCGGCTCCGGCGCCCGAGCAGTCGGCGTGACCGCTTCGGGTTCCCATCACCCGCCGCTGGGCCTCTTCGAGGAAGCGGGAGGCCCCGATGCCCCCCTCACCCTCCACGAGCACGAGCGAGAAGGCTCCCGAGAGGGCATGGGCCGCATGCTCCTCGAGCTCGGCCAGCTCCTGCGACCGGCCCATGAACACGCAGGCCACGCTGTCGTCGTCGCTCGTCGCGGTAGGCGATCCGCAGTGCATGAGCGTGTCGTCGTGACGCTCGATGGCCATGTAGAGCGACACGGTGTCGGGCATGGGGCCCACGCCCAGCTCGACCTCCAGCGTCTCCCGGCAGCGCAGGAAGGCCCGCACGGCATCCTCCTGGCGACCCAGGCGGTACGAAGCGACCATGGCGATTCGCGAGGCGGCCTCCACCAGTGAGTCGCGGGCCAGGGCCAGCGCGGCGAAGCGCAGGGCGCCATTCGAGTCGCCCAGGGTCAGGGCGCACTCACCCGCGCTGACCAGCGCCCCCATGAGCCGGGGCATGTGGGCCTCTCGGGCGTCCTGGACCCACTCGGCGTAGGGGTCGTCCTCCAGGAGCTGGCCCTGCACCAGCCCGATGGCATCGGCCAGCCGGTCCATGGCCGTCTGGGGCTCGTCGGTATCGCACTTGGCCAGCAGGTCGTCAAACAGGTCGAGGTCGACTCGGGCCCTCTCGTTGGCGAACCGGTAGCCACCGCGGTCGGTCAGGATGAGCGACTCCTTGGGACCGCCGCCAGGCTGGAGGGTGCGGCGGAGGACCGAGACGTAGCTCTCGACCGTGCCCGAGGAGTTCTGAGGGGGGTGGTCGGCCCAAAGGTGGTCGGCCAGCCGCTGCTTGGAGACGCGGCCTCCCCGTTCGAGGAGGAGGATCTCAAGCAGCTGCCTGGGCTTCTTCCCTCCCAAGTCCCGCGGCCCCAGGACCCGCCCCCCGTCGGGGTCGACGATCTCTATGGAGCCGAACATCCGAACTTGGAGCATTCCGTTCCACCCGCCCAGGAGTAGACAAGCACGGCTCTGCCGTGACCTAC
>Ga0066660_10000354_pt1 | contig 15434 bp, 14 predicted proteins | sample GraSoiAngelo_109_FD_75177 | JGI IMG/M metagenome (GOLD analysis project Ga0066660, IMG submission 75177) | Grasslands soil microbial communities from the Angelo Coastal Reserve, California, USA - 14_0903_12_20cm | ecosystem: Environmental > Terrestrial > Soil > Grasslands | place: USA...
CGATTCGGAGGGTGATGCGGTCCACCTTGGCAGGTTCGAAAGTATTGACGAAAAGGCGGGTAAAAACATTTTGGATCGTCGTGGCGATGGGGAGACCATCGGGAGAAAGAGTATCGCCCGGAGCGAAAGTGTTTTCGATCTTAACCGGCGCATGACCTTGCAGGCGAATCTCGCCGGAAAGATGCAAAGTGGTGCCCTCGCCGTAGAGCGAATTTTGGGTAAGGCCGCTAAAGGTAGTAATGGCGACGAGAAGTGGAGTGAACTTCGGATGATTGATAAGTTCGAAGTGGAGTTTCTTTTCTCTGACAGCGCCCTTGGAAGAATCGTCGCCGGGGACGAGCAGTGTGAGATCAAGAGGGATCATGGCGGGAGGAGCGCCGAGTTTGCCGGTGACAGCTGTGAGATGGTCGCCGGTGATCGTGCCGATGGCACCGCCGACATTGACGATCTTCGTCGAAGCGAGATTGGAGGAAAGTGTAGTGACGACTCGGCTGCGGGCCATGGGAATCGCGACATTGCCGAGGTTCATAAGAGGGTGGCCACAGAGATAGACCCGGTCGGCTTCGACCGCGGTGACGGTGCACGCGGAATTGATGGAGGCGTCGCCCTGGACCAGAACCATACCAGCCATGTCGCCCGGAACGAGATGGGCATCCTCCGGACGCGCTGCCGCTGTGCCGCCTTGCGCCGCGACGAAGCCATAGGCCTGAAGCTGATTCGAAAATTGCTGAATCGCGGCGGGCTGAAAACCAGAGAAAACCAGCGGAGTCTCGATGGGCTCAAGCGAGGAGCCAAACGGCAGGCCGGTGCGCGTGGTGGATTCGGCGGGCAAAGAAAATTGTTGAACATCCGCTTGCGCCAAAAAGCCCTGCGAAGGAGGATTCAGCATATCGCCTATGGGTGTGACGCCGGCGATGGCTTCCTTGGTGAATATTCCGAGTTTCAGGGAGAGCGCGCCCGCCAGTTTGCCATCCAGATAGACGGGGCTGCCGCTCATACCTGCCACCACGCCGGTGTGCTCCACTTTGGGGCCTTTGAGCTGGACAAGGATGATGGCTTGCTTGGGACCGAGAAAATTCTCCAGTACGCCGATGACTTCGAGGTCAAATTTTTCGATTTGGTCGCCCTCAAAGATGGTGTAGGCGTAGCCCTGCATGCCAGCACGAACCTGGCCGAGGGGAAGGATTTCCGTGGATTGCTGCGCGTGCACCAGACCAGGCGCGAGACACAGGCCAGCCGCGAACGCCAGAAGGGCGACGCGGACAAAACGAAGAGAGCTACACAGATGACACCGGACCGTAAGCATGAATCGATAATGATACGCGGCGGAGTACCAGGAAGCAATCGAACGTGCCCGGTCAGTGTGGTCAGCGGGCTGGGACCACAGAGCCATAGGCGCTAGGCCTGCTCTGTGTCCGCGCGGAACTGGCGCCTCGGAATGGCGCACTTGGCGCGAGTGCAGAGAGGAGTTTTCGACATGCAAACGCAATGAATTAGTCCATGTGGTGGTGCATGGCGAAGACTTTGTCGAGCGTATCTTCGTACGGGTAGACGTGGACCATCCAGCCGAAGATGACGGGCTGGAAGCGGCCATTCGCAGCGTCGCACGCTTCTTGCGTGGCGATGGTGCCCTTGAGCCCAAACTTGCTCCAGTCGGCGTTGCGGAGCTGCCCTTTTTGCGGCATGCAAAGATTGGTGTGCAGATGCCACATGGCCATGCTGAGCGGAACGCGCATGTTGAGTCGCTCTTCGGTCGCGCGCTTGGGCATGGTGTACATGGCGCCAACGAGCTCGTAACCGCCGGAAGTTTTCTTGTAGAGCAGGGAAGTCGGGCGTGCCGGATCGAAGGAGAAGGCTTCGAGGAAGCCGTTTAAGTAATTCGTAAAGTGGTATTCGGGCTGTGGCAGATTCGGCAGAAAGATTTTGTAACCGTCTTTTAGGGCGGCGTGGTAGTCCTTGTATTTCTCGATTCCGGAGCGGAGCTGCTTGACGATCTCGTTGGCCCGCGTGGCGTCTGCCGGCGTTTGCGGGCGCATTTCCGTCATGCGCATGTGCAGACTGTGGGCGTCCATGTGCCCGGGCGTCATATCGTGAACGGCGTGAGCTTCGTTGACCTTGGCATCGTCCATCTCCGTGCCGGACATTTTGCTATGGTCCATGGGCTGCGATTCCTGCCACCGCGAGCCGGACGATCGCTGGGCGTCCTGCATAGGCAGCGCGGGCGCGCGATGCCCGGGAATGGCGGCAAGAAGGACGCTTACGAGAAACAGTGCGCCGAATAAGATGCCGGCTTTGGCGGCCAGATGGATGAACGTGCTGCGGGCTGACATGACAATTTCTCCTCACTTGATAATACGCATCGCGAAGCCGCCAGATTTCGGCGCGTGGTACAGGGAGTGCCCGGGGAAAAACTGTCCGGAAGGACAGGACCGAGTACGGGAAAAGGGAAATGCACAAATAGAAAATGCGCTGCGGCTTGTGGAATTCGAACCGGTGTGACGCTGCGTGTTAGAATTTTAAGGTGAAAAAAGAGACCATTCAACCTGCGAAGCACCTAACCGGCGGACTGGACCTGCCTGGGGATAAGTCCGTTTCTCATCGATACGCGATGCTCGCCGCGTTGGCCGAAGGCACCAGCGAACTGCGGCGTTTTTCCGCGGCCGCGGATTGCCACAGCACACTGGCGTGCGTGAGCGCGCTCGGCGCCGAAGTCAAAACCGACAAGGATACGGTTCGAGTGACCGGCGGCGGGCTGGGCGGCTTGAAGAGAAGTTGGCGCGCCCTCGATGCGGGGAATTCCGGAACGACGATGCGGCTGCTGTCGGGAATTTTGGCCGGGCAGCAATTTTCTTCGAAGCTCACGGGAGACGATTCTTTGCAGAAGCGGCCCATGAAGCGAGTCATCGGGCCGTTGCGGGAAATGGGCGCGGACATCCGCGCGCGAGACGATAATTTTGCCCCGCTGGAGATTCGAGGGGCCCAGCTCAAAGCCATCGATTACAGGATGCCCATGGCCAGCGCACAGGTAAAATCCGCGGTTTTGCTTGCGGGACTGTTTGCGGATGGCGTGACGAGCGTGACGGAGCCGGCGCGAACCCGGGATCACACCGAGCTGGCCCTGGAAGAATTTGGCGCAGCCGTCGAGAAAGACGTGCGGACGATTCGAATTCACGGACGCGGCGCCAATGGTGGCGGCAAGCTGATCGCTAAGTCGCTCGATGTGCCCGGTGATTTGTCGTCCGCGGTGTTTTTTATAGCCGCGGCATCCCTGTTCCCCGATTCGAATGTGCTGATTCACAACGTGGGATTGAATCCGACGAGGACCGCCATTCTCGATGTATTTGCTTCGATGGGTGCCTCGATTCAAATTCTTGGGTTGAAGAGCGCACACGGCGAAGTCGTCGGAGATTTAGCCGTGAAAGGAGCGTCGTTGAAGGGTGGCGTAATCGCGGGTGGACAGATTCCGCTGCTGATTGACGAGTTGCCGATGCTCGCCGCGCTGGGCCCGTATACGGAAGAGGGGGTTGAGATTCGCGATGCGGCGGAGCTGCGAGTGAAAGAGAGCGACCGGATCGCCGCGCTCGCCGAAAATCTGCAGCGAATGGGCGCGTCCGTGGAGGAGCGGCCGGATGGATTGAAAGTGCAAGGCCGTCACGCCGGAAAATTGCGCGGAGCGGAGATCGAACCGCGCGGGGATCACCGCATCGCCATGGCGTTTGCCGTAGCAGGCCTGGCGGCCGAGGGGAACACCGTGATTCGCGACGCGGATTGCGCCGGGGTATCGTTTCCAACTTTCTTCAAGGAACTAAATCGGCTCGCAGAGCATTAGGGTAAAGACCGGGTACTGAATTCAGATATTTTTTCTCCCTCGTTTTTATTTACCGTTCACATGCGCGGCGCTAGCCTTGGCCGATCATAGATCTCGCAATTCTCAGCCTGCGCGTGGGCTCCAGCCGTAGCTGGAACTGTCCGAATTGCGGTCATCTGAATCAGGGAGTGACATCATGAAGGTGAATCGTCGCGAGTTGTTGAAGAACGCCGCATTCGTTTCAGGAGCCGCTTTGGTTGGTGCGTCGTGGCCCTCGAGCAAGAAATTGTTTGCGCAGGATGTTCTTCTGAATCTGCCTAATCTACCGGGTCCGGAGAGTTCGGGTATCGAACACATCGTCGTGGTGACGATGGAGAATCGAAGTTTCGACCATTTTCTCGGATGGCTGCCGAACGCCGACGGCAAGCAAGCCGGATTGACATACGTAAACGGCGCGGGCGTGAGCCGCGAGACTCATGCGCTCTCTGGCGATTACACTGGATGCCCGCATCCGGATCCAGACCATTCCTACGACGGTGCCCGCGTCGAGTATAACCGCGGGTTGATGGATGGCTTTCTCCGTGCGGGTAGCAACGACGTGTATTCCATCGGCTATTACGGCGAACAAGACATCCCGTTTTACGCGGCATTGGCTCGGAACTACACCGCTTGCAATCGATATTTCGCTTCGATCCTTGGCCCGACCTTCCCCAACCGGCTGTTTCTGCACGCCGCACAAACCGACCGCTTGACCAATAGCACCAGCCTCAGTTCGCTGCCTACAATTTGGGACCGGCTAGCCAGCGCCGGGTTGACGGCACGCTATTACTTCTCAAACGTACCGTTCCTTGCGCTCTGGGGCGCGAAATATCTTGGCATTTCACGTCTCTACGACGAGTTTCTCGTGGCGGCCGGCACTGGGACACTGCCAGCGGTCTCTTTCATTGACCCGAGATATACCATCCTGGACGACGGTACGGGCAACGACGACCATCCCCACGCCGATATCCGCAAAGGAGATCTCTTCCTTTACGAAACATTCAAGGCTGTGGCAACAGGGCCGAAGTGGGCCAACACCGTGTTCATTGTGAATTTTGACGAATGGGGCGGCTTTTTCGAGCACATCGCGCCACCGCGGGCCGCGGCTCCGAACCAGGTGGACCCCGATCTCGTGAACGGCAAAGCGCTGCTCGGGTGTCGCGTGCCTACGGTTGTGGCGTCCCCTTTCAGCCTGGGAAATTCGCATGACCCAAGAGTCAGCGCGCTGGTGTTCGATCACACTTCCGTCTTGAAGTTGATCGAGTGGCGCTGGGGCCTTGCGCCCTTGACCCCACGCGACGCGAGCGGTGACGTGCTTAACCTTGCCTATGCATTAAATTTCAAAGAGCCCGACGACTCAGTTCCGAACTTGCCAAAGCCGCAAGCGCCTCTTATTGCCGCGCCATGCCTTGCAAATCTGGGTGGGGGAATCCTAAGCACCAGTTCGACAACGGCGCCTCCCGCTGAATGGCAAGAACTCGGCACCCAAGCTGCGGCGCTCGGATTCCCCCGTGGCCAATGCGCCCTCAAGCGAGGGGGTGCATTGAGGAGTGCACGAAATACACGATGCAAATGGCGCAGTGGGAGCCATCCCTGACGGAATGATACCAGCAGCGAAATAGCCGGTACTTCGAACGCCCGCCTCTGCGCAGCTCTCAGCTGGTCTTGCGGATGGCGATGGAGCCGTAGCTGGTTTTCAAGATAATCTTCGGCCCGCGCCCGCTTCCATACTTTCCTTCCAGGTGCGAATCGCCCGATCCCGTCCCGGAAGTCAGCTTTAACGAATCGGCCTGAAACTCACTGTCAATATCTCCCGAATGGCAATCCCCGATAATCTCAAAGCTCGAGGATTCCGGCAGGCTCAGGGTAATTCCCGCGGATGCATTATTGATTTCGATGTCGGCTTTCGGCGGGGTGGAGAAACGTATGTCAACGTTCCCTCTGCGATTGTCGACTTTGACCTTGCCGCCGGCGTTCTCCAGCGTGATGTCATCCTGCGTGCGCACGCTGAGGTTGCCGGGAGCGTCAAAGATTACGAGGTTGCCCGGCCCGGCCTCCATATGGCCGGCGAGTTGCGAGAGTGTGAGATCAGTGCGCTGGGAAATAAAGCGCACCCCCTTAGCGACTTTATCGGCCCGGATAGCCCCGTAAAATTCGCCGTCGATCGTAAGCCCACCCGTGGCACCTGAGACATTTACATCCCCGCCGTGGCCGGAAATCTTGATATTGCCGTTGGTATCGGAAACTTTGACGTCGCTCTTTCGCGTATCGATACTGACGTCCCCCGCCGTGCCGCGAATCTCGACGTCACCAACGCCGTTGGTCACGTTTACCGGCTTCGCCATGTCGGCGACGGTAATGTCCCCCTTTTCGTTCCGGATCGTCAGCGATGCCTTCTTTGGTACCGCCACGTCAAGATCCAGGCTGATGCGCGAATCCCCGGTACTTACCCCAGTAGGGCGGATTTCGTAACCGTCGCCATTCCGCACGATTTCGACGCCAACGCCATCGGCAACATGTTGGGCATCGTTCTCGTTCCAGGCTTTCGCATTTTTCTTGCCGGAGATTCGAATTACCGCCTCGTCCGAAGGACGCACGCTAATATTGCCGCGGCCGTTGCGTATCGTGACGCGGGCATCCGCGGGAACGGATTTGGGCGCGACCTCCAGGTCGAAGTCAAAACTGTTTCCCCACTCCCGAAAGTGACCGGGGATATTTTCCCTGCCGTAGTCAACGGCAACCACTATGCCAAGAAGAATGAGCAGTCCCAGAACAAGAAAAACCTCGCCCCCGGTAATCGCCGCCGCGTCCTGATCCCCAGAGCGGGTCGCCGCCATGCGTTCATACAGTTTGGTCGCGCCCCAGAAAATCAGAATCAGCGGCCACCAATGTCCGAGCACATTGACAATGCCGAGGCCCCGATAGTTGTGAAGGAGCAGCAGCAATCCAACGAAAAGCAGAAGAAGGCCGGGAAAAAGTGAGCTGCTGCGTCGACGGAGATTAGCCATGAAACCCTATTGACCCTGTCCCTGACCGGGAAATTGATTTTGCGGAACAGGTGGCGCGGAGCCCGGCCCACCCGGAGCTGCTGGCGGAACCGGCCCGGAAATGTGGCCGTGGCTCGGCGCAGACGCAGCCGCAAGACTGATTACGCCAATGACGATGAGGATGACCGGATACGTGTTGCCGAACGAGAAATCACCGCCGCGCATCTGGTCAAAGAGAAAGAGCACGCCGACGGTAATAATGACAGCGGGACCCATCAGCCCGCGAATGGTGCAGCGGCGGCATCGGCAACGGATGCGGTCACTCATCGAGAAAAGCCTCCTAAGGACGGCGGTCGAGCCTGTTGCGCATCATCAAAACTCCCGCGCCAATCAGAACCGCCGGCCAGAAAAACTGGGAAATCCGATACCAGGGAAACCAATCGAAATTGTGCAGAAGCAGCAATACGCCGGCGCCAATCAGAAGTATCGGCCCAATCGGGCGCTCTTTGGTAAAAGCATCGAGAGGGTCAGTCAAGGTCTCGCCCACCTGCCGTGCTTTTGCCGTACGGTAGGCATCAATCGGCATGTACACCCATAGCCCGGCGACGCAAATCCACAAGGCAGCTGTGGCCCCACCACTCATGGAGCTATCGATCCCGGTGATGAAAAGCACCAAGAAGATGGCAAGGTGAATCATGCCCTTACCATATTGCTCGTTATAGAAGGCGCCCATTCCCGGCAGAAACCCCAGGAAGAAAGCCAATACTGGATTTGATCTGGCGTAGTTCGGTGATGCCGGAGGCAAACCGGAAGCGGGCATCTGGTATTGCGATTCCGCAACGGGAGTTGCGGCGGCCGGTGTCGGAGCGGGGATGCCTACGATGGTCGCCAGGCACTCTTCGCAGTAGAGAACGTCGCGCACCGGGCGCACACATGTCGAGCACATAGCCTTGCCGCAATTGCGGCAGTAACCGACTGCGTCCACATCGGAATGGACGGCACACTTCATGGCATTCTCCTCTCGCCAATCGAGCCGCTCAGAACGGGGAATTGCGAAGCGAGAACCCGCAGATTCCTGCCGATTTCGTCGGCACGGTTCTGCTGCTTGGGCGAGAACGGATTCGTGTTGTCGGTGCGGCCAGGTTGTTTGTCGGGAGAATCTTTCGGAGTGGTTTGCTCTCTGGTAGCTGGATTCTGTTCATTTTCATTCAGGCGCGTTTGAATTTCATAAACGATGCGCAGGTCGCTGACGAACTTGACGCTGTGGGCGTAGACGAGATGCGCCTGGCGGTCAGCGTTGCGATAAATCGTGGCGGGAGAAAGATCCGCCAGCTTTGGCTTGCGAAACGAGAAACCAGACGCCGTGAGAATGACGACGAAAGTGGCGGCGACGGAGACCGCGCCGTAGACAAAACGCGGCGATTGCAGGCCGCGCAGCCAGCGCTTCGCGCGGCGCCAGCTCTGCGGGCCGAGGGTCGCCGTCAGAATCGAATCGAAAAGTTGCGGCGGCGGTTCAACCTGCGCCAGGGTGTGCAGAGTACCGAGAACATGCGAAACACCGGCGACCAGCGGAGTGCAGCGCGCACACGCATTCACATGGAGATCGAAAGCGGCTTGCTCGGCGGGATCAAGAAGTCCGTCGAGGTAATCGCTCAGCCGCGCTTCGGTTTGTTCGCAAATCCAGGTCATGGCAAGCTCCGCGCTGGCTTCGAAACTCCCGGCTCGATCATGACGGGCGCACTCCCATCTGCTGCAGAATACGCGCCAGTTCGATGCGTCCGCGATTGATTCTCGATTTTACCGTTCCTTCCGGTACTGCCAACACTTGCTGAATCTCGCTGTACTCCAATTGCTGCAGGTCGCGCAGGATCACCGCCTCACGCAATTCCGGCGAAAGCCGCTTTAGCGCCGACTGCACCTGGCCGCTCAATTCGCCGAGCAGCGCCTGCTCATCCTGCGGCTTTCCCGCTGATTCCTTGTTCTCTACCACCGGCATCTTGTCGTCCAGCGAGTCTGTAATGCGATCGCGCTTCGTTCTACGGTAATGGTCAATCAACAGATTGCGCGTCACGCTGGTCATCCATGTTGCGAAACCGCCATAGGCCGAACGATAACTGCCCAGTGTGCGGTACACTCGGAGGAAAACATCCTGCGACAAGTCCTCGGATTCCGTGCGATTTCCGGTGAACCGGTAGCAGATGTTGAAGATGCGCCTTGTATGGCGACGCACAAGTTCCTCCCAGGCCGACCCGTCGCCCTGGAGGCATTGCTGGACCAGTTGGGCATCCTGCTCCAACGTATCATCAGCCTCATAACCTGCTACGGTGCAAGGCGTGTCTGCGAGACGGCTTCTCTTTCAAAAGCCGTCTGGCAGTCCAACTCGGCCTGCCAACTATGGAACGAAAAATGCTCCCGAAATGTTCCCCTCGGGATCAGCCCCTCACTGCCGACCGTGATAACCGGCATCTTACTGGAGCAAGTTCTGTAGAGACAAGAGAATCAACGAGTAGGCTAATTCCAGGGTTCAAATCGTTGCAGGAAGGACTGAAATATCGTCCTATGTCGCCCCCACCGGAAACCACTATCCGAGGGGATCCCTACGCCAATAGAACTAGCCTCAGAACCTAAAGCGTCCGTAAGTCACTGGTTATAAATATAATAGATTTATATTGAACATGTTCAGTTTGTTCTTGACAGCAAGCCTCACTTTGACTTAATATCTGAACATGTTCAATATCGAGGCCAGTGCCATGAAGACAGCAAACAGGACCGCCGGCGAGAAGACCAAGGCTGTGATTCTCGAAACGGCGCTGGACCTCTTCCGGGGACACGGTTTTGAAGTTACTACCATGCGCGACATCGCGCGAGCCGCGAAAGTAGCCACCGGCGCTGCCTATTATTACTTTCCGAGTAAAGAAGCCATCGTCGCCGCCTACTACGACCAGGTGCAACGCTTGCACGCCGAGAAGGCTCGTGACGGCTTAGAAGGGCGGGCTGGCCTGCGCGAGCGGTTGGGCGTTGTGATGCATTTAAAATTGGAAATCTTGAAGGATGACCGCATGTTTCTGGGAGCCCTGTTCCGCTACACCGGGAATCCGGACCATCCTCTGTCGGTATTCGGGAAAGGCACCGAGCCGCAGCGCCGCCACAGCGTTGCGATTTTTCAGGAAGCGATCGCGGGCACCAACGTAAGCGAAGAACTGCGGCAATTTCTGCCGTGGGCGCTCTGGTTGGGGCACTTGGGAATGATCCTGTTTTTGATCTACGACGAAACAGAAGGACAGCAGAGAACCCACAAGCTCGTAGATGGAATGCTGGATCTGCTGACTCGGTTTGTGGAGTTGACGAGTTCGGCGCTTGTGCAGCCTTTCGTTCAACCGTTCCAGGCAAAGATGTTGAGAATGCTGCGGGAAGCCGGCTGGACCGTAGAGATCTAAGAGGTTTCAAAGAACGAGAAGCAAGTGAACTTGAATTTCGGAATCGAGGAGGAGCGATGACAAAGTCACAGGAAACCGCAACTCATTGGTATCCCGCATCAGTTGCCAGGAAGCGGCCGTCGGCGTGGTGGTACTGGGGACGAGCCGTGTATGTCAGCCGGCGCGACTACTGGAAGATCACGAAAGTGTTTCTCGCGACTGGAATTCCGCTCGGCGCCATTGGCGTTTTGTTTCATGTACCGCTCGCATTTTGGGCGGCTGTGGCACTGGCAGAAATCGGATTGCTGCTTCTGGCGTACTCACTCTTTGGCTTGTATCGAATGTACGGTCATCCGGGAGTGCGCTACATCCGCCGGCTGGTTGAATTGGGTGGTGTGAAGGGCCCAGTAAACGTCGCGGACTTGCACATCGGGACGTACCGTCACGCCTTTCTGCTCTCCGACGTGCTGCCGGAAGCCACCATTCAAACCGTGGATTGCTGGAACGCGGAAGGCGAGTCGCCCGAAGAAGCAGTACAGGATGTGCGCGACCTGGAAGTGCCGCCAACAAGCAACCCGCGAATTGTTGCCTCCAAGGCCGACCGCTTCACCCTGCCGCTTCCGGATGCTTCTTGCGATGCGGTTTGCTTTGGGTTTGGGACGCATGAGATTCCCACGGGCGGCGCGCGAGAGAAGCTATTCAGCGCAGCGACTCGTGTCCTGAAGCCCGGCGGAGGAGTCCTGCTCTTCGAACACGGCTGGGATGCGCACAACTACGTGATCTTCGGGCCGGTCATCCATCATGTGACCAAGCGCCAGGACTGGGACAAGTTCTTGCACGAACGTTTTGACAATGTGAAGTACGCGCGCAGTACCCAGGCCGTTGATCTCTTTGCCGGGACGCGGCGTTAAGGAGAATCCTCATGGGCAGTCTGAACAGAGACCCCGACGTCATTGTGATTGGCGGCGGCATCGCAGGACTCGGGGCGGCCGTGCGTTTGAAGGATCGCGGGCTTGAGCCCCTGGTCCTGGAAGCCGAGTTACGTGTCGGCGGACGTATGACCACTGACCGCGTCAACGGGTTTGTCGTCGATCGCGGCGTCACCCTCTTCGGCAATGCGTTCGGTTCGATGCGAGCGCTGGTGCGGCGCCTTGGTCTCTCACCGCTGGTGTGCAAAGGCCAATTCAGCGTCGGCATTCAAGACGCCGCCGGCTGCCGCGGCTACCGCAGCGGACGCTTTGACGACCTGCTTTTCGATCGCGGAATTTCGCTCCGCGCGCGCATCGCTTCTCTTCGTTTTGGATTCGACCTGCTGCGCCATCATCGCGCTCTCGTCCATGGCCGCAGCACTCTCAGCGGTTCGCTCGACGGCGAAGACGCTCAGACCTATTTCAAGAGAATCAGAGGGGAAGAAGTGTTCGAACGCATCTTCCGCCCAGGTCTTAACGGTCCTGTTGGCGGAGCAGTGGAAACTTCTTCGCGCGTGATTCTCATGCAAGTGCTCTGGAACCTGCTCGTCCGCGGCCAGTGGAATCTCACCGATGGCGTCGACCGCATTCCGGAAGCTGCGGCTTCTCAAGTGAAAGTCCTGACCGAAGCGCGTGCTCTGCACGTCGAGCAGAAAGATTCAGGCGTTCACGTTGAAGCCGAAGTGAAAGGGAAGCAGCAAACCTTTCAGGCGCGCGCCGTCATCTTTGCTATTCCTGGCCAGGTTGTCCCTCTAATTTGCCCGGGACTCCCCGCGGACACGCGCGGTCTCCTCTCTCGCACGCGGTACTCCAGAATTGCTAATGCCGCTGTCGCTCTTTCCACACCGCCCAAAGTGCCTTACGCCGGATACGCCTTCAGGGAGGACGTGGTCTCTGGGGCGGAAATCGAGATGGAGCATCTCCGCGCTCCCAATCGATGTCCCGACGGCACGGGCATGGCCGGAGTTTTCCTTTGGGACACGCCTCGGCTGCGCCGCTTGGATGTAGGCGACGAATCCCTCAAGCAACAAGCTAGCGATGTCGTCGAACAAAATTTCCCTGAATGCCGCGGCAAAGTCCTCTTCGTCCATCTCGTCCGCTGGAACATCGGCGTCGCGCAATTCCCTTCCGGCCGCCTGCGCGAAATGACCGCTCTGCGCCAACAGCTTGCCGCCTGGACCGCTCCGCTCGACCTATGTGGCGACTACCTCGACGGCCTCTCCAGCGAAGGAGCCCTCCGTACCGGCGAAGAAGCCGCGGACCGGATCGCTAAGAAATTAAAGAGGCACTGAAGGAAGACCGGTCAACACAACTTGACGGCGGTGGCTGGTCCCGCTAGGCTGCCAGCGCATGCCAACAAAGTCGAGGAAGCTTCTTGTCGTCCTGATCGGGCTGCTCGTGCTGGGGTTTGTCGTCTACCGCTCGAGCGGGGTGATTCATCTTGGAGATTTCAGCGGAACCAAGCTGCTTCATGCTGCTCGCCATGCGAATCCATTCCTTCTGATTCTTTCCATCATTGCCATCTATTCTTGTTACGCCCTGCGTGCACTCCGATGGAAGGTGTTTCAACAAAACCTGGGTCCATCGCATTTCGCAACGATTTATGCGATGACACTGGCCGGTTTCTCGGCAGTGTTTCTCCTGGGGCGTGCCGGCGAGCCCGTGCGGCCGCTCCTACTGGCCCGGAAAGAAAAACTCCCGGTATCGGGGATGTTCGGCATTTACGTTTTGGAGCGTCTGTTTGATACCGCCAGCGCCGCGGTGATTGCAGCCATCGGATTGCTTCTGTTCGAATCGCGCGCGCACCCCGGCGAGACTGCCGGCAAGCTGGAGACCGCCGCGAAGACCACCGGATCTCTGCTTTTTGTTGGAGTCGTGGCCGCGATTGCCTTCTTGTTGTATCTGCGGTTGCACGGCACTGTGCTGCTCGAACGTCGTCTCGAGGGATGGGTACAAGCGCACGGCCGGCGTGCCACTGTTGCAGGAATTTTGTTGGGGTTTGCGCGCGGCGTGCAGACCATTGGGAACTGGAGCGACCTCGCGTTATCCGTGTTCTACTCCGCCTTGCACTGGTTCGTCGTCCTGCTGGTGTACCTCTGGGTTTCCCGCGCTTTTGGCGGAACGCTCGCCGCCATCGACATGGGCGACGCCATGCTCGTTTTAGCGTTCACACTGGTGGGTTCGGCCGTGCAGTTGCCGGGAGTGGGCGGCGGCTCGCAGGTGGCCTCATTCCTTGCCTACACTACGGTCTTTAGAGTAGAAAAAGAGGCCGCGGCCGCCGCGTCGATTGTGATGTGGCTGATTAGCTTCGCGGCGTGTAGTCTGGCGGGCGTGCCGTTGCTTATCCACGAAGGGTTTTCTCTGGGGAAATTGCGCCAGATGGCCGAGCACGAAAAAGAAGCGGCGAGCGAAAATGTCAATGAGCAAGGAGAATCGGCCCAGTGAAGTGCCCCTTTTGTGCGCACATTGACGACAAGGTGATTGATTCACGCGAAGGCCGCGGGGGCGACACCATTCGCCGCCGGCGCGAGTGCCTGAAGTGCAGCCGCCGATTCACAACGTACGAACGCATCGACGAAATTCCCTACATGGTCATCAAGAAGGACGGGCGGCGCGAACGCTTTGAGAGGCAAAAGATTTTGCAAGGCCTTTTGAAAGCGTGCGAAAAACGTCCCGTGGCTACCCCCAGGCTGGAAGCGATCGTAGATGAAATCGAAGGGGTGGTGCACGAGGGCACGGAACGCGAGCTGACCACCACCGAAATCGGAGAAATGATCATGCACGGGCTGAAGAAACTAGATAAAGTTGCCTACGTTCGGTTTGCATCGGTGTACATGGACTTCAAGGATGTGCAGGAATTCATGAGCGAGCTGAAAAATCTGCTCAAAGATCGCGTCAAGAAATAATCCGTTCTGTCATTGAGGAGTTTTCATGAGGCAGTATGCGACGATTTTCTCGTGTGCCTTCACTAAGTTGAAATCCAGGAATTAATGGATGCTCGTTGGCCGTGAGAGAAAGTGCTTCGCAGGATGGGAACAGAGATCCTTCCTCGCCCACCGCATCGGGCCCCTCCGGACAGGAATCCTGATCGGACTCTTCATAAGTGTCACTTAGGGCCTCCGGCCCGCGAAACCTCATGAAAATCGCTCAACTTCAGGCCAAAGCGTGCGCAATTCGAGCTCCTGAGATACCGCCTTGGAAAAATGCCCAGAAATCACGCGAACGATGAAGCAGGCGATGCCATCTCCTTTTGCATTGTAGCTGTATCCTCAGGCCCTAGCCGCTGGACCTGACGGCGGAAGTCACTCGCGGAGCTCAGGCCTCCACCGCATCTGGCTTGGGTTTTTGCCCCTTCAGGGTGCGAACCAAAACCTGTCCGCTTTTTCAATCACCTGTCGGTGTCCACTCGCATCCCCCGCGACTGCCAGCGGCAAATTGTCGTGCGGGACCTGCGTCCCAGCCACATCTGGTTTGAGGTTTTGCCTCCCAGGGTGATTACCGCTTGGCCTTGGATAGTTAGTCTCAACTTGAAAGCGAACTAGAATTAGCCTCCTTCACTCCTTCCCCGCGATTAGCTCTCATAGTCCTCGAGTTCGGCTGCCGGCTTGAGCAGTTACGAAGATCCCGCCGCACTTCGACGGGCTCGCTCCAGCACCGGCAACGGAACGGTTATGCGGTTTGTTTCAGCAATTTTTATTTCCAGGCTGACGTTTGACTCAAAGTTGAAATCCAAATGGAACTCGCCGAACTCCTCGGCAGTTGTCTGCGCCACCGGACCCTTCCAGCCCTGAAGGGTCACCGGAACGCCATCAAACCTACGATCTGGCTTGGCTGAATCCAGAATTTGCCCCGCAAGCGCAAGGCAATGGGATCCTGCGTCAGGCTCGATCAAGAGATCCACCCTTAGGCTCCCGGCTGCGTAGAGCAGCCTTCGACTCCAATCATGCAAACCTCGCAGCCCAGCCGGAAGTGGGTCGCGGAAGCTATCGGAAATGAGGCGGGCTACGTGCTTGAGGTCCTGAAACACCACCTCAGGACACAACAACGCCTCCAGGCTGCCGCAAAGTTGTTGCAGCAGGAACTTCCGTTGAACATGAGGGATCAAGTAGCTTTCGGCCAAATCCTTAATCTCCGGATCATTCTCTTCGTCGGTGATAATTACTACGTGTTTTAGGAGATTCGGATGAAATTCGTTAATTCTCGAAAGCACATCTGC
>Ga0066660_10000358_pt1 | contig 15326 bp, 12 predicted proteins | sample GraSoiAngelo_109_FD_75177 | JGI IMG/M metagenome (GOLD analysis project Ga0066660, IMG submission 75177) | Grasslands soil microbial communities from the Angelo Coastal Reserve, California, USA - 14_0903_12_20cm | ecosystem: Environmental > Terrestrial > Soil > Grasslands | place: USA...
ATGATCGTGCGCTTCTATCAGGGCTGGTTCCAGATGCTGGTGATCGACCTGCCGCTCTTCCTCGCTTCCACCTGTTCCATCTCCAGCTTCTATCTCGTGGCGCAAAGAGAGCTTCGCCCCAAGACGTGGCGGCGCACTTTTCTCTATTTGCCGTTCGTCATGGCCACGGGCATAGGAATTTCCGTACGCAACGCGCAAGCGGTGATCGAAGCGCTGCTCGGCAAAAAAAGCGAATTTACCCGCACACCAAAATTCAATATCGAAGGCAAGAGGGGCACGTTCGCGAAAAAATCCTACAAAAACAAAGCCGGCTGGATGCCCTACGCGGAAATTCTTTTAGGTTTGTACTTCTCTTCGACTGTGGTGTATGCCATGCTCAATGAAAACTACGCTACCGTGCCGTTCCTGCTGCTCTTCGTTTGGGGCTACCTCTACACCGGCGCAATGTCCCTCGGGCAAACTTACTTCGCGCGCCTCCGCTTCGGCGTCAACGCCCCCGAAATGCGCCCTGCTACCTCCGGCGCGCCGGGCTTCTGATTCTCTTAAGTTGCCTGACGGTCAGATTGGTATCGTTTCGCTTTTCGCGTGTGCAACGTCGCCGTCAAAGCTACACTGCATGAGCGGCGGACGCTCCGTGGAAAACCTCTCATTCAAAAATGGAGCCGTAGGCTTGCACGCGATTGCTGCTGGCCCCCAAGACGGCCCCGTCGTCCTTCTTCTCCATGGCTTCCCGGAATTCTGGTATGGATGGCACAGACAAATCGAGCCGCTGGCCGCCGCGGGATTTCGAGTCGTCGTCCCCGACCAGCGCGGCCACAATCTCAGCAGCAAACCATCCGGCGTTGCTTCTTACGCGGTCTCTGAACTGGTCTCCGACGTCATCGCCATTGCCGATCAACTCGGCCAGGAAAAAATCTTTCTCGCCGGACATGATTGGGGTGCCGCCGTTGCCTGGAGCACCGCCCTTTTTCATCAGCAGCGCATCGCCAAGCTCGCCGTTCTCAATGTCCCTCATCCCTCGGTGATGCGTAAATTTCTCAGCACCCGTCCGCGTCAATTTCTCCGCAGTTGGTACGTGTTCTTCTTCCAACTCCCCTGGCTGCCGGAAGCCCTTTTCTCGGCCTTCCATTTCCGCGCCGGATCGCAAGCGCTTCTCCGTTCTAGCCGGCCGGGGACTTTCTCCGCCGACGATCTCGCCCAATATCGCGCCGCGTGGTCGCAGCCCGGCGCTCTCACCGCCATGATCAACTGGTACCGCGCCCTGTTTCGCACTCGCGTCAAATTTCAGGACAAAACCGTCCGCGTTCCCACTCGCATTCTCTGGGGCGAACGCGACGCTTTCCTCCTGACCGAAATGGCTCAGGAAAGTCTGCGCTATTGTTCGAGCGGCGAACTACTCACCTTCGCCAACGCCACGCATTGGCTCCAGCACGAAGAACCGGATCGAGTCTCGCGGATACTCATGGACTTCTTTCGCGATTGAGCCGCGCGGCATGTCCGTCGTTTATTCTCCCGCGCGTTCGAGTCTTTGCCGCGGGAATGATGCCAGGCTAGCAACGCAGGCGCAGCAAGCCTCCCGCGATCGCGCGCGGCCTGCCCCTACTGGAAAAAAAGGAGTGGCCCCCACTCAATCGCCGGGGTGATCGCTGACGGTCCTGGTCAGCAGCGTCAGTGTTCCCGGAGTGTTGAACAGCAGTCCCTGCACCGCTACCGTGTTGCCCACAGCCAGCGAAGTCTGGTTCGGAAAGTCCTCAAAGTCCATTTGCGAAAGCATATGGACGGTAATCGTGGTGACGGGCGGCGCTGCGCCGGCGAACAAGCGCGAAAGGTTGGTCGGCGTGAAAGTGCCATTCTCGGGGTTTATGCTTCCGACTTGGCCGGTGATCTCGACGGCCACAAGCGCACCAGGTCCGTCGTCACTGCAATGACACCGCCGGTCGACGTCACCGTGCCTGGCCGGATTTGAACGTCTTGGCCCACTAGGAAGTCGGCAGAGCTAGAGAAGCTGAAACCTAAGTTGCTGCATCCTCATGCTCGCCCATTTATGCCCAGCCCACTTGGAAAGTGGCATTCGGATCAGTGCTATGATCACCGCCGCCGAATACGCGATGTGAATTCCCCGCCTGCAAGCGAGCCAGCGACGTACGGAAACGGGACGACAGTGCTTATCGCGTCGTACGATCCGTGCCTATGGCCGTTCCACCCTCAATGAGGTGTTGTGGTTAACCGGATATTTCGGCAGGCCGGACGTTTCAGTTACAATTGCCCGGCTGTGAGTGGCACGCCGCAAACCCACATGCCCTGTGGGTGCATCAACCAACTGGTGGTTTCGAGGTGAACGGATGAGTGCTCGCCCGGGGTGGGTGTGGTCGCGTGATTTTTGGCGTTTGGCAACCGTAGCGGTTTTGGGATGGCTCTACCTGGCTGGCTTCCCGCATGCCACGCACGCCCAGGAGCGCCGCGAACGCGAGCCCAATAGCGTCTACGTGGAACGCCGCGCCAAGCTGGCGGCACAGGCCGATGGGCCGATCATACTTTGGGGTTTCACGGGCCGTGAAGAAGTTTCAGAGGCCTACGTTTTTGCCCAGGAAGAGAATTTCTACTACCTCACCGGCCACAATGAAGAAGGCGCCGGCCTGATTATCCTTCCCGCGGGCCAGAAGGGCGATGTCCCGAACGTTCCGCGCGAAACTCTTTTTCTCCCGGCAAAGAATTCACAGAAAGAGAAATGGAATGGCGTCCGCATGTCACCCTCGGACCCTGGCATCCAAGCGCGCGCCGGATTTATTGCCGTAAAATCTTTCGAGAGCGACTTCCGCTCGGTGGTGGAGAATCTTGCGAAGACATTTTCGAATTTCTATACCATTCTTCCCTATCAAAAAGAACTTGGCGGTTACCCGCACGAGAAAGCCGTTGTCGATTGGCTGCAGCTCGCTGCACCGCAGGCCAAGCTGAAGGACATTCGCGCCGCGATCACGGCCCTGCGCCAGATCAAATCACCCGGCGAAATCGCCTTTCTAAAACAAGCGATTGACTTGTCCGTGGACTCCCACCTTGAAGCGATGAAGTTGATGCGCCCAGGCCTCTACGAATATCAGGTGGCCGCAAAAATGATTGAAATCCATGCCTGGGGCGGATCGGAAGCGGAGGGTTACGCCCCGATTGTTGGCGCCGGCCCGAACTCCACCACACTGCACTACGACAAGCTCTCGCGCAAGATCGAAGACGGCGACATCGTCGTTCTCGACGTCGGCGCGCAATACTCCGGCTACTCCTCGGACATCACGCGCACGCTGCCCGCCAACGGCAAGTTCACGCCGCGCCAGCGCGAAATCTACGACATCGTCCTCGGTGCGCAAAACGCCGCCCTCGCCGCTCTAAAGCCGGGGATGGACTTCTGTAATAAGGGCGGCAAGAGCGTCCACAAGATTGCCTACAATTACATCAATTCTCACGGAAAGGATCTCCACGACAAGCCGCTCGGCAGCTATTTCATTCACGGCCTCGGCCATCACATTGGCTTGAACGTCCACGACCCCGGCGAGTACTGTGCCCCTTTCCAGCCCGGCATGGTCATCACCATTGAGCCCGGTATCTACATTCCCGAGGAGAATCTCGGGGTGCGCATCGAAGACGACGTCCTCATCACCGAAACTGGCCACAAGCTGCTCAGCGAACAACTCCCCCGCGATCCGGATGAAATCGAAAGGATCATGGCGGAAGCCGCGCCAACACGCACAAAAGGAGAAAAAGGTGAGGCCCGTGGGAACGTTTCGTCAGCGGAAACACCCACCGACGGCAGTGTGATCCGGGGCTTGATTGAGAAATACGCGAAATCCATTGATGGTGCCGACACTGCTCTCGCTGCTGAGGTCTGGTTGGATTCGCCGGACGTCTCTTTTATCCACCCGTTGGGCCATGAGCACGGTTTCGAGCAAATCAAGCAAAATGTCTACATGCGTCTGATGGGCGATGCCTTCTCGGAACGCAAACTGAGTGTTCATGACGTTTCCGTTCATGTTTACGGGGACGCGGCCTGGGCCGAGTTTTATTGGGATTTCGCTGCCCAGTTCAGAAAAGATGGCTCTCCCCTGACGACCCACGGCAGGGAAACACAGCTCTATCGCAAGGAACAAGGTCGATGGCGCTTGGTTCACGTCCACTATTCCGGAATGCCGGTTACCGCAGAACCCCAGGGTTTCTCCAGCGGAGGAAACATTTCTGTTTCAAGGGGGCTCATGGCCCAGCGGGGCCAGCGAGGACGGCTCGAGGACGGCAGATTGACCGCCGGGAATGAGGCAACTTATACTGATGATTCGCGCTGGACATGGATTTCGTGCCAACGTGCCTCGAGTCATTCCGCGAGCAGCGTAGGGGCGAACTTTAGCCCGCCCGCCGGAATTTCCGAAATCAGCAAACTTTCTAGGGAGCTGTCGGCCCCGACCCGGTCGGGGCCACAAAAACAATGAGCAGCGTCAAAGCGACACAACTCCGCCCCGGCATGGTCATCCAGCACGAGGGCCAACTTTTCACCATCTTCAGCGTCGATCACCGCACACCCGGCAACAAGCGCGGCTCGATGCAGACCCGCATGAGAAACCTCCGCACCGGTGCAATCATCGACTATCGGTTCCGCGCCGAAGAATTCGTGGACCGCGCCATCCTTGATGAAGTCGAGTTCGAGTACCTCTACAGCGAGGGTGACGATTTTCACTTCATGAACACCAAGAACTACGAGCAGATGCAGATGAGCCGCGAAGAGCTGGGCGAATCCGTCTACTATTTAATACCCAGCACCATCGTGAAGGTCGAATTTTTCGAGGAAAAACCCATCGGCGTGGACTTGCCCGATACCATGGATATGAAGGTGATCCAGACGGAGCCGACGCTCCAGAAGGCCACTGCCAGCGCGGTGATGAAGCCAGCAACACTCGAGACTGGCCTGGTGGTCCAGGTGCCGCCGTTTGTGAATGAGGGCGACAGAATTAAGGTGGACACCTCGGAAGCACGTTACGTTCAGCGTGTCGAGTAGTTTTCAGCTTCTAGTTTTCTGCCTTGAGGCTGTAATTTCTGATTTCGATTTTCCGCTTTTGAGATTCCGCCCCCGCAGCTAATTTCAGCGCAAGCCGGAATTAAAAGAGGCAGAACAGCCTCCCGGCGCAGGCCCGGGCGCCTTTGGTTTTTCTCTTAATGTTTTCCCGCTGAACCCGCCGTGGATTTCTCGCCGGCAGGATGCGCGCCAAATACGCGATCGAAGATAGCATCCACATAGCGAAGTTGCCGCTGAAGATCAAACGTGTGCGCGAGCGCTTTCGCATCGAGGTACTTCGCGATGCGCGCATCCGTCGCAATACGGTCCCGGAAACTCGTGTCTGACTCCCACGCGGCCATGGCGTTTTCCTGCACCGCCTTGTAGGCGTCATCCCGGGGCATCCCTTTCTCCACCAAATCCTGCAGCAATTGTCCCGAGTAAACCAGGCCGTGCGTGGATTCGAGGTTTCGAATCATGCGTTCAGGGAAAACACGCATCTGGCCGAGGATGGCGGTCATTTTGGAAAGCATGTAGTCCACAAGAATGGTTGAATCGGGAAGGATGATTCGTTCCACCGAACTGTGAGAGATGTCGCGCTCGTGCCACAAGGCCACGTTTTCGAATGCCGCGAGCATGTTCGAACGCACCAGGCGCGCGAGGCCGCAGATTTGCTCGCACGTGACGGGATTGCGTTTGTGGGGCATGGCCGAGCTGCCGCGCTGTTCGCCGCTGAAGGGTTCTTCAGCCTCGCGGACTTCGGTACGCTGCAAATGGCGAATTTCGAGCGCGATTTTTTCGAGTGTAGCGGCGATGAGCGCGAGGGCGCTGAGATATTGCGCGTGGCGATCGCGCTGAATCACTTGCGAAGCGACGGGAGCAACGCTAAGCCCAAGGCGCTTGCAGATGCGCTCCTCTATTTCCGTGCCAAGATGCGAAGCATTGCCGACGGCGCCGGAAACTTTTCCAACGGCCATCTGCGCGGCGGCGGCGCGGAAGCGTGCGATATTGCGCTGATTCTCCGAAAACCAGTTGGCGATTTTCATGCCAAACGTGATGGGCTCGGCATGAATGCCGTGAGTGCGGCCGATCTGCGGGGTGTGGCGGAATTCGTGAGCGCGCACATCTAGAATTTCTCCGAACATCACCAAGTCCCGCTCGATTAATTTCGAGGCATCGCGAACCTGGAGAGCTTGCGCGGTGTCAACAACGTCATTCGAAGTCATGCCGTAGTGCAGCCAGCGGGCCGCCGCGGGATCTCCGATGGAATCGCCGACGGCCATAGTGAAGGCGATGACGTCGTGCTTCACGCGAGACTCGAGTTCGTTGATTTGCGTGACATCCACTTTGGCGCGGGAGCGAATCGCAGCGGCGGCATCCTTCGGGACCTGGCCTGCTTCGGCAAGGGTCTCCGTGGCGGCAAGCTCGACTTCCAGCCACTTTCGAAACTTGTTCGCGTCGCTCCAAACGTGGCCCATCTCCTGGCGCGTGTAGCGTGGTATCAATGCCTTCTCCCCAAAGCAAAAAGAAGATTCTGCGGGCAGTTCCCGGTGTTTCCTTCTTCCATGATACCGCAGATGGGCGAATGTCGACGGCGCGAGGATTTCCCTGCCGGGTGTCCGAAAATGGGATGAGCAGTCGCGGAAGCGAGCGATTGGCGCCGGGAAAGCGAAAGGATAGCGCGGATAAGATGCTTAGGAAAAAGGAGTTGCGCGCGCCAATGGAGCGGTAAGGGAGTTGCACGAGGCAGGGATGTAGGGTGTCTACAGGCTGGGTGTAGGATGTCGACGGCCTTGGATGGAACAAAGGGCAGGGTCATGACGTCATAAACGTAGAGAGAAAGCCAGAAGACAGCATGGCAAGAGCGTTCGAGGGACCTGATTGCGCATCGAAGGGATCGCATGAGGGACCAAGCGATGGCTGAGAAGAGAGAGCGGTACCAGAACCGGATTGAGCTTTTGCAGGGGACGCTGGACCTGCTGATCCTGCAGACGCTGCAATGGGGGCCGCAACATGGCTATGGGATCAGTGTGGCGATCCGGAATCACTCCGGCGAGTTGCTGCAGGTGGATACCGGTTCGCTTTATCCGGCGCTGCACCGGCTGGAAAAACAGAAATGGATCAAGGCGGAATGGAAAATTTCTGAGAACAAACAACGGGCAAAGTATTACCGGCTCTCGGCCACCGGCAAGAGGCAACTGACCAAGGAACGTTCCAAGTGGTCGCAGCTTTCGGATGCCATCGCGGGGGTACTGAACCCTGAGCAGAGATGACCGCGTAGGGAAATAAGGAAACGCAGAGGTGGCTGGTGAGATTTTGGCGGAGGAGGAGGCGAGAAGCGGAGCTTGAAGAAGAAGTGCGGAGCCATCTGGAGATGGCGGCGCGGCAGCGCGTGGAGCACGGAGCGGATGAGGGTGAAGCCGCGAGGGCGGCACGAAGAGAGTTTGGAAATATGGGACTGGTGAAGGAAACAACGCGTGATGCGTGGGGATGGGGATTTTTCGACCGGCTGATGCAGGACTTGCGCTTTGGCGTGCGAATGATTGCGAAGTCGCCTGGCTTCGCGGCGGTGGCAATTCTGACGCTGGCGCTGGGAATCGGCGCGAACATCGCACTTTTTTCGGTGGTCAACGCCGTGCTCTTGAATCCATTGCCTTATCCGGAGCCGGAGCAACTCGTGGCGCTACACGAAAGCAAGCCAAACTTCGAGACTGGCTCGATCGCGCTCCCGAACTTCCAAGACTGGCGGAAAGACAACCGCACGTTTTCCATGATGGCGATCTCGCGGGGCTACTGGTTCAACCTGACGGGGCTGGGGGACGCAGAACAGCTGAGGGCGGAATTCGTTTCGACCGACTTTCTGCCGTTGCTCGGTGTGAAGCCGGTCCTGGGCCGCATGTTCGTTGAGGGCGAAGACGAAATCGGCGCGAGTCCCATTGTGATGATCAGCGAGGGACTCTGGAATCGCAAGTTTGGAGGCGCCCCGGATGTTCTCGGAAAAGCGATCACCCTGGACGGGCGAAGTTACACGATCGTGGGCGTGGTGCCGGCGAGTTTCAACCTACAGGTTGGGTACTTCCGAACAAGAGAACTGTATGTGCCTCTCGGACAATGGAACAACCCACTTCTCAAGAGCAGGGCGGGTGGATTGGGGCTTCACGGGATTGGACGGTTGAAGCCCGGAGTGACCATTGAGCAGGGGCGTGCCGATATGCAGCGCGTCACCGAAGACCTGGCCGCGGCATATCCGGAGGCGGACAAGGGAATTGGAGCCACGCTCCTCCCTCTCAGAGAACAGGTAGTCGGGAATGTCCGGGTGTTACTGCTGGTGCTCCTGGCCGCCGTCGCGTTCGTACTTCTAATCTCTTGCGTGAATGTTGCCAATCTGCTTGCGGTGCGCGCGATGGCGCGCGCGCGCGAATTTGCGGTGCGCGCTGCTCTGGGTGCAGGTCAAGGGAGAATTGTTCGCCAGCTTTTGACGGAAAGCGTGTTGCTAGCGGTGGCCGGAGGCGGGCTCGGTTTGTTGTTGGCGGCGTGGGGCACAAAAGCGGCGCTGCAACGCCTTCCGCAAGGTTTGCCACGCGCCAGCGAAGTCGGGCTAGACGGACGAATACTTGTGTTCACCGCTGCAATTTCCCTGTTGAGCGGGATGCTGTTTGGATTGGCGCCGGCGCTTCGGATATCAAGACCGAACGTACACGACACGCTGAAAGAGGGCGGGCGCGGAGCGGGCGGCAAGAAACACCGTGCGCAAGGATTCTTGGTTGTCGCGGAACTGGCCATGGCGCTAGTGTTGTTAATCGGGGCGGGTTTGATGATCCGCAGCATAAGCGCCCTATGGAGCGTGAATCCAGGTTTTGATTCGCGCGACATTTTGACCTTCGGCGTGTCGCTTCCGCCATCGATGAAAGGCGCAAACGCAGACGGCATTCGAGCGGCGTTGCGGGAGGTGCAGCGCAAACTGGAAACCACGCCGGGAGTGCAATCTGTGTCTCTCTCCTGGGCGGCCGTGCCGCTATCCAGCGACGACGAAGACCTCTTCTGGCTTGACGGGCAGCCCAGACCAGCGAGCGAAAATGAAATGAACTGGACGCTGAGCTACGTCGTCGAAGAGGACTATCTGAAGGTAATGGGCATCCTGCTCGAGCACGGCCGCTTCTTCACGGCGCAAGACAATGAACGCGCGGCGCACGTTGTGGTGGTCGACGACGTCTTTGCGCGGAAATTCTTCGGCGATCAAGACCCGATCGGAAAGCGCGTCAACTTGAATAGCAAAGGGGGCATGGCGGAGATTGTGGGCGTCGTTGGACACGTAAAACAGTGGGGACTCGATTCAGACGATAAGCAACCGCTGCGTGCCCAGCTGTACTTCCCGTTCATGCAGCTTCCCGATGAAGCCATGCGACTATCGGCGACCGGAACGGGAGTGCTGGCGCGGCTCGACCCCCATGTACCGGGAACCGCGGACGCCATTCGAACAGCATTGAAGAGGATGAACAACGACCAGGTGATGTTTAGCGTACAAACCATGGAAGAGATCATTGCTGATTCGCTGGCGGCGCGGCGCGTCTCCATGATCGTTCTCGGCGTGTTCGCAGTGCTGGCGCTAGGTCTGGCGAGCATGGGCATTTATGGCGTGATTTCCTATGTCGTGGGCCAGCGGACACGAGAGATAGGAATTCGCATTGCGCTCGGCGCAAAACGAATGGAGGTCCTGCGAATGGTCCTGCGCGAAGGGATGAAGATGACCGTGCTTGGCGTGGTCATTGGTTTCTTGGCGGCTTTAGCTCTGACTCAGTTGATGGCCAGTATGCTTTATGGAGTGAGCGCAACCGATCCGCTTACTTTTGCAGGGGTGGCTGCGATCTTGATGATCGTGGCGCTGGTAGCCAGTTACGTTCCGGCGCGGCGGGCAATGCGTGTGGACCCCATCGTAGCGCTGCGATACGAATAAATCATGCCGCCTTCAGCGTCACAAGCTCATGGTTCTTCGAATAGGTCATGCCGCCTTCGGCGTCGCCAGCGAACCCTGAAAATGTTATCGAGACGGGGGTATGTTGGAGCACCGCCTAAGCGGACCAAAGCCGATTCATTCTGGCTCCTCCGGAGCAGACTACTTCGATCGGCTCAACCCAGCGGGTTTGCGCCTCCGAGTGACTAAAAGCCTGGAAGGTCGGGGATTCAAAGTCATCCGGGAGCCGCTACCCCAAGTCGCCTAGAAGCGATTTTCTGAGGAATGAAAAAAGAGTGATCAGAGGCCACAGATTAGGCAGCAGTTTTTCCTCCAACCGGGGCCAGTTCATCCTTCCAAAAAAGGCGTGAGACCGGCCCACATGCGCTATCTTGTTGGCAGATAAGGGTCTGTAGCCGACCTAACTGCAAGCCCCGAATCCTGTCTAATGAATCGGATGCAAAAGAGCGTCGAGAGCACCCAGGCCATCCTAGAGAGCGACGCCATCGCCGTGGAGCGCACGCTCGCCGGCGATCGCGATGCCTATCGCGTTCTTGTTGAGCGGCACAGCCACAATGTTTTCCGGCTAGCCTACCGGATGACTGGGAACCGGCACGATGCCGAAGAGGTGGTCCAGGAGGCCTTCTTGCGCGGGTATCAGAAGCTGCGGCAATTTGCGGCGCGATCGAATTTTGGTACCTGGGTCTATCGAATCGCGGCCAACTATGCGATTGACCGCATGCGCCAGCGGCAGAAGGAAGAGGCGCGGCGGGAAGCGCCGAGGGCGGAAGACAGGGACGGGATGGAAAACGATCCACTCAATCGCGTTCCGGATGAGGCGCCAACGCCGGAGCGGTTAACCCAGAGCATGGAGCTGCGAAAACAGATGGAACAGGCGCTGGCCGCTCTTTCCGACGCGGAGAGAACTGCTTTCGTGATGCGGCATTGGGAAGGCTGCGGGATCGAAGAAATCGCAGAAGTATTGAAATCCAGTTCGAACGCGACGAAGAACACGGTCTTTCGTGCGGTGCAGAAACTGCGGCGTGCTCTGCAGCCCTTTGTGGAAACAGGGGCGCAGGCACGCGCGATGGGAACGGAATCATGAAACACATGTCGGAAGAAGAATTGATTGCCTATCGCGAGGGAGTTGCCGAACAACAAGCGGTGATTTCAAGACATCTGGCGGCCTGCGAAGAATGCCGCGGGGAGCTGGACCGAATCGAAGCGGTGCTCGCGGCGCTGGATACGCTTCCTGTGCCGGAGCCGGGAGCAGATTACGGGCGGCGCGTGTGGCGGGAGATTGCGCCGCGGCTGGCAGAGAGATCTGGACGGTGGTGGCACGTGTGGATGGAACCGCGCCGGCTCGCGGCGGCGGGCGTGATTGTGACGCTGATTGTCGCGGCGTTTGTCGCCGGGCGAATCACCAGGCCAGGCAAAACGAGTGACAACATCGCGAACCAGGAACAAGTGCGGGAGCGCGTGTTAGTGGTTGCCGTGGGCGAACACCTGGGCCACTCCGAGAGAATGTTGGTGGAGCTGTCGAATGCCACGCCGACCGGTCCGACCGAGAAAGAAGTGAACATCTCGGCCGAGCAGCGGCGCGCGGAAGATTTGCTGCAGGAAAACCGGTTGTATCGACAGACGGCGCTGCAAGAGGGAGATGCGGGACTTGCCAGCGTGCTGGACGAGCTCGAACGCGTGCTGCTGGACGTGGCCCACAGCCCGGAAGAAGTAACCCCGGCGCAGCTCGAAGCGATCCAAAAAAAGATCGAGGGCCGCGGGATTTTGTTCAAAGTCCGGGTGGTCAACAAGGAACTGCAACAAAGGCAGGAGGCCACGAAGCCGACGCAGAGCGATTCTACGGAGAGAGAGAGGAACAAGGTATGACCATCGGCAATTCAGTTCGAAGGACGAGTATCGCCTGGGTCGCAATCGCTGCGCTGCTGCTGGCGCCGGCAGCCACGCGCGCGCATGGACCGAAGGCCACTCCCGTGCGATCTGCGGATTCGCTCGAGGACCCGCAGGAAGCCCAGGCGAAAGAACAGGAGAAGCGCGAACGCGAGCAAGAAGCAAGAGAGAGAGAAGACGAAAAGCGCGAGCGGGCGCAGGAAAAGATCGAACAGCTGCAAGAGTTGTACGACGACGGGCGTGAGGACTTGGATGAGGACCGCTACGACCGGGCGGCGGCAAAATTCAAGCAACTGGCAGATATGAACGGCCCGCAAACGGAAGCGGCGCTCTATTGGAAGGCGTACGCCGAGAACCGATTGGGCAAGAGGGACACCGCACTGACCACCATTGCAGACCTGAAGCGGCGATTTCCGCAGAGCCGGTGGCAAAAGGATGCCAGCGCGCTGGAGATCGAGGTGAAGCAGTCGACGGGCCAGCCTGTAAAGCCGGCAGACCAGAGCAACGAAGAATTAAAAATGCTGGCGATCCAAGGGCTGATGAACAGCGACTCCGAACGCGCGATGCCTCTGCTCGAGAAAGTGATCAACGGTTCGGGTTCTCCAAGAGAAAAATCGAAGGCGTTGTTCGTGCTGGCGCAAAGCGGTACGCCACAAGCACGCGAGATTCTGGGCAGAATCGCGCGTGGACAGAGCAATCCGGAGCTGCAGCGCAAGGCGGTTGAATACCTGGGACTCTTCGGCGGTACTGAAGCGCGAAAGACGTTGGCCGAGGTTTACGCATCAAGCGGTGATGCATCGGTGAAGCACGCCATACTCCGCAGTTACATGATCGGTGGTGATCACGAGCGCCTGTTCGCTGCGGCGAAGAGCGAGAAGGATGAGTCACTGCGTCGCGAGGCGATCCGGCAGCTTGGATTGGTCCACGGAACGAGCGAATTGGAGCAGTTGTACCAGACGGAAACTTCACCGGACGTCCGGCGGGAAATTCTGCAGGCATTCTTTCTTGCGGGCGATTCGGGAAGACTGGTGCAGGCGGCGCAGGGAGAAAAGGATGCGGAATTGCGGCGGGCGGCGATTCGAAACCTTGGGTTGATCAATTCCGACGATTCCGGGAAGGCGCTGCAAGAGATCTACAGCAAGGAAACGGACCACGCGGTCAAAGCGGAAGTATTGAACGCGTATTTCCTGCAGGGGAACGCAAGAGCGCTGGTGGCCATCGCGCGAAGTGAGAAGGACCCGGAACTCAAGAAGACAGCGGTGTCCAAATTGACGCTGATGAATTCCAAGGAAGGCACCGATTATCTGATGGAACTGCTGCAAAAGTGAGAGGGAACCATGCGAAAGGAAAAGACTGTTTCGGCGCTGCGGAGCCTACTCGGCTTCGCGATGATCGTAGCGGGGATTAGCAGTGCCGGCGTGCAGCTGGCGAAGGGCGGGGCCCCGGCCCGGTCGTGGCAAGCAAGCCCCGTCCCTCGGCAAGCGGTGGAAGCTCCGCGCATTGAAAATGCGAAGCTGGAAACGCGGGCAGCCGGCGCAAGTCTCGACGCGACCATTCGCGAGATCGCAGCAACGGCAGAAAAAGCAGCGTGGGTCGGCTACCACGTCGATCAGGTCGCGGGCGAACGTGGAGTCTGCTGTAACAACAACTGGAATGACGGGAATTGCGGAACCTGCCGGTTAGAAAAGGAAAACGGGGGAACGACCAAGACGACACACACGGATGGAAGCGTCAAACTGGAAGGGGCCCGGCAGCTCGTCGTGCTCTATCGACTGGAAGCGAAGCAGGTCATGAAGATTCGCGTCGCGTCGGACGATTGCACGCTGGATGTGGGTAGTCTGGCGTTCGTCTGGTTGACGGGAGTGAAAGCAACGGAGAGCGTGGCGCTCCTTGCAACCTACGTGCGCGGGTCGGACTTTGAAGATCACGGGGCTCGCGTGGGCGACGGAGCGCTGACGGCGATCGCGTTGCATGCGGATCGATCGGCTGACCGGACGCTCGAATCGTTTGTGAACCCGGGGCAGCGCGAAGAGCTGCGGAGGCAGGCGGCATTCTGGATGGGCGCCGCGCGGGGAAAGGCTGGATTGACGGCTTTGCAGCACATGGCGAAAACGGATCCGAGTTCAGAGGTGCGAGCGCACGTAGCATTTGCGCTGTCCGTGAGCCATGAAGCTGGGGCCCTGGATGAGATGATCCGCATGGCGCACGACGACACGAGCTCACACGTGCGGGGGCAAGCACTCTTCTGGCTGGCCCAGAAGGCTGGAAAGAAAGCAGTGGGCATGATCACCGGAGCGATCGAGAACGATCCCGACACAGATGTGAAGAAAAAAGCAGTGTTTGCGCTCAGCCAATTGCCGAAGGAGGAAGGCGTGCCAAAGTTGATTGAAGTGGCACAGAACAACCGGAACCCGGAGGTGCGGAAGCAGGCGATGTTCTGGTTAGGGCAATCGAACGATCCGCGGGCGCTACAGTTCTTCGAAAAAGTGCTCACACAGTAACGGCTACCGCAGAAGATCCTCGAACCGCACGCGCGCATCCGTCTTGGCGTCGCGGTACTTCACGATGACGGCGGTCTGTAGCGAGAGTCCCCATTTTCGGCCGGAGGGATGAGAGACGGCGCGCGATCCGGGTACCACGATAGCTCCTTCGGGGATGACCAACGGCTCGGTCTCCGTGGCGGTGTAGATCGCGTCGCGGACAAGATCGTAAACCGGGATAGAGCGATTGAGGATCGTTCCAGTGCCAAGAACGGCGCGGCGCTTCACGACGGTTCCCTCATAAACGCCGGAATTCCCGCCGACCAAGACTTCATCCTCGATAATCACCGGTAGCGCGCCGACAGGTTCGAGTACGCCACCGATTTGCGATCCCGCAGAAATGTGGCAATTGCAGCCGACCTGGGCGCAACTCCCAACCAGAGCGTGCGAATCGATCATCGTGCCCTCTCCAACATAAGCACCGACGTTAACGAACATCGGCGGCATGCAAATCACGCCGCGCCCGATGTAACTTCCGTCGCGAATGCTGGAGCCGCCGGGAACGATACGCACGCCATCGGAAGCCGCGAATGCACGCACCGGATAGGTGGATTTGTCAAAGAAGGGTTGTTTCGAGGCGTCGATCGACATATCGGCGATGGCGCCCATTCGAAAGCCAAGCAGGATTCCCTTCTTCACCCAAGCGTTGGCACGCCAGCCGGATTTCGCGGCTGCATCCGGTTCCGCAGCGCGAATCTCCCCGCGATTCAGTGCGGCTTTGAAATCGCGGAAGAGCTAGAAATGTGCTTCTGCGTAGGGAGCTGGAGCTTCGTCAAACAGCCGCTCAACCTGCGATGGCAGCATGAACCCTCTCGACGGAAGGCGCGACCGCAGAGCGGTCGACCAATCCGAGCGATTCGAGGACGGCTCGGATGCGCGCCTGATTCTCCGCTCTTGG
>Ga0066660_10000361_pt1 | contig 15305 bp, 15 predicted proteins | sample GraSoiAngelo_109_FD_75177 | JGI IMG/M metagenome (GOLD analysis project Ga0066660, IMG submission 75177) | Grasslands soil microbial communities from the Angelo Coastal Reserve, California, USA - 14_0903_12_20cm | ecosystem: Environmental > Terrestrial > Soil > Grasslands | place: USA...
CCCGCCGTCGCGGCGGAGGCCGGGGAACTGACGACGGTATAGGCTCGAACCCTCGGACTCGGGAGGACGCATGAGCATCACGACTGAAAGACGGAAGAACCTGATCGGCGGCGAGTGGGTAGACGCCGCCGGTGGAGGAACGATGGAGGTGCTGAACCCCGCGACCGGCGAGACGATCGCCGAGGTGCCGCGCGCATCCGCGGAGGACGTCGACCGTGCGGTGCAGGCGGCGAAGAGAGCTCTGCCCGAGTGGCTCGAAACGACTCCCGGCGAGCGGGCCCAGATGCTGCTCAAGCTCGCTGATGCGATTGACGCACACGCAGACGAGCTCGCGGAGCTCGAGTCGCGCAACGTTGGCAAGCCGCTCTCGTATGCGAAGGACGAGCTGCCAGTGTGCTCCGACAACATCCGCTTCTTCGCCGGTGCCGCCCGTTTGCTCGAAGGCAAGTCGGCGGGCGAGTACATGCGTGGCTACACGTCGTTTCTCCGCCGCGAGCCGATCGGCGTCGTCGGCGGGATCGCACCGTGGAACTACCCGCTGATGATGGCGGTGTGGAAGCTCGCGCCGGCGCTGGCCGCGGGCAACGTCCAGGTGTTGAAGCCGTCGGAGCAGACACCGTTGACGACGCTGCGCTTCGCGCAGCTCGCCGCCGACATCCTCCCGGCAGGTGTGCTGAACGTCATCACCGGTGACGGCGTGCCGACGGGCGAGGCGATCGTCAAGCATCCCGACGTGCGCATGGTCTCGCTGACGGGTGACGTCGAGACCGGCAAGGTCATCGCCCGCACGGCGGCGGACTCGTTGAAGCGTGTCCATCTCGAGCTCGGCGGCAAGGCGCCCGTCGTGGTCTTCGACGACGCCGATCCCGCCGCTGTTGCCGAGGGAATCAAGATCGCCGGCTACTGGAACTCGGGCCAGGATTGCACGGCGGCGTCACGCGTCGTCGCAGGGCCGAAGATCTACGACAGGCTGCTCGACGAGCTCGTGCCGGCGGTCGAGTCGTTGCACGTTGGGGATCCCGCAGAAGGTGACGAGATCGAGATGGGACCCGTGATCTCGGCGGCGCAGCAGGAGCGCGTGCTCGGTTTCCTCGAACGCGCCAAGGGTGCGACCGTCTTGACAGGCGGCGATTCGAACGGCTCACGCGGGTTCTTCGTCAAGCCGACTGTGATCACGGATGTCGGGCAGGAAGACGAGATCGTCCAGCGCGAGGTGTTCGGCCCGGTCGTTACGGTGCAGAAGTTCGCGGACGACGACCAGGCGATCGCGTGGGCGAATGACGTGAACTACGGTCTCGCAGCCTCGGTGTGGACGCGTGACGTCGGCCGTGCGCTCAATGCGGCGCGCAAGCTGCAATTCGGCACGGTCTGGATCAACGACCACATCCCGCTGGTGAGCGAGATGCCGCACGGCGGCTACAAGCAGTCGGGCTACGGGAAGGATCTCTCCGCGTACAGCCTGGAGGACTACACGCAGATCAAGCACGTGATGGCCAAGATCGATTAGTGCTCGCGCATCCACTCCCGAAGAGCGGGACGATCGGCGTTCCCGCGCCGTCGTCACCGTACGAGAACCGCTCCGAGATCGACCGCGGAATCCGCTGGTGGGAGCAGCGCGGCTATCGCGTCAAGCTCGGCAGCGGCGTCTACACGCGCGACGATTACATCGCCGGTGACGCCGCTACGCGGGCGCGCGACCTGAACGCGCTCTTCGCCGATCCGGACGTCAACGTGGTGCAGGCGCTGCGTGGCGGCTACGGCGCCTCGCAGATCGTGCCGCTGCTCGACTACGAGGTGATCGCGGACAACCCGAAGCCGTTCATCGGCTACTCGGACATCACAGCGCTGCACGTCGCGATCCGCCAGCGAACCGGCCTCGTCACGTTCTACGGCCCGGGGCTCACGAGCATGGGCAGCCCGAATCGCAAGGATTGGACGCGCGAACGCATGCTCGCTGCGTTGACGTCGACGGAGGCGCTGGGCGAGGTGCCGGCGAACCCGGACGACCCGTACATCGGTGCAATGGGCCGCGGGCGTGCAACGGCGCCTCTCGTCGGCGGTTGCCTGTGGCTTCTACGCGAAACGCTGGCGACGCCATGGGAGGTCGATCTCGACGGAGCCATCCTCTTCTTCGAGGACGTGCATTGTCCGCCGTGGCACCTCGACGGGATGCTCACACAACTCCGTAACGCTGGGAAGCTCGAACACGTCGCCGGCTTCGTCATCGGAGAGTTCGCCGAGTCGGATCCGACGAAGGACCGAAACCCATGGCTACGCAGCAAGTCGTTCGAGGACGTGCTCGAGGAACATCTGGAACCACTCGGAGTGCCGGTGCTGTTCAACTTCCCGCTCGGTCACGGCGAGCACCTGACGACGATCCCGCTCGGCGTGACGGCGACGATCGACGCGGACGCGCGGAAGCTGACGCTCGACGAACGGGCGCTCGAGCCAGTGCCTCAGCTCGCCGCGGCCAGCAAAGCCTCCCCCTCACGCACGTAGCGCACCGCGCCAGCGGCTCCGCCCGGGGAAGAAAGTCTGCCCGCCGCCCGTCTTGAGGACATGCATTCGTACTACGTGAACCAAGAGGTGGCGAGGCACCACTACGCCGAGCTGCTGCGGGACGGCGCGCAGGAAGGCGTCGCACGCAAGCCGCCGGTGGAGGACGTACCGACGAATCACCGCGTCCGCTGGGCTCGCAAGCGCCTCGCCCACCTGCGCCCGGCCCTTCTGCGCTCGTTCTAGCCCGCGGCTAGGCGGCCGGCGCCTGCGGCTCTTTGCCGAGCTGCTTGGCCTAGCACTCCGATTCGCGCCGGTCGAACTCGTCCTGCATGTGTTCGACCGCCGCGGACAGCTGCGCGTCACGGGCGGCGAGTTGTTCCTGCAGCGCAGCGTGCGCACTCTCGCGGTCTTCGAGTCGCTGCTCTCGCACCTCGAACTCCGCCTCGAGCTGCGCCTCGCGGAGGTTCAGCGCCGTCTCTCGTTCCTCGAGCTCGCGTCCGCGCTTCTCGAGGGTCTGGTCGCGCTGGGTGAGACGGTGGTCCTTGCTCTCATGGCGGGACATCGCCGAGTTCGCGAGCGCTTCTGTCTTCTGCACTCTCGCCTCGCGCGCGGCGAGCTCTTCCTCACGTGCTTTCAGCCGCTTCTCGGCCAGCTCGTCCGCGGGCGTCGGACTCGCCGTCTCGCCCGCGCGACGCAACGCGGCTTCCTCCCGGTGCAGCTCCGCCTCTCGCGCGATCAGCTCTGCCTCCTTCGTGTCGATCTCGCGTAGGCGCGCCGCGAACTCCTCTGCCGCCTGCTCGCGTCCGTCCGCTTCACGCTGGAGTTGGTCGGCGCGAGATTCAAGCTGCGCCTCGAGCGTCTTGAGCTCGACCTCGCGCTGATCGAGCTGATGCGCCCGCGCGACGACCAGCTCCTCGCCCGGAGGACGCATCGTCGCGAGGTCCTGCTCGCGCTTCCCGACCGCCTCGAGCTGTGCCGTGAGCCTCGCCCGCTGCTGCACGAGCTCCCGTTCCTGTGCCGCGAGTGCCTCCTCGCGCACACGGAGCTCGTCGACCGACGCGCTCGCCTCGTTCCGGACGTCGGCCGTTTGCTCGAGCTTCTTCGCCCGCTGATGTAACTCCTGCTCGAATGCGTTCAGCTCCTCTTCGCGCGAATCGAGCTGCTTCGCTCGTGCGTGGACGAGCTCCTCGCCCGCAGGACGCATCGTCGCGATGTCCTGCTCGCGACGGTCGAGCTGCTCGCGGAGGGCGACCAGCTTCGCCTGCGATTGCTTGAGGACGCGCTCGCTTTCCGAGACCTCGCGTTCGCGGTCCTGGAGCGATCCTTCGCGCGTCGAAACCTTCTCTTCACGCGCCACGAGCTTCCGCTCGAGCGCCGCCTGCTTCTTCTCGAGGTCCGCTCGGAGCGTCGCGGCAGCGGCCTCGGCGCGCTTGAGCTCCTTCTCCCGTTCTGACATCGCTGCGATCTGACTCGTGAGCTCCGCCGCCGAGCCCGCTCTCTCTTCGTCGGCCGATTTGAGCTCGCGCACCTTGATCTCGACGAGCTGTTCACGCTCTGCAATGCGAGCCTCCATGCGCGTGAGCTCGGTCTGCAGCTCCTGCATTCGGTTCTCGGTCTCCGCGAGCTCGTCGAGCCGAGCCGCGACCTCATGCTCGCGCTCCTCGAGCGCAGCAGCGGTCGCCGACAGAGCAGACGCACGATGATCGAGCTCGGCCTTCCGCTCCGCGAGATCTTGCGCGAGATCGTCGGCGAGGCTCGCGTCGTGGTGCTGTCCGCCGAGCGACGCACGAAGGTCCTGCTCACGAGCAAGCGATGCGGTGAGCTCGGCGCGAAGCGCCTCGAGGTCGGTGCCGTTCGACGGCGTGGCCGCCTTGATCGCTTCGCCCGGCGAGCGCGGCGGCTGGGCCTCCGGCTCGTTGCCATTGGAACTCAGCTTCGCGCGGAGTCCGGTTCCGAACCCTCGCTCGGTGTTCGTCATCTCAGGCTCCGCCACGGGGCTCCCCTCCCTACAACTTGAAGAGCTGGCCGAGGTTGAGGAGAGCAGGCCCGAGGATGACGATGAACATCGCCGGGAAGATGAAGATGACCATCGGGAACAGCATCTTGATCGGCGCCTTCATCGCCTTCTCCTCTGCGGCCGCTTGACGCTTGAGCCGTGCGTCGGTCGCCTGCACGCGCAGGAGGCGGCCGAGGGAGATGCCGAGCTGGTCCGCCTGGACGATCGCGCGAACGAACGACGCCATCTCCTGAGCGGGAACGCGTTCCGCCATCTTCTTCAGCGCATTCGACCGGCCCTCGCCGACACGGATCTCGCCGAGCGTGAGCTCGAACTCCTCGATCAGCGGACCGTCCATGTGCTCGGTCAGCTTCGCGATCGCGCCGTCGAAGCCCAGACCGGCCTCGACGCTCACGGCGAGAAGATCCAGCGCGTCAGGCATGTCGGCAGCGACACACTCCTGCCGCCGGCGCGCTCTGACGGAGACGACGTAGGTCGGAGCGTAGAAACCGACCACGCTCGCCAGCAGGATGACGAGCACGCCCTTCATGCCGCCGACCGAGCTCGCGAACATGATCCCGAAGATCAGCCCGACGAGCGCAAGGCCGGCCTTCGCCGCGAGAAATGCGGAGGGCGAGGTCGTGCGCATACCTGCGGCCATCAACTTCGCCGCGACGCCGTCCACTGTCGTCCGCGGATTGACCCGCAGCATCAGTCGTGCGAGTTTCGCAACGATGGGCGCGATCGCCCGGTCGCGGAAGCGCGGGAGCTCTCGACCGTGCATGACGCGCATCCGTCCGTACTGCGTCGCCCGGGTGAGGAGGTTCTGCCGTTCCCGTGCGGGACTCGTAACGAGCTCGCCGACGTAGTACGCGGCGGTCGCGAAGCAAACCAAGGCAAAGATCAGGAGCATCATGTCAACCTCTGAATGAGACGATCTTTTTCAAGAGCGCCGAGCCGATTGTCATTAGGACGAGGCCGATGCCGATCATCAAGTGGCCGGCCTGCGTGTGGTAGAGCGGGCGCATGTACGCCGGGTTCAAGAAGGTGATCGCGAAGGCGAGGAAGAACGGGATGCCGATGAGCGTGTAGCTCCCCATGCGTCCCATCGCCGTCAGCGACCGGATCTTGCGCGCAAACTGCTGTCGCTGGCGCACGGTGTCCGCAACCATGTCGAAGAGAGATGCGAGCGAACCGCCGACCTGGCGCTGAATCGTCACTGCAGTGATCGCGAACTCGAAGTTCTTCGACCCGCAACGTTGCGCCATGGCCGAGAGCGCCTCGTCCATCGGGCGTCCAAGGGAGGTCTCCGTGAGCACGCGTTTGAACTCCTCGCTCGCGGGCGGCTGACCTTCGTCGACCACCGCCTGGAGGCCCTGCTTGAACGAATGGCCGGCCTTGAGCGATGCAGCGATCGTGATCAGGAGATCCGGCAACTGGTCTTCGAAGGCGCGGAGGCGACGGCGCATCTTCAGCCAAACGAACACGAACGGAATCGCGGCGCCGCCGAGCAGCATGCCCATGATCACAAGCGCGTGTTGTCCCGCGAGCGCAGCGAGCAGCGCAAGGCCCAATGCCGAGCCGATCATGATCCAGAAGAACTCGACCGTCCGCAGCGGGACCGAGCCTTGTTCGAGCATGCGCTGGACCCACCGCCACTGCTTGAGGTTCCCGAACATCGCCTCAGTAGCGCGGAAGACGGTCTGCAGCGCCGCAACTCGGCGATCGCGACGTGCTTGTTTCGTCGTGGTCTTCGTCTCCCCGACGTGTACAGCGATACGGCTTCGCACCCAGGAGCCCCGGTACGCCCCGAAGACGAACACGAGCGCCAGGAGGACGAGGCACGCCACCGCCAGTCCGACCGCGACCGGCCCGGTCGGCCCGTACGCGCGCGGCGGAACGAGCTTCGACGGCGGAGGCGCGGCGGGCATCCCGAACGAGGCGGGGATCTGGGTCCAGCTCAGAGCCGTGCCCGCGCCCGCAACCGCTGCCTGCACGTGGATGTTGTCGCCCGGGCGCGCGGCGGTGACGTACTGGACGCGCCACGTGTTCCGCAACGCTCCCGCGATCGCGGCGTACACGTGCGCAAGCGCGCTGCTCGAGTTTGCCCGGTAGTAGGTTCCGCCGGAATCCTGGGCGAGCTCTTGCAGCGGCGCAGGCGTGTAGTCCTTGCCCGCGATCCCGATGGAGTAGACGAGCACGTTGTGATCGCGCGCGACGGCGGCTGCGGCCGCCAGCGAGTGGGTGCTCGACGTGTCAGCCCCGTCCGTGAGGAGGATGAGCACGCGGGCTCCACTCTGCGGGGTGAGGACCTTGACCGCGTCCCCGACCGCGTCGTAGAGCGCAGTCCCCTGTCGGCGGTCAATCGAAAGACCCTGCAGGGCCGCATCCGCATCGCCTCTGTTCTGCGAGAAGCGCGAAACTGCGACCACGTTCGAGCCGAAGGCCACGACCGACACGCGGTCGCTTCCCGGCTTGGACGCCACGAACTGGCGCGCGGCCGCGATGGCGTTCGCGAACTTCGCGCCCCTCATCGACCGCGAGCGGTCGATCGCGAGTACGACGGACTTCGAGTTTGCGAGGTTGACGGCCTGGAATCCGGTGACGTGAATGCCGTCCTCGGTGAGGGCCGGGTGGAAACGGGGGCCCGCGGACGAGATCACCGTCGCGCGGATGGTCGGGTACTGGCTCGAGTCGAGACCGGTCAGGCGCACGCCGGCCGACGCTGCAACGGGCAGCGCCAGCACGGCGAGCGTGAGCCCGACGAGGACGACCTTGATAATCGAGCGGCGGCGGGGGTGTCTCACGAAAACGCCCCTTGGAACTTCGAGGCCTTGTAGCCGACCCCGACCGCCGGTGACTCGTCGTCTGTATTGAAAAACGCGGGCTGAAGCACCACGCCGTTCGCCGCCATCTTGTCGAGGAAGTGGGGCTTCAGGCCGGAGCATTGCAGCGCCCCGAGGAACCGAACGGCGCCGCTTTCTGCCGCCTGCTCCTCGTCCGGCGGTTTCGCGACGAACAGGCCCTGCAGCGTCACGGTCTCGGACTCCATGCGCAAGACCTCGGTGATGTTCGTGATCCGCCGCGAACCGTCGACGAGACGGCTGATCTGGATGAGCAGATCGAAGGCAGACGAGATCTGCTCCCGGATCGCCCGCAGCGGCAACTCGAAGCCCGCCGTGAGCACGAGCGTCTCGAGGCGCGAACGCGCATCACGAGGAGAATTCGCGTGAATCGTTGTCAGTGAACCCTCGTGGCCGGTGTTCATCGCCTGCAACATGTCGAGCGTCTCTGCGCCGCGAACCTCGCCGACGATGATCCGGTCGGGACGCATGCGCAATGCGTTGCGGACGAGCTCGCGGATGCGAACCTCGCCCTGCCCTTCGATGTTCGGCGGGCGCGACTCGAGCGTGATGACGTGCTCCTGCTGGAGCTGGAGCTCGGCCGCGTCCTCGATCGTGACGATGCGCTCTTCTCCAGGGACGAAAGCGGACATCGCGTTCAGCGTCGTCGTCTTACCTGTACCGGTACCGCCGCTGATCAGGATATTGAGCTTGCCCTTGACGCACGCGGCCAGGAACTGCGCCGCCTTCGGGGACAGCGTCCCGAACGAGATCAGGTCGTTCATCGTGTACGGATCGCGCGAGAACTTCCGGATCGTCATCGTCGGGCCCTTCAGCGAAAGCGGCGGGATGATCGCGTTCACACGCGACCCGTCCGGCAGGCGGGCATCGACCATTGGCGAGGCCTCGTCGACGCGGCGCCCGATCTGCGACACGATCTTGTCGATGATGCGCAGGAGGTGGGCGTTGTCGGCGAACGTCGCCGTCGTGCGCTCGATCTTCCCGAGCCGCTCGACGAAGATCCGGTCGTAGTTGTTGACCATGACCTCCGTCACGGAGTCGTCCCGGAGGAACGGCTCCAGCGGCCCGTAGCCGAGGATGTCGTCGGTGATCTCACGGATGATCTGACGCCGCTCGTCGCGGGTCAGCGGCGTTCGGTCGAGCACGAGCTGCTCGGTGACCGCCCGCGTCACGCGCTCGGAGAGGTCCTCCGTCGTCTCTCGCTTGAAGAGCTCGGCGCCGAGCGTCGCGATGCATGCGTGATGGATGCGTGTCTTCAGCTCCGCGTACGGATCGACGGGAGCCTGCGCGGTCGATCCGTGCGCAGGCGCGCCGAGGCTTTCCGCGGTCGCGGTCGCGCTCGAGCCGTTCGTGCTCTTCAGTCGGTCGTGAAGACCCATCGCTAGGACCTCGCAAGCGCCGGCAGGAACCGCCGCTGCTTCTTCGCGGCCTCCTCAACCGGGAAGAGGTTCTTCGCCATCTGGCGCATCGCCCGTGACACGTCCGCGCCCTCTTCGTCGAGGACGACTGGCTTGCCACGGTTGACCGCGAGCGGCACGGCACGATCGGACGGGATCTCGAACCGCACCTTCATTCCCAGCGCGTTCTCGACCTCGTTCTGCTTCATCCCGACCTTCGAGTTGGAGCGGTTGAGGACGATGCGAATGCGCTGCTTCGGGAACGAGAGCAGCTCCAGCGTCTGCAGTGCCAGACGAAGGTTCTTCAGCGTCGGCACGTCGAGCGAGGACAGCAGGAGCAGCTCGTCGGTGCGATCGAGCGTCGCCAGCATCGGCCCGTGGAAGAACGGCGAGGTGTCGACGATGATGACGTCGAACGACTCACGCGCGACCTCCAACAGCCGGCCGAGCTTGGCTTCCGTCACGAGCTCGGCATCCTCAGGCCGAAGCGGGGCCGGCAGGATCTCGAGTCCGGAGACGTGCTTGGTCGTATAGCCGGCGAGCTTTTCCGAGTCGAGCTCGCCCGGAGCGACGACCAAGTCATAGATCGTCTTCTCCGGCTCGACGCCCATCATGATCGCCGCGTCACCGAACTGCAGGTCGAGGTCGACGAGCAACGTCTTCTTGCCCTCGTACTTCGCCAGTGCGGTGGCGAGGTTCGTCGCGGTGACCGTCTTGCCGGTTCCGCCCTTCGGCGAGAACACGGTAACGACTTTGCCGTGTCGTCCAGGCCCTGATGCGTGCGCGTGGCGTGTGGTGTGGGTCGCCTTCCGAATGGCGAAGACGACGTTCTCCACGAGCTGCGGCAGCAGCAGGACGTCGGCGACATCTGCGTCGAGCGCCTCTTCGAGCATCCGAGAGGAGCCACTCGAGGCGACGATCAGGACCGGCGCGCGAGTGTGCTCGCGAATGGTTGCAAGCTCGTCCGCGGGCAGGCTCGCGCTCCGGGTCCCATGGAGGACGGCATCCAGGTGGCCGCCCGCCAGTGCCGCAGCGCCGTCGGCGACATGCGCGCTCGCGCCGACGAGTTCGATCTCAGGGTGGTTGCCGAGCGACTCACGCAGCTTCTCGAAGCCTTCGCAGGCTCCGGTCGCGTAGACGCGCACGCGCTCGCGTTCGGTTGTCTGTGAAGTGCTCATCCGCGTGACCTCGCAAGGGTGAAGGCGTTGTCCGGGACGGTGAAGCTGTCCTGCGAGTCGGCCGGCGGCCTGAGCTCGAGGGAGAGCTTTCCGTTTTGCTCGGCCCAGAACAGCTTCTGCGACTGCGAGTCGGTGACGCGCAGCTGGACCGAGAAGGAGTTGTCCGTCGACGAGCCCAGATGTGAGCTCGAGGTCGGTTCCGCGGGTGGCTGGAGGACCAGGATGTTGCGGAGGACGATCTTGCTCACCGAGTTTGAGTTGTCTCCACCTGACGACCAGTTCGCGACGACGTCGACGTGATCGCCTTCCTTCAGCGTCCCGGCGAGCAATGAGTTCTGGTCACCTGGAAGCTGGAAGGCTCGCTCGTTGCCACGGATCTGCGCACGGATGCCGAGCTCGGTCGACGTGCCGAAGGCACGCGTTGTCACCTGCTCGCCCGTGAAGATCTGCTGCGTGACGACGAGATTGTTCAGCTGATCGGAGCTTGAAACGGCGCCGGGCACGACCGTGCGCCTTGGAACGGTCTCCGTACTGAGATAGTGCTGCCCGACGACCTCCGCACCGGTTGTCCCGGCAGGAATATCGCGAGCGGCCACGAGCACGCTGACTTTGGTCTCCCCGTGCTGGACATGACGCTTGTACTGCGTCACGTAGAAGATCGTCAGCAGGCCCGCGAACGCGGCCAGAATGACCGCGATCCCGATGTTCTTGACACGGTAGGTCATCGTTTTTCTTCCTTACCTGTTGGCCTTATTGGATTAGTTGGATGGTTTTGACGCCGAGCGTTCCCGGCGATCCTGAGTCCCCCGGTTCGGCACGAATGCCGTGCGCGATGAACTCGGTGAAGTAGCCGGTCAGCTTCGCGTTGAACCCGTGGACTTCATAGGAGTCCAAGTGGAAGCCGATCCAGCCGATGATCTCGTACTGGGCGTTCGACCCCTGGCCGTTCAAGGTCCTGAAGACCGGGAACAACAACACGGTGCCAACGCGGGCGTCCAGTGCCCCTTGGATCTCGTTCGAGGAGAACTTTGCGCCCGGGTCGGAGTTGTAGTTTCCGATCGGGAGGTACCTGCTGAAGCCGTGCAGGATCCAGTCGCCCTCCGACGACGAGCCGGGCGTTCCGTTTCCGCCGTCGAGATTGAGCATCCCGAAGGCGCCGGGGGCACCGAACTTGTCGTACGGAAGCGTCGTCTCCTGACCGAAGATCGGCGTGTGGGATCCGTCGCAGTCTTGGATCAGGTCGTGGTTGCAGTCGACGACCATCGGCGCGACGTACATCGCTTTCGCCGGCGGGCCCACGATTGCCTTCGCGCGAGCGTGGATGTCGACGTTGTCGATCCCGAAGATCTTGCTGAAGAACCCCGGGTCGGTCTTGTGGGATTCGACGAAGATCGTGTCGTTCGACTGATTCGTACTGGTGATCGCGACGTCAGCCGCCGCGACTCCGCCGCCGTTCAGGCCGGCGTAGTTCAGCGCAAGTGAGTTCGCGTTTCCGGGATCAGCCGGAAGCGCCTGTGCACCGGCAAGAGCAGCGGCGTCCGCCGTGCCCTGCAACCGGCGCTGGGTGCGGAACCACCCACCCACGTCGAGGACAAGAGCCGTCATTCCGAGCAGCACCGTCAAAGCGAGGACGGTCAAGACGAGCACCTGCCCGCGTTCATCGTTTCTCGGGCTGGTCATTCGAGTCTCTCCTTCATCACGCTCTTCAGCTGACCGCTTGCGACGGGGATGCCGAAGAGGTCGATGCTGTAGGGATAGTCGACCTCGACCTGAACGGTCGTTCCGGGGGTCATCGACGAGTCGTACTGGCACGACACGCTGGCCCCCGACTGCGTCATGTCGAGGTTGTAGGCGGCGGAGAGGACTGCTGTTCTGCAATCGCCTACTGGATCGCTGCTTTCCCGTGAGACGGCGGCCTTGCGCGCGCCGGCGCGCGCAGCGTCGCTGATCACCACGTAGTTGTTGAAAGCGATCCCGAACTGGATGATGCCGAAGAGGAGTACGACCAGGATCGGAAGGACGACGGCGAATTCCGTCATCGTCTGTCCCTGCTCGCTTTTGATGTTGACTGGCTTCCTCATGGCGGCTCCCAGTTGGTTCCGGGAGCCCTCGCCGCTCGAGGAGGGCTCCCGGGGTATGGCCAAGCTGCTTACGGCAGCAGCCTCGCCACGGCGATTACGGCGTTTCCGAGCTGTGTGGAAAGGCCGTTGAGGAGAAAAACGGACGAGGCGCTCATCGCACACAGAACCAAGGCGTATTCGCTCGACGTCTGCGCGTGCTCGAGCTTCAAGCGGTCTTTCAGCTCGACGATCAGCTTGGTAATTCTCATCCGTTTCTCACCTCACTTTCGTTTGCGTTGTGTTCGGTCTAGAGCTTTCCGACGACCGAGTCGATCGCATTGGCGATACCAGTGGAGAGCAGACCAAGCGCGATGACCACGAACAGCGTGATCACTGCCAGGACGACGCCGTACTCAGCCATCGTCTGACCCTCCTCGCGGTTGAAGCGCGCGTTCAGGTACGCGATCCAATCCGAGAACGAGAACGTCATTGAATTCACCTCCTTCCCGATCTCACGTGCGCATCCGGCGGCGCGTGGGACAACCTGCAAAGCAGTGGAAGTGTTGGGAGTTGATTGAACCGATCTGGCGAAGCTGGTTGACACGCGGATGCATTCCTTCCTCGAAGGCGTGCCGCTCCGCCTGATAAGTCCGATCGAGGCTTCTGATCGTTCAGATCGGGCAGAGAGGTAATCCCTCGACTCGGTGATTCGATTTACAAGGTGAGTCACTGATCGTCTGGCCACGGCGACGGCTTATCCCCCGAGTTGGTGATTAGCGGCGCCTACAGCGCGCCGGCGGTATGGGTGATCAGGCTCTCGACACCTGTTGAAAGCAGGCCGAAAGCCGTGATGACGATGAGCGAGATGACGCCGAGCACGACGGCGTACTCCGCCATCGTTTGGCCGTCGTAGCGCCGAAGCCGCGCGGCGAACGCAAGTGATCTCATCTCGACAAGCCCTCCTTCAGACCGGAGGCGCGCCGCGACGTCTCCAGATTTCTCCATTGACCGTCTGGTCATCGCCGATTGGGCGAACGTTGGAATCCCTCAGAACGGTGATCGGCGCACGCATTCCCCATAAAGGGGGAGCAGATGAGGTCAGTCGACGGCGATAGGCCTTTTGCACCGTAAGCGGCTGCGGATGTAACAAACGACGAATCCGCGCCCGTGTGGCGGCCACGGCGCTCGAGTCAAGGAGCCACTGAGCGATGCCACACTGGAAACTCTTCAAGACCGATAGCTGGGAATACGGTCACGACACGCCCGCTCACGAGGAGCCGCTCGAGGCTCCGAAGAAGCGCCGTCTCCTGACCACGGCTGCGTTCGCGGTGATGTTCTTCGCCGGCGCAGCCTTCGCCGCAGTCGCGGGCGATCAAGTCGCGCAGCAACTCTCGACGGGCGAAGCCGCCGCGGTCGACACCTCGTCGACGGATACAGCCGCGACGACGACCGATGCGACGACAACGCCGGACCAGGCCGCACCGGCCGCAGCTCCGGCCACGGGTGATACGGCCGACGCTGCTCCGCCAGCCGACGCAGCGGCCGAAGCTGCGCCCGCGGCACCGGCCGCCGACGCTACCGACACCACGGCGGTAGCGGCGGAACATGCCGTTGCGACACCGGCCGGCTCGACCTCGTGGTCGGCTTCGACTGCAGCACCGGCTGCCTCAGCATCGACGGGAGCGCAGTCGAACGGACCCGCGGCGACGCGCCGCGCACCGAAGAAGACGTCGTGGCGTGTCGCGACGCGTGCCGTGCTGTTTCCGAAGCATCGGCCGGCACCGCCGCCCGAGATCGAGGGTCCTGCCTCGGCGGCGACGATTTGGCTGAACAATCAGTTGCCGGATCCGACGCCGCCGGCGAAGCGACTGTCGAGGCAGTTCGCGCGGAACCTGATGAGCGCATCGCACAAGGCCGGTGTCGACTGGGCGCTCGTGCTCGGCGTGTTGCGGGCGAAGGGCCTGTCTGGCAGGACGCTTGCCGACCATGAAACTCTCGTGGCGCTTGCCGGCCGGCTCGCGTCGCTGAGCAAAGCCGGAGCGAACCAGTGGGCCGTTGCGCTCGCGTACGACGGCGCGCCAGCCTTCGCCGACAAGGTCCAGGCGCTCGCGCGGTACGACCGCGCAATCGGCCTCGGCGCTCTCGTCACCGGACTCGAGAGCGTCAAGAAGTCGCTCGGTCAGAGACTGCTCGACGACCCGGCAATCTCGATCTACCCGGGTGGACGCGACGACATCGCGAACAACAAGGTCGACGTCCGCGTGCTCGCCATGATCTCGTACCTGCATCAGGCGTTCGGTGAGGTGACCGTCTCGTGTCTGATCTCCGGCCATCGCTTGTACGCACGGCCGGGCGTGATCTCCGCGCACATCTACGGACGCGCGGTCGACATCGCGGGGCTCGGCGGCACGTCGATCCTCGGGCACCAGCAGCCCGGCGGTCTGACTGAAGAAGCCGTCAAGGACATCCTCCTGCTGCCGAACGAGGTCATGCCGAAGCAGGTGATCTCTCTACTCGGACTCGGCGGGCCGTCGTTCCCGCTGGCCGATCACTACAACCACATCCACGTGGGGTTCTAATTGGAAATCGCACTCCGGCTCGAGAACGGGAGCACCGTGTGTGAGCGCTGTGTCCTTGCGGACACGGCGCTCATGCGCATGAAGGGACTCCTCGGACGAGCGGCGCTGCAGGGCGAGGAGGGGATTCTCTTGCGTCCGGCGTCGTCGGTGCACACGGCGTTCATGCGCTTCCCGATCGACGTCATCTTCCTCGACAGGGAGAACCGGATCGCGAAGATCGCGCCGAACCTCCGGCCGTGGCGGACGGCAGCGGCGAGGCACGGAGAGACGGTGATCGAGCTCGCAGCGGGCGGAGCCGAGCGGCGAAACCTGAAGGTCGGCGATCGGATCGCCGAGCCTGCCGAGCTGAAGAAGACGCGCACGCGCCGACTCCCGTGGAAGCGCGCAGGCGCAGATTTCGCGCTCGCAGCGCTCTGGCTGTCGTTCGCGGTCGCGAACTTGCACGAATGGCCGAAGGAGCATCGGCCGGTCGGGCTCGGCATCATGCTCCTGCAGTTCATGTTCGCGGTGCTGTTCTTCGTGCGCCGCAAACCTTGGGTGACGAGCAAGGCCCCGCTCGCATGGGCGTCCACGATGGGCGGCGCATTCGCCATGCTTGCAGCGCGGCCCGCGTCCCATGCCGCGTTCAACCTCGAGTGGCTCTACGCGGGCCTGCAGGTCGGAGGCGCCGTCGCGGCCGCGTACACGCTCGCCGCGCTCGGGCGCTCGTTCGGCCTCGTCGCGGCGAACCGC
>Ga0066660_10000362_pt1 | contig 15303 bp, 5 predicted proteins | sample GraSoiAngelo_109_FD_75177 | JGI IMG/M metagenome (GOLD analysis project Ga0066660, IMG submission 75177) | Grasslands soil microbial communities from the Angelo Coastal Reserve, California, USA - 14_0903_12_20cm | ecosystem: Environmental > Terrestrial > Soil > Grasslands | place: USA...
AATGGCGCTCTCTGACGGCGGTGATTGGGCAGCCGGATCTGCCATTGACGACGGTGGGCGGCGATCTGGAAAAAGGCTGGCCGGAGGTGAACGAAGAAGAAGCCATGGAGGCGATCGCGAAAGAGAGTCCTGCCGTTCGAATTGCCGATGCGGCGGAAGCACGGGCCCAAGCCGTTCTGGCTCGCGCCAAGCGTGAATCGATTCCCGATATCCAACTCCGCGGCGGAATGGAATACAACAACGAACTGCTCGGCAGCGCTCCCTTCCGAAAAGGATGGGAAGGGATCGCGGAAGTTGCCGTGCAGATTCCACTTTTCAATCGCAACCAGGGAAATGTCGTTGCGGCCCGAGCCGATATCGATCGCGCTGGGCAGGAAAAGAAGCGCATTGCGCTCACCTTGCGCGAGCGCGCGGCATCGGCACTCGATCAATACGCGAACGCGCGCCTTATGGTTATGGAGTATCGCGACGAAATGCTTCCCCGAGCCAAGAAAGCTTATGGCCTGATGGTGGAGAGATACGGCCAGATGCTGGCGTCTTATCCCCGGGTCCTGGATGCGCAAGAAAAACTCTTCGAATTACAGATCGAGTACCTCTCCGCGCTCGAAAGTGTCTGGACCAACGGCATCGCGTTAGAAGGATTTCTGCTCACGGATGGACTCGAAGCTCCCGCACGCCCGGGCGAAGTTGACCGCCCTGTCCGCGAAACCAACGTGCCAATGCCGGAACGCACGATGTCGCCCGCGGAGGGGCGTCCGCGGCCCTAGGCCACCAGCGATCACGAGATTCCTTTCGCGAAGAACGGGAGGCGCCATGAATTGACACTTGACCCCGGCGGGTCCTGCGGCTACAAACAATGCCGGAAACAGGGTGCGAGGATGAAATTTTATCGAAAGGTATCCTACGCGGCGCGCTGGTTGCCTTCAGCGCGATTTTCTCCGCGGTTATATGCCCTGCGCGCCCTTTAAACAGCGGGCCACCTCGCACACCTGCTGACTCATCCACCGTCGAGGGCAAATTTCGATTGCACAAGTTCGAAAAAGCCATCGGCGAGGAACGCTGTACCATTCAGCAGAACGCCAGCGGAGTGGAGGTAACTTCCTCCTTCTCGCATTCGCGGATCGCCCGGTCGAAGGTGGCGCCAACGTCTAAACTGCGAGCCACGGCAGATCTGCCCCCGGCATTTTTCTCGATCCTGGGAGATGTCGCTGGGGTACCAGGCTCGACGCATCCCTCGAGGCAGTCGACGGCGGCATCGCTCTCTCTGTCCGAAGAGAGTTGACTTCCAGCCGTGGTACCGCGCCGTCTCCTGTGCTGCTCGCTGATAGGGAAGCGACTCTATAGCTTGCTGAGTAGACGACTTCAATATCGCAACTGCCCTGATAAATAACTCATTCTAAGGCTCTTAGAAAGACCCTAAGCCGGGAGAAACGGCCGACCGTATCGAGTGCGAAACACTGGTACGGCAGTAGCGTTGACCAACAGAAAATTCAGTGCGTACCGTGGAGGATAGGGCGCCCGGGTGTCGGCGGAGGCATTTCCGCCGATGAAGACCAGGAAATTGACGATGGAAGGCTTCGGAGAGTGCTGTGAGTTTCCCCGCCTTCAAGAGCCCAAACCCGATTCGCTCTATTAAGTCTGGATTACTAGCGCCGCCTTCGTTGAGCGACAGATCGATTGAACGATGCCAACAGTAACAAAAGCCGGAAGATATGAAATCGTGGGTGAACTAGGCCGCGGCGCGATGGGTGTCGTTTACAAGGCTATGGACCCAGTGATCGGGCGCACCGTTGCTGTCAAGACCATCCGGCTGAGCGAAGCAGGCACAGGACTCTCGCGCCCCGAACTCCTGACGCGATTCCAGACCGAAGCGCGCGCCGCAGGTTTGTTGACGCATCCGAACATCGTGGTGGTTTTCGATGCCGGCGAAGAAGACGGCCTTTACTACATCACTATGGAGCTGGTTGAAGGAAAGAGTCTGCAGGCGCTGCTCGATGGCGGCCACGCGTTTCCCCTGCCGCGCACGCTGCGCATCATGGAGCAGACTTGCAGCGCGCTACAATTCGCGCATGAACGCAACGTCGTCCACCGCGACATCAAGCCCGCGAACCTCATGCTCACCGCCGACGACACCGTCAAGGTTACGGACTTCGGCACCGCGAAGATTCTGCAGTTCGGGACTGTCCAGCAAACCGCCCACGTCATGGGCACCCCCAGCTATATGTCACCGGAACAAGTGAAGGGCCGCGCCGTCGATGGCCGCAGCGACATCTTTTCGCTGGGCGTCATGCTCTATGAAATGGTCACCGGCGAAAAACCTTTCCCGGGTCAGAACATCACCACGGTGATCTATAAGATCGTCAACGAAGATCCCGTCCCGCCGCGACAGATTGATCCATCGATTCATCCCGGAATCAGTGTGGTGGTCATGAGGGCGCTGGAGAAAGAACCCGACCAGAGATACCAGAATTGCCGCGAAATGCTCGAAGATTTGCGGAAGTACAGGACACTCGCGCCCGGCGGCGGCAACCCACAATCGACGATGGTCATGGGAGGAGGCTCGCCTGCGGCGACCGTGGTATCAGGGAACGCGGCGGGCCGTGGTCTCACCGGCGAAGATCAAACGGTCATCGCGACGGCGCGCTCCTTGAACGCGCGGGCATCGGCTCCCGGGCAGACTCCTCTCGTGCGGCGAACAGGAACCATCGCGCACGTTCCGGAAGTCCCGAAAAAGAAAAATGTCCTCGGAACGATCCTCGCGGCGTTGCTGCTTCTGGGCGTCATTATTTATGGAGCAAACAAGATAAAACCGGTCTTTGAGGCCGCACGCGAACTTCATGATGCACAGAAGAAAGGCAGCAGCCTGCCCCCTGCGGCGCCGGCGGCATCAGAAACCACTCCCGACAGCTCGGCGGCAAGTCCCGCCGGAACGGATAATCCTGAGCAACCGAAGGATGCAGCCGCTGCGGCAGGTGCAGGTACGGAGGCAAAACCGCTGGAGTCCAAACCCGCGGGAATCGCCCCCGAGAAAGTGGCACCCAAGAAGACGGAGAATTCGCTTAGCCCCAAAGCTGCGGAATACAAAGGCCGGATCGAAGAGGCCATTTCCGAAAAGGGATTAAGCGGCCACGTGAAAGTTCAAGCCGCCGGCAACACGCTCACGCTGGTGGGAAAGCTCCGGCCAGCAGAACACGGCGCACTCTTGAAATTATTGCGGAACGCCCCTTCGAATGTGCGGGTTATCGATCACCTCGAGTACGACGACACACCGGTGGCTGCCACCGGCAATCCTGACGAGGGCTCGCATCCCGTTCCAACGGCAGGGCGCGGAGCGATTCATGTCGTCACCGACGTGATCGGTGCCACTGCAGTGCTGCGCGGTCCCGCGGGCCACGTCCTGAACAAGTGCGAAACGCCCTGCAGCTTCAACAATTTGTCTCCTTCACGCTACAGCCTTGAGGTGCAAAAGGAAGGCTATCAATCGCTGCAAACCGCGCTGCAAGTAAAGAGTGGCGACGCCCAAGACCAGAAGATCAAACTCGAATCCCTCGCCAAAGGTATTTTCATCAGCAGTCAGCCGCCGGGAGCTGATGTCTTCATCAACGGCGCGAAACAATCGGGTCAGACTCCCGTAACGCTGCCGCTCGCGCCTGGGCAGTACAACCTCGTCTTGCGGCTCGAGGGTTATGAGGCTTATGCCGGAGGCATTCAGGTCAAGGACAATATCCAGACGCAACTCCACGTACCGCTCAGCGAAAAGTCCCCTAGCCGCGTCGCCTGGGCACAAGTGAACACCAATCCGAAAGGCGCGGAAATCATCGTGGACGGAACCTCTACTGGGCAGTTCACACCCGCCCGTGTGCAGGTGCCCGTCGGGATGCACACGGTGACCCTGCGGTTGAATGGATTTCAGCAGGCGAAGAGGACGGTCCAAGTGAGCGAAGGTGGCACGGTAACAATTGACGAGCCGCTTTACGAGAAATAAACCGCACAACTCTTCTGAAGGTCTACCCAAACCGTAACATTTTGTTGCATGGGTCTACTTCGAGTTTTAGCACCATCGAATAGTCCTCATTCAAGATAAAGGACTTAGGATCATCCGCTTCAGGCCGGAGGCGTGCTTGCTTTATTGCTAGGGACCACCTGCCCTCACGCGACGTCATCGCGAGACTCCAGGGCCTACTCCCTCTCCGTCAGATGGGGCAAGAACGAACTGTAAGGAAGAAAGTGGAGACTCCTTTGGTCCTCCGGTCCATTCTACCGATCTATGAAGTAAGGCACGAGGTCTCGTCGTCGCAAACGAGCCCGGATACCACGCCGCGCGCGTCGCTGCGCCAGCTTGCGAATGCGGTCTCCCGAGTTCCAGCAGGCACAACGGACCACAATGCCATCGAAGTTCTTCGTGCGCTCCGAAATCTGCACCTGCTCATGCGGTCGGAACGCCTTTACGAGAAGGATCATCCGCGCCGGCTTGACAGTCTGGACGGTGCTTACGATTCCATACGCAACGCTACCGAAATTCTGGGCGGCCTGGAGATTCGAGTGGAACGCGGCGGATTGGTGGCGCCTAGGATCGGTGACGGCCACCTGCCGGACGCGCGAGGTGAAATGCAGGCGCTGGCGATCGACCTGCAACGCGCCGGAATTCACGCGCTGGTGTTCTCGAAAAAATTCCATGTGGGCGAACTGGACACGCTTGCACGACTGGTGAAGGCATCGTTGCTAAGATGGGACGAGCCGGCGAACGGTGAGGGCAATGCCTGGTGGCCGGCGCGACTTCTGGAGAACCGCGTGGAAGGGATTTCCGTCAATACCCAGACGGAGCGCAGGGTGGACACGGTACTGGCGAGTCTCATCGCCGCTCTCGTAGCGTACGGAGGACATTCCCCGCGCGAGAAGGCCGATGCGCCTATCCGGGTGCCGGACTTTGATGATCTCGTGGCAAGCCTGCGGCTGCTTGCGCGGCTGACTCCGCCTCTTGAAAGCGCACGGGGTCTTTCCCCGGAAGAAGCAGCGCGCGCGATCCACGGCGCGATGGAAGAAGCCAGCCGCGACAGTGTGTGCATGCTGCTCGGTTCCGTCTCCCAGTATGGGCCGCGTGAAGGCGAACGGCCGCAACCCTATCTGTTGCGCCTCTCCGAAAACATCATTTTTGAATTTCTCAGCGCGGAGTTTTCCAGTGGCTCGCTTACGGCCTTATCCGTCAGGCCGACGTTCTATCGCTTGAGTGAGGTCATCGTCGAGGCCGGCGGTTATTCTGGTCCGCACTCTTCGCAGCATCTCTCGTCGCTCGCGGTCACCTGGGCCACGGACACGCACCGCGAACAGCTGATCGATCGATTCTGGCTGGACCTTTCTCCCCGGGAAAAATCGGCTGTTTTGCGCGGCCCGGATGTCTGGTGCATTCCGGTTGCGGCGCTGCGCCACACCCTCGGGCAACTTGCCGACGCCGGCGCCGACGCTCCTCGCCGCGAAGCGCGCAACATCGTACTGAATTATTCGCGCCGCATCGAACATGCGGACCCTTCGGCGAGGCGCTCCGTCGCCGCCGGACTTAATGAATTGTCCTCGATTATCGAGTCCCTCTGGCCGAATCAGTTGCCGGAAGACCTGAGCCGTGGGGCCATGAAAGCCCTGGACGTAGAGAAGGCTCCGGAGACCGCCGCCCTGCTCGCAGCCTTTATGGAATCACTCGGCCGCATTGCCGTGAGTCGCGCCGACTATTCCGGCTTCGAAACGATCCTAACCGGCCTGGAGCGTGTGCCTCAGGACAAGGAACACGATCATATGGCGGCGCTGGCAAACCGCCTGGTTGCCCAGGATCGCTGGCTCCTGCTGGTGGATGCTGCTTTGGCTAACCGTGCTCTGGATCCAGTCCTGCCCCGGCTTCTACAGCGCGATCCCGAGCGGCTGCTCGACCGCATGACGTTGCTCCTTACCGAACCCCGAGGCGCGGAAATGGTGCCGGCGATGGCGCGGCTGCTGCGGACCATCGGCGTGCCGGTTCTAAACCTTCTTGAAACGCGGCTCTACGAAGCCCGTCGCCAGCGCGTGACCGCCGCAATCAAACTCCTGGCCGCGACAGACCCGGAGCGGCTGTTGCGGGGCCTCGCTCGCGCCATGGCAAGTTGGGAATGGAACCTTCAGGACCTGGCGGTCAGCGAACTCTCGCGGCCAAACAATTCCGCATCGGCGTTAAGCACCGCATTCGTATTCTCCGCTATCCTTGCCGACGCGCATCCCATGGTCGTTCCCATGATGATCGATCAGCTCGGCCTGGCGCAGGAAACCACGGCCGTGCCGCAACTCAAGGAAATCGCCGCGGGTGAACATGAGGTTTTGCGTGACCAGTATGTGCGCATTAAGGCCATTGAAGCACTCGGGCGCATGCGGGCCTCGGAAGCCACCGAGCTTCTTCGCACCTTGACCGAGAGCCGTGAGGGTCTCACCTATGCGGAACCTGCTGGCTTGCGCGCCGCAGCGGAAGATGCGCTGGCGGTGATCGAGAATCGTCCCTCGTTCAAGCAGGCGGCAGCGGCGTTTGGAGCGCCAGGACAGTCGAGTTCCAGCTACGTCATCCCGCGCCGCTATGTTCGAGTTCCACTTGACTCCCCGCTTCGTGCGCACATCGACGGTGCACCGGCGGGCCTTGCTCGAGTAAAGACAATCAGCTTGGGCGGCGCCTATCTGGAATCCCCCAAGAAACTCAGTGTCGGCGACTCGATCAAGCTCGAAGTTCGGTCCGGTTTCCGCAAGATCCATTTCACCGCCGTTGTCCGCAATGTCGGACCGGACGGCAGCGGCGTCGAATTCGTGCACATGCGCGATGAAGACCGCGAAAAACTCCGCAAACTCGTCCAGCGCCATCTCCAGCTCTAGAGTGCCATTCGCGGGAGTGCTGCGCCTGAGGCGAATCGCCTCTTTCCGCATGCAAGTCTGCAAAACAAATTAGCGTTTCTTGGGCTGCTAAGGGAGTTGCTGCTGCACCAGGTATCCCCACGCATCCGCCGACGTATCGGTTTGAATGACCAGAGCTTGCGAGCTGCTGGCCTGATAGTAGGAAACGTTAAACGTGGAAACGGCCGACGCTATGAATGGAAACAAAGCAACGGTGGGGTCAGTGCCAAGCGTGAAGGTACCCGTAAAGTGGCCTGGGTTGACGCTATCTGCGGCAAACGTGCCGGAGAGAGTGTTGCCCTTGACAACATTCTGGACGAAGGCACTGCTCTGACCGTAGTCGGCTGTTCCGGTGAAATTGGCGGTCCCATCGCTCGCGAGTCTGCCCACGAGATCCACTTCGTCCGGCGAAGTTGAAGAGGTCATTGAGTTAATCAGATTCAGTCCATGGTTCTTCGAGAAGGTCGGAGAACCTGAAACGACCTGTGGAATCAAGATTCCCGTGCCGACGATGCTCGCATCCGTGTGAAGCAACAGCGCACCGCCGCCTCCGCTGGAATTGCTGGGGTCGAGGATGTTGAGAGCAGGATCAACCAAGTAGAGGTTGAATGGGGAGGTTCCCGCCGCGTCGGTGAGATTGAGTGTGCCGCTGGGACTACCGGAGATCATGTAGGTGCCCGTAACCGCCGTTCCTTTGATGACGGTGGTGGGCGATCCACCAGAATTGGAATCCGACACTCCCGTCGTGACCTTCCCCATACCGTCCGCGTTGAGCTGGCCGGCTGCGACGGTACGCCCCGGGGAGCTCCAGCCGTGATGCTGGTAAACGAATTTGCCGGAAAGTGCGGCGTTGGTAGTGCCGGAACCCTGTGCATAGGCGCTTCCGCCGACGAAACTTATATTGGTTGGATTCTCTCCTTCAAGGAAACGCAACACTTTCGACGAAATGATGTAATAGACGAAAGTTCTTCCCGTGCTCACCTGCATCTTTCCGCGCCCGTTGGGATCCGGCGCACTGAAGGTTCCCGTGAATGACGCGGTTGTGAAAGTTCCACCGTTATTGATGTCCAGGGTGCCGCTTGTCAAAGCGCCGACACCATCCGCGGCAAAAGTGCCGGCCATGGACATATAGTTCAGCGTGCCTGAATTATCGACTCCGTCCATCGCGAAGGAATAGTTGCCCGAAATCTGCGCGGCGGTAAAGCTCGCACCTACAGGCTGCTGCAAGTCCATCGTCCCACTCGCGGGAGTTCCATCAATTTCAATGATAAGGGCATGCGTAGCCGAGGTGAGCACAAAGCTGAACTTGAGAGTTTCGAAGAGCGCGGTATGAATCAACATCGTGCCGTGGCCGCTGGGATCGATCAAGTATGTTCCGTCCGTAACGGGATCCAACAAATCGGTGGACCCTGGACCGGTAAGTTCTTCTACACCACCCGTGATCTTCCCGTTTCCGTCGGCAATCACGCTGGCGGCGCTCACACTGGTGCCCAGTTGGCCTGTAGCCGAAGTAATGAGCAAGGCATAATGGCCATTCAAGCTGGCATTCGATGCTGTTCCAGTAATCTTCACGGAAGCGCTGACATTCTTGGTGCCGTCCGTTAGGGAGGTTGCAATGATGCTCGCTGAGCCGCCTGTAGGCGCCACTGCGGGCGCTGTATAAGTCGTGCTAGCGCCGCTTGCAGTGGAAACTGGATTGAAGGAACCGCAAGTAGAACTCGGGGTGCAACTCCAGCTCACGCCCGCGCCGGCTGCGTCACCTGAGACCGTGGCGGCCACACTTGCTGTCCCTCCGGCCGGTAGTGAAGAGGGAGGCGCGGTCGTCATGGTGACGATGATAGCTGGTGGACCGGTCTGCGACGACCCTCCGCCGCAGCCAGAAAGGCCGACAGTGGCAACCCAGAGGAGGAGGGGGGCATTCCTCTTCATAAACCCTCCGCTGCGAATTTCTAGACTGAATAGAGATTAAGCCAAGTACTCGAACCAATCTAGCGAATCGGGATGCCGGGGTGAAGCCTCAACCAGGTTGTAGATTTCCAGAATGGCAACAGTCCCCGACTCATTTCCCGTCCCTGCTTTTGCAGTGATGCAGTCGCCTTACAACTTAAAGAAAAAGTATTATACATTAATCTCACTGCGGTATCCGACGGTCTGCCTGAATTACAAGTTCGAACAGCAGGCAGAGCCTAGGATAGTTTTGGCGGTAGATGAGTTGGCCGCGGTATTTCTCCGGACCGCGTTTCGCCATTGAATTTGCTATAAGGTCTCTTTCTGCATGACGACAAGAGACGACATCGCACTTTCCACCGGGCATTTCGCACCTTGTCTCTTGTCAGTCCTCCCGCTTTCGTGGATTCTCGGTTGGTCCTCGGTGCTCTCGACGCAGTCATGCCAGTCCTAAAGAGAGCCCGGAGGGCTGCCGCCTCTTTTATTGTTCGTTCTGAGTGACGGCGGGGAAATTTTCGGTTGAAAGGCACGCTATATTGAAGCAAAAGCCGAGCATTCAATTGTATCATCTGCGAAAGGGCGGGGTAGCTCGCCACCGCGAGGGGTAGCGGAAGATCGGTTGGTAGCAAAAACAGGAGGACTCATGCAGCGTAGGCAGGGGGTAGGTGTGTCGGCTTCGATTCGGACAGAGTGGCGGCTTCCATTGGCCTTTTTTCGGATGCTAACAACTGCAGTGATGCTTTGTTTGCTGGTACTAGGTTGGGTGGCGATCGCCTGGGCGCAGGTCAATACCGCAACTTTGTCGGGAACTGTATCCGACCCTCAAGGCTTACCGGTCAAGGGCGCAAAGGTCACCATGACCAACGCAGGCACCGGCGCCCAGCGGACCTCCGTCACCGATGATGGCGGGCGCTACAACCTTGTGGGGCTTCCGCCCGGCCAGTACAAAATGGCCGTCGATGGCGGCGCAAACTTTGCAGTCTATGAGAATGCTTCCGTTGTTCTCACCGTCGGCGAAACCGCGACGTTTGATCCGCGTTTGGACCTCAAAGGCGTGCAGCAGTCGGTGACGGTGACGACGGAAACCGCTCCGATCGAAACTAGCAAGACGGAAGTCTCGCAAACCGTCGAGCAGGGCCGCATTAACAACCTCCCCAGCAACGGGAGGAACTATCTCATCTTTACGCTCACCAACTCGCAGACCACCCGCGACGTCTCTCCCACCATCGGCCCGGCCCCCAATAGCGGATTCAATGTTGGCGGAGCGCGCGCGCGTGGAAACATGGTCAGCGTAGACGGCGCCGATGCCGGAGACAACTCCGTCAACGGTATCCGCTCCACCATCTCTCAAGAGGGCGTCCAGGAATTCCAGCTCATCCTCAGCAACTACAACGCCGAGTACGGCCGCGCCACCGGTGGGGTAATCAACATCGTCACCAAGAACGGCGGCAACGAGTTTCACGGCAACGTCTTTGGTTTTTTGCGCAACAAGGCTTTTCAAGCGCGCAACCCCTTTTCCGGACAAATCAACTCCGCCACCGGCAATCTCGATCCGATCAAGCAGGCCTACACACGCACGCAGAGCGGACTCACATTCGGCGGCCCTCTCAAAAAAGACAAGACCTTCTACTTCTTTTCGTACGAGTACACGCAGCGCGAGGAGACCGGCTTCTCCAGCATCGGCATCAACAATTTCGGCATGGTGCCGGTAACGCTTCCTCCTGCGGCTGGCAGTCTCACCGTGCAATTGACTCCAGACCAGGCCAACGCCGTCAATTCTTTGTTTGCGGCGGCAACCCCAACTAACGGACTCGGCCAACTTGCCGCGAGCTACGCCGTTTTCATGGGTTCCGCCTCAAGCGTCGCTCTGAAGGGGTTTGATTTTGGCGCTGTCGCGAATGGGTTCTATCAATCCAAAGGCATTCCTTTGACAGCTACCCCGGGGGCGCAATTCCCTATCCCGGTAGCGTGCCCTGCCGGACAAAGCGTCAACAACGGAGCCACTTGCTCGAACTTCGGCGTGTACGTTGCCCCCCTGCCTGCGTCCTTTGCCCCCTTGCGGGGAGTTCGCGGCAACTACCCGGTCATGGAGAAGACCAGCTTGTGGTCCGCTCGAATCGATCAGCGCTGGAACAATCGCAACAATTCATTTCTTCGCGTGGGCGTTTCTCCATCGCTGGTTACCGGCCTTCCCTCCACTTCTCAGAATCAGGTCTTCGGTCAGAATTCCGGCTCGCGCGCAGGCTACAACCAATCGCGCGACCTCAATTTTACATTTCAGCACGACACCATTGTCAGCGACACCGCTTTCAACGAATTCCGCATGCAGGTTGCCCGCCGCGGCCTGCACTTCGGCTTTTCTCAACTTCCGGGCGGTGACCAGATCGGTGTGAACATTCCCGGGTTCGCCTATTTCGGCCGCGAACCCTATTCCACCGTGGACCGCATCGAGAGGCGCTTCGAGTTTACCGACAATGTCACTCTCGTCGGTGGCAAGCACACCTTCAAGATGGGCGCCGACTTTAATCTGATTCAGTTGCGCTCCAAGAAAGCACAGATTTTTGAACTTGATTTCGGCGGCGACGTGAACTTCGGCGCCTTTTCGGCCTCTACTTTTGGTTTCCCTGACAATGTTCCCGGTGTCACTCTACTGCCGGGCACGACCGGCCTGCAATCCTACGGGCTTGGAATTCCGCAGTCCTATATTCAGGGCATCGGAAATTCCAACAATCCCTTTGACAATATCCCGATGGGCTTCTTCTTGCAGGACAACTGGCGTCTAAACCGTCACCTGACCGTCAACTACGGCATTCGCTACGACGTGGAAATCAGTCCGCTCTTTGCTCCTGCCACCGCAGTCAACGCGGCCGCCGAACAAGCCCTCGGCGTGGTCGAAGGAATCCCGCGCGACTTTAACAACTTCGCGCCGCGCTTTGGTTTGGCATGGGATCCGGCAGGCAACGGCAAGACCGTCATTCGTGCCGGCTACGGCATCTTCTACGATCATCCGCTGCTGGCCACCGCTTTCGACTCCGTAACGGCCGACGGCGGCCGGTCCGTACAGCTGCTCTCTACCGGCGGCACCCCCTCCGCTTGCGGGCTTGTCACCACAGCTTGCGGCAGCGGCCTGGACTCTCCTGCGAACCTCAATGGCTCTTCCATTTTCCAGGGCGTGCTGAACGCGCTCCCAAACATGTTTTATCTGCCCGATCAGCAGCGCTTCGATCCTCTTGCGGCCGGTTCGCTCTTTGCCAATCAAAATTACCTGAGCGCGGGATTCCCGCTGCCCATTCTGCCGTTCACACTTCCGCTGGGGAAGAACTTCGTCTACGGCTACGCGCACCAGGCGAATCTCACCATCGAGCGTGAAATCGCCGGCTCCTGGAAATTCAGCCTCGGTTACCAGTGGACTCGGGGATTGCATTTAAACCGGCCGCAAGATGTCAATTCCACGGATCCCCATCGGCTCGCGGAAAACGCATTCAACGCCGCTGCCTCGGGGCTCAGTGTCGGCAACCCGTTGACGGTTGTCGTGCCTTCCAACGCCGCGGCCTTCTCTTGTCTCAGCACCGGGTCGGCCTCGAGTATCTTCGTGATGATTCCCGGAGTCCTTGCACAAGGTCATCCTGGCTCATCGAATTGTTCATCGCCCAATATTGGCTTCATTGGCACTCCGGCGTTCTTCAACTTCTTCCGGCCTTCCGGGCCCAATCCGTCCTTTGCGGCGCTGATTCCAGGCATTCCCGCAGGCGCGGTACCCCTGCCTTGCTTCTCGAGTGGCATTCCCGCAGGCTACGCGGGACAGGTCGCGCTCGCAAAGTGCGCAAGTTACCCGGGCGGCCTCGGCATTCCCGTTCCCTTCAACAGCGTCGACGCGCAGCTCTCCAACGGCAACTCCTGGTACAACTCTTTGACCTTTAATCTCTCAAAGCGTTTCTCCAAGGGCTTCGAGCTGCTCTCCAGCTACACCTATTCGCATTCCATCGACGACTCGACCGACCTGCAATCTCCCCTTGAACCTCAGGACAGCCGCTTCCCCAACCTGGAGCGCTCCAATTCCGTGAACGACCAGCGCCACCGCTGGGTGAACAGCGCCGTCTTCCAATCCGCCGGCGCCAAGTCCGGCGAAGGTTTCTTCAAGCATCTCATCGCCGATTTCACTCTTTCTCCCATTATCGAGTTCTCTTCCGGGCGGCCCTTCAACGTCATCACCGGCACGGATACGCGCCTGGACTTGGGCGCGTCCGAGGCCCGGCCTTCGGTGGGCGGCGGCACGACTTCGCCCTTTATTCCCGGGGTGACCTTCGGTCCGGCCAACGTGTGTCTCAATGACGACGGCTCGACATTCCAGGTACCACTCGTTTCTCCGCCTGCAGGCTGCAACGGAAACCTCGGCCGGAACCGCTTCACATCACCTGACTTTTTCCAGTGGGACATGCGCCTCTCGCGGCGCATTCCCCTTGGTGAGCGCTTCAAGGTTGACGTCATCGCCGATGCTTTCAACCTCTTCAATCGCACCAACATTACTGCGGTCAACCAGCTTTGCAATCCCTTAGCGGGTTCGACCTGCAGCGCGGGCCAGCCAACGGCCTCTTACGACGCACGCCAGTTCCAGTTTGCCCTCAAATTGAGCTGGTAAAAAATAACCCACAGTTGACAGTCCAAAGGGCTTCCCAACCCGGTTAGGGGCCCCTTCCTTTAAGAGCGTGAGCGCCCTACTTATCAGGCTCGAAGAGAGCCGTATTCATTGCCCGCAAGCTTGTTTCGGTAGGTTCAACGGACGGGAGCTCACCTTCGTGTACATTTTTTTCTCGCAGCTTGCGCGCCGATGGAAGGACTCGCCCTTCAAGCGAGCCTACGGCACTATTGAAGGCGCTGTTGGCTCTTTCAAGACCCGATCGTAAGACCGTTAGGTGCTCAAAAAACCTGATGAGGCGTTCGTATAGTTCGTGGCCGACTTCGCTGATTTCTTGAGCGCTCTTTGCGATTTGGTCTTGTCGCCAACCAGCGGCAACCGCACCGAGCAGCGCAATCAGGTTCGTTGGGCTGGCGAGCAGCACTCTCTTCTTTGCTGCCTCTTCCAATAAGGTTGGGTCTTGTTCCAGAGCAGCGCTAAAAAAGGCTTCGCTGGGGAGAAACATTACGACAAACTTTGGCGCAAGCTCGAACTGCTTCCAGTATTCCTTCGATGACAGCTGGCCGACGTGGTCTCGAACCAATCTGGCGTGATCCGAAAGTCCTTCGCGGCGCTCAACCTCAGATTTTGCCGTCGCAATCTTGTAGAATCCTTCGAAAGGAACCTTAGAATCTACGACGATGCTGGAATTTCCGGGCAGATTGACAACAAGATCAGGACGCAGCTTGTTGCCTTCGTCGGTTTGTTGCGTCACTTGCTCGCGAAAATCACAATGAGGCGACATTCCTGCCAACTCAACGGCTCGCCTCAGTGTCAATTCTCCCCAGCGGCCTTTGACCTGCGGCTGCCGTAAGACGTTTACCAAGTTGCCCGTCTCCTGCCGCAAGACTTCGCCGGTGTCTAGCAATCCCTGAACCTGAGTGCGAAGTTCGGTGTAACTGGATGTACGCGAGTTTTCCATCAGATCTAATTTGCCTTCAAGCTTGTTGAGAACTTCTTTCAGCGGTTGCACCAAACCATCGATCGCGGTCTTCCGCCTTTCGAGGTCACCGGTGGCTTCCTCCCGGATGGTCTCAAAACTAATCCCGGCCAGCCGGAGGAATTGTTGATTATTTTCGTTTAGAGCCCGGCCCGCCAACGAATTGAAGGCATCCTTCAATTTTGCTTCGGCAGCATCGAGAAGACGCCGTTGTTCCTCTAAGTTCTCCCGCTGATTCTTGGCATCGCTTTCTTCGCGCGCCCGCGCTGTCTGTTCCGCGGCCAGTTCTTTTCGTAAGCGGTCCATCTCTGTCTTGGTGGAGTCTCGCTGGTTACGAACTTCACCAAGTTGAGCGGCCAGCCCGGCTGATTCAGTTTGGAGGAGATTCGCGCGCCGGAGTGCTAGAAGCCACCCCACTAGCACTCCAATCCCTAGCCCTATAGCAAGACCAAATCCCAGTCGAAGATCCATTGCAACCCTCATCGATAAACGAGTCTGTAACTAGGAAGAAATGTAGCACACGCCGCACTGCCGAGCGCGAGTTCCCCCGTTGCTTATCGGGGTGGGCCAAGCCAAGGCACCAGCCGGATCGAAATCAGGAAGCTGCCGTTCTTTCGCCCAACCACTTCAAACCGAGCGAGATTCTCCGCGCCTCCAGTGCTGGAGACGTGCACCGGATTGCTCCCGGCAAGTTCCGCGATTTCCGGCGCGAGGTTCCGCGCCTCGAGCGCAATCTTCGCCATCGTCCCGCGTACGCGAACCGTAAGCGTTCGGTGCTCGCCCGGTTTCAATGGCGAGGAGTTGGCTTCGAGTTCGAGCCCGACAAAAGTGATGGAAAACGGCG
>Ga0066660_10000371_pt1 | contig 15211 bp, 14 predicted proteins | sample GraSoiAngelo_109_FD_75177 | JGI IMG/M metagenome (GOLD analysis project Ga0066660, IMG submission 75177) | Grasslands soil microbial communities from the Angelo Coastal Reserve, California, USA - 14_0903_12_20cm | ecosystem: Environmental > Terrestrial > Soil > Grasslands | place: USA...
ACACCAGACGGCTTCGGCCTCGGCGCGTCGGACTGGTTCCCCGCCGACACCGTGACGCTGCTCGGGCTCACCTCCGGACGGACGGTTGGGGTGCCGTTCGTCGAGATCCGCGGCAAGGCGGGAGAACTGGTCGCGAGGATGCATGTGCACATCGGCGATGCTGGCCAAAGCCGAGGCACCGCCCTGATCGACGAGCAGTTCAACGGTTCTACGGGACCGCTGCTGACCTCGTTCCTAGTCTCCGAGGTCCGGGACGAAGTGTGGTTTCGGGTCATGCTCAAGCATCTTCTCCGCGCCTTTGCTGGGGGCGGCACGGTCGACGATCGCCTCAGTCACCTGTTCCGGGCAGTGGAAGGTGCTTGTGTCGGGCTCCGGCTCGACCGACCCCGTCCGCTCGAGGTGAAGGAGGGCGTTCGCTCCGAAGTCGAGGCGGCGATCAACGAGCTGATCGGCAAGCTGGAGGAGATTGGCGTTTGCGCTTCAGAGGCCGACCGCGCGCGACTCGCCCGGCTTCAGAACCGACTACGCGAGATCATCGCGAACAAGCCCTCCTTCGCCACACAGCTCCTGGCTTTGGTCGAAGCGGTCGGCTTGCCTGATGCCGGCTGGCTCGCCGACTTTAGCTTCCGCTTGAAGAACGAGCGCCCCGGCGGGCAACCGAGGACGCCGAGCAGCTGGGCAGGCGCAGCGAGCGCCTACCGCAACCGCATCTTCCACTCCGCGTTCATCGACTTCGACACCTTCGACATCGACAATGCCTTCGCGTTCCGTCGGCACCTCTCAGATGTCCTCGCGCGGGTCGTCTTTCACCTGATCGGCTTTGTCGGCGAGTACAGGCTGCCGTGCGACTACGCCGGAGCGCTCGCCTATGAGACGCCCAACTGGGCAAGACCGGAGCGCCTCTCAGCCGATGTCTTCCGCTACACCAAGTAGCGATTAGCTGTGCGCGCCGGAGCCCGCGCCGAGCCGCCCGAGATTCGCACATCCGCTCGGGCAGGCGCGTAGAGTGAAATGCCGTGTCGTCGCATGACTTCCGTAGCTACAACAGCGCGGTTCAGGATCTGCTCGCTCGGGATGCCTGGCAGAGGCTCGGAGAGGATGAGCGTCTCGAGGAGTTGGTTGAGAAGGTCCGCGAGCACCATCAGCAGCTCGCTGACGAAGGAGTGCTTCCGGCTCTCGTCTTCGTGCAAGTGACAGGGCGCGTCACCGACTGCGACGCCCTGCTCTCATTCCTGCGAGAGCATGACCGGCTGTCTGAGCGAGCGAACGGCGAAGAGTACGATGAGTCCGGTCTTCTGCACGACGCGCTTCTGACCCCGGTGGAGTACGAACCAGCGGAGGACGGCGAAGAGTCCGTGTGGATCGCGAGCGTCGCCCGGACGGGAGTTCTGGAAGGCGGCGAGCTGCTGATCGAAAGTGCCGCTCCAAGTCGACGCCGTCGGGCTTCGGCGGCATCGCGCTACCGACGACCTTGAACAGCTCGTTCCGCGCGTGATCGCCGAGTTCGCGGAAGAGACACCTGGTGTGGAGCTGGTCGAGGTTGCCGTCGAGCGGATTGGCTGAAAGCGCTCGCGTCTAGGGCGTGAGATTCGGTGGGATCAAGCCGGCGTTCTGCGCGGTGCGGAGCATGAGTGCGTCCATGGTTAAGCCTTCCGCGGCGCCGCCGCGACCGTTCATTAGCCAAGCGATCTGTGGGTGCGACTCACCGTCGAGCTCGAGATCCAAGGCGACGACCTCACTGCCGAAGATCATCGCTACGAACTTGGTCCGGTGCTGTGGGGTGCCAAACTAGCGTGTGGGGTGCGTTAACTCGGTTCGAGGGGCTGAAGGCGTGATTCGCGCGTAGGGTCGGCCGTCCCGTCCCGCTGATCACCAAGGAGTCGCTCTTGTTCTGGTCCCTTGGCTACCTAGCGTTGCGCTGCCTGCTGCAGCTCGTGCTCCTGCGCCCGCCCTCGGAGGGCTCCAAGGAGCTGGAGATCGTGGTGCTGCGGCATGAGCTATCAGTGCTGCGCCGCCAGGCAGGCCCGCCGCGGCTGCGGTCGAACGACCGGCTTCTGCTCGCAGCGGCGAGCCAGCTGTTGCCGCGCTCCCGCTGGGGCTCATTCGTCGTAACTCCGACCACGTTGCTTCGTTGGCACCGGCGCCTGGTTGCCCGCCGCTGGACCTACGCCGGTCGGACAGGCCGACCGCCGCTCAGCGGTGAGATCCGTGAGCTCGTCCTCCGGCTCGCTGGGAGAACCCGCGCTGGGGTTACCAGCGGATCGTCGGCGAGATCAACGGACTCGGCCTGCGTGTCTCAGCGACGACCGTCCAGAAGATTCTGCGCGAGGCGGGCATCGGTCCTACCGGTGAGCGCTCTGGTCTGTCCTGGCGGGCGTTTCTGCGCCAGCAAGCGCACAGCATGCTCGCGGTCGACTTCTTCACCGTCGAGACGATCGCGCTGCAGCGGCTCTATGTTCTCTTCTTCATCGAGCTGGGCAGCCGGCGCGTTCATCTCGCCGGCTGCACCGCTAACCCCACCGACGCCTGGGTCACACAGCAGGCTCGCCAGTTCGCATGGACGCTCCAGGAGCAGAGATCGAGGTTCCCGGTTCCTAGTCCGCGACCGAGACAGCAAGTACACCCGCGACTTCGATGCCGTCTTCGCGAGCGAAGGCATCCAGATCGTCAAGACACCGGTGCGAGCGCCGAAGGCGAACGCGATCGCAGAGCGCTTCATCGGCACTGTCCGCCGAGAGTGCCTCGACTGGCTCCTGATCCTCAACCGGCGGCACCTCGAGCACGTGCTCCGAGTCTTCATCGACCACTACAACCTGCACAGGCCGCACCGCTCGCTGCACCTCTTTCCGCCAGCGGCGACAAGCCGCGAATGCCGCGTCGCCTCCTCACGCGAGCTGAAGCGCCGCGACCGGCTCGGCGGACTCATCCACGAATACAGCTGCGCCGCCTGAACCGACTTTGCGCACCCCACAGGCGGGGCGCGAACCTTTCCGCCTGCCTCTATCCAGAATCTGGCGAACCTCGAAGCTTCGGATCGGGTGAGCTTGGCCTAGATCAGCTCAGGCGGCAAAAGGTTCTCGTCCGGGTTAGACCGTGCGGGAGGGCCCGGCAGGCGCCGGGCCCTCTCGACGACGCGTGTACGGTCGAGCTAGACGAGGGCGGGGACGCCGCTGATGTGAGCAACGACCCTGCCGCTTGTGATCTTCGGCGGGTTGGGAATCACCGTGTTGAAGTTCTCGCCAGCGATCCCGTGGGGTGCACTTATTCGATCTTGCCTGCAAATCGCCGGGGTTCGGTACGCGGCTGAGTTTGTGCACCCCACGGCCTCCATGGGGCACGATGATGGACCCCCGGGCTCGAGCGAGTCTCCTCGGTTTGTCGCTCATGCCCGCACGGACACACGACAAGCCTTATTGGCCCTCATGGTTCACCTCTGTCGCTCCCCGAGCTAGGTGGGATAGAACATGTTGTTTTTCCTTCTGCCATCCTTCGTTTCAAGGATGCGGTAGCGCGACGTGGTGCCGTGCGCCCCGGTTTCCGGATGAAGGAACCACACGCGCACTAACTCCCCCTCTGGCTCTCGCGGCGCGGGCTTGACCGAGATCTCTAAGCACCCGTGATCTTCGAGAAAACGTTTCGCCGCGGAGGCGGCGTCGAGATTCTCGACGTCAACGAAGCACTTGAACTGGAGCCCTAGCGGACGGTAGAAGCGCAGCGTCGCCTTCTTAGTCGCCGAGTGGCGCCGCGCTCCGGCGAAGGATCGAACCGCGTTTCTGAGGCGCACGAATCCTCTCTCGCGCTCAGAAAAAAGGCGGACCTCGTTTCTGAGACGCGCGAACCATTGCTCGCGCTCCGAGAGCTCCGCAATGACCCCGTCGTTGCCATCGCGGATGTGAAGGACGTTCCATTGGCACGTACCAAGCACGGGCGGAGTCGGAGGAAGATCGAGCTCGATCGTGTGTTTTGCTGTACCGCGGAACCATTGCAACCATTCCGATGACTGCGCTACAACCACGCTGATTGCCGCTGCGAAGAGCGTTGCGACGATGGCCAGCCAAGTGGCGAGGTCGACCGTGGCGAGAACCATGCTGTTCACGCTGATCCTATAGCGTGTGCTCCGCGTTCGGCCTAATCATCTTTACGGCCACACCGCGAGAGAAGAGCCGTCGGCGCATGCCACGATCGCAATCTCTCGCGATCGAAGCCAGACCTGGTCGGCTCAGAGCGAAACCACTGCCGCGGCCCGGTGCGCACGAGGAAGCCGCCGACGCCGCAGCGGCAGCCGGCGGTGGACGAACCCGTCCAGCGAGCGGTAACGGAGATCCTCGCGGCACCCGAACCTGATCAACCCGGCATCGGCGGTCGGCCTCCCTGTGGGGTGCACTTATTCGATCTCGCTGCAAACCGGCAAGATCGCGGAGGCGGACCGAGTTTGTGCACCCCACGGCTGCAGCCTGTGATCGGCGCGCGCCTCGGGGTCGTCACGACCCGGCGCGGCGCAGTCGCAGCGCCTTCGCGTGCCGGAGTCGACGTCTTCAGCGTTCGACGTCGTCAGGCAGTCCATCCGCACCGCTCCGAAGAGCGGACGTCCCGACCGCGCAAAGAGCGCTACCCGCCAGCTTTGGTGGTGGCCTCGCGCACGCCGCGCTCGTCTCGCTCAGCGTGCCGCGAGCGTCCGAGATGGGAGGGAATGCACCGTGGCGCGTCGTTCTTGTACCATCGTTGTTCGAGCTCGACCAGATCCTTGGCAACTGCACCCACCTGCTGATCAAGTCGAGCTTCCGCCTGCGCCCAAAGGAGAGACAAAGATGACCTTTGGTGACCCGCGGCCTCCGCGATTGTCGTCCGTGTAAAGGGCGTGACGATGATGGAGCCTCGCGATCACAGACGTGGGGCTCCAAAAGAAGGTAATCAGGCGTCGCTCATCGAGCTTTGGGACGAGCGGCGCAAGTTCGGAATCGCGTTCGGGAAAGTCGAGATTTTCCGCGAACGAACACTCTGCCGGTACACGCTCTCGACGGGATGCTCTTGCGGGTGCCACGGCCGCGAGCACCTACTACGCCGACTCCCGTCTCTTGCCAGCGATATCGTCGTCGGGTTGTTGGCTCAGCCCGCCGCCGTCTGGATTCAATACGTGTGGCATCGCGCGACATCCAAACTCTTTCTCGGGAACTAGGTATAACTACTAATAGGTGGAGCCTCATCGTTCGCCCGAGAACGGCGCTTCGGCCGACGGCCGTTGCGCCTTTCTTTTTGGTCCAAAGCTTGGTCGGCTTCCTCTTATCTCGATTAGCCCTGGAATCCAGTTACCGCCGCGGAGCCGGCGTTGGATCGTCGCATTTGAGCCGAACGGCGACGGAAGGAGAACACGCGAATCCTCACCAAAGGGCTGAAGCGGCTTTTCACAAACGCGCCCGCTCGAGCCGGAATGCCCCCGGCCGGAATCGAACCGGCGCACGCGGTTTAGGACTCGCGCGTTGTTCGGCTGAAGCGCCTGCAAATCGGCGAATCTTCCCGACTCTCTTGTCAAGGTGCGGCGTGATTGCGCCAGTTCGCGCTATCGCCGACCTGCGGGCGGTTCGCGACCCTACGGCCAACATTCGGCCACCCAAACAGTGGTCGTCCTCGATTACCAGTCAACGGAGCGGCGCGTCGGGGTCGGCCGCGGAAATCGCCCCCAAGCCCGTGGCGACCTTGGAGCGAGTTATGAAAGGGCAGTACGGCTGTTCCACGGAGATCCGCTCGCGGGCGCGGACTACGCGCGGAGCCAGAGCGAGGTACCGAGACTGCGCGCGACGTTCATCGACCTGCTCGAGCAGGCCCGTAGGGTGCACAAACACGATCGCGCTGCAAATCATGCGATTCAGAAGGATGACCGGGTTTGTGCGACCCACGGCCTCGCCGTCGTTGAAGACCCCCGGCGTCCGCTACACCAGTCCATGTAGGCCGAGCTTCCTCGAGCAGCGCCCGCCGCTCCACGTAGGGGCAGCCTCCGCGGTTTTGGGCGCTCGTGTGCCTCCCGCGGCCGCTCCCGTTCAGAGACCGAACGCGGCACGCATGCTCGCGGCGGAAGCGGCGTTGCCGAGCAGTGTCGTGATCCCGAGCAGCTGTTCGGTCGTTCGAAGCAGCGAGTAGTGCGTGTAGGCGGTGCCGCTCTGCGTGCCGGGGCTGGTGTAGGGCGAGACGACGATCGTCGCGACGTGATTTCCGCTTCGGCTGTCGTCCTCGTCCCACGTGATGAAGAGAACCGTGTTCCCGGATTGATACGACGCGCTGGCGGTGATCTTCGGCACCCAGCTCTGCAGCCACGCGTCACCCGTCTGGACCGAGCAGTCGTGCATGTCGTTGCAGAGGTTCGGAGTCACGAAGCTGAACCTCGGCAGACTGCCGTTGCTCAACGCGCTCGCGAACGCGCCGCTCGACGTCGTCCCCATCGGCACGTTATCGGTGTTGCAGGCGGTGCGGATGTTCGTGTAGTACGCCTCCGGGTTGTGTTTGACGGCGTAGGTGCCGGAGCTGGTGAGATCGCAATTCGTCGGCATGCTTTCCTCGTAGCTCCCCGCCGAGCCAGCCTGCTGGAAGATGCTGTTGACGGCAAGCGGATGTGACGAAGGTGGGTTGTCGTCGCTGATCGCCCACGTGTCGCCCGAGGTCGCTGCGATGTAGTTCGGCAGCGACGGATGCGCAATCGCCGTGTAATTCGTCGCGAGGCCGCAGCCGCTCGCAAGCGAGTTGATGTACGGCGCGGCCGAGCTGCCGATGATCTGGCTGTAGGAGTGGTTCTCCATCCAGATCCAGATCACGTGCGCGTAGGTCACGGGCGGGGCTGTCTTCGTGCCGCAATCGCCCGCCGGCGGCGGAGGCGGTGGGCAGTTGTGATGGCACGGTTTGGGACCGTGGCCGGTTGCGGCGCCGGCAGCTGTCGAGACCAGTACGCACGCGGCCGCGAGCGCGGCGATCGGCAGCAGGATGCTAGGGCGGTTCGTCATGGTCGGACCCCCTCGTCGATGACGAGTAGAAGATACGCGTCGCACCGTGGCGGATGTCTTCTGACCGCAGGCGGTCGCGAGCAGCAAGCCGGCGAGCAGGAGGCCGAGAACGCTACTCCCCGCGCCGGTACGCAGGAGTCGATCGCCGCGGCGTGACCGGAGCCGTGGCTACTTCCCGCGCGCAGTCTTCTTCTTCGGCTTCGGCTTCCTCGTCTTGTCGGTCTTGCCCGGCGCCGCATCCTTCTTCGGCCGCTTTGGTGCCACCGCCGCCTCCTTCCCTGGCTATCCCTACCTCACTGCCTGCGCGCTCGCGTGCGCTCGGAGGTGCGCTCGCGTCCAGCTGGGCGATCTGGGCGCAGAGAGAGATCGGCGAGCCCACCCTGCCAGAGCACGGAGCCATCCGCTCCCAGGCCGGAGACGGCGATCGTGAACGGCTGCCGCAAACGAGCGAGACCGGCGAAGGTCGCGCGCCGGTGGCTCCCGCTCAGCGTGAGCCGGGCGACGGCGGCATCGCCGCTATCCCAGCAGACGACCCGCCAGGAGAGCGGGTCGAGCTCGGCAGACCAGGCGACTCCCAGCTGATCACGAGTCGCGCGCACAACACGGAGCGCATCCCCACCCGAGCCCACGGCACCGCCCCGCGAGGGGCCGGCTCGGCCTGGATGCGCGTCAGCGCCGGGTGCTCCCTGGCCGCGCATGCGGATGCGAGCGATCCTAGCGACGATCCCAGGCGCAGCGCTCGAGGAGGTTTTGCTGTCGCGCGCGCGAGGCGCTGGACAACCTCGACGGGCTCGCCGCCGAGAGCGACGTCCTACTGCTTGTCGAGCTTGAAGCCGCGCTGCGCGAGCTCTTTCAAACGGTCGAGGAAGGGGTGGCCGACCCGCGGCGGCCACCAGCGGACTTACCTGGAGCGCCGCGTGATGAGTCGTACGGGGCGCTTTTCGAGGAAGCTGCGTCAGAAGCACGCAGGGCCGCGCTGACCTGACCCTTTCGGGGGGGTGATGCGGGAACGCGGCCCCCACTGGCCCTGAATGGACAGTCACTCGCTAAGGGTTTGGCGGAACGCTGTAGGCCAGTAGCCATACGGCCTCAACGGTAGCGGGCTGAGCGGCTTACCCCATTTCGGCGGCGGCTTTACCCCACTCGTTGAGGTGTTTAGGCTACTCGCACACACAACGTCTACTAAGGGGTGCGAGGTGGCAGGAAACGTAGAGTTTGTCGTGCAGCGGGAAAATGTTGATCTTCTCGCGCCGCACACCCTGATCGGCGGCGTGAGCCTCCCGGCAGGAGCCTACGTCTCGTTTGCGAGAACGGAGCTCGCGCCACGAGGCGGCGCGGCCGTCGGCTGGTCGGCGAGGGCCACACTCCGTCTCCAGGACGCCCAACACGTTGTGGCCGAAGACATTTCATACATCAGCTGGGGGCTGACGGACTCTGCAGGCGATGATGTTCCAGAGAAGGTCAAGCCCGTTGTTTTGATGACCAGCGGTGAGCTTGGCGATGGCGCTCAGGCCGAATTCTTCCTCGACCGCGGCGGAGACGATCAGGAGCTTTTCGCTCTTGGCGGCGGCACGCTGATCGTCATGCCGGTCGACGGCATCAACATTCCCTAAAGCGCCGCGGCGGGAGGCTAAGCCGCCGCTTTCCGGCAGGTCGTCCTCGGCGCGGGACGACTACCGCCGGTAGCGTGTAGGTGCCGGAAATGCTGGTTCTCAGCCCGCCGAGCAGGTCACGGCGGCGGACGCGACTGGGGACGAACATGCTGGCAATCGGGTGCTCGCCGCTCTGCGGTGGCCTGAGCGGCGGTCGTTGCGCCCGTGCGCGGTGCGGCCGGTGCTCGTTGTAATGACCTACGTATGTGGCGAGGACATGGTGGAGGTGGCGACGGCCGAGGATCAGCAGCCGGTCGAGGCACTCGCGGCGGACGCTGCCGACCCAGCGCTCGGCGTGCGCTCGCGCCTTCGGCGCCCCGTGGGGTGCGGAAATTGCGTCTCACGCGGCGGGAGCGAGTTCGTACTCGTGGATGAGGCCACCGAGGAGGTCGCGCCGGTGCACGCTAGCGAGCGGCGCGCGCGGGTCGCCTCGAGCCGCGGCGACGGCGGCGGCGGGGTCAGGCGGTTGGAGGTCGAGGGCGCGGTGCGGCCTCCGGTGGTTGTAGTGGCGCGCGTAGACGCGGAGGACGTGCTCGAGCTGGCGGCGGCCGACGATCAGCAGCCGGTCGAGGCACTCGCGGCGGACGCTGCCGACCCAGCGCTCGACGTGCGCGTTCGCGTTCGGCGCCCGGACGGGGGTGCGGATGATCCTGATGCCTTCGCTGGCGAAGACGGCATCGAACGCCGCGGCGAACTTGGTATCTCGGTCGTGGACGAGGAAGTGAACCCGGCGGCCGCGATCGCCGAGGTCCATCAGCAGGTTGCGCGCCTGCTGCAGCATCCAGCGCGTGTCCGGGTTGCTCGTGCAGCACAGGTACTCGACGCGACGGCCGCCGATCGAAAGAAAGACGAGCACGTACAGACGGCGAAGCCAAACCGTGTCGACGGTGAGGAAGTCGCAGGCGATGATCGAGCCGCCTTGCTGGCGCAGGAAGCTGCGCCAGCTCTGCCGGTCGCGCTGCGGCGCTGGCGGGATGCTGGCGTCGGCGAGCACGCTGCGCACCAGCGTCGCCGAGACGTCGATGCCCAGCTTGCGCACCTCGCCGACGATTCGCACGTAGCCCCAGCTTGTGTTCTCGCGTGCCAGCCGCACGATCAGGTCGCGTACCTCCCGCTCGATGGGCGGCCGGCCCGGCCGGCGGTGCGGATACGTCCAGTGCCGAGCGATCAGGTGCCGGTGCCAGCGCAACAGCGTCTCCGGCCGCACCGGAAAGGCTCTCCAAGACCGGCGCGGCGACACTCGGCTGAGGGCGGCAAGCATGAGCCGGTCCCTCGGCTCGAATCGGGGCCGACCCACCTGCCGGCGGAGAATCGCCAGCTCGTGCCGTAGCACGAGGATCTCGAGCTCCTTCGAACGATCACCCCCGGACGAGCAGCACCACCAGCTCAAGCAGTCGGCAGGCGACCAGGTACACCAACGACACGAGCAAAGGCAGCCTCCAAAGATGGGGACACCGACGCTAACGCCACCCCGGGAAGCCGGCTCCGACAACCAGACCGAGTTTCCGCACCCCACGGGTTGGTGACGCCGCGGACGCTGCTGCGATGGCATCAAGCGATGGTTCGGCGGAAGTGGCGGCAGTCACGCGGCCGGGTCGGACGTCCGCCGTTGTCTCCGGATGTCCAGCAGTTGGTGCTCCGGCTCGCGCGCGAGAACCCGCGCTGGGGACACCGTCGGATCTGCGGCGAGCTTGCGAAGCTCGGCTTCACCGTCTCGCCGACCAGCGTCCGGCGATTGATCACTCGCTCAGGCCTAACGCCTGCGCCACGACGGTCCGGCCTCAGCTGGCGCGCGTTCCTACGGGCGCAGGCAGGGTCGATCGTCGCCTGTGACTTCTTCACCGTCGAAAGCGTCCTCCTGCGCCGCTTCTACGTGCTCTTCTTCATCGCGCATGCGAGCCGCCGTGTTTGGCTCGGCCGGCTGCACGACCAACCCAACCGGCGCGTGGGTGGCGCAGCAGGCGCGCAACCTCGGCCTCGACTACTCAGACCAGGGCGTGCGCTTCCTGATCCGTGACCGCGACAGCAAGTACAGCGGCCCCTTCGACGAGGTCTTCCGCAGCGAAGGCATCCGGATCGTGAAGACGCCGGTGCGAGCGCCGAAAGCGAACGCGATCGCCGAGCGCTTCGTCCGCACCGTCCGCTCGGAGCGCTTGGACTGGCTGCTGATCCTCAACCGCCGCCACCTCGAACACGTGCTCCACACCTATCGCCCACTACAACGGCCGGAGGCCGCACCGCGCGCTCGGCCTTCGACCGCCAGACCGAGATGAACCCGCGCCACCAGCCGAAGGCGAGATCCAGCGACACGACCGGCTCGGCGGCCTCATCCACGAGTACTACCGAGCTGCCGCGTGAGAGGGGACATCGATATTGGCGCCCTTCAGTTCGTGTTATGTGCAGCTGGGAGCACCAAAAGCTTCGACGAAGCGAGTCAGCGCCGAAGGCCGCGTTCGGCTAACGGCGATCGCCGACATCGTCCGCCATTGGCCGAACGGTCGAGGCCATGGCGGGCGCCCGCACGGGGCCGTCGAGAAGACGGAGGCCCGACACGCACGCCTGCAGGCAGTGGCTTACGGCGTCGACACGGACGTCGGATCGGGTCATCGTGGTGCGAACGCCGCCGACGGCTTGCTCGGGATCGCGGAACGCGAAAGTGTCCTCGGGCCGGATGACGAGCGTGCCGATGAAGTCCAGCGCTCGTGCCCAGGATCGCCGATATCGAGCCGCACGAGCGTCGTCGGCGGCTTGGGCGGCCAGACGCCACGCGCTTGCGATTCCCTCGGCGACGAACCCGGTGTTGAAGCTCGGCTCCGTCGGGCTGAGGTTCTCGAGGAACGCGCCGCTCTTCTCCAGCTGGTGCTCGACAGCCCAGTCCGCTACCTCGTACACGAACGAGATCTGGTCGGTGCTCCCCGTGAGCTCGGCGAACGCCGCCCAGCCTTGCGTCTGCCACCCGGCCATCCCCCAGCTCCGAAGGAGCCGAAATCTCCCGCGGTACCAGCGAACCGCGTTCGTCAACGTCGTGGGAACCGGCTCGCCGAGTGCCACACTGCAAGCCGCGAGCGCGACGAGCACGGCGCCCGGCAGGAAATCATGATCCTGGAGCCGATCGAGCCGAACCGGGTGCTCACAGATGCGTCCGTCGTCGCGCAGCAGGCCCCGGACCCGGCGGACGAGCGGTTCGATCGCCCGGTGGCCGACGAGCTCTCGCTGGCCGACCGCGCCGGCGAGGAGGACGCAATCGCCGATCGCTCCATTTACGGAGTCCGAGAGGCGCAGCATCCCACTGCCGTCGACGCAGTCCAGGCAGCGCTCGAGCCCCGCCAGACCAAGCTCGACGTACGCGGGCTGTTCGAGCAGAGCCCCCGCCTCCTGAAGCGCCACGAGACCGTGCACCAGCCGCGGCGCCGTCGGCGGCCCGGTCGACGCGCCCGAGGCGGGTTCGAGGTGGTAGAGGGGCAACCCATTCGCTTCTACGTTTCGCGCCAGGTAGGCGCTGAGCACCGCGGCGATTTCCCGCGGATCCTCGTCTGCGGCGGCGAGCCGTGGGCGCTGGGCAAAGCCGAAGCGAAGCCTGTGCACTCCTCGGGCGTCTGACAGCCATGACGTGGTGCGGCAAGTCGACCAGATCGCTCCTTGCCGGTTTCGCGCCAGCGTTTGCACGACCTCGCGCGGCGACCAGTTGTTGTAGGGCACTGCTCCCGGAAGCGCCGTAGAGCGGCGGCCACGGTGCGCGACCGTGACGCTATCGAGGCCGCGCCGCATCTTCCACGCGGCGAGGTCGGCCGACACGCCGTGATCCTCTCGGTCGTGCAGGAGCGTCGTCACGACGGAGAAGGCGTCGGGAGCTTCACGATATTCCCGGAGCTCGCGTGGCTCGAGCATCGACGCGGCCTGCACGGCCGCCTCGGCGAGGAGATCCTCGATGTCGCCCGCTGCGTCAGCGATGCCGCGCGCGCGCAGGCCGTTCCGGTAGATGGCGACGGCCGCGCCCTCGAGCTCGTACGGTACGACGTCCGGCGACAATGGTCGATCGGCGACACCTGCCAAGCCCGCTTGCGCCGCGAGCAGATCGCGCGCGCGGGCGATGACGGCGGCCGCCGTCGCGGAATCGTCGGCCCAGGCGAGCTCTTCGCCGTCGGGCTTCCCGTACGGCAGCCATGATTCGCCTGGCTCGACATGCTTCGTCAAGAGGTGGCGGAAGAGCTCGAACGGCTCCGTCTGCGCGAGCCCTGCGTTTCTGAAGCGCGCCTGGTCGAACTGCTCGATCTCCGAAACGAAAACCTGCGTGTTCGGAAGAGCACCTCCGAGCTTCCGCGCGAAGGTTGCGTCCCGCACGACGATGCCGTACCGGTCGAGATCCAGCTTCGAGGGCGGCACGCGGTGGAGCCGCCCGAGGCAGGAGACGCCGATCTTGAGTCCGGGGAGCGTCCGCTCGTTGACAGCGCCGTCGCTCGAGCGGACGGCGCGAACCGCCGCTGCCACGAGGTCCTCCGGCAGGTCGGACTCGGACGGCACGAACCGCCAGAACCCGTCGCGTGCGAGGCGCCGCTCGGAATTGCGCTCGCGAAAGCTGACGAAGACGCCGCCGCTCGCATCCGGTGCGTCCGCGAGGCTGTCGGGCGGCTTCGGCACCATCCCCGTGGTCACGTAGATTTCCGCGGCGCGGCGCGCTGCGGACGCCACCGGTAGGCCGGCCGGGACGCGCGGCGCACGGCGGTGCGGGACGATCCGGGGAGGCTCCGGCGGCGCAGGCTCGGCCATCTCCAGGTCGGTCCAGACGTCGAAGACAGCTTGGAAGCGGTACCCGTGGCGATATGCCCACTCGGCGCCGCCTCGATACGGGAAATGTACGAGGACGACGGTCCCCTCGACCTCGAAACCGTCCGCCTCAAGAGCGCGGATCGCCTTCTGAAGCGACGTCCCCGAGCTGAGCGAATCGTCGACCACGACTACGGGGCGCCGTCGATCGAGCGGGCCGTCGACCCGTCTCCGGGCTAGGTACGGCTTGGCCTTGTCACGCACGGCCAGGCCCGTATATCGCCCTCCTCCTTCGAGCACGCAGGCCGCGACGAGCGGGAGGGCGGTGTATCCGTTGCCCGCCAGCTGGGTCGAGGAGCAGGTCTCGAGGCGTCGGAGAAGCGCGCGGGCGGCGAGCCGGAGGCCGCGCTCGCCAAGAGTGATGTTCCAGCTGTAGAACGCCCATGGCGCCGGCGTGCCGTCTCGGTGGACGATCGGCTCGGAAGGGCTGGCGCGCAGGATCCCGGCGTCGCGAAGGAGCACGCGGAGCTCCTCATCTTCCGGAACAGGGAACGCAGCCAAGGCGGAGCGTGCCCGCAGGCGAGACAGGCCCGGCTACCGCTTGCCCTTGCTGAGCTGCTTTACCTCGTTTCGCAGGCCGCTGACCTCGTCGAGCAGCCGCTCCATCGTGGCCGCGATCCGCTGGTCGACGATGTCCACGAACGCTCGTTGCACGAATTCCGGGATGGCCGCCTGGAGCTCCGCGATCTCCGCTTCCGGCAACTCCTGCGGCGGAGGAAGCTCTCCCGGGCCCAGCTCCGCCGGCAGCTCAGGCGGCGGCATCTCTGCCGGTCCGCCGATCCCGCCGAACCGGCCGCTGAACTTGGCCACGGTCAGCTCGTTCTCGAGTGCGTGCACTCGACCTCGAAGCTTCACGAGCTCTTCGACCACCGGATTGATCCTCTGGTGAAAAGCCGGCAACTCGTTCGGCGGCCACCACGGCCGTGGCCACCACCACTTTGCCACCGAGGGAGTACCCACCTCGCCGCTCTCGAAAAGATCAGCAGGATTCATCTCAGACCTCCCGGCTCGAAGACGGCGTGTGTCGCGCCCCGGGATCAAGCCTAGGGTACGCCCTCGGGCGCGTCAATTGTCGCCACCTGGATCCCCGCAGGACAGCCCTGGGAGAGTGACGCCTGATCGCCGACGCGACTCGTCTGGCGCTCGGTGGCCCTGGCGCTCGGTGACCGTGGGGTGCACTTATTCGATCTCCCTGCAAGTCGACCGGTTCGGAACAGACGGCTGAGTTCGTGCACGCCAGCGCGTCGACAAGGCTTTCGCCGCGCGCGCGTCGAGCTGAACCTTCGCCCCTTGACTCCCGCGCGCCGCGACGCTCAAGCTCAAGGCGGGCTGAGCAACCCGGAGGCGGCGGATACGACAGCCGTGTGGCGCTCCGAGTATGGAGCGTTTATGGAGCATTGCGGTCGCTAGCAGGCGCTAGCCCCGGCAAATCCATCGCGGCGGAACACCGCATAAACAAGCCACATTCGTTGCCAGTGGTTGCGACTCGTTGCCGATCGGAGCGCATGGTAAGCAGGGCGTCTGCCGTGGGCTGCCACCGGTTGCGGGAGGTCCCCTCCCTGCGAGGGAGGAGGTCGATTCGATGCCGGCGGCCGAGAGGCTAGCGGGCGGTGCGGTGCGGACCGGCCGGAATGGAGGCCGAAGAAGATGCAACCTCAACCAGCCGCGCTTGCTCGAGCGCGTCGTTGGCGAGAACAACGCATTCCTGGCATATGTGAGCGCCTTCTCGACCCGTCACCAGTTCCC